>Ga0209060_10004061_pt1 | contig 11742 bp, 8 predicted proteins | sample Coa_R1_8_FD_187155 | JGI IMG/M metagenome (GOLD analysis project Ga0209060, IMG submission 187155) | Surface soil microbial communities from Centralia Pennsylvania, which are recovering from an underground coalmine fire - Coalmine... | ecosystem: Environmental > Terrestrial > Soil > Unclassified...
CGGCGATGCCTGGGAGTGGGCCAACGCCGGCGATTACCCCGAAAAGTTCTCCGGCCTCGCCTTCCGCATTGTCCTCAACTACATCACCTACGCCATGACCCACTAGTGTGGGTAGTATGAGCTGCCGGACTATAAGCCGGTTTCTGTACCCTTGCGGGTGGCAGTCATTCCTCTGGGCCGCCCATTACTGAACGGCTCTAGCAACCTACCCGGAAGTCGAACGAAGCGGGCCGCCTCTCCTCCCCTATTTGGTCTTGCTCCGCGTGGGGTTTTCCCTGCCGGCAGAATTACTCCTGCCGCGGTGCGCTCTTACCGCACCATTTCACCCTTACCCCGCGAATCCGAAGACCCGCCGGGCGGTATCTTTTCTGTGGCACTTTCCGTAAGGCCCGTAGACCTTCCCGGCCGTTAGCCGGCACGCTGCCCTGTGGAGACCGGACTTTCCTCCCCCGAAGCCAGACTGCACCCCGGGAGCGACTGCCCGTCCGGCAGCCCACGAATTGATTCTCTCATTTTGCGCGGCCCATTTGTTCGCGGGAACACGCAAGATGCGGATAAGTCCAAATAGTTCTGCTATTTAGGGACGATCCACCAGCTATCCTGATGTTTGTTTCAGCGCCGCCGCAAGGGGTCATCAGTGAAAAAGCTATTAACCATCGCCACGCTCGGGATCATCGCGCCATGCCTCTACGCCCAGGGTCTGAATCCGCCCGCCGGGCAAACGAAAGATGACTGGGAAGAGATCAATTTCGAATTCAACTCCTCCGTGCTTTCCGATGGCTACCCGAGCCTGCTGCGGCTGGCGGAATTGCTGAGCCAGCACCGTGACTACAAGGTGCTCGTAACCGGCAACGCCGATTCGGTCGGCTCCACCGCCTACAACAACCGGCTGGCACTGGCACGCGCCAACACCGTCCGCGACTTCCTCGTCAAATACGGTGCCGAGGCCGGCCAGATCACCACTGCCGGCAACGGCAAATCCAGCCCCGAGGTTACCAACAACACGCGGGAGGGCCGGTTCATGAACCGGCGTGTGGTTCTGCGCGTCACCAATGCGCAGGGAGCCGTGGTCAAGGAAGGCAGCATCAATGACGTGCTCAAGACCATCCAGGATCTCAGCGCCAAGCAGGAGAATTGCTGCGAGCAGATTCTGCGGAGGCTCGATCGGCTCGACGACATCCTCGCGGCGTTGAACAATCTGCAAACCGCTAATGCCAGGCTGCAGACGGAACTGGATGATTTACGAAAGGAGCATGATACCCTCCGCGAGCAAGTGGCGGGTTTGCCCAAGCCGTTGACCGCGCAGGAAACCACCAATATTGCGCGCACCGAAGCCACCACCGCCGCCAATAATGCGGTCGATGAGGCGCAAAGACGCAACAAGAAATTCTCGTTGCTGGGATTGAATGTCGGCCCGGCCTACGGGCCAAACCGCTTCGGAAACGGCGATTTCACCGTCAGCGGACGGGGCCAGTTCTTTTCGCCATTCGGCGGCGATGGAACGCGCGCCGTGCAGGCGCAGGGCGAGTACATGTATTATCCCGGCCGCCAGGAAGGGCAATTCGATATCGGGCTGGTGGACCGCTGGGGGCACTTGCAGGCCGGGCTGTTCGGTAGCTTCAAAGCTCTGGCATTCAAGGAGTATCAGAACGCCGGTTTCCTGGGCCAAGGGGCGTTTTTGATTGACTACATTTTCAGCCGCGGACGTTTGGGCGCGTTTGGCACCCAGGCTTTCAAGCCGGATGCCGTTCTGAACAGCACAAATCTCGGCCCCTCATCCTTCTTGCAGACCTACGCGCATATCGCCAATCAATATGGCGTAAACGCGCTTTTCGGCACGTGGGGAAATGCCTACATCGAAGCCAATGCCGCTTACGTCCGGATGCGCGGCGTCGACGATATGCCGGGAGCGACGCTCAAGCTGGTACAGCCGATTCATGACAAGATCGCGTTCACCACCGAGGTCGGTCTTAACGAGACGTATGTTGGCACGTCCGATAAGGGGCGCATCGTCTTTGGACTGGAATTCGGCAATTACATCCGCCCGAAGGACTACGGCACGGTCGCCACGCCCGTGCCCATGGATGTGCCGCGGGTCCGCTATCAATTGCTGACACGCCGCGTGGGCAACAGCCCTCCGGTGGCGGACGCCGGTCCGAACCAGACCAACGTTCCGGCGGGAACCGTGACACTGAACGGCTCGCGCTCTTACGATCCAGATGGCGACCCGCTCACTTACAATTGGCAGCAGACCGGCGGGCCCACGGTCACGCTCCAAAACGCCAACGCGGCAATTGCGACATTCACCGCTGCGGCGGGCCAGTCGTACGCTTTCCGTTTGACGGTGCGGGATACCGGCGGATTGCAAAGCACGGCCACGACGACGGTCAGCTCGGCTGCTGCGCCGAACTTACAAATCGACCAGTTCCTCGCTACGCCGGCGAACATCCAGCCGGGCCAGACCGCCACACTCAATTGGACCGTGACCGGCGCCACCTCGGTGACCATTTCGCCCGGAATCGGCTCCGTCAACGCGCGCACTGGATCGTCGCAGGTCTCGCCCACGCAGACCACGACGTACACGCTGACCGCGACCGGCCCGAACGGATCCGTGAATGCGACAGCAGTCGTGACAGTTGGACCGGTAGGTCCGCCGCAGATCGTGCGCTTCGATGCCAGCCCCATGACGATCCAGTCAGGACAGCAATCCACTCTGAGCTGGAGCACCAATGGCGCCACTCAGGTGGCGATCAGCGGAGTCGGCAATGTGGCAGCCAATGGCAACGCCTCAGTTTCTCCCAAGCAGACCACCACCTACACCATCACCGCGAGCGGCTCCAATGGCCAATCCGTAACGGCTTCGGTCACCGTGACGGTCACCAACGGACCGGGACCGCAAATCGTTTCTTTCACGGCGGCGCCACCGGCCATTGGACCGGGCCAATCCAGCCAGCTCTGCTGGCAGGTGACCAATGCCACTTCCATTTCCATCACCGGCGTGGGCAACAATCTGGGTTCCGGGAGTTGCGCGACCGTGACGCCCAGCTCGACCACCACCTACACCCTGACCGCCATCAATGCGAGCGGCCAGAACCAGGCGAACGTAACCGTCACCGTGACCTCCGGGCAGGTGCAAATCCTGGCGTTCACCGCCAGCCAGACATCGGTCTTTGCCGGAACCCCTGTGACGCTTTCATGGACGACGGCAAATGCCAACACCGTCGTGCTGATCGGAGGCGCGATTTCCACCCAAGTGGCCACCAACGGCTCGCTAGTGGTGGTCCCCACAGCCGCGGCGACCTATTCGCTAACAGCCTATGGGCCTTCCGGGCAAACCGTGAGCGCCAGCGTCCAGGTAATTGTTAAATGACCGGTGGCGCCGGCGATCTTGTCGCCGGTGTCAGCAACTGCGGCTCGCACTCCCTCAGATGAGGCGTAGGAGTTTGCCGATGCGCCACCAGCCTGCGGCGCGGATCTGCTGCAGCTCCGCTTCGAGCTGCTTGGCGCGCTGCTCCGTGGCCTGAGCCCATTCGGTCCGCTCGCCCAACTGTCGCTCCAGGCCGCGCGCCCACTCGGTTCGGGTCCGCAACTCGGCATCAAGATCGACGGCCCACTGGGTCTTCTCGGCGAGTTCGCTCTCCAGGCCCCGCGCCCATGTCGTGCGTTTCTCGACCTCGCCCATGAGTAGGGCCCGCTGTTGTGCTTCGGCCTCCACTTTCGCGTCAAGCTCGCGCGCCCATTCGGTCCGCTGCCGCAATTCCTCATGTAACCGGCGCTGCTCTTCCTGCTCGGCGCGCAGTCCCGATTCGGCGCCGCGCAACTCACTTTCCAGGCCGGCGGCCCAGGCCCGCGCAGTGGCCAGTTCGGATTCGAGATCTTGCACCTTCGCCAACAGCGTGCGCTCGCGCTCCCGTGCCTGCTGGAATTGCCGTATGAGTTCGGTATGCGTTTCCCGGTTGCCATCCGGCGCCTGCCGCCGCGCCGCGATCGGCAGCGACCACGTTTCCTGGTGCACGATGCCGTACTCGGGGACGTCCTCGGCATAAATGCGCACGTACCCGAAACCGGCATCGGCTAATGTTTGGCGTAGACCGGCCTCGCTGAAGCGCCGCATCTCCAACGTCGAGCCTTCGCCGCCATGAAAAACCAGATTGGGAAAGACCTGCAGCGTGCCCGCGGCGGTCCGGTTCACGAGAACTGCGCCCTCCCGCAGCGCCACGGTCCCGTAGTCGCACAGGTCCGGAAAGTGCTCCTCCGTCTCACCGTCCGGCTTGTACGGGACTGACATCACCAGCACGCCCTCCGGTTTCAAAAGCTCCCATGCATTACGGAACGCCTGCTGAGCGGGCGGCCTGACATGCTCGAACACTTCCGCCGCCAGGAGAAAGTCCAAAGTCCCGGTATCGGTGCCGCCAGGAGCGGTGATGTCGAGCTTAGGAGCGCGGTCGAAAAACGTATTTCGGTAGAAGAACCGGTCGGCCAAAACGCCGGCATACGATTCCGCGTCGCTCATCCCTTCCCCGCGGATCGTCTTGAGAATGGGGAAGTCCGCCAGTTTCAGCGAAACGCCAAAAAGCTCGCGGGAAAGCGCGGCGAGCAGCGCCCGCACGCGCACCGAGGACCCGCAGCCCGAGCAGTTGGGCACTTCGCGCCCGAACTCCTCGACGCCAGAGTTTGGCGTGCTGCAGATGTTGCAGATAAAGTCCAAGCTCATACGATACACCGCGCCTTGGGGTACATTCAGAAAGATGCCCAGCATGCGCGCCGCGGCCGGATTCAAGCTGCACACCGGCTGGGCGGTGGCGGTTGCCGTAGCGAACGGGACTGGCGGTCTCCGCATTCTGGCGCGCCGCCGGATCGAATTGCTGCCGGCCGATGGCCGAATACCGCGGTTCGTTTATCACAAAGCCGCCGAATTGGCGCTCCCGGAAGCCGGGGAACTGGTCAGTCAGGCGATGGCTGGCAGCCGGATCGCGGCGCAAACTGCGATTCAAGAACTGCTGGACGAGTTGCGGGCTGCAAAGGTCGCGATCCCGGTAGCGGGCGTCCCTACCGGTTCGACCAAACTGCCTGGCAGCCTGGAGCCGATCCTGGCTTCGCACTCGCTGATCCACGCGGCAGAAGGAGCGCTCTTCCAACAGGCGGTGGTGGCGGCATGCGAAGCGGCGGGAGTTTCCGTCTTCTGTTCTCGCGAGCGCGACATTTGGAAGAAGCTGGGCGATCATGCCCGCGAACAGATCGGCGCGATCCGCGCCTCGGTCGGGCCCCCTTGGGGCGCGGATCAGAAGCTGGCGACCGCCGCGGCGCTCGCAGCACTTGCCGATTGGGTACGTGGGCCGGGCAATCCTGCCCGCAGCCGCGCTTCCGCCCGGCGGGACCCGCTCGAAAGCGGGTCCGCAGGCTGAAAAGCCTCCCCCCACAACTCCCGCATGCTATCGGCTCTCCAGCCGGTTCTCCAGAATAATTCCCGGCACAAAGTTCTCCACCCGCAAGTACCACGCCGCGGTCATCTCCAGCGCTTTCTCCGGCACCAGGCCAATGATTTCGGTGCCCGCGATCCCTACTCCGTGACGCTCGGCTTCGGCGCGCACCGCTTCGAAAGCCCTGTGGATGGGGGTCTGCTCGAAATCCGTCAGGTTCATCGAGACTTGCGCCAGGTTGCGTGAGGCCAGGTAGACGCCCATCGCCTTCACATACGGCAACCCCCCGGAGGACGCCCGCACCGCGCGGGCAATCGTGCGCGCCACGCTCACATCCTCCGTGCGCAGATTCACGTTGAACGCGATCAGAAACTTACGAGCCCCCACCACCACCGCGCCCGCGGACGGGTGAAATTCGGAACCGCCGAAATCGGGCGTCGTGACATGGCCCCTCCGAATATCGGCCAGATTGCGGCACTCGGCACGGCGCGCCGCTGCCTCGTAGAGAAACACCGGCACCCTCAGTTCTTCCCAGATCCGTCGGCCCGTGGCCTCGGCGATCTGCGCGCAGTCTTCCAGAGTCACTCCTTTGACCGGAACAAAGGGAACCACATCGGCCGCGCCGATACGCGGGTGCACACCCCGGTGCTCGCGCAAGTCCAGGCTGGCCACCGCCTGCTGCACGGCCCGGAATGCCGCTTCCCCCACGATCCCGGCGGGGGCTGCGAACGTCACTACCGAGCGGTGATGGTCGTGGTCCGAAGTCCGGTCGAGCACCGTGGCGCCCGCCGCCCGGATGGCCTCCACAATCGCGTCGATCTTCGACCGGTCTCGGCCTTCGGAAAAATTGGGAACACATTCGACTAAGGTCGCGGACATCTCCACCATCGTACAGAACCGCTTGGAGGTACGGCGACAGGCGCGCCTGTCTTGCAGTAAACGGCCGCCGCCCCGTGCGCAGGCATCACCAACCGGGGCGCAGATCGCGCGCGGGACGCGGCGCCACTTCTCCTTCTTCGTAGATCAATTCGCCACGTTTGAGAGTACGGTGAACCAGGTTCGTTCCGAAGTGATGCGCCAGCTCGCGATAATCCGAGATGTTGAGGATTAACAGATCGGCCTGCTTTCCAGGCGTGAGAGAGCCGGCACGGTCGGCACAGCCTACCGCATGAGCTCCGTTGATTGTGGCCGCCGAGACCGCTTCCGCGGGCGTCATTCCCATCCGTACGCAGGCCAGCTTGATGGCCGTCTGCATGTTCAGCGTTGGCGTGTGGTGGGGATTGAAGTTGGTTGCCAGAGCCACCGCCCCGCCGCTGTCGATTAAGGTTCGGGCCGGCGCATACCTGCCATCGCTATGGAACGACGCGCACGGCAGAAGCGTGGCAATCGTGTTCGAATGTGCCAGCAGAGCCGCATCCGCGGCAGTAGCATGCTCGATGTGATCCACGCTCACGGCGCCCTGAGCCACCGCCGCGGCAATGGCGCTGGATGGCGCAATTCCGGCCGCGTGAACTTTTTGCGAGAAGCCGAGTTTTCCAGCCGCTTCCAGCAAAGGTCCGCAGAGCGGCATTCCGGCGCACCACTCTTCCGAAGCAAAATCTACGAATCGAGCGAGCCGCCGCCGGCGAACCTTGGGCAGCACCTCCTCCGAGATCCGCCGGCATTCGTGGCCCACACCCTCCATCTCTTCGCTTACCGCCCTAGGCAGGCGAATCAGAAAAGTGGCTACGATGTCCACCGGTTTATTTCGCATGGCTGCGGCTACCCGCAGAAGCTTCATTTCCGTGTTGCCGTCCGGCCCACATCCGGATTTGACTTCCACCGTAGTCGTGCCATGGCGCGCCATGGTCTCCAGGTGCAGCCGCGCCCTCGTCTGCAGACGCAGCCCCGTAATGCTTTGGATCGTGCGCGCCCCGGCTTCGCAGTCGGAGGGAAACGACCCCGCCGGCGGATACAGCAGATGCGTATGGCTGTCCACGAACCCAGGCATCACTACCCGTCCCACGGCGCTGATTTCGATGGCCTTGCGAGCCAAGGCAAGGTTTTCCACCCGCCGTGTGGACCCTACTTCCACGATCACCCCGTCCTGTACCAGCACGGAGCCGTCGGGAATCACGTTTAATTGTGCAAGTGCAGTCCCCCGCCGGGGCTCTTTGGGACCGCGCAAGGTAAGCAGTTGGCGCGCGCCCCGAATTAAGATGGTCGACGTGATCTCAAACCCAACTTTAATCTACCATCGGAGATAGCCCGTCTAGGCTATCTAGTCCTATGCGCGACCCATCCGCAAAACCCGCGAAGCGTCCCTTAAAAACTTTAGAACGAGTGATTTCCAAGGCTGGCTTGGGCTCTCGAACGGACGCGCGGGAGTGGATAAAAAAAGGCAAAATTGCCGTGAACGGCAAAATCGTGCGCGACGCGGACCACTGGGTCGATCTCCAGCGCGACCGCCTCACTTTCGACGGTAAGCCTCTGAAAAATAAAGCTACAACCTATGTCCTGCTGTACAAGCCCAAGGGCTTTTTGACGACTTACCGCGACCCCGACGGCCGGCCGACGGTTTACGACCTGATCCAGGATGCCGGGACTTGGCTCGCTCCCGTCGGCCGCCTCGATCTGGACACCAGCGGTCTGCTGATCCTTACGAACGACAACCAGTTTGCTGAGCGCGTCATGAGCCCGGATTATAAAGTGCCCAAAACCTATCAGGTGAAGACGGCAACATGCCTCGGAGCGGAGCAAATCGAACAACTGCGCCGCGGCGTCGAACTAAAGGACGGCCCCACGCGCCCCGCGGAGGTGACTGTTTTAAAAGATGGCCCCAAATATTCGGTTCTGGAGATGACCATTACCGAGGGTCGCAACCGCCAGGTGCGCCGCATGATCGAAGCCGTGGGAAGCAAGGTCCTCAAGCTGGTACGCACGGCCATCGGGCCGGTCCGCATCGGCGGCTTGCCAATCGGCAAGTGGCGCCTGCTGGCGCCGGAGGAGGTGCGGGCTCTGGTGGGGCCGCCCCCTGACGGTCGCGCCTCGGTAGGTACGCGTTACTGAGCCGCGACCGCTAGGGAGCGGTGCTCCGGAATACGTAGGCGAATTTCTGATCGCTGGTACTACGCCGGAACGTACGTCAATCGGATCACATCTTCGTCAACCAGATCGCTGGCCACAAGGTGAAGCGGCGGCCGCGGGCCGGCGAAGAATGGCTTGCCGCGACCAAGCACGACGGGGTGGAGGTAGAGTCGATACTCGTCAATCAGACTCAGGTCCGTTAGGCTTTGTGCCAGGTCTGGTCCGGCAACTTCAATCTCCCCAACCAGCTCAGCTTTCAGCCCACGTATCACGGCCTCGATGTCCTTCTCAACCAGCGTGGCGTTCGCGCCGAGGGACTTCAAGGAGCGCGACACAACCCACTTCGGCCGGCTCCGCCAGGCCGCCGCGTATTCGCCGGCCTCTGCGTCCCAATCCGGAAGGTCATCGTCCCAATAGCGCATTACCTCGTACATGCGGCGACCATACAACATGCCCGTCAGGCCGCGCACTCGCTCTATGAAGTGACGAAAGAGCACGGGACGAGGTGGCCCCAATTTCTGGTGGTCGATGTAGCCATCCAGGGACTGATTCAGTTCAAAGACGAGCTTTGCCATGTTTTAAGATCCCGGGGTCCTTCAGAATAGCATCAGCCCACATTCTGCTGACATGAGATCGGATGAGCGACGCCGCAATATCGCCACCCGCCCAGATGCCGGTCAAACTTGCCAACTACCAGGAGCTGACCATCCTTGTTGAACCCGGGCCGATCCCCGGTGTAGACTTCCCCAGAGGTGTCCATGAAATCCCATCCGCTTTGCATCGCCAAATTAACGCTGTCGTTCGCGCTCGCGGCGGGCGTTCTCGTCCTCCTTTGGTCCCACACAGCCGCTCACGCGCAAACCAGCGCGGCCCAAAAACAGGGCACGGTCGAAATGATCAAGATGCACGGAAAAGCTCTCGAAGGCAACCTCGAAGGCGATTCTCCCGATCGCGACGTTTATGTGTATCTGCCGCCCAGCTATGCGACGGACAAGCAGCGCCGCTATCCCGTCGTCTACTTTCTGCACGGCTACGGCGCGCATGCCGAGATGTATTGGCGGACTATGACCGTCCCCGCCACGGCTGATAAGGAGATGGACGCCGGTACGGTGCAGGAGATGATCCTCGTACACCCGGACTCCTACACCATTTACAACGGCAGCATGTATTCCAATTCGCCGACTACCGGGAATTGGGAAGACTACATCACCCACGACCTGGTGGAATACATCGATAGCCATTACCGGACCGTTGCCACCCGCGAAGGGCGCGGTCTGGCGGGCCACTCCATGGGCGGCTATGGCACGCTGCGCATCGCCATGAAATATCCGGAAGTGTACTCCAGCGTATACGCCATGAGTTCCTGCTGCCTCATGAACAATCCGGGCGCGCCGCCACGCCCCGCTCCCGCGCCTGCGCAAACGCAGGCTCAGGGACAGAATGGCCGCGGCGGGCAAGCCGGTAGAGCCGGACGCGGCGGAGGCTTCGCCAACGTGCAATCGGCCGAAGCCGCGGCCTGGTCGCCCAATCCGCAGAATCCTCCCAAGTTCTTCGATCTGCCGCGCGAAAACGACACCGTCCGTCCCGAGATCGTTGCGAAATGGATCGCCAATTCGCCCCTGGCGATGGTGGATCAATACGCTTCCAATCTGAAAAAATACCGGGCCGTGAAGCTGGATGTCGGACTGCAGGACGGCTTGGCCGCTTCCAACCAGGAGATGGATGCCTCGCTCACGCGCCTCGGAGTCCCCCACACCTTCGAAACCTACGAAGGCGACCACATGAACCACGTGAAGGACCGCTTCGAGACCAGCGTATTGCCGTTCTTTTCGAAGAATCTGCAGACGGCCACGCAATCCGCCCGCCGGTAGCCTGGATACGCCGGACACGAGGCGATAGCCGGGTCTGCCCCCGCATGCGCCAGTGGTAAAAGTCAGGCGTTCCACGACTACTTTCGCAACTATGGGGCCGGACAATTGGCAAGAGAGGCTTTCGGCTTCCATCCGGGAAACTGGAAGAGCTGCGGGGCTGTCTCGAAGAAGCCCGCAGGGAATTCGATGAGGCTAAGATTTCCTACAATCGAGCGCTGGAAGCTGGGAGGGCGCTCGGCGGCTTTGGTCACCCGGATGGAGCGGTTGCCATTCAGAATGCCCTGGAAAACTACAATCTATTTCTCCAGCGATACTGCACCGCCCTCCATAATTACAGCGAATTCGTCTTGTCCAATTACCCTGGAAAACCAGACTCCGCCTAGTTCGATCCTACGAAAAATAGCGCCGCTAACACGCTTGTGCCTCAGCGAATTACCAATTCCACACTCCACCAAATCTTCGCCCCCGCTGGTATTTTTCATCCGCTAGGATGCGGGTCCCGTACGGGCCCGCATATCCTGGTGAAGCTGAAGAAACCTTTCTCATTCACAGCACGTAGAAAAAACTCCCTCTATTGGAATCAATAGTTTCCCAGAACAGGAAAAAAAGTCCTGCATATCGGAATGCTATATCGGAATTGAGGGGAGGATCTGCGGCGCAAGCCGTGGCTCCCGCCCCATTTCAATTAAAGGACAGAACGATATGACACCCGATCTTACGAATTTAGAAAACGCCGGGACGCCGCAGCCTCCGCGCCACGGGGGAGGACCTCGTACCCCTGCGGGCCGCGCCCGTTCCTCCCTAAATGGTTTAAAACACGGGCTTTGTGCCCGCACCGTGCTCTTGCCCAACGACGATCCGCAGGTCTACGTCCGGTTCTGCAAACAAATCCTGGACTACTGGAAACCCGCGAATGCCATGGAGCAGTCCATCGCTCAACTGATCGCCAACGATTGCTGGCGCCTCGAGCGCAGCAAAACCCACGAGCAAGGCTTCATGGTGCTCGGCCACGGCGGACAACCCGGCGAAGTGATCTGCCAGGATGCCGTGATCCATGCAGCCATCACCGAAGCCGGCACCTTCCGCGACAACCCCCAAGCCTTCGCCACCCTCAGCATCTACGAGCAGCGCATCACCCGTTCGATTCACAAGAACATGAAGGTCCTGCAAGAGCTGCAAAAAGAGCGCAAAGCCGCCGAGCAAGCCGCCATGGAGGAAGCCGTGCTCCTGCACAACTACCACAAAATGCTAGGCGAAGCCTGGGACCCCAAAGACGACGAGTTCGTTTATTCAAGTGAAGAAGTGAGCCGCGAAGCGGCGAGACGCCAGCGCCTCGAAGAGGCGAAAGTCGCTCAAAAACTCCGCTTCAAACTCTCCGAATTCCG
>Ga0209060_10004063_pt1 | contig 11737 bp, 8 predicted proteins | sample Coa_R1_8_FD_187155 | JGI IMG/M metagenome (GOLD analysis project Ga0209060, IMG submission 187155) | Surface soil microbial communities from Centralia Pennsylvania, which are recovering from an underground coalmine fire - Coalmine... | ecosystem: Environmental > Terrestrial > Soil > Unclassified...
GAGGTTCTTTTTTTCAATAGCGGACCGTACTTTCTCAAGATAGGACGGCTCAGAACTGGTTAGGAAGCCGTTGTACATCTCAAGACCGTCGACGGGCAGATCTGAAGCCATTTCGATCCAGTCGAATACGGTCATGCTGCGTTCGACAACCAGTTGATCCATGAAGCATTTGGGAAAAGCGGCGAGTTTCATCAGACTCCTTCGGAATGGGCAAGGGTAGGTTCCGTCAATCTCAGAGGTCGGGCAGGGCGCCGACCGGGAGTTGTTCGTAATCGAGAACTGCCCCTGTGAGGAGTTCGGCTGTAGCCAGGAACAGCGCCGCGTGCGCAATATCTTCGGGATACAACATTCGGCCAAAGGGACGCGTCTTCAGCGCGTCTTCGAGCCAGCCTTCGCCTTTGCCTTCGGTAACCGATTCCGTGTAATGCTCGCCTTCCGTGAGCACCCAGCCTGGGTTGATCTGGTTCACGCGGATGCGGTAGCGGGTGAGGTAGTTCGCCAGGTTTTTGGTGAACGTCATGAGTCCGCCCTTGGAGGCGGAATAAGGCAGCAGCTTGCGCTCGCCAATGTAGGCGTTGACCGATCCAATGTTGATGATGCATCCCTGACGGCGCTCTTTCATATCCTTCACGGCTTCCTGGCAGAGGATGAACGGCGCCCGCAAGTTAATGGCGAAAATCTCGTCCCAAAGCTCAACGGTCGTGTTTTCGATATTGGAACGATTATAGATACCCGCGTTGTTCACCAGAATGTCGATCCGGCCGAAGTGCCTGATGGTTTGTTGAATCAGATTACGGCAGTGGGCTTCATCCTTCAGATTACCCTTGATAAGGATAGCATCGCCACCCGCCTCACGGATCGTGCTGAGCACCTGCTCACCGGGACCACCTTCAAGGCCATGAAGCGTGACGCGCGCCCCGTGAGCGGCGAATTTCTTTGCGATACCTGCGCCAATGCCTTGCGTTGATCCAGTCACAACCGCTACTTGACCCGAAAGAGAGCCTTCACTCATCGAGGTGTTCCTTTTAGATAATGAAAATCCGGCAAGGGGTTGAAAACCCCTTCCAGCTTGTTATTCCGAGAAGCTGCAGGCGACGAGGAGTTTCGCCAGTGCTCAATGCTCAGAGCTGGATTCCTCGCTCCGCTCGGAATGACGTGATCTGAGCATGGGGTTTCAAGTGCCTGTTCCATGTAAGCCAAATGCGTAGGTGCATGAAACCTCTCAAAAAGCCACAGCGGGCTTCACCACGCTCTTAACATCCTTCCCAGCGGCCATTTCTTCAAAGCATGTCTTCCAATTAACGAGCGGCTCGACGCGCGAAATGAGCGGCGTGGGATCGAGGCGGCCGGAAGCCAGCAGCGCAATCACTTTCTCCCAGATGATGTAGTTGTGGCTGAAGATGCCCTGGATGCGTGCTGCTTTCTGCACCAGCTTGTCAAGCGAAAAATTCAGCGGCTGCGGCCCCCATCCCACTTTGGTAATCTGTCCGTTGGGACGTACGGCTGCCAGTGCTAATTGCAGGGTCGCGGAATGGCCAGCGGCGTCCACCACGACGTCAACGCCCAAGCCGTCCCCCAGAGACCGAATCATAGCCAGCGTTTCTTCGAAAGTTCCGTCCAAAGTGCAGTCAGCGCCCAGCGCTTTGGCAAGGTTGAGGCGTTCACGATCCTGCTTCAACCCCACGATGCCTACCCATCCGGCGCCCGAGAGTTTGGCCAGCGACAGGCAAAGCAGTCCAATCGGCCCTGGGCCCAGAACCAGGATGGAGTCACCCGGGCGAATCGAGGTCTTGATGCAGGTTGCGTTATAAGCCACGCAGCAAGGTTCGGTGAGGGCGGCCTTTTCGAAACTCACAGAATGAGGAAGGTGGTGCAGACAACGCGCAGGAACCTTGACGAAGGCCGCCATCGCACCGTCAGCTCCATATCCAAAGCCCAAGCGCTCCGGGCACAGATTGTACTCGCCGCTGCGGCAGTATGCGCAGTGGCCGCAGATCCGGGCCGCCGTCTCACTCGTGACGCGGTCGCCTTCCTTAAAGCCCTTCACGCCCTTTCCGATCGCTGCTACCACACCGCAAAATTCATGTCCTAAAATAACCGGAACGTTCACGCGCCAGCTTTGCGTGTTGTGAAATTGGTGCACATCGCTGCCGCAAACCCCCACCGCCTGACTTTCGAGCAGAACTTCATCTTCAGCGAGCGAGGTCGGGCGAGGGACTTCGCGCAGTTCCACCGCGCCCTTTTCAAGGGCGTAATGCACGAGCGCGGGCATCGTCGATTCAGGCAATGACTTTCTCCTTATAGGGTATGCTCTGAAAATTTGTTAACGGATTCGAGTGGCCTGCCGAAAAGCACTTACCGCGTGTCATCCCGAGGAGTCAAAAATCGTCATCCTTAATGAGCAGGGAATCCATCCCAGATTCTTGTGACTTTTGGTCATCACCCATCACGATGAAATCGCTAAGGTGCTGCGGGTGATGGACTGGAATCGCGCAATTTGGCGATAATCTCGCGTAGCAGACCCTCCAGGTCGTGCGCCGGCGATTTGAAAGCATCCGCGTCCACCGTGAGTGGCGCTCCAAGCACCAGATGGTGAACTCCAAATTGTGGTAACTGGATGACTTCCGCGACCGATAGTCCCCCAACCGCTTGCACAGGTATGGTTACGGCCTTCACCACCGCACGAAGCTCATCGAGCGGACTGGGCACGCGGCCTTGGTGGGCGGCGATGACTTCCGGATCGCGACGCTCGTCATATCCCACATGATGGACGATGAAATCAACGCCCAGATCTTCCATCTTGCGCGCTGCGGCGGGCTTGTCTTCGCATCCCAGATCATCTCCCATTACCTTCACACCATAGTCGCGGCCGGCTTTGACCACGGTCTTGATGGTTGCCGGATGAGCACGGGCCATCACCACGACATGTGTCGCTCCGGCTTTGGCCATCATTTCGGCCTCCAGGTAACCGCCATCCATGGTCTTGAGATCGGCGACAATCGGATGCTGCGGGAACTCACGGCGCAAAGCTTTTACAGCATGCAGCCCCTCGGCCAGAATCAAAGGCGTTCCCGCTTCGAGCCAGTCCACGCCAGCGCGAACGGCCTTTCGAGCATGGGCCAATGCTTCGTCAATGGAAGTAAGATCTAAAGAAATTTGAACAATGGGGTGGCGGTTTGTAGTCTGCATGGTTTGGCTGACGTTGGCTTCGGTCTCATTTCAGGCATGACATGCCGTTTTGACCAAGCTCGGAAGTATGCGCCGTCTTTACACTCGAAGTCAATCAAAAGATGATGTTCAAGATAAATAGAATAAGGGTTGCAATTTCGAATCGTCCAGTGCAAAGATACCGGCTTCAGACATTCGTTCAAATCTTACACAGAAGGTTAAACTATGAACAGACGTTTATTTACCCGCAAGCTTGCCGCAGCAGCGCTGGGAAGTGCGGCGTTCAGCGCCGCGGCTCGGATGGAAGGCTCTCCTGATCCAATCCCCGAGAGCAAAGAGCAGGAGTCCGGCATCCCCTTTAAGTTTTCGATCATGCTGTGGACGGTGTTTCGGCAACTTCCCTTTGAAGAGCGTCTGGAAAAGGTGACCGAAGCCGGATACCAGAACGTTGAGCTGACCGGCGAGTTTCACAACTGGACTGACGCTGAGTTTGCCGACGTGAATCGCCGGAAGCGTGCTCTGGGCATCAACTTTGATTGCACCTCGGGCCTTCGGCATGGGATCGGAAATCCTGAAGAACGTCAGGCGCTTCTGGCGGATGTGCGGAATATTCTGCCCATCTTGGATCGGCTCGAGTGCCCCGCACTCATCGTTATGTCGGGGAATCGCGTGCCGGGTCTGGAGCGCCAGGCGCAGCACGAAAGTTGCATCGAGGGGCTTAAACGCGCGGCGGAACTGGTGGAAGGAAAGAACGTGAGGCTGTTACTGGAAAATATCGATCCGGAGGAGAATCCGCATTATTACCTCACTTCTGTTGCGGAAGGCTTTGAAATTATAAGGGCCGTGAACCATCCGCAGGTGCAGTTTCTTTATGACTTCTATCACGAGCAGATTGCTGAGGGCAATCTGATTGAGAAGCTGGAAAAAAATATTGATCTCGTGGGCCTTGTGCACATTGCGGATGTTCCCGGGCGTCACGAGCCGGGAACTGGAGAGATTGATTATCGAAACATCTTCAGGAAGCTTGCCCAATTGAACTATCGCCACTATGCCGCGATGGAATATCTGCCCACCTATGATGCTGTGAAGAGCCTGAGGGCGATGAAGATGATGGCCACCCAGGCCGCACGCTCTGTCAAAGCCTGAGGGTTCATTGCCCCCAGGTGCGGTCTGGAGGTTTTCTCCGGCTGTTGTGAGGAATGTAAAATCACGAACAAGCCGTCAGCCGACTGCACGGAGCAAACACACTGCTGCTCCACGCCGAGAGACAAAGCCTACCTAACTTTTCAACTGAGAGATGAGCCGTACTCAGACCTACGAACCAGATGAATATTCAGCCTTATGGGGCCGATGAGGAGGGATGCTTTCCCGCCGTCGCCGAGGACGCCCCACTTCCTCGCGCAGAATGATGCGTTGACAATCCATGCAGATCAGATGCCGCCCGCTAGGTGACTTTGTATTTCGAGAAGAACCACATGCTGGACACTTCTTCATACCCTTCACAACTCAAAATGTAGCACACAAGCGAATTCTGTGTAAGTCGTCAACATATAGTAATTACACTATTTTATAATAGTATAATATCAATAAACAGTGCTCAACTGTCCTTTTGCAGCCAGTTCTTTACAATAACCACTCCTAGCCCTCCTTATTCACGGAAGGGGAATTCCTCTCCGAGCAGGGGCAAAAGGGGTGGGTCACTGAGGTGATGATCCGGCCCCAGGGTAAATCATTAAACGGGACAAGATACCAGGATCGAGATGGATTGCAATTATACTTTGCGGAGATAATCGAAGTCGCAACCTTCGTGCGCCTGGAGAATATGTTCCAGGAACATCTTTCCATAACCGCGCTGATAATGTGGCTTGGGAGGAGTCCACGCCGCCCGTCGCTTTTTAAGTTCAGCTTCAGAAACCAGCAGTTCCAAGCGGCGGCCTTGAACATCCAACTCGATGGTATCGCCCTCCTTCACAAGTGCCAGAGGTCCTCCATCGGCTGATTCCGGCGAGACGTGCAGCACAACTGTTCCAAAAGCCGTACCGCTCATCCGCGCGTCACTGATGCGAACCATGTCTGAGATGCCGGCTTTCAATAACTTAGCGGGAATCGGCATATCACCCCATTCGGGCATACCTGGTGCTCCCTTGGGCCCTGCACTTTTCAGCACCAGAACGCAGTTTTCATCCACATTGAGCTTTGGATCATCCACACGCATCATCATTTCATCGTAGTTCTCGAAGACTATGGCACGGCCCTTGTGCTTCTGAAGGTGAGGCGAAGCTGCGGTCTGCTTGATCACCGCTCCGTGCGGGGCGAGGTTCCCATTCAGAATCACTGTGCCGCCCTCCGGATGAAGAGGCTGATTGAGCGGTTTGATAACTTCCCGGTTGAAGCATTCGGCTTGCGCAATGTTCTCACCCATCGTCTTTCCGGTTACGGTCAACGCGTTGAGGCGCAGCAGAGGGCTTAACTCCTTCAGAACGGCCGGCAAACCGCCGGCGTAGTACATGTCTTCCATGAGATAAGCGCCGGAGGGCTTGATGTTGGTGATGAAAGGGGTTGTGCGCGAGATTTCATCAAACATCTCAAGCGGCAACCGGATGCCAACGCGGCCAGCAATGGCGACAAGGTGGATGATGGCGTTGGTTGAACCGCCAATCGCCATATCGGCGCGAATAGCGTTCTCGAAGGCTTCCAGGGTGAGCACCTGCGAAGGGCGCAAGCCTTCGCGGGCCATCTCAACCGCGCGTCGGCCGCTTTCCTCGGCGATGGCGTAACGCCTCGAATCCACTGCGGGAATGTTGGCCGCGCCGGGCAGGGTCATCCCCAGCGCTTCTGCTATGCTGGTCATGGTGGAAGCCGTGCCCATCACCATGCAGTGCCCTGCGCTGCGCGAGATGCAGCGCTCAATCTCACACCACTCTTCATCAGTAATCTCGCCCGCTCTTTTTCCATTCCAGAAACGGCGGGTGTCTGTCCCGGAGCCGATCGGCTTGCCTTTCCACATGCCACGCAGCATCGGCCCCCCGGGAACGACGATGGCGGGCACGTCGGCGCTGGCGGCGCCCATGATTTGCGCGGGAGTGGTCTTATCGCAACCACAGAGCAACACCACAGCATCCAGCGGATAGGCCCGGATGCATTCCTCCACATCCATTGCCATCAGATTGCGATAGAGCATGGTGGTGGGCTTCATCAGTGTTTCGCCCAGGGAGATGGTGGGGAATTCCAACGGAAGTCCGCCGGCAGCCAGAACGCCACGCCTGACAGCTTCCGCCACTTGACGCAAGTGAGCGTTGCAGGTGGTGAGTTCGCTCCATGAATTGCAAATGCCGACCACCGGACGCCCGTCAAAAAAACTGCCGGTGAGACCTTCCGCACGCAGATAGGCGCGCGCGGTCATGGCGCGCAAGTCGTTCGGTCCAAACCACTCGCGGCTGCGCAGTGGCGGATGTGAAGCAGGGGAATCGATCATGGGGTGAAAAACTCCGTCAATCGAGATTTGGCCAGGGATACTTCTGCTGCAAGCCAGTTCTTGATTATAACCAAGTCCGTGCGTTTCCGGGTGGCGTAATCCGACAGCCTCGAGTAACATGCTGCTTTTGGTCCTGCTCGTCACGGATCATACGGCGTTTAAAGGAGCCTGTAGATGACGGAAGAAGAGAAACGCCTGGAAGAGGCCCGTCAGCGACGGGTGCATTGGAAGCGCTGGGGGCCGTATTTGAGTGAGAGGCAATGGTCCACGGTACGGGAGGACTATAGCGCCCATGGAGACGCCTGGAATTATTTCCCCCATGATGTTGCGCGCTCACGGGCTTACCGCTGGGGAGAGGACGGCATCGGCGGCATTTGCGATCGGCATCAGTTCATCTGCTTTGCGCCGGCGTTCTGGAACGAGCGCGATCCCATCCTGAAGGAACGGCTTTTTGGCCTGAGCGGTCATGAAGGCAATCACGGCGAAGACGTGAAGGAGTATTACTTCTACCTGGATTCCACTCCGACCCACTCTTATATGAAATATCTCTATAAGTATCCCCAGGCTGAATTCCCGTATACCCGATTGCGCGAAGAGAACATGCGTCGCACCAAGATGGACCCTGAATTTGAGTTGCTGGATACGGGCATCTTTGATGAGAACCGCTACTTTGACCTTTTCATCGAGTATGCCAAGGCGACCTTTGAGGATATGCTCATCCGTATCACGGTATGGAATCGCGGCCCGGAAGCAGCCCCGGTTCGTCTGCTCCCCACCTTGTGGTTTCGCAATACATGGTCCTGGGGATGGGATGATCGAAAACCCCGGTTAGCTGCTGGAGAGGCTTTGGATGGCATGGCGGTGCTTGAAGCGGAACATGGCTATTACGGCAAGCGTTGGCTGGTGTTCGAGGGATCGCCTCCTCTGCTCTTTACCGAGAACGAGACCAACTTCAAGCGCCTCTATGGGTGTGAGAATCATAGCCCTTACGTCAAGGATGCCTTTCACGAGTACATCGTTCGCGGTGACGTGAAGGCCGTGAACCCGGCACAGGAGGGCACGAAAGCGGCGGCGAATTATCATCTGCTCGTTCAGCCCGCCGGAAGCGTTACAATCCGGATGCGCTTCACAAATCAGGCGCCTTCCGCGGGCATGCTGGGCGATGGATTTGAATCAACGTTTCGGCAACGGATTGCCGAGGCCGATGAATTTTATGCCTTGCGGCTGCCTAAGAACGTTACGCCGGATTGCCGAAGCATCCAGCGACAGGCATTTGCGGGGCTGCTGTGGAACAAGCAGTACTATCAATATGACGTGAAGACGTGGTTGGAGGGCGATCCGGCCATGCCGCCGCCTCCGTCTGAACGTCGGAAAGGGCGGAATCATAATTGGTCTCATCTGTACAATTCCGACGTCGTCAGCATGCCGGATAAGTGGGAGTATCCCTGGTATGCAGCCTGGGATCTGGCATTCCATTGCATTACGCTGGCCCTTGTTGATCCCGACTATGCCAAAGAACAACTCATTCTATTCCTCCGCGAGTGGTACATGCATCCCAGTGGACAACTGCCGGCCTATGAGTGGAATTTCAGCGATGTGAATCCGCCGGTCCATGCCTGGGCGGCCTGGCGAGTGTACAAAATCGAAAAGCGTATCCGAGGTAAGGCGGACTTTGCTTTTCTCGAGCGGGTTTTTCACAAGCTTCTCTTGAACTTCACCTGGTGGGTGAATCGCAAGGATCCGGAAGGCATGAATGTTTTTGAAGGCGGCTTTTTGGGGCTTGATAACATTGGCGTCTTCGATCGTTCGGCGAGGCTTCCGATGGGGGGGCACATCGAACAGTCCGATGGAACCAGTTGGATGGGCATGTTCTGCCTGAACATGCTCGACATCGCCATGGAGTTGGCCTCGATCGATCCGGTTTATGAAGATGTGGCCAGCAAGTTCTTTGAGCATTTTGTCCTGATCGCGCATGCAATGAATGACCTGGGAGGCGAGGGTATTCCGCTGTGGAATGAAGAAGATGGCTTCTATTATGACGTGTTGCATCTTCCCAATTCGGTCAGTTGCCCGCTCAAGGTCCGCTCAATGGTGGGGTTGATTCCACTCTTTGGAGTGATGACTCTTGAGCCGGATGACGTGGACCGGCTGCCGGGATTCAAGCGGCGCATGCAGTGGTTTCTGGACCACAAGCCGCTTATGGCGCAACATGTGGATGACAGCATGAAGACCGAAAAGGGGCCGCGTCGACTGCTCTCGCTGGTCAACCGTGAGCGCCTGGAGCGGGTGTTACGCTATGTCCTGGATGAGTCTGAATTCCTCTCGCCTTACGGCCTTCGAGCACTCTCGAAATACCACCAGGCTCATCCTTATGTGCTTCAACTGGATGGATATGAGCACCGCGTCAGCTACGATCCTGCTGAATCGACGACGGGGATGTTCGGGGGCAACTCCAATTGGCGTGGGCCGGTGTGGTTTCCGTTGAATTTTCTGATGATTGAGTCATTGCAAAAGTTCCATTGGTATTATCGGGATTCACTCAAAGTGGAGTTCCCCACAGGCTCTGGGAAAAGCGTAAACCTGTGGGATGTCAGTATGCAGCTCTCCCGACGGCTGATCAGCATCTTTTTGCGAGGATCGGACGGCTCACGGCCCGTGTACGGCCATTGCGAGAAGTTTCAGAAGGACCCCGGATGGCGCGACTGGACACTCTTTTACGAATACTTTCACGGCGATACGGGGCAGGGATTAGGGGCAAGTCACCAGACGGGATGGACAAGTCTCGTCGCCAAGCTCATCGAGCAGAGCGGCAGGTGCGAGACGTAGTGTAACTCCCGGCTGCCGTATGGGTGCAGTCCCTGGCAGTTTGCTGAAAATGAGGATGGACTCTGTCATTTTCGCCCTCCGCCGGCTAATCTGACGCGGAGTCTTCGGCTAAACTCCACGCTTCCATAGTCCCTTGAGAAAATCCGAATATCCTTCGCATCCAAGCTGACAGGCTGTCATAGCGTGCATCGACTTTCGCGCTACGACACTATGCTCTCACGGTAGCGGCGCGATTGGAGAGCAGATAAGCCTTAATAAAAGGATCAATGTCTCCATCAAGGACACGATCCGCATCGCCCATCTCAAATTTTGTGCGGTGGTCTTTTACCATTCGATAAGGATGAAGCACGTAAGAACGCACCTGATTGCCAAAAGCGATCTCCCCTTTCATTTCCTCTAGCTTTTTGGATTCTTCCCGTCGTTTCTCAAGTTCAAGCTCGTAAAGCTTCGAGCGCAGAATTTTCATGGCCATATCACGGTTGCGATGTTGTGAGCGTTCGTTCTGGCAGGTGGCGATGACACCCGTGGGGAGGTGGATGATACGAACGGCGGAGTCCGTAGTATTGACGTGCTGACCGCCCGCGCCGGTTGAGCGATAAGTTTCCACCTTAATATCTTCCGGCTTGATTTCAATCTCGATATTCTCATCAATCTCGGGGCTTACGAACACAGAGGCGAACGAGGTATGCCTTCGTTTGGCGGCATCGAATGGCGAGATTCGCACCAAGCGATGCACCCCAATCTCCGAAGTGAGCAACCCGTAGGCATAATCGCCAGTTACGGAAAAGGTGGCGGACTTCAGACCAGCTTCTTCGCCCGCCTGATAGTCCATCAGCTTAAACTCAAAGCCATGGCGTTCTGCCCAGCGGCGATACATGCGTAGCAGCATTTCCGCCCAGTCCTGTGATTCTGTTCCACCTGCGCCGGGATGAATCGTGACGATGGCATTGCACCGGTCGTTTTCGCCTGAAAGCAGTGAGGCCGTCTCAAGCCGATCGACTTCCTCGCGCAGAGCCGCCAATTCCTGACTGATTTCATCACTGACGCTCTCTCCTTCGCGGGCAAGCTCAAAATAGGCGTCAAGGTCGGCCAGGCGTTGCTCCAGTTTGCGGTCTGTTTCCAGGGTTTCTTCCAGGCGCCGACGGTTAGGTAGAATCTTCTGCTGCGCCTCCGGATCCTGCCAGAAATCCGGCTCTGCCATTCGCTTTTCAATCGCTGCAAGTTCCTGCCGCACGCGGGGTGCGTCAAAGATAACCTCGCAGGTCTTGGACGCGCTGCCTTACAGGCTGATATTCTCGTTCCAGGTCTTCAATCATGATGGCTCCTTTGAGGGTTGCAATTGCGAGTTGCTCTACCGAGCCTGGTATTTCATCAATTTGCTTGAATGTTTTACACTCCTCACCCCCCCGCTTCGAGCCACTCTCTCCCCGCTTGCAGAGAGCGGTAGGGGAGAGGAGTCGTACGAAAGGGTAGTGCGAATACGTGAACGTGATTACGAAGGACGCCATTCAGGGTTAATCTGCACTCTGCGACGTCCAACGCCCCAGACCACAATGACGATCACCAGGGCAACACAGCTCCAGGCAAAAACATCCCCATATCGATTATAGAATGTCTGGCCTGAGATAAAACCAAAGCGTGCCGCAAGCGCCGTCTGGCAATAGAGAGGGGCTTCAGCGACAATCCGTCCATAAGGATCGATGACAGCCGTCACCCCATCATTCGTTGCACGCAGTAGATAGCGATGGTTCTCGATAGCCCGGAAGCGAGCCATCTTCAAATGCTGGAATCGCGCTGCGGAAGCTCCATACCAGGCATCATCTGAAATATTCACCAAAACGCCCGGCCCGGGGGGCGTCAAACGCCGAACGAGTTGGGGAAAAATCGCCTCGTAACAAATGAAAACCGCGAGCGTGCCATCAGAGGTCTGGGCACCGCCGTACTCCGACCCGGAAATGAAGTCTCCGACTTCGGAAGTCACTTTGCTCATTCGAATGAACCGAAGCCAGCCGGGAACGTATTCTCCCATAGGCACCAAGTGGATTTTATGATACTCCAAAATCACATGGCCCGAAGAGTTCAGGACTATAGCCGTATTTTGCGGCATCATGGGATCGGAGTTCACAAAAGTAATTGTATTGACCACCACGTCTGCGTGGGCCTCGCGGGCCATCGTCTCCACTGCGCCGCGAAAAATGGGGTCGCGATGGAAAAAAAACGGTGCCGAATTCTCCGGCCAGATAATCAGGGGTGATCCTTCAATGCCTT
>Ga0209060_10004065_pt1 | contig 11736 bp, 8 predicted proteins | sample Coa_R1_8_FD_187155 | JGI IMG/M metagenome (GOLD analysis project Ga0209060, IMG submission 187155) | Surface soil microbial communities from Centralia Pennsylvania, which are recovering from an underground coalmine fire - Coalmine... | ecosystem: Environmental > Terrestrial > Soil > Unclassified...
GAAGCTCGACCAGGCTTTTAACGATCGGTAGGCCGAGGCCAGCGCCCTGTTCGGCGGACTTTATGGCATTCGAGCCTTGGCCGAACGCATCCAGCACGATCGGGATCTCGTGTTCCGGTATGCCGGGGCCGGTATCGCGGACGCTGAGATACTGGCCGCCCGCGGCGGTCCAGCCGACCTTGAGCCAGATGGCGCCGCCCTGTGGCGTGAACTTGATCGCGTTGGAGAGCAGGTTGAGGCAGATCTGGCGCACCGCGCGCTCGTCCGCCCACAGGCGCGGCATATCGGGTTCGAGCAGGTCGTGAATCGTGATGTCGCGGTTACTCGCGCGCAGCTTGAGGAGATGGTGGCATTCCGCCGCCACCTGCACGAGCGCGATCGCCTCCTCATTAAGTTCGTAGCGCCCAGCCTCGATGCGTGAAAGGTCGAGGATCTCGTTGATGAGGCCGAGGAGATGGACGCCGGAATGGTGGATATCGCTGGCATAATCTTTGTAGGCCGGCACCGCGTGAGTGCCAAACAGCTCGTTCTTCATCACCTCGGAAAAGCCCAGAATGGCATTGAGCGGCGTACGCAGCTCGTGACTCATCTGGGCGAGAAATCGCGACTTCGCGACGTTGGCGGCTTCGGCGCGGCGGCGCGCCTCATCGGATTTCGCCTTGGCCTGCTCCAACTCCCCGATCAGCGCATCCTTCTCGGCCCGGGCCTCGAGCATGGCGAGGTTGGAAGCATAGAAGCGGTTGGCCAGCAGTCCGAAATAACTCAGTGCCGTGATGGCGAGTCCGGCCAAGAGATATCCGTTTATGGTGCCGAGCATCACGTAGTTCACCGCGATCGCGATAGTCAGCGGCGCAGCGGTGGCGAACACCGCGATTGGCAGGCTGGAGCCCAAAAGGCTCGCCACCGCGACGACAAGCAGAACCACGAACACGTTGACGATTTCGGCCGATCGCGAGTCTTCGCTTGGGTGGACCAGATTGATCATCCAGGCCAGCCCGAACAGCAGATCCAGTATGATGAAGGTGAGCCGCACACGTTTGACCCTTACCTCGTGCGGAGGCTTGGCCAGGAACGTGTAGCATTTGATCATGCTGGCAAGCTGAATCGCGAGCACGACGGTGACCCACAGGCCCGCCCAGACGAAGCTCGACCAGAACGTCGACATGATTCCGACGACGGCCGCGAGCACAATCATCCCGAGCGCACCCGACAGGCGGTTCTGGGCGTATTGGCGCAGCAACTCGTAGTCGAAGGCCGGTCGCGTGCCGGATGTCGAAGTAAGACGGTCGCGTGCATCGCGGACACGCTGAGCCGCAATCCGCCGCTGCTGCGCCGCCGCCGTCTCAGGCGCGGCACCTGTGGCGAAGGGATCGGTAGGCGCGAAACTCATGGTCCGGCAGACGTGGTTAAGGAGGTCCTCAACCTCGCCGAAAAGTCTTAAGAGCATGCTTAAATGAACGAATAATTACCGACCCATTATGGTTAGTGAGATCACGACAGACGACGGACGACAGACGACAGATGTCAGATGCGAGATGTCGGATTACTGAGGCCGGAGGTGACCATCCGATCTTCGATCATCCGTCGTCTGTCGCCTGTCGTGAGCACGGGGTCTTGGCGCGGCGCGGCCGCCTAAATTCCGGCGCGAATGGAGCGCCGACAAGGTCGAAATGTGGGTTTCGAACTGCTGGCCCCTGACCCTCGCGCATCAAGGCGCGGGAGTAAAGCGCGTGACTTGTAGCCGCACTTGACGCACAATTACATTGGGGCGTGTATTTGGGGCGTGTATTCGTGTGAAGTCTACTCCCGTACGTGGCGCCCCGCAACGTTAGACAACGGCGGATTCAGCATGCGTTCATCGCTGTGGTCCGATCATTCATGCATCAACGATGATGCGTTATCGCGCGAGGTGGGAATCGGCTCGCGCCGGCCACGACGTGCCAAGCGCAAATAACGAGAGCGGAGAAACTCCATGGCACTTCTCTACCGCATTGCGGCCTTGCTGGCCGTACTGGCACCGCTGCTTGTTTCGCCGGTCAACGCGCAGGCGCCGGAGCGGCGGTTTGCGCTGGTGATCGGCAACAGCGAGTACAAAGCCGGCCGCCTTCCGACCGCCGCCAACGACGCCGGGCTTATCGCGGAGACGTTGCGCACCGCTGGTTTTGACGTGGTCGGGGCGCGCGATCTCGATCAGGACACGTTGCGCCGATCGATCCGCGAATTCCTCGACAAGGTGTCGGCGGCCGGCCCGCAGGCGGTGACGTTCGTCTACATCGCGGGCTACGGTCTGCAGTTCGAGGGCGAAAACTACATCGTTCCCATCGATGCCAGCATTCGCCGCGGCGAGGACATTCCGATCGAAGCGATCAGGATTTCCGACTTTACGCGGCCGCTCGCTGGAACGCCCGGCGCCGTCAAGATGATTGTCGTCGATGCCGCGCGTCAGCATCCCTTCACGCCTGAAGGGCCCCCGCTTGCGAGTGGTTTGGCACTCGTCGAACCCGATCCCGGCACGCTTGTCGCGTTCAACGCGACGCCCGGTTCGATTGCCGCGATCGAGAACGGTCCTTACGGGGCCTATGCGCAAGCGCTTGCTGAGATGATCGGGACCGGCGGGCTTGGTCTCGACGACCTGTTTGCGCGCCTGCGCCTGCGCGTCAATGAGAAGACCAATGGCGTTGCGGTGCCTTGGTATGCTTCAAAGATTACCCAGCCGTTCCTGTTCATGGAGCGGACTCCGGACGCGCCGCCGCCGCCCCAAGTTGCGTCCACCATGGAATTGCAGAGCCGCCCGATCCGGGAATTCCGCGGCGACCAGGAAGCCTATGTGGCGGCGTTGGAACGCGACACGCTCAGCGGATACGAGGAGTTCGTAGCGGCGTTTCCGGACAGTCCGCTGAGCGGGCGCGTGCGTGCCCTCATCGCGGTGAGGCGTGAGGCCATCACATGGCGGCGCACGGTTTCCATCAATACGCCCGAAGCCTATTGGTCGTATCTTGAGCGCTATCCGCGGGGCGCCCATGTGGCCGATGCGCAGCGACGTCTCGCGCGGCTTGCAGCCGCCTACGATCCGCCGCCGTCATTCGCCCCGATGGCCTTTGCGGACGTGGAGCCGCCGCCGCCGGACGAAGTGATGTATCTGAGCCAGCCAGCAGTGGTGTTCGATGGCCCGGGCTTCCTGCCGCCACCGCCAGTTCCGGCGTTCTTCCTGCCGCCGCCGGCTCCCGAATTCGTGGTGCTGCCGCCGCCGCCTCCGCCGATCGGAGCATTCTTCTTGCCGGTGCCGGTGGTTCCTTTCATCAGTGGACCGCGGCCATGGGTGCGGCCCCCGGCCTTCGTGCAGGCGCCGCCGCGCGCCCCGATCCAACAGATTACCATCAACAACACAACGATCACCAATCAGCGGCAGGGGGGTGGTGCGGCGGCGCTGAGCGCCCCGTCGTTGCCGACGACGCTGGTGAGCCGTGCCAACAGCGGCGCCCTGAAGGCACCGCCGACCGGGGGCACCACGCCGACGCCGATCAAAGCGTCCGTGGGGGCGACGGTGCTCACCAACACGGCCGCGACCAATGCGGGCGGACAGCTTCAGGGCCCCGGCTCGCCTGGCAGGACGGGCACCACCGCCAACACGGCCGTGACGACGCCGGGCGGACAGCTTCAGGGCCCCGGCTCGTCTGGCAGGACGGGCACCACCGCCAACACGGCCGTGACGACGCCGGGCGGACAACTTCAGGGCCCCGGCTCGCCTGGCAGGACGGGCACCACCGCCAACACGGCCGTGACGACGCCGGGCGGACAGCTTCAGCGCCCGGGCTCGCCTGGCAGGACGGGCACCACCGCCAACACGGCCGTGACGACGCCAGGCGGACAGCTTCAGCGCCCGGGCTCGCCTGGCAGGACGGGCACCACCGCCAACACGGCCGTGACGACGCCAGGCGGACAACTCCAGGGCCCCGGCTCGTTCGGTAATACGCATCCGACGAGAGGTCCAAATACGGCGACCAGCATCATCGGTGTGCCGTCGGGTTCAGGGCAACAGGGGAGAACCCCGACGACGCCACCGGCCCCGCACGTGAATGCTCCGGTCGCCTCACCGCCCTCGCCGCCGCCACCACGCGTCCCTCAGGTAGTGAATCGCGCGCCACCACCGCCTCCTGTGGCGCATGCACCACCACCGCCTCCTGTGGTTCATGCACCGCCTCCGCCTCCTGTGGCGCATACGCCGCCACCGCCGCCTCCTCCGGTCGCGCACGTGACGCCGCCTGCGCAGGCCGCGCGGCCGGCGCAACCTTCGCCCGCAGCAAAGAGATGCGTGGTCGAGAACGGCAAGCAGGTTTGCCGGTGAGTGCACCTGACCAAAGCTGACCGAAGCGCGTTTGGTGAGGCGAACGCTTCTCCCTCTCCCCGCTAGCGGCCGCTTGCGGGGAGAGGTGCAGGCCGCGGCGAGGTGCGATTGCCCAAACCGCTCACGCCTGACGTAACATCCCTGTCCGCGCCGACTTACCGATCGAGCAGCGCAATCAGGCTCGACGTATCCCAGCGCTTTCCGCCCATCTTCTGGACTTCCGAGTAGAACTGGTCGACCAGCGCCGTAACCGGCAGATGAGCGCCGTTGCGGCGCGCCTCGGCGAGGCAGATTGCGAGGTCCTTGCGCATCCAATCTACCGCGAAGCCGAAGTCGAACTTGCCGGCCGCCATGGTTTTGTAGCGGTTTTCCATCTGCCAGGACTGAGCCGCGCCCTTCGAAATGGTGGCGATCAGTTTCTCGACGTCGAGGCCGGCGCGCTTGGCGAAATGCAGCGCCTCGGCGAGCCCCTGCACGAGGCCAGCGATGCAGATCTGGTTGCACATCTTGGCGAGTTGGCCCGCGCCCGCGGCGCCCATGAGATTGCAGGCGCGTGCATAGGCCGCGATGATTTTTTCGGCGCGCCCGAACGGCTCGGCATCGCCGCCGCACATCACGGTCAAGACTCCGTTCTCGGCGCCGGCCTGGCCGCCCGATACAGGCGCGTCGATGGCATCGAAGCCACCCTGGCGGGCAGCCGCGTACAGCTCGCGCGCGATCTCGGCCGAAGCGGTGGTGTGGTCGACGAACACGGCTCCCCTGGCAACGCCATGAAACGCACCGTCCGGCCCGAGCGTGACCTCGCGCAGGTCATGGTCGTTGCCGACGCAGGCCATGACGAAGTCCTGCCCCTCGGCGGCGGCGCGCGGAGTCGGCGCCGAGCGGCCGCCGAACTGGGCGACCCACTTCTCGGCCTTGGCAGCAGTGCGGTTGTAGACCGTAACCTCGTGGCCACCCTTGACCTTGAGGTGACCGGCCATCGGATAGCCCATCACGCCAAGTCCGAGAAACGCAACCTTTGCCATGAAGCTCCTCCCATGCCACCGCAACGGCCAAATCGCCCCAAGTCTCCGGCTGTCCCAGCCTTCAAGTTGGCGGCGCAAAGCGGCCCTTGATGCGCTGTCGATGCGGTCCACGTCAACCGGGAGCGTTCGGTTGACCGCGCCGGGCCCGATCTTATTTTGATGTGGACGTTCCGCCCTAGAGTTTGGTCCGCGGAATCATTTCTGCACCGGTTTGGAGAGCTTGATGGCACTGACGAAGGATGAGGTTCTGGCGAGCCTCGAACGTGTTGCAAGTCCAGACGGACTTGCTTTGACCAAGACCGGCGCTCTTTCGGACGTCGTCGTGTCCGACGGCAAGGTCTTCTTCTCGATTACGGTGGATGCTGCAGCCGTGAACGCCTGGGAGCCGGTGCGCCGGCGCGCCGAGGCGGCCGTCAAGGCGATCCCGGGCGTTGCCTCCGCCATGGTGGCGTTGACGGCTGAACGCGCGGCCGGGCGGCCTCAGCCCGGCGCGAGATCGCCGGCTGCCGCCGCAGCCGCACAGCGTGCCCACGGCATCGTCGGCGTGCCGGGCGTCGAGGCCATCATCGCGGTGGCGTCCGGCAAGGGAGGGGTCGGCAAGTCCACAGTGGCGGCCAATCTCGCGCTCGGGCTGCGCGATCTGGGGCTTCGCGTCGGCGTGCTCGACGCCGATATCTACGGCCCCTCGATCCCCAAGCTGTTCGCCATCAGGGGGCGGCCGCAGACGAAGGGCGGCACCCGGCTCATACCGATGGACGGCTATGGGCTCAAGGTGATGTCGATCGGCTTCCTGGTCGAGGAAGAGACGCCGATGATCTGGCGCGGCCCGATGGTGATGTCGGCGCTGACCCAGATGTTGCGCGAAGTCGAGTGGGGAGAACTCGACGTGATGGTGGTGGACATGCCGCCCGGCACTGGCGACGCCCAGCTCACCATGGCGCAGCAGGTGCCGCTGCGCGGCGCCATCATCGTATCGACCCCACAGGATCTCGCCCTCATCGATGCGCGGCGCGGCATCGCCATGTTCCGCCGCGTCAACGTGCCGGTGCTCGGCGTGGTCGAGAACATGAGCTACTTCCTGTGCCCGCAATGCGGCACGCGGTCGGACATTTTCGGTCATGGTGGCGCCCGCCACGAAGCCGAGCGCCTCGACGTGCCGTTTCTGGGCGAAGTGCCGCTGCACATGGATATTCGCGAAAGGTCGGACGCCGGACTGCCCGTGGTGGCAACGGTGCCGGACGCCCCGCACGCGGACGTCTTCCGCAAGATCGCCGCGCGCGTGCGCGATCAGATCGCGGCGGGAGGCGGCAAGGCGGCGCCCAGGATCGTCATCGAGGCATAAGGAGCGCGGGCGTCTCGCCCGCTACCCCACGCGTGTGCAGGGAGGCGGGCGGGACGCCCGCCGGTCCGGGACGCCCGCGGTCGGGGGATGCGCGGTACAGTCCTCTTGCCTCGCCGCGCACCGGGGATCATGCTGCGTGTCAATGACCTTTACCCAGGGAGACACGCCATGAAACGTCGTCAGTTCCTGAAAGCCGCCGGCCTGGGCGCTGCTGCGACTGCGATCGCCAAGCCCGCTATCGCCCAGACCAACCCGGCCATCAAATGGCGCGTAACGTCGAGCTTCCCGAAGTCGCTCGACACGCTCTACGGTGCCATGGAGACGATTGCGAAATTTGTAGCGGAATCGACCGACAACCAATTCCGGATGGAGACCTTTGCGGCCGGCGAAATCGTGCCTGGCCTCAATGCCATGGATGCCGTCAGCAACGGCACGGTCGAGGCCTGTCATACTGCAGCTTACTACTATTTCGGCAAGGACCCGACTTTTGCGCTGTTTTGTGCAGTTCCGTTCGGCCTCAACACGCGCCAGCAGAATGCCTGGTTCTATGACGGCGATGGCATGAAGCTGATGAATGAGTTCGGCAAGAAATTCAACATCTACTCGCTCGTCGCCGGCAACACCGGGTGCCAGATGGGCGGCTGGTTCCGCAAGGAGATCAAGGAAGTGGCCGACTTCAACGGCCTCAAATTCCGCATCGGCGGCTTCGCCGGCTTGACGATCCAGAAGCTCGGTGGCGTGCCGCAGCAGATCGCCGGCGGCGACATCTATCCGGCGCTGGAGCGCGGCACCATCGATGCCGCCGAGTGGGTCGGCCCTTATGACGACGAGAAGCTCGGCTTTAGCAAGGTGGCCAAGTACTACTACTATCCGGGCTGGTGGGAGGGCTCGACCGCCAATCACCTGATGATCAATCTCGCCAGGTGGAACGAATTGCCCAAGCGCTACCAGTCGATCATTGCGGGCGCCGCGGCCTACGCGAATAGCGAGGAATTGGCCAAATACGATGCGCGCAATCCGGGCGCTCTGCGCAAGCTGGTCGCTGGCGGATCGGAGTTGCGGGCTTTCTCGCAGCCCATCATGGAGGCCGCGCTGAAGGCATCAAACGAAGTTAACGCCGAGACTGCCGCCAGCAATCCGGATTTCAAGAAGGTGCTGGATTCGATGCAGGCCTTCCGCAACGAAGAATACTTCTGGTGGCAGGTCGCCGAATACAGCTACGACACCTTCATGATCAGGGCGCGGCCGCGCGCGTGAAGCGCAGGCAGGCCCGCACCGGCGCACCACCGCGGCGCTGAATTCCGGCCTGGGTGGAGGCCCTGGCGTCGCGACCTGCATCAGCCCGGTCGGCATGACCGTTCCAGGAGGAGCCCCCGACTGGAGCGGAAAAGCGTCCTCGTCCGTCGAGCCTCACGACGCCGCATAGTGATCCATGGGCCGCTCCGGCTCATTCTGCGTTGGTAACCTATATTACCGACGCGCACCTCCAGGATGGGCAGAATTGGTCAGCAGTCGGCTGACCGAAACGATCGTCCTCGCCCGTTGAGAAAATCGGCGATCGCGGCGGCCGCCGACCTGCGGTCTGGGTAGAGGAGGTCGGATGCCGCTGACGCGATATCTCAAGGAAGCCGTGTTTGATCCGGAGACGATCGAAGCCATGAACGTCGCCTTTGCGGCGGTTCGCGAGTCGCTGCATTTGAGCGATCAGGACGATCCCGCGACTCAGTTCGTCGCTCGAAAAGTGATCGACGTCGCCCGGCTGGGGGAGCGCGATCCCGAGAGAATCCGCGATCTCGTCCTGCTCGCGTTAAAGCAGTCCGGCCAGCGCGGCCCCTGACGGTCTCGTCCCGCCTCGCGACACGCATCGGAACTCGTGGAATTTGCCCCGGTTTAGTGAATATGACCTCCGCCTCGAACCGGCTCCTCAACAGACTATTGCTTGCGCTGCCGCCTGAGGATTTAAGGCTGCTCATGCCCGACCTTGAGCAGATCCCCTGTCGGCGCGGGGACGTTCTTCTCGATGCCGACAGTTCGCTTGACTACGTATTCTTTCCGGACAGCGGGGTCATTTCGGTGGTCGCCGTCTATGCCAACGGCGACATCATCGAGATGGCGACGGTCGGCCGGGAAGGTTGCAGCGGCATGCAGGCGATCTTCCGCGCCAAGGCATCATCGGTCAGGTTCCTGGTCCAAATTCCGGGAAGCGCCACCAGGATGTCGCGCGGCGTGTTCACGAAAGCAATGGATTCCATGCCGGGCTTCAAAGCTCTGATGTTCGCCTATGTCCAGGCTTTCCTGGAGCAGGTCCTGGTATCCGGGGCATGCAACGGCGCACACAGCCTGAAAGAGCGGCTGGCGCGCTGGCTGCTGATGATGCGTGACCGGGCTGACGGGGACACGCTGTTGATCACACAGGATCTCCTTGCCGAAATGCTGGGCGCGCGCCGGCCATCCATCACGCATGCTGCCCGCGAACTGGAAGACGCGGGCCTGATCGAACGCGGCCGCCGGCAAGTCACGATACTCGACCGGCAGGGCCTGAAGAAGGCGTCGTGCGAATGTTACCAGCTGGTGCGCGACCGCATCACCTTCCACCTTCCCAAGACCTATCTTTGACGTGGGCTTGTGAGTTCGAAGCTTCAGGCCGCGATCAGCCCGAACCGGTTCGGCCGGTGGGCTATAATCGCTTGCCATCGTAGGAAAGTAATCCCTCAGCCGGCATTGGCAGGCCCGAGTAAAGGCGCCGGCTTTTCCAGGCTTGCATTCGGTTGAACATCACCGAGCAAAGGACACTCCTTTGAGCAGCGGCAGGATCGCGGCTGTGGCGAATTTGAGAATTCCACCTTTGCCCGGGTCATGATAGCGAGACATGGCGACAGGTGGATCCAATCGCCCCGTCGGCCCAGGGAATGTCCGGAGGAAAAAGCATGAAACGTCGTGAATTTCTCAAAGCCGCCGGGCTTGGCGGTGTTGCCGCTGCGGCCACGGGTGTGGCCATGCCCACCATCGCGCAGTCAGCGCCGGAACTGAAGTGGCGCTGCACTTCCAGCTTTCCGAAGTCCCTCGATACCATTTACGGCGCTGCCGAAGTGTTTGCGAAGGCGGTCGCAGAAATCACCGATAACAAATTCCAGATCCAGGTCTTTGCCGCCGGCGAAATCGTGCCCGGCTTGAATGCTGCGGATGCCGTCACCAACGGCACCGTCGAGATGTGCCACACCGCCTCCTACTATTACGTCGGCAAGGACCCGACCTACGCGTTCGGGACGGCGGTGCCGTTCGGCCTCAACAGCCGCATGCAGAATGCCTGGATGTTCTTCGGCGGCGGCATGGAATTGATGAACGACTTCTACAAGAAGGCGAACATCTACGCGATTCCCTGCGGCAACACCGGTTGCCAGATGGGTGGCTGGTTCCGCAAGGAAATCAGGACGGCCGCCGACTTCAACGGCCTCAAATTCCGCATCGGCGGCTATGCGGGCCGGGTGTTGCAGAAGCTCGGCTGCGTGCCCCAGCAAATCGCGGGCGGCGACATCTATCCGGCGCTGGAAAAGGGTACCATCGATGCCGCCGAGTGGGTCGGCCCTTATGACGACGAAAAGCTCGGCTTCCAGAAGGTCGCCCAGTACTACTATTACCCGGGCTGGTGGGAAGGCTCGGCGATGCTCCACAACTTCATCAACATTGATAAGTGGAACGCGCTCACGCCCACCTACCAGGCGGTGGTGCGCACCGCCTCGGAAATGGCCAATACGTGGATGCAATCGAAGTACGACGCGGTCAATCCAGCGGCGCTGCGACGCCTGCTCGCGGGCGGAGCCAAGTTGACGCCATTCCCCACGCCCGTGATGGAAGCCTGCCTGAACGCGGCCCTCGAGCTCTATCACGAGGTCTCCGCCAGCAATCCGGACTTCAAGAAGGCCTACGACTCGATGATCGCCTTCCGCGGCGATCAGTACTTGTGGTGGCAGGTCGCCGAATATTCCAACGACACGTTCCTGATCCGCAATCGCACCAAGGTGTGAGCGGATCCAAGAACTTCATGAAAGTGCGTAGGGCGGGTGTTCTCTTTAGCCCGCCCTTTCGTTGCATGGCTGGCCAAAGAGGACCGCACTACGCCCGTTGGCGTATCTCGCCGACGAACGCATCACAAAGGCGCGGATTGACGATCATCGCCGCCAGTATTGCCGGCGGGAGTCCCGTGCAGATTGCCGCTCACCACGATGCCGCCGGCCACCACGTAGAGCGAGAACAGGAGCGCGATGAAACTCATGTAGTCGCGCAGCATCGCGTGTAGAAAAGTGTCGAGCGCCGTCGCGGCGCCGAATGCCGCGGCGATCGCGACAACGGTCAGCGCTGACCAGCCGGCAGCGATCTTGCCGTAGTGGCGGCCCCAGATGCGCGGGAAGAACAGCGGCCCGGTAGCGATGGTGAGCAGCAAGCCGATGAACAGCAGCGACCACGGCCACGACAGAACGGCTCCGTCGAGGAGAAGCGGTGTGCTTGCATCCATGCTTTTTTCAATTGCTCGCCGCCCCGAGCGTGCGCTGCCGCTGTGACCTCCAACTCGCCTACTTCAAGTCCAGCGGAGGCGGCATGTCAGGGAGCTGGATATCGATGTTGACCTTGCTGGGATCGATGCCGGTTCCCTTCTCGATCCAATAGGTGACGGATTCCGGCCAGAGGATCACGATTGCCACCAGGATGACCTGAAGGAACACCCAGGGGACTGCACCCCAATAGATGTCGGAAGTCTTCACAGAGGGGGGTGCGATGCCGCGCAGATAGAACAGCGCGAAGCCGAATGGCGGATGCATGAAGCTCGTCTGGATATTGGCGCAGATCAGGACGCCGAACCAGATGAGATCGATGCCGAGCTTGTCGGCGGCTGGCGCCAGCAGCGGAATGATGATGAACGCGATCTCGAAAAAATCGAGAAAGAACGCAATCACGAAGATGAACAGGTTGACGAACACCAGGAAGGCGACCTGGCCGCCCGGCAGGGAGGTCAGCATCTGCTCGAT
>Ga0209060_10004067_pt1 | contig 11728 bp, 13 predicted proteins | sample Coa_R1_8_FD_187155 | JGI IMG/M metagenome (GOLD analysis project Ga0209060, IMG submission 187155) | Surface soil microbial communities from Centralia Pennsylvania, which are recovering from an underground coalmine fire - Coalmine... | ecosystem: Environmental > Terrestrial > Soil >...
AACGCAAGGAGGGCTGCCTGGAGCCGCGCCCTCTCTCTATTTCAGTTCGGATGAGGAGTCTCGGCGTTGAAACGTCGAAGCTTTGCGAGGGCAGCATCGGCAATCCCAACGGCTTGGCTGCTCTTCGTGAGGTTGCCGCAGTCCCAGCCCTCGGGGCTCACGTGGGCCGGGTTCTGGATTCCCTTCCACGTCTCGAGACTCTTCTGATAATAGGATCGTGCCTGGCTCCAGTGTTCAATTTGCTGATCTGTCTGGCGTGCAGCTACCGCCAATGCGGCTTCCACACCCCCCAGGCCGAAGTAAGAATCCGCGCGCGTGTATTCGATCTCCGCGGGTGGCGAACTACCGGTCGCCACTCCTTGATCAAGTGCCAAGGCCTGCTGATATTCGCGCTCCGCGGCTTTGACGTGGCCCAATGCCACCAGAGATGAACCCACCTTGGCGTGAAGGGCCGCGACATTCAAGACAACGTCGACGTTCTTCGAATCGGCTTCGCTCAGTTCTTCGAAGATAAAGAGGGAGCGGCGAAATTGCAGGAGGGCCTCGGTTTGACGGCCACGGGACGCGAAAGCTTCCCCCTCATAGTCGAAGATCGCCGCTAAAATATCGCGAGGCTCCACATTCGCGGGATCGTGCGCGATCTGATCATTCGCCAGTTTGACTGCTCGGTCCAGCAGTCCAAGTCCTTTGTCCACTTTCCCCACTCTGGTCTCAGCGCGGCCCGTGCTGGCAACTGCTGCCACCAAATGCATTTGCAGAACGGCGTTGCGCCGATCAGCGGCAGCGAGAGGCTCAAGCATCGTCAGCCCCTGACGATTGATGAGCAACGATCCGGCTGCATCGCCATTCGCCAGCAGTTCGTCTGCGATTCGAGAATAGACCACGAATGTTCGCAATTGCTGCATCGCATTGGCTCTGCTGTCCTGGGTTTGAAAAAAATGCAAGGCATCGCGATAATATTCCAGCGCTTCGTTCCTTCGACCGAGCAAGTGCAAGTCGTCGCCGATCCGTACCTCGTATCGCGCGACGTGGTTTCTTTCTTCCACGTTGTTGGGCTCAATCTTGAGCAAATGCTCCGCCACGGCAAGCGCATTGCGGTTATTGGCCAAGGATTCGTTAAACTCTCCCAAACTGCCTGTGGGGCCGCCGCCGCCTTGAGCCAAAGCAGCGGCTTGGTAATCCTGCTCCATCTCACGGAGCACTCCTGTGTCAGCCGGAGCATCACGGTTCAGCCTTTCTGTAATCGTTATGGCGGCGTTAGCATTCTGTAGAGCAGAACCGGTGTCGCCTTTATTCAAGAGGATGACGCCGATCCACCGGTGATCTGCTGCCGTGGCAAGCTGATTTTGTAGATTGGTATGCGAAGAATCGACGCGGAGGCGAATCTCCAAAGCCTTGCGATAGTTAGTCAGCGCGCTAGCAGTGTCTCCCAACCCTAGCTGAGATGAGTTTCCCTGGACATCCCCGACCTTTTCATACGCCGCTGCCAATTCCTGCTGCAGTGACGAGTCACCGCTCGCCTCTCGCGACAGGTTGTCGAGGTATCGCAGCGAGCGGTCGACAAGCAGCTTTCGCGCGGACGTTGAACCCGGTAAATCCTTGATGGAATCGTGAATGTCAAACATCAAGGAATTGGCCACTTCGCGCACATCGTTGAACCTTTGTTCCGCTTTAGCCCGCTCCACGCGGGCGATGTGCGCCTCCCAAAGGGTTGCCGCCAGGCCGCCGCATAGTGACAAGAGCAGCAACGCGGCTGCGCCTACCGGGATTCTGTTCCGCTTCACGAATTTTCCCGCACGATAGAGCAGCGTGTCGGGCCGCGCGCCAACGGGCAACCCCTCGATATAGCGGCGAATGTCTTCGGAGAATTGCTCGACTGAGGCATACCGCCGCCGCGGTTCCTTGTGTAGCGATTTCAGCACGATGTTGTCGAGATCGCCCGCCAGCGCGCGGCTCAGCTTTTCCGGCTTCGCATCGCGGACGGAGCTGACACTCTCTGGCGTGAGCGTAACTTCACTGGAACCATCTGGGCGATTCGCCCTTACCAACAGTCCTACAGCCACGCTCGGCCGTTCGGGCTCGGTTTCACACACCGCCTGTCTCATCTCTTCCGTGGAAAGACCATCCACCTTGTATGGGCGGTGGCCGGTTAGTAGAAGGTAAAGGACCACGCCGAGCGAGTAGACATCGCTGGCAGTGCTGATGGCTTCGCCACGTACCTGCTCCGGGCTGGCGTACTCCGGAGTCAGCATTCGCAAGAAATCGATTGTCGGCTCTACTTCTCCTGCAAAAGCGCTTGCGTCCAAGAGCTTGGCAATTCCGAAGTCAAGCAGCTTGGGAACGCCTTCGGAAGTGACCAGGATATTTGCCGGTTTCAAGTCGCGGTGGACCACCAGGCTCTGGTGGGCATATTGAATCGCAGAGCAGACTGTACGAAAGAGCTGCAAGCGCTCTGCGATGGAGAGCTTGTGAGCGTCGCAATATTTGTGAATCCGTATACCTTCCACCAACTCCATTACAAAATATGGTGAGCCATCATCCGCAGTCCCGCCGTCCAAGAGTCGGGCAATGTTGGGGTGTTCAAGCGTCGCCAGGATCTGCCGCTCGGACCTGAAGCGCGCCAGGGCAAATCTGGTTTCGAAGCCGGTTCTTACCAGTTTGATCGCAACTTGCTTCTGATACTGATCGTCCGCCCGGACCGCGCGATACACTGCTCCCATCCCGCCCTGTCCGATCTCTTCTATCAGTTGGTAGGGTCCGAGGCGCCGTCCCAGCCACGAGTCCATAGACTGTGGCTCCAGCACGCTCGCGTGAGTAATCATGGCAGGCTGCCGCAGGAAATCGTCTGCTTGTTGGTAGGACCCCAACAAAGATTCCACATACTGGCGAAGTGAAGAATCCTGGCAGGCGCGATCGAGATATGCGGGCCGTTCCTCCTGCGAAATCTCGAGCGCCTTGTCAACGATTTCGAGTGCTTGTTTCGTATCGAAGGACATCGCGTTATGCCTAAAGACGGTCTCCGTGCAGCCTTGGTGCCTGCGGGAAAACAACAGAGACGCCGCACAAGGTTAACCCATGACGAGCTTTCCGCAGACTCTAATATTTGTCGTGTTGCTCGGATTAGCTGCGATCTCCGGGGTCAAGCCGTTGAAACGTTCGGATTCGGCAGACCCTCAAGCCTCGCATTCCTCTCATTTGTTAACGCGACATCGCAATGAAGAATTAATCACTATGTGATCAGATTTCGGCTCCGCCGTCGCGTATTAGCAAGGAGGTTTGAATATGAGGCGATCAAAATCAGGCGCGAAAGCCATACTTGTTATCGCGATGCTCTCGATTTGGGCAACAACAGCGCGTGCCGGAGAAAGTTATTTCTACTCAGGAACCGGTGCCCGTAGCGCTTCCTTTTACCTCATTGGAGGTCAGTACACTCTGTACATGTATGCCAAACGCCCGATCAAAGGCTATTACACACCCGGGTCGGAGAAGTGCATTTTCGGTGGAAACTTGCAGCGCGTGTGGCTGTCGCACGAGGTCATGTCGCTTGGATCTGGCGTCACGCTTACGGCCATCGTCCCGCATAAGATCGGCCCGGTGCCCGTCACTCTGCCCGCAGGCCTCTACGCTCTTTATATCGCGCCACTCACGGATTGTGATTGGCACTTCAGTCTCGAATCAACCAGCCAAAACACTGCCGGCCTGGCCCCTGTGGAGATGCTCAGGAGAGACAAAGGACTGGATTCGTCGAATAGCAAAGGGGGCCTGGAATCGTCTTCGACCGCATCCCTGAAAGACCAGGTGCAATTCTATGCTCAATATCGTACAGATCACGGTTCGAGGGTGCCCGTGTCCGGGGTCCTGCAGATCATCCACGACGAGAAAATAGTCCGAACATTCCCCTTGAAGGTTGGACGCGATGTCGCCAGCGGAGCGAACGCGTTCTATCTCGACATCCAGTGGGAACCGGGCGACAGCCAATATTTGGGGAAGAACACTGTGAAGTTCATTGTCAAGATCGGCTCGTCGGAGTTGACGAGTGTTGGGGAGTTTGAGCTTACGCGATGAAAGCCAAGTAGGCTCACCAAGCGGCTACCCCAAAAAGATTCGACTTAATGATCATTTCTCTCTCCAATTTGCGCGCTAGTCAGTGAGCAGCATTTATCCGACGGTGTAGGGGCCGAGGTTCACTTACCGCATCCGAACTGTCTCGGAACTGTACTCAGATAGGAGATTCACCGTGAAAACTGAGATTTCTCATTCGACCCAGTACGCTATGCTGCCTGATGCTTCTGGCCGTACGGAAGAGTACAGAGGCACCCGGCACACTTCTGATCTTGGGCGTGAAAGAAGCTGGAAGGGCACACTACGTCTCGCTTCTTCATTTCTACCGTTGCTTCTCTTGTCGATGCTATTCGGAGCGTCCTCGTTTCAGCTGGCGGTGGACGCGCCGAACTGGACTGGCGTGCCTGCCCTGGAACACTACCGGGCGTTCTACCCGGTGATAAACCCGGGAACGTTTTTTCAAACGCTGTTGCCCGCCGCGTTACTGGCCCTGTTGGCGGCGTTAGTTTGCAACTGGAGGCCAATCCCGGCCACGCGATGGAGGCTGGTTGGAGCACTCGCTGACATGATTTTGGTCGGTGTGCTCACATTCACGTTTCACTTTCCCCGGAACAAGATCCTGTTTGGAGATCCGCTGACGCGTCCGGAGGCTTACTACCATCAGGTGGTCACGGAGTGGGTTGCAGGTGACTACGTTCGCCTCGCGATGATTTTGACAGCGGTTGCTTTGGTGGCAGTGTCGATGATCCGCATCGCTCGGGACACCGCGCCTAGAGAACTCCCAGATTCCAATACTTCCGGGGCCCGCTAACCCTACGGAGCGCCCGGCATTGAAAGGACTTCTTCAGTGAACTTACGAATGATTTCTACAGCTATTGCGTTGGCTTTATCGGCCATGTTGCTTGGAGCGGGCGTCTATGAGTCCGTGGTGGTCGCACCGAATCTCCAAGGTGCTCCATCCTCCCTCGAACATGCGCGCGGATATTATCACGCAACCAATCCGGGGATGTTCTTCAGGGTGCTCTCGCCCGGCACACAAATTTTCCTTCTGCTGGCGCTTGTGTGCAATTGGGTTCCGGTTCCGCTTACGCGATGGAGATTAGCGGCGGCCCTGGCGCTTGCAATTTTAGGCGACGTTGTCACATTCAAGTTTCACTATCCCCGAAATGCCATTCTGTTTAGCGGTCCACTCACGTGGCCCGCTGCAGATCTCGATCGGGTAGCGAGAGAATGGGCCCTGGGAAACTATCTGCGCATCGCTGTGATTTTGACAGCGATGGTTTTGGTGATGGTGTCGGTGATCCGCATCGCTCGTGATACGGCCCCTGGAGAACAGCGCTATTCCAGCAGTTCCAGTGCACGTTAATCCTTGCATATCTCGCCCGACGTGGCTCCAACGATTGTTTCGACGCGGTCTGCCTCGATGAGTGCTTCCTGGGTTCGAGACGCTGGTGTTCATCTGCCCCGCGAGCGCTTACAGCACTGCCGGCCCTCGTCGATACCGGCTTTGGTGAGACAACATCTCGCTGCTAGTTCCAAGCAGTCGCGGAATCATTAAAATCAAAACTCCCAGCTTCCTTCCGGTCACAAAAATATTTCGGAACCACTGATCATCCCCACTCACAATTTGCGCGCTAGTCAGTGAGCAGCATTTATCCGAAGGCGTAAAGGCCGCCACCTCTCTCCCTGTGGAATCCGGATATGTCTCGGAGCTGCATCCAGGTTGAAGGAGATTAATTATGAAGCGCGTGATTTTTCGAAGTGCCCTATGGGCAAGCCTCTCTTTAGTTCTGATCGCGGCAGCTATGAGTGTTGGCCAGTCTGCTGGCACGATGCTCGGTGAGGTCGAAGCGCAAGCTCTCATCAAGAAGTTTCAAGGTCCCGGTAGCCCCCTGACGAGAATCGAGAGCCAACGCCTGCTGAAGTACTTGATTGCGAAGAATGCTAATCCAAGCGCCGCCACCGCGGTGCAGCCGCAAGCACAATCGGGCGGGACATCCACGCGCGGGATTGCATCCGCGACTGGGCCTGTACCGGTCCAGGCCGTCGCCGAGTTGAAGAAGCCCAAACTTACTCGTGTCGGAATTGCGCTACCAAAGGCTGATCTCGGGCCAGGCTTTCAAGGATCGACCGCAGGAGAATCGCTGCGGCTCTTGGAGTCCCGGTTTCTGGGAGGACCCAATATCGAAGTTGTGACGCTGGCAGCACTCTTAGGGTCGCAAGTTGAAGCCGAAGCCAAGGAGAAAGGCTGCGATTATGTCATCTATTCTGCGATGACACAGAAAAAAAGTAGCGGGATGGGTTTTCTCAAAGCCGCCACGGCGCTATCCAGTATGACTCCGATTGGAGTGATGGCTGGAGCGGCTGGAGCGGCGACCGCAGCTGCTTCCGCCGCCGCTGCAGCCAGTGGGGCCGCCAGCATGTCGAGCCAGGTCAGAGCAAAAAACGAAGTGACTTTCGAATATCACATGTTTGTCCCCGGCAATACGACGCCCGTATTGGAGAACAAGGTAACGGCAAAAGCTAAGACGGATGGGGAAGACGTGATTACTCCGCTGGTTGAGGCAGCCGCTTCTTCCATCGTGGAGAAAGTCGTCCCGAAGAGCTGATGGCTCGGTGCAAGCCGCTAGTCAGAATCTGAAATGTCGTAGGGTCTACACAATTCCGGGGGGCCGCCGGGACGATGTTGGTGTCGAGCGGTTAGGCTTTATCCCAGTCTCTACTCTATAAATCAGGGTGGTTAGATGAATCCGCAGAGGCTTTGTGCATTGTTGCTTTGTTCTGTGTTTCTCGGGCTCCTGACTCTGGCTGGACCTCTCAGAGTCTGGAGCCAATCCTCAGCGCCAGAGGCTCCTGGAGGTGAAGTCTGCGCCTTATCAGACAAGCAGCAGGCGGACGCTCCCAAAGCCTTCGCCCAGATGGTGTCAACGTTCCAACATCCTCGCTGCATGAACTGTCACGGCGCAGTCGATCCTTATTCAGGTAAGAATCACATGGGCGGCAAGAAGTTGCGCGAAAACTGTGGTGGCTGTCATCGTCTCCCCCAAGGCGAATGGGACACTCCCGAGGCTGGGTTGTTTTTTACTGGCAAAGATGCCGTTCAGTTGTGCAGACAAATGAAGCGAACGTTGCCCGACGGGAGCGCATTTATCGCTCATATCACCGAAGACCGAGGACGAACGCCATTCATTCAGACTGCCTTTGCGGGGACGCGAGCGCTTAACAACCTCGGACAGCAAATGTACGAAAGGAGGACAGGAAAAGAATACAGACCCGAGCCGCCGCCAATTACGCACGATGCGTTCATCGCGCAAGCCGAAGCATGGATAGACGCCATGGGCGGCAAGTTCCAGGGAGACCCGGATTGCGGCTGCGTGCCCCATCACTATTCCCTCTCGATCGATATGGAGTCCCAAGGTTTCACTGCGGGTAGCCTGGCCAGCCACACGACCATGAGCAGCCACGCCGACATTCCTCTGAAATTCAAGGACGATGCTTCCTTTGAGGCCGATGTACGAGTGCCGATCACGATAACGGGATACGAGCGCGGACAAAGGTCCCTCCACACGGGCAAACCTGAAGATTGCACGATCACCGGCACCATGGTGACGAAATATAAACTCAGCGGCACGGTGGATGAAGCGAGAGCCGTTCTCCACCTGGTGTCGAGCAACGGCAGCTTCGGCGGTTCGGGTACAGCCACTTGCAGTGATGGTACGACCGTGACCAACCCGTCGCCCAGTATCGCCACTCCCGGGATGACGTGGGACATCCCATCCCGCGTTGATGTGGATTACGATTTTCCGATGCCGGGTCAGAATCCACCACAGTTCACGAGCAGCATGAAGTTCCGAATTATTCAAACGGATTAGCAAGGAAGTGAACCGTTACCGCAGAACGGAGCGGACTTCGATGCTCCGGTGGACCCTCAGCATCCTGGCGTTTTGAAGGCCATCTGGCCAAACCGACGGTCGGCGGAGGCACTACGAGCGTCGATTGGGATCTGACACTCGTGGGCAGTCCACATTGAATCGGGTTGCGTAGATCCGCCGGCATAGCAAATCCGATTCTCATTCAGACAATCGCGCGTTCATTCTCTACGCTGTACATGAGCGTTCTCCATTTCCATCAACGCGGTGAGGGGAGATCTCCCGATTCCGTAACGACTACAATAGCGTTGATCATGGCTTCTTACGCAGCTTAAGCCAGCTATGCCGGAAGCGCCTTGGAACCGGCAGTAGAGAAAGAAACATCAGCCGCGGTCTGCACGAGTTCTCCCGGCTGATTCCCGAGCCCCAAGCAAGATCTCGATTGAGCGCCAATCTTCCGGGCGATTCCACTCTGCCTGCAGTCCGCCGTAAAACGCCTTCGTTCAAGTTGGCATCTCGGAGTGACCCCTCAAAGTCGGGAATGACGGGAAAACCGGCAGTAATCAGCCCTGAACGAAGGGACGAAGATCGGGCCGCCTCAGATTTTGCTGATCAAGCGGCGAAGTCACGCTGGCTGCGGATTCAAATCTGTCAACCATGTGTTTGCTCTGACACTTACGTTCCTTTAGGCTTTGTGAAATAGCTCCCCGATCCGTTGGAATGGAGACTTCGTCTTTAGGGTTCCAATTAGCATTCTCCTTCTTGCGGCGCGAGAAATATAGGACTTGAAGTGCACCATTGATCCCGCCACGTCCCAAAGTGGCCGTGTTTTATCCATACTTATCTCACCGGCTTTGGAGTCTTTTTCGGTGAGAACGAACTCGGCACAGTCGCCGCCTTTGTCATCGAGTAACAACTGTCGTGAACCGGTCGGCCATCTTCGTCGGTTTTACATTTTTTGGTGAGGTCTATCGGCTGGAAACAAATCGCACACAGGAATTCGCGGTTCATGGAACCCCTCCGCCAAGGACGGGGTGTCACGTCACGCACTGTTTATCACAAAAATCGACCGAATTTCAAAGGAAGCTTTGTTCGGAGTTCGTAACGGATGCTTTGTTTGAGGTCTGTAACGGCACCATCGGTGGTAACATGCGCCCGCGCAAGAAAGCCTTCCCATGTCGCGTTTCCCCGGTATTTGCTTGGCCGGGGCTTTAGCCCGTCACACCATAGAAACCTCAAGGCCACCATTGTGTGTATGAAAGAGTGAGCAGGCAGCCTTGCGGAGGAAACTTATAAGACTTTCGCTTACCTCCCACACCAAAGAAACTGTCGATCTTGATAGGCTCGAAAGGTGGTTACACGATTTGCCCGACAGGAATGGACTGCCTCTTCGTGCTAGCAACGGACCAAAGCATTGCGCTCAGGCCCCAGTCCTCTCTGACAACCCTGGAAATCCTAAGGACTGGGGCCGCCGAATTCCAGGTCCGAAAATACATGATTTGCTTTATGGGAGTAATTCCGCCCTTGGGTATTAATACCTTACTGCTTCACCAATCGCGGTTAGTGTTCGCCGGGGAAGGTCGAAGACCTCAGGGGAGGGTCCTAGGACCTAACCCGGCTCTTACCTTCAATTTTTGGCTGAAATACCATCGGATTGACGGGTATAATCTCGGCGCCGGAGACACTCTCAACATCTCCACTTGCCACTGAACACAATCACGCATCACGCGCGTTGAGTCAGGGCTGCTTAGAGGTGGTCCTATGACACCCGATGGGGAGCAGCAAGAGCTTGATCGCCTGTGCAAGGCGGTGATTGAAGAAAAAGACCCTGCAAAAATAACCGAACTAGTCGCAGCGCTTAACGACTTCTTGCAACGCAGAGAGCAGCGCAAACTCGCTGAGTCCAAGCTACCAAAGCAAGCTTAGCCCCACCGACGTTGCCTCGCGTTTGGTCATAGGCTCGCCAACTCTTCAGGGCCTTCACGCGGTCCATCTTTGCCTTCATCGTCAGGTCTTGCTCACGCCGCCCAAGCATTTCACATTGATCTGTATCACTGTTGATTACGCTTTCAAGTTGCCATGCTTTCGCCTTCAAAGCCCGTGCGCTTTTCCTGATGATTTTTCAATTCTTCTAACAATGCGCCCAACTCGATTATGAGTTCCCTGAAAACAACAGTGTTCTTCTCACCCGCAATCAAAGCACACAAAGCCATCACCCTCTGACGTTCGTGGTTAGTCATTGATGCCATATTGCACTACTTGCACGTGTGTCACCCATCAGAGGAGGGCGCTCTCATAACAAAAACACGGAGACCTAACCTCTGGTTTCGCAATGCTCCACGAGTGCAGAAGTTTTTCTCCGGTAAACGCTGTAGAACCATCTACAGTTTGTGCGGCATCCTACAATCGCCACTTCCGTGTAATGCTTACGCGGCTCATGTCTCCCCCTCAACGCAGAATCGAGGACCGAATACGCGAACTTTGCGCGAAGGCAGCGAGCGCAACTGATGGTGATCTGGAACCGGCTCTACAAGAGCTAACGCAACTTCTGCGTACCACCATTGAACACATGAGGGAGAGTGCAACGAGGTTGTTGGTCGAAGGAGCACCCTTGCCGGAGCCTAGACGACGGGCAACCGACAATGAGGTCGCGTGAGTTTGGCGAAGCATCTACTCACTAGTTGGTAGGGATGTTTTTTAATCCACTCGCGGTTGTACCGGTACCGGGATATCCAGCGCCAGCATCTCCAAACCACGACGCTGACAACTAGCATGCCGAGAAACCAAAAGAGCGGATCACTTTGCAGTGAAGGCCATCCGAGAGCCTGCGCGTTATGAATACGGAGCGTTATCACAGAGAAGGCGACTGTGTACGCGAGAGCTGCAAACAGTACGCCCACGACAGAGGCGACGACCTTGATGGTGGTTCCCATTGAGTGCTCCCGATCAACTGCAAACTTTCAACAACCCTAAGGCTCGGAGTGAGTCTCTCTGACAGGCAGGACATGCCAAGTTGGACGATCTACACATTCATGGGCAGGGTACAGAACTTTAAACCCTCGCTTCTCAAGTTCCAACATCAATTGCACATCCGTTACTTCCGCGAACTTTCGGCTTCTTTCCGAATCACGGAAGAGCCAACGTCCGTTTCGCTTGTACGCAGAAATCCCATACCCAAGATCAACAGGTGTTCGTTTGCTACCAATGTTCACCGGGAAGGCCATGACGCACCTTTAAGCGATTCTTAGTCCTGCTGGTTCGTTGCGAGCAAGGTTACCAAAGGACATTCACTTTAGTTTTTAGGCGTGACCTTAGCTTCCAGCATCCTCGTGCCGCGTAACCCTTCCCCCGGCAACTTACTTTCGTAGTGTTTCTGTGTCACCACTTGTTTCCTCGGTCTATGGACCTGGCTGATCGCAGCTTCTTACAAGCCTACGACGCGGAGCGATGCACGTGGAATGGCAGAGAGTCTGCCGGGCAGGGATGATCAGGCGAGGTTTCCATTCGCGGAAAAGTGTCCATTGCGAAGCATCGATGGCAGCCCACCGTTGCTCACGGTAGTGGGATCGCTCCTAGTTTCTTTCTCATGCCGCGTCTGTTTTGTTCGCTCCTGGTTTTGCACTGCCCTCAGTGCGCGCCAAGAGGACATTCAGTGCCGCGATTAGCTCGGTCAATTTGTTGGGATCTTTCTCGTGGATCACGGCCAAGCAGAGGCGGTTGAGTTCCTGCTGCTGCTGTTCATACATTGACATGGGTAGTACTTCCGAGTGCGGCAATATCGTTCCGTTGCTTTTCCT
>Ga0209060_10004069_pt1 | contig 11720 bp, 7 predicted proteins | sample Coa_R1_8_FD_187155 | JGI IMG/M metagenome (GOLD analysis project Ga0209060, IMG submission 187155) | Surface soil microbial communities from Centralia Pennsylvania, which are recovering from an underground coalmine fire - Coalmine... | ecosystem: Environmental > Terrestrial > Soil > Unclassified...
AAAAGTTCTGAACCTTAAGAAAATAACAGATGGGGAGATTTTAGTTCCAAGTCAGTGGCTTATGTCGGGAGCGATGCGAGTTGTGGGTTTCAGCTTACAATTAATTATTGTAAATTTGTTTCAATGTCATCTGCAATAAAAATACTGCCTCATTATACTTATGAAGAGTATCGCCTTTGGGAAGGTCGCTGGGAGTTGATAGAAGGCATTCCGTATGCAATGAGCCCTTCGCCACCTATGCGCCATCAATGGATTGCCGTAAACGTTCATGCGGAACTTCGAACAGCTATAAAAAAATCAGCTTGCAAAAAATGCAAAGTGTATGATTTTATTGATATCAAAGTTTCTGAAGATACCATTTTGCAGCCCGATGCAGAGGTAGTTTGCAAAGAAACATCAAAGCCATTCCTTGATTTCCCTGCGGCACTGGTTGTTGAAATTCTTTCACCTTCCACAGCATTGAAAGACCGAAATAATAAATTTTACATTTATCAGGCTCAAAAAATCCCTTACTATATTATCATTGATGCAGATAAAAATGAAATTGAAGTATACAACATTAAAGAAGATGGCAAATATCAATTAGAAAAAATTGACACAGCTTTGCCCTATACATTTTATCTGGATGAAGGCTGCTCTGCTGATGTAATACTTAATAATATCTGGGAATAATCAATTTAGCTGCCCGATGTTTCTTTATTATAATAAGCAGCGTTGGCGAGCACTTCCTATTGTTGTCTTTCATAACAGCCAAGGTCAGTTCCAATCCCGGAGCCTCTCGGATTGCCGTCAAGGTCAAAAGTGAATGTAGTTGAAACGCCATAATCAACAGCCGGTGAGCCTGATTTCAAATGAAAATCATAAAAAGGAATTTGATTATTCACGCTATCAAACATTGGGTCAACTGAGAGCATATTTGAAGAAGTGATATTTGCCGGGATATTTTTCACTTTCCATAAACAATTGGAAAAATTCACATTGAAAGTATTATTCCCTTGTTTGAAAACAACGACCTTATCATCAGTGCCACTGGTTCCCCAAAAAATGCAATTGATGAAATTTGCATTCAGGTCGGCAGTTAAAATTCCACTTGAAGTAGAAGTGTAATTACTAACATTAAGAATGGGAAAAGTATCAGCAATATAATTATTAGGATAGCTGACTGCTGTGCAATTGGTAAACGAATAACTTCCGCCATAACCAAACACAATATCTTTTCCGCAATTGCTAATCAAACAATTTTGTGCTGTGATGCTTGTTTGTGCACCTAATATACCGGCATCGTAAACATTGTCAATGATGCAATCATTCAAAGCAACCTTCGGATTTGCATCAGTTGACAAATTTTCTGCAACAACACCTTGATAGGCATTTTTAATAACGGCAAATTGAAGTACATTATCTATACTGCTTTCTCTAAAATAAATGCCGGGCCAGCTAGCAGGAAAGTTTTTATAAGGTTCATCAAGCCTGTCACCGGCAAAATAAACTCTTGCAGTATCATTTCCCTGGACGTTCAAAGTGCCATCAACAAGGAGGGGAGCATTTGCATGAAAATAAATCCTGCAACCTTTTTGAATGGTTAATGAATAACCGGAATCAATTTGCAAACCGCCGAGAATAACATAGGGCAAATCATTCGCCCAAACTGTATTCGATTTTATTTCTTCATTATTTAAGAAATGCGCATTTTGTCCATAAGCTTGTAGCTGAATAAATTTTTGATTGCCATTATAAGAAACTAAAATACTATCCTGCAAAACAAATGGCAGATTGTTATTATTTGGATTTATCAGGACTGAAACAAAAACATAAATGCTGTCATTTGCAGCTACCTCAATATTGCTTGCATCCGGGGTGCTGTTGCCATCAATATTAATTTTGAAAACAGAATTGCTCCCGCCCATCAGCTTCACATCTTTCAATAAAATTTTTTGGTCGTTGTTGTTAATAATTTTTACAGATTGTGTGACTGAACCGGTAGCAACAAAAACGGTGTCGAAATGAACTGTATCGACAGAAAAACTTACGCTTGCGTCGCTGCTGGTAATAAAAGAATCTTTCTTACAGGAGAAAATAATAAGGATAATGAATGATGATATCAGTAGTAAGGGTTTCTTCATCTTTTCAAAAATACTGAACGATAGATTCTTTGATGAGCTAATAACGGAATTTAGTTGTTAAAGTTGTGGAGCAACCTAATTAGCTCAATGTGGAAGCGAGTGTCGCAATGCTCAGTTTGATGTTTTCGGCTTTCAATAATTCAATGATGCAAGCTTCGAGCGTTGCGCCGGTTGTGGTAACATCATCGACTAATAGAATATGTTTGTTTTGCAACGAAGGGATGTTCTTGATTTCAAATTTGCCTTCGATATTCTGCCATCGCTCAATGCGGGTTTTGTGAGTTTGTGTTTCGGTTGCAGTTGTGCGGATGACAGCGTTTTTGAGAATTGGAATATGTAATATTTCTGACATCCCTTCGCACAAAACTGTTGATTGATTATAACCTCTTCTTTTTTCTTTGGAAGCGAATAATGGTAAAGCAATAAGCGCATCAATATTTTTAAATCGACCTGATTTTAAAATTGCATTGCCCATCATCTTGCCAAAATAAAAGCCAATTTCTTTTTTGCCTTTATATTTAAACTGATGCAGTAAATTTTGGAGAATAGAATCTTTGGTGAAATGAAGAAGGCTCATTCCGTTATTAATAGAGACCCTGCCCCAAAAACTTTTTTCAATCGGATTATTATCGTGCAATTCAAAGCCTGTCAATGGAAGCTGACTGCTGCATTTGATGCAAAGAATTTGTCCTTCAGAAATAATATCGTTGCCACAACCAGCACATGAATGAGGAAAGAAAAGATGAGAGAAACTATGGACAATATCTCTTGCAGGATTCATTTTACAGGATAGGTTTGATAATCTAAATTAATAAAACCATACTTATCACTTACAACTTAAAATAGAAACTTATACACTTCATCTACTCTTCCCATGCTCACCACTTCAATATTAAACTTTTGATTCTTCAACCCTTTCTGATTATATTTTGAAACAAGAATTTTTTCAAAGCCCAATTTTTCTGCTTCAGCAATTCTTTGTTCGATACGATTTACTGCTCTTATCTCGCCACTTAATCCAATTTCTCCGGCAAAACTAATCTGATGAGGCAAAGGAATATCTTCATAAGAAGAAAGCAATGAACACAACACTGCAAGGTCAATAGATGGGTCTTCCACCTTTAAACCTCCGGCAATATTTAAGAAAACATCTTTCACACCAAAATGAAAACCACCGCGTTTTTCTAATACGGCTAATAATAATTGAAGCCTTCTCAAATCAAAACCACTCACTGTTCTTTGCGGAGTTCCGTAAACTGATTGTGTGACTAATGCCTGCACTTCTATTAATAAAGGTCTCATTCCTTCAATGGTTGCAGCGATTGCAATACCACTCAGTTGGTCTTCCTTTTGTGTGATGAGGATATCGCTTGGATTAGCAATGCCCTTCATTCCTGAATCTGACATCTCATAAATGCCAAGTTCATCTGTGCTCCCAAAACGATTTTTCAATGTTCTTAAAATTCTATAGGCATAATGCCTGTCTCCTTCAAACTGAAGCACCGTATCAACCATGTGCTCTAATATTTTCGGCCCTGCAATAGCACCGTCTTTAGTAATGTGACCGATTAAGAATACAGGCGTGTTGGTTTCTTTTGCGAAACGTTGAAACTCTGCTGCGCATTCACGCACCTGCGAAACACTTCCGGGAGATGATTCGATATAAGGAGATTGCAAAGTTTGAATAGAATCAACAATCACCAATTGCGGTCGCAGTTTTTTTATTTCCTGAAAAATAATTTGCGTAGAAGTTTCTGTGAGCAGATAAAAATTTTCATTTTCAATTTTTAATCTGTCTGCTCGCATTTTAATTTGCTGTTCGCTTTCTTCGCCACTTATGTATAGGGTAGAAATTTTTTTCTGCAACAAACCTGTTTGCAAAAACAAAGTGCTCTTTCCAATTCCCGGTTCGCCTGCAATCAAAACAATGCTGCCTGCAACAATGCCGCCTCCTAAAACCCTGTCCAGTTCTGCATCTGATGTGATTAATCTTTTTTCCTGCTCACTCACTACTTCATTGATAGAAATAATTTTTGCTTCTTTTTTATCAGCAGAAAATTTTTTCCAGCTCGTTTCAAAAAGTTTGTTGTCTTTAATTATTGGTTCTTCAACAAATGTGTTCCATTGTTCGCATGATGGACATTTGCCTAACCACTTTGCACTTTCATATCCGCAATTGCTGCAAAAAAATGCTGTTTTAATTTTCGACATGAAGTAAAGTTATCAGATAATAATAATCAGGTGAAGAAAATAAAATTTGTTACAACATTATTTGAAATGTATGTAAGACAAATTGATTTTTGAAGCTTTTAATTTGTGTTATTGAAATTGTATGGAAGATAAAAGCGAAGCAGAAATGCAGTTGTTTTGTTGTTGAATTTATCAAAAGTAAAAGGGCCAACTTTTACGTTGACCCCTTACTTACTAACCCATTAAATTCTTGCACTAAATTACAAATTAGCGCCACATAACAAAATTATTTTTTTGCTGTGTTGATAACTTTTAGAGATATCTACGATGTGAATATACAAACAACTTCTGTAACATTTTAAGGTATAAATTATTGATTTATATTTAATTATAATCCTATTTACTTAGCACTTGAAGAGGTTTTATGATAATATCAAGTTTGATACCAACAGTTTGGTATCTGTGTCGTTGCATTTCAATTGAAATACCTCTAATTGTCATCATTTTCATACAACTTCATTAAATGGTTAGTCACATGGCATAAAAAATGTATCTGTATTTGTGAATTTAAATGCTGAAGCAATAAAATATTTTTTCAATTAGATTTAATATTTAAATTTTATAATATAAATAACATATTCATTTAGTTATAATAATAAACTTTTAATTTTGATTTCTCACCGATCTATTTAAATTTCTTCGCCGCTTATCAATTTATTTGTTGGTTTATCAAGTTTTATCTATTTTTAACACAGTTTCTAACCAAAACTCTACTACACATGAGAAAATTTAAGATTCTAATGGTGGGCATTTTTATGCTCTCTATGTTGGGAGCATTTTCCCAAACAAGCGAGGTATCCGGGAAGGTGACAGATGCAACAGGATCACCTATTCCGGGCTCAACTATCAAAGTTAAAGGAGCTAAAGGAGGCACTAGTGCTGGTGCGGATGGCTCTTTCAAACTAATTACTGCACAAAATTCCACTCTAGTTGTAAGTGCAGTTGGATTTGAAAGCAAAGAAATTAAAGTAAATGGCGCTTCAAATCTTTCAATTCAGCTCAATCAGGATACCAGATCAATGAATGAAGTAGTTGTGACCGGCGTTAGTACGGCTACGAGCAAAAGGAAACTAGGGATTGCAGTTGAGTCAATTTCTTCTGAGAAATTGCCTGCTGCGCCAACATCTTCTATAGATCAGGCATTAATTGGTAAAATTTCAGGCTCACAAATTTCTTCAATAAGCGGAAACCCAGGTGACCCTGTTAACATTGTCCTTAGAGGAATAAATACTGTTCAGGGGGGCACTAAGCCTCTTATTTTAGTTGATGGGGTTGAAGTTCGTGCTACAGACATTAATTCACTTGATCTAACAAACATTGAAAGGGTTGAAGTTGTAAAAGGAGCAGCTTCTTCTACCTTATATGGAGCTCAAGGCGCAAATGGTGTTATTCAGATTATTACTAAAAAGGGTAGACAAGGTGCAACAGCAATAACATTTTCATCAAGCTATGCCTCTAATTCATACATTAATAGCGGACATGTGCACAAGGCAAAATTGCACCCTTATTTAACTGATGCTGAAAACAATCTTGTTGATGCAGGTGGAAATAAATTAGAATATAATAATGTAGGTTCATTACCAGGGGTATATTATAGATATGGAGGCGGGAGTGATGGTTTAAGCCCAGTAGCAGCGAGAGCTGGTATTTGGAGTTCTAACAATAATGCCAATACACCATATAGCGGAAATATCAAATATTATGACCATTTTAAGGAAGTATTTCAAACTGGAAGTACTTTGAACAATGTGTTAAGTATCTCCGGAGCAAATGAAAAGAGTGATTATAACATCCAAGTTTCAAATAATCATACAGTAACACCCGTTCTAAAAGCTGGATACTTAGATAGAACCAATCTTACTGCAAATGTGGGTACTGAATTATTTAAAGGATTTAAAATAAGATCAGTAACGCAATTAATTTATTCCAAGAACACAATTACCCCTGGTTTAGGTGCTCCAGGTGGCTGGGGCGGCAGAGCATTACCCGGATTTGGCTATGGAAATAGCGTAGGTAATGTTACCGCTATTTATGGTTTTTTGAATACTTCCCCTTTTCTTGACCTAAAGGCTAAACTTGCAGATGGTACTTATGCAAACCATGTGTTGGGCGGAGCTTATTTGAGCGTAAATTCTTATAATCCTTATTTCTATCAGGAATACTCTACAGGATTGGGCAATAAAATAGATATCGTCCAAAATTTTGATGCTAGCTACCGCGTGAATAAATTTATTGATTTAGATGCAAAATATGGCATTAATTATAGAAATGAAAATGATAAATGGACATGGTACAACCAGTCGACTAATTTGAATTCTAGTTTTTATAACTCATGGGCTGGATATTGGAACCCCGACAATACAGGAGAAATCGATAATTTTCAATATAATACAACATTCCAGAATTTTCTAGCATCAGCAACAATTAAAACTGATTTTCAAAACGACTTCCATAGCAAGCTTCCTATTACAACTTCAACAAAGGTTGCTTTCGATTACAGAAAAAATAAATATACTGAACTTGATGCGTGGGGATATAGCCTTCCATTAGCTCCACCTTTTTTGATGACTTCTACATCAAGCCAAACTATCAAGAATGATTATATAGAGCCATTCATTACATACGGTTATTTAGTAGACCAAACTATTAATTATGGTGATTATGCAGGAATCGCTGGAGGCTTTAGAAGCGATTGGTCATCTGCATTTGGAGGTGGTTCAAGCCCTTTTACTTTTCCTCATATAAACGGGTTTTTGGCATTATCTGCATTTGATTTTTGGAAAAATAATTTATCTGCAATTAATTATTTTAAGTTAAGAGGAGGCTATGGTGAAGCGGGTATACAGCCATCGCCTTTTCAACGATATCCCATTATAAGTCAGCAAAATATTGGAGAGACATTAGCTTATACCTTGTTTGAGGGACTTCCTTACAATGCAAAACTGCATGTTGAGGTTACTAAGGAATCTGAAATTGGAACCGACTTTTCAATTAATGGAGCAAAAGGAAATTGGTTTAGTGCGATCAATGGATCTTTCACATATTGGACACGCAAAAGTTCAGATGTGATATACCCAGTTTCTGTGACATTATCATCAGGTTACAATGCCCAATTGTTAAACTCAATCACGATGTCTGCCCATGGGTACGAGTTTTCATTAAATATCCCTATCTATAAATCTAAAGATATCAACTGGGATTTTACAACGAACTGGGGACATCAAACATCAAAGATTAACAGTATTGCTGGAGGCAACGATATAATCCTTACCACAAGTGCGGGAAGCTCATCACTTGTTCTCACTCCTGGTCAAACAATAGGTCAAATCTATGGGCATAAAACTATTACGAGCTTTGATCAGAAGGACCCTAATGGAAATGTTTACATTGACAAATCCCAGGCTTCTAATTATGTTAAAGTAAACGGTGCATTAGTAGACATAAATACAAAGCAAATTCAATATACACCTGATAAATATTATCTAGGGGACCCTAATCCAAAATTCAATGCTTCTTTTATAAACTCAATTAACTATAAGTTTATTACACTGTCCTTTCAATTCGATTGGGTATATGGTACCCATTTATATAATCAAACAAAAGAATGGATGAGCAGAGATGGAATTGACGGCAGCTTTGAAAAATCTGTTAATATTAATGGTCAAACCGGGGCATGGTCAGCTTATTGGTCAAGCCCTTACTATAATATTTTAGGAAGTACACACGGTGGAGATAATGATGGCACAAGAGATTTTTATTGGGAAAGCGCATCTTTTTTGCGTTTGAGAAACATCTCCCTTGCATTTGATTTTGCCAAAATTGCGAAACTACCTTATGTGAAAAAAGCTCAACTTGTATTTTCAGGAAGGAATATAATTACTGTTACTAAATACACAGGGTTTGATCCTGAGATATTCTCTGGTAGTGCCAACTCTGCGTTCGACCGAGGTGTTGATAATAGTAGTATCCCAAATATGAAATCTTACCAAATCGGGCTAAACCTTGGTTTTTGATTGTTAAAATTTAAACTTAAAGCAATGTTTAAAAATAAAATTATATACTTACTTTCCTTTGCAATCCTAATTGTAGGGATATCATGTAAAAAACAACTGCAAGTCGGCAACCCTAATCAACCAACACTGAGTGGAAATGTTAATAACGAAGCTGGTATAATTGCATACACACAAGGATCGACCTATATTGATGGATTTGTAAATGGAGATGGTTGGTTAGGAGACAGCTATTTTTCGTTGCCTTACGGGTATAGTGAATTATTAGCTGATGTTGTTGGAGCTGATGCCGCTAATCAGCAGATTAGTGTTGTATCTGTACCTGATAAGGTTACAATGGGCGATGGTACAGTCATACCAAACGGTACTCCTCATATTGGTTTTTTACGAACATACAACACAAGAGCAAATACAGGAGCAGGTGCAAATGTTTATTATTATCAATGGCTTAATATGTATGCTCTAAATAACGCATGCAATTCAATTCTTGCCATAGTTGATAACATACCATTTTCTGGTGACAAAACAACAAAAGCAAACACTGTCAAAGCGTGGTGCTATTGGTGGAAAGGATATGCTTATTCATCTATAGGATCCATGTATTATTCCGGCTTAATTATAGATTCATTTAATTTAGTTACCACAGAAAGCATAACAAACAATAATTATGTTTTAAATGATTCTATTCTCGCCCATTCTAATTTTTATTTTAATCTTGCTGAAAATGTGTTGTCTTCTGGTGTTTCATCTGATGACGACTATAAAACTATGCTAGGTCAATTAATTCCATCTGGATTTCAAACAGGTCATGGGGGCGTACCTTCAAAGGAAGAGTGGGTAAGAAATATAAATACAATGCTTGCTCGCAACCTGTTAGTTAATAAATTAAATCCATTTGTTAATGGTAAACTTAATTCTACTATTCAAAAATCTACAACAACTCCTATGAGTGTTTCAGATTGGAATACTGTTTTGAATTATGCAAAAAATGGTATTCAAAAAGGAGATATTGTTTTCACTGGGCGTGCATATGCAACAAACGCAATTTTTTCGCCTCTAGGGGGGACAGTATCAGCATTAACCGCTGGGACCAACTCGAATACTACCTTTAAGATTACCGAAAGGTTTATGCAGAATTTTAAATCAGGAGATAAAAGAGTTAGTAATAATTTTGTAACATACCCCAATTCAATAGACTTGGATCCGCACGATACAGCTTATTCATACTATAATCCCAACTTTTCAACAAGATGGAATATGCTGGATAGAAGTACCTTTAATAACTTGAACAATGGTGTTTATGTTTATGGTGCACTAAATGCTGGTGATTACGAATTATACATGGCAGGTAGCTATGAAGAAAACGCTTTGATGCTTGCTGAAGCTAACATTATGTTAGGAAACACTGATGCAGGGCTTGCTTTTGTTGATGCAATTAGGGATTATCAAGGGGCTGCCGTAACTCATGTTGCCGGAACTGGCTTAACTCAAACAGAAGCAATGCAGGAATTAGTTCAGGAAAGACGTGTCGCTCTTGCTTTTAGAGGACTCTCTTTTTATGACTCAAGAAGATGGGGATGGATTTATGCTATCGCTAATGGCGGCGGCAGTTATGGTAATACATTCCTTTCTGCATCTGGTGTTTTGGATCACAACACGACTATTGATTACAATTTCCTAGATTACTGGGATGTGCCTGCAGATGAATCTGTTTTAAACCCACCTGGAAGCGGGAGTGCAGCAACAGTGAACCCAAATTTTTAAGATGCTTAAAACTATTTTAAATAAAAATAAAACTCTTGTCTTCACGCCAGGAGTTTTATTTTTATTAATAACTATCAATACGAATGCTCAGGACATATCTATTTCGCATGATCTTGTAAGGCAAAATGTTACCTTTTTTAACAATGAGGGGAAGCTTTTTGAGAACCCTTACATTAATGTTTCAGGCACAGCTTTTTTCTTTGACACCTGGAAATCCGGGATTATAGAAATAGATGAACATAATGTGTTTGACAACGTACAGCTTCGGTTAGACTTACATGACCAACAAGTGCACTTAATGAATTCAAATGGCAATGAAATAGTAATTAAACCTGGGGCTGTTAGAAAAATCACATTGTTTGATTCAACAGCCAAATCGCCAATGGCATATTCCTTTCAATGTGGCTTTCCTTCCACAGACAATCAAACTACAAAAAACTTTTACCAGATATTAAGCGATGGGAAAATTAAATTCCTAAAGTCAGAAAGAAAATCAATTAAAGAAGACAAGGATTCTTTTTCAGGCGAGACTAAAAAAGAATTTGTCAATTATGAAGATTATTATTTTTTTGTAGACTACAAATTACAAAGGCTTAAAAAAGACAAGACATCTATAGTCGGTTTGATGAAAGACAAAAATGATAAAGTGGAAGAATTCGTTCAATCGAATAAAATATCTTTCAAATCAGTTGATGACATCAAAAAGCTTGTTGATTATTACAATTCTTTATAAATAACACTATAGTTTTATCTCTTCTTCATGCTTATCAAAAAACTTAAACTCAGTTAGGTGATAATTAGTGTTGGCAATAATTTTAGTTGCCTGCTTATATTTCCATCTCCATTTCCATTGTTTTGAACGGAACATGCCGCCTTTGGTGAGATATGCATGCATGATTGGATGTACAGCAAGCGTAAGATTTTTATGCTGGTGATTGATAAGATAGCTTAGGTTCTTTTCAATCTCATCTTCCAAAATTAATGCTGAAGAAATTTTTCCTGTTCCATTGCAAGTCGGACAAACTTCCTGTGTATTTATCGTTACTTCTGGTTTCATGCGCTGGCGGGTTACCTGCATCAAACCAAATTTTGATATCGGGAGAACTGCATGTTTTGCACGATCAGTGCGCATAAATCCTTCCATCGCTTCCATCAACTTTCGCTTGTTATCGGGAAGCTTCATATCAATAAAGTCAATTACAATAATTCCACCCAAATCTCTCAATCGTAATTGCCTTGCTATTTCTTCAGCAGCTTCCAAATTTGTTTCCAACGCATTTTGTTCCTGGTTGTTGCTTACACTTTTATAACCGCTGTTTACATCAATTACGTGTAACGCTTCTGTGTGTTCAACAATCAGATATGCGCCACTTGGCAGGTTAACCGTTTTTCCAAATGCAGCTTTTACTTGTTTGGTAATCCCAAACTGATCAAATATCGGCGAGCCGTTATGATAATAAGAAACGATATCAATTTTATCCGGCGCTATTCTTTGAATATAACTTTTGGTATCGTTGAAAATATTTTTATCATTAACCACGATCTTATTAAAATCTTCATTTAATAAGTCGCG
>Ga0209060_10004076_pt1 | contig 11702 bp, 12 predicted proteins | sample Coa_R1_8_FD_187155 | JGI IMG/M metagenome (GOLD analysis project Ga0209060, IMG submission 187155) | Surface soil microbial communities from Centralia Pennsylvania, which are recovering from an underground coalmine fire - Coalmine... | ecosystem: Environmental > Terrestrial > Soil >...
AAGCGACGCGGAGGCGAGGTGGTCGCGGTCGATGTCTACCGGCGGGTGCGGGCACAGCCGAGCGAGGAAGAGCTCGCCGCGCTCGCCGCCGAGCTCGAGGCCGACGCGGTGCAGGCGATCACGGTCACCAGCGTGGAGGTGGGCGAGGGCCTGCTCGCGCTCGCGACGCCCGAGCTGCACGGCGCCCTCGAGCGCATCGTCTGGGTCGTGCCGGGCGAGCGCGTAGCCGCGGCGCTGCGCGAGCGCGGTGTGAAGGCGCCGCTCCTGATCGCGGCGAGCGCCGAGGATCAGGCGCTCGTCGCGGCGCTCAAGCGCTGGCGCGCCGGCGAGTCCGGCGCAAAATCGAACGAGTCGAAGTAAAGCCGCGCCGGATCGAGTCCGCGCGCCGGAAACTCCCTGAGGATCGCCTCGATCATGGCGGGAGGTCCGCTGGCATAGACCTCGTACGCGCTGAGCCCGGGCAGCTCGGCGAGCACGGCCTCATGCACGAGACCACGCCGTCCCCGCCAGGCGGCGGAGGGCTCGGACAGCACCGGCCGATACTCGAGCGCCGGCGTGCTACGGGCCAGCGCTTCGAAGAAACCCTGCGCGTACAGGTCGCGCTCACTGCGCACGCCCCAGTAGAGCGTCATGCGGCGCTCGCGGTGGCTCTCGAGCACGTGCCGCACGATGCTCTTCAAGGGCGCGACTCCGGTGCCGCCGCCCACGAGCAGCATTGGCACTTCCACGCCGCGCTCGCGATAGATGAAATGCCCGAGCGGGCCTTCGATGGTGAGCAGCCGCCCCTCGATCTGCGCCTCGAACAGCCCTTCCGTGAGCTCGCCCCCGCGGACGCGGCGCACGTGCACTTCGAGCAGGCGGCGCTCGTGCGGCGGCGATGCGATCGAGAAGCTGCGCCGCCGCCCGCCCGGCAGCAGGATGTCGATGTACTGGCCCGCTGCAAACTCGAGCGGCGCGGCCGGCGGCAGCTTGAGATACAGGCCGCGCACATCGTGCCCCCAGCTCTCGGCCCGCTCGATGCGGCACGGTAGACGGCGGATGCGCTGGCTGTCGGCCGCGCTCGCCCCGATGAGCTCGAGACTGAGATCGGTGCGCGCCCGCGCCACGCACAGCAGGATCACGCCTTCGGCGCGCTCCGCCTCGCTCAAGGCGAGCGGCACGCCGTCCGGGTAGTCGATCTCGCCCTCGAGGACCCGTGCGCGGCACGCCAGGCAATGGCCCGTCTTGCAGCTATGCGGCAGGTTCAGGCCCGCATCGAGCGCCGCATCGAGCAGCGTCGCGTCCGCTCCCGCCCTGAATTCGCGCCCGAGGGCGGCTAGACTCACGCGCACGCTCATGATCGAGACCTTAGCATGTCGGTGCTGATCGTCGGATGCGGCTACACCGGTCGGCGGCTCGCGCAGCGATTGCACGCGCTCGGCAAGTCCGTGCGCGCAACGGCCGCTCGACCCGCGAGCATCGCGGCGCTCGAAAGCGCCGGCATCGCGGCATTGCGCCTCACGCTCGATACGCCTTCGCCCTCGATCGGGGTCGAGCCGGCGCCCTCGATCGAAGTCGAGAACGAGCTCATCTATTACCTCGTGCCCCCGCCCCCCGAGGGTGTGAGCGATCCGCGGCTCGAGCGCTTTCTCGGTGCGCTCGAAGGCGCACCCCGCCGTCTCGTCTACATGAGCACCACGGGAGTGTATGGCGATCACGGCGGCGGACGAGTCGATGAGGACACCTCACCGAATCCCGACTCCCCCCGCGCGCAGCGCCGCCTCGCGGCAGAGGCGACGCTGCGCGCCTGGAGCAGCGCCCGCAACGTCTCCTGGACGGTGCTGCGGGTACCCGGCATCTACGGTCCCGGACGGCTGCCGCTCGAGCGTCTCGCGGCAGGGGTGCCTGCGCTCAAGCACGCGGAGGCCCTGCCCGGCAATCGTATTCAGGTCGATGATCTGGTGAGCGCCTGCATCGCAGCGGGCTCGAGCACGCGCGCGGACCGGCGCATCTTCAACGTGACCGATGGGAGCGATGAAAGTCAGACCGCATGGCTCGAGCGCGTCGCACGGCTCGCCGGTCTGCCGCCGCCGCCGCTCGTGAGCCGCGAGGAGGCGCGCGCGCAGCTTTCGGCCTCTGCGTACTCGTTTCTGTGCGAGTCCCGCCGCGTCGACAGCCGGCGCATGCGCAAGGAGCTCGGGGTCGCTCTCGCGTATGGCGACCTCGACGCAGGTATTCGCGCGAGCCTCGCGCAGCCTCCCTGATCAGCCGGCCGCCGAAGCCGCGGGTTGACTGCGCCGGCTTGCGAGCCACTCGCCGATCGGCTTCCACTGCTGCCAGTCGGGCCAGGCGAGATATTCGGGCAGCTCGAGAACTCCCATGCCGCGGGCGTACGCGCGCACGTAGTTCTGCGCCTCGCGCAGCGCTCCGAGATACGGCACCTTGAGCTTCGAGAGGTAGTGATCGAGCTCCTCGTAGACCAGGGTGTGCTCGCGCACGCGATTCGCCACCACGGCCAGACGGGCCTGCTTGCGCGAGACTTTGCCGAGCTCGAGCAGCTCGTCCATGAAATGGCTGCAGGCCTTCATGTCGATCGCCGAGGGCAGGACCGGCACGAGGATGGTCTCGGCGCGGCGCACGAGCTCGTTGAGCTCCGTGCCATGCACCCGCGCGGGCGCATCGATGACGAGAATGTCGGTCGCGCGCGGCACCCTCCGAAGCCCCTCCTCGTAGGCGGCGACGCCGGTGATGCTCGGCAGATCGGCGGGGCGCTGGGCGAGCCAGTCGAGGCTCGAGCGCTGTGGATCGTAGTCCGCGAGGCAGACGTTATGTCCCTCGTGTGCGAGCAGCACCGCGGCGTTGGTGGCGAGCGTGCTCTTGCCGCAGCCGCCCTTCGCATTCAGAACCATGATATGACGCATGCATCCCCTTTCTTGTTATCGAGCCCGCGACACCGGCGGGCAAGACTAGCGCAACCCAGACCCGCAGCGCGAGCGGGGCGCGGCTCGCCGCGCGCGCAGGCATCGGCTATGCTGCGCTCCATGCGCATCGAGTTCGTGAAGATGCAAGCGCTCGGTAACGATTTCTTCGTCTTCGATGCCCCTTCCGACCTCCACGCCCTCAGCCAATCGCCCATCGGCTGGCGCACGCTGGCCGACCGTCATCGCGGCGTCGGTTTCGATCAGGCCTTGATGCTCGAAGCGCCGCACAGCCCCGGGGCCCGCGCCTTCTATCGCATCTTCAACGCCGACGGCAGCGAGGTCGAGCAATGCGGCAACGGCGCGCGCTGCCTGGCGGCGCTGTTGCACGAGCGCCGTCCGGATCTCGGCCGCGAGCTCGAGCTCGAGTGTCCCGGTGGCCGGGTTCATGCACGGGTGCTCGAGGACGGCCTGGTCGCCCTCGAGATGGGCGTGCCCGACTTCGATCCGCGCTCGCTGCCGATGGAGGCCTGCGGCGCAGCCGAGGTGTATCGCCTCGATGCCGGCGGAGAGATGGTCGAGGTGGCAGCCGTCTCGATCGGCAACCCGCACGTCGTCCTCACCGTGCCGCATGTCGAGACGGCGCGCGTTGCCGAGCTCGGTCCGCGCATCGAGCGCCATCCGCGCTTTCCGAAGCGCACGAACGTCGGCTTCATGCAGATCGTCGATCGCCGGCATATCCTGTTGCGCGTGTTCGAGCGGGGCGTGGGAGAGACCCGCGCATGCGGCACCGGCGCCTGCGCGGCGGCGGCCATCGGCCGGCGGCGCGGGTTGCTCGATGAGGAAGTGCGCGTCGATCTGCCGGGCGGCGCGGTGCAGGTTACCTGGCGCGAGCAGGGGCCCATCTGGCTCACGGGACCGGCGATGCGCGTATTCGACGGCGCCATTGATGTATAAGGGCTCATCATCCTGGAGCGAACCATGACCAGCAGTCCGGCTCGCGGCATCAAGCCGCTCACCTTGAACGACACCTCGGTCGCCGAGTACCTGCTCACCTACCCCGATTTCTTCGAGCGCAACAGCGCCGTGCTCACGAAGCTGCGGCTCCCGCACATGCGCGATGCGGGCTCGACCGTGAGCCTGGTCGAGCGGCAGGTGGAGATGCTGCGCGAGCGCAACCAGTCGCTCGAACGGCGCTTGAAGGAGCTGATGGACGTGGCGCGCTCGAACGATGCACTGGCGGAGCGCATCCATCGCCTCACCCAGCGGCTGATCGGCGCACGCACGCTCATCGAGACCGTGGGCGCGATCGAGGCCAGTCTGCGCGAGGATTTCGACGCGCGAAACTGCGTGCTCGTGCTGTTTCTCGAGGAAGCGCGCGCGCTGCGCACCGAGTCGGACCGCTTCCTGCGCGCCGCCGACCTCAGTGACGCCGCCCTACGCACCTTCGATTCACTGCTGCAATCGGGAAAGCCGCGCTGCGGCCAGATCCGCGATGTGCAGCGCGACTTTCTGTTCGGCACCGACGCGATGGAGATCGGCTCGGTGGCGATGACCCCGCTCGGCCCCAAGGGCGAGGTCGGGATCCTGGCGATCGGCGCCAGCGATGCCGAGCGTTTCCACCCGGCCATGAGCACCGAGTTCCTCACGCGCATCGGCGAGCTCGTGACCTACGCACTCAGGCGGTGAGAGGCCGCGCGCTCCCGCGGGCAAAGCTGGACGGCATGGGTCCCGATGCGGCCAAGCGCGAGCCCGAGCAGGGGTGGCCCGAGCGCTTCCTCGCGCACCTCAAGCTCGAGCGGCGCCTGAGCGCGCACACGCTCGATGCCTACCGTCGCGATCTCGAGCGGCTGTCGGCCTTCTGCCGTGCTCGTCGGCTCGGCCCCTTCAGCGCTCTCAAGCAGGCCGACATCCGCGCATTCGCCGCTCATGAGCATGCCGCGGGCGCGGATGCCCGCAGCATCCAGCGGCGCCTCTCCGCGCTGCGCGCCTTCTATCGCTATCTCGCACGTGAGACGTTGAGCAGCTCCAATCCCGCCCAGGACGTGCGGGCACCGAAAGCCGCAAAGCGCCTCCCGCACACCCTCGATCCCGATGCGATGGCACGGCTCCTCGATCTTCCCGATGAATCGCGGCTCACGATCCGCGACCGCGCGATGATGGAGCTGTTCTACTCGTCCGGCTTGCGGCTCGGTGAGCTGGTCGGGCTCGATCTTCAGGATCTCGATCTCAAGGACCGCACCGTGCGTGTGACCGGCAAGGGCGCCAAGATGCGCGTGCTGCCGGTCGGCCGGCGAGCCTGCGCAGCCCTCAAGGCCTGGCTGATCGAGCGACGCGCCCTCACACAGACATGCCCCGTGGATCGGGGACGAGCGCCCCGCGCCCGGCGCCGCGACGCCCGGCGCGGCGAGGGGAGCGGCCCCGTGAGCGGCGAGAGGCGCGGCCCCTTGAGCGGCGAGAGGCGCGGCCGGGCGAGCGGCAAGGTGAGCGACCCGCTGAGCGCCGAGGGCGGCGCCCCAGCGGGCGGCGAGGCGCTCCAAGGCGCGGTTTTCCTCGGGCGATCGGGCCGTCGCCTGGGCGTACGCGCAGTGCAGCGGCGCGTGGCACTCTGGGCGCTTCGCCAGGGGCTGCCGCAGCATGTGCATCCGCATATGTTCCGGCATTCCTTCGCCACGCACCTCCTCGAGTCGAGTGCGGATCTGCGCGGCGTGCAGGAGCTCCTCGGTCATGCCGACATCGGAACCACGCAGATCTACACTCACCTCGACTTTCAGCATCTTGCCCGGGTCTACGACAGCGCTCACCCGCGGGCGCGCCGGCGCCGCTCGAGAAGTGAATCCAAGCCCGATCCTTGAAATCGCACCCTGCGACCTCAAGGTAGGCGACTCGCATGCAGCATGATCCGGCCCGCATCTACGGCACCACCATCCTTGCAGTCCGGCGCGGCGGTCACGTCGCGGTGGGCGGCGATGGGCAGGTGACGCTCGGCCAGAGCGTGATGAAGGGCAACGCCAAGAAGGTGCGCAAGCTGTACGGCGGCAAGGTGGTCGCGGGGTTCGCCGGGGGCACCGCGGATGCCTTCACCCTGTTCGAGCGCTTCGAGGGCAAGCTCGAGAAATTCGGCAACCTCACCCGCGCGGCCATCGAGCTCGCCAAGGACTGGCGCAGCGATCGCAGCCTGCGGCGCCTGGAGGCGCTGCTGGTCATCGCCGATGCGAGCAGCACCTATGTCGTGTCCGGCACGGGTGACGTGATCGAGCCCGAGCACGACCTCATCGGCATCGGCTCGGGGGGTGGCTTTGCACAAGCCGGGGCGCTTGCGCTCATGCAATCGACCGAGCTTTCCGCCCGCGAGATCGTCGAGCGCGCCCTGAACATCGCCGCCGACCTCTGCATCTACACCAATCGCAACCTCACGATCGAGGAGCTCCCGTAGTGTCCCAGATGACCCCTCGCGAGATCGTCGAGGAGCTCGACAAGCACATCGTCGGACAGCGCGATGCGAAGCGTGCCGTGGCGATTGCGCTGCGCAATCGCTGGCGGCGCCAGCAGGTCGCCGAGGCGCTGCGCCCGGAGATCACGCCGAAGAACATTCTCATGATCGGGCCGACCGGCGTCGGCAAGACGGAGATCGCGCGCCGCCTCGCGCGACTCGCGCGCGCCCCCTTCCTCAAGGTCGAAGCGACCAAGTTCACCGAGGTCGGCTACGTCGGTCGCGAGGTCGACTCCATCGTGCGCGACCTGGTCGAGATCGCGGTCAAGATGACGCGCGAGGAGGCCATGGCGAAGGTCCGCCCTCGCGCCGCGGATGCCGCCGAGGAACGCATTCTCGATGTGCTGCTGCCGCGCGCCGGCAGCCTGGCGGCCGAAAACGCCCTCGTCTCGGGCAGCCTGAGTGCCGGTACCGGGCGCGACTCCGATACCCGCCAGCGCTTTCGCAAGATGCTGCGCGAGCATGATCTCGATGAGCGCGAGGTCGAGATCGAGGTGCGCGCGATGCCGGTCGGGGTCGAGATCATGGCGCCGCCCGGCATGGAGGAGATGACGCAGCAACTGCAGGGCATGTTCGCCTCGCTCGGCGGCGGCCGCACCCGCACGCGCAAGCTGAAGATTCGCGAGGCGCTCAAGCTGCTGACCGACGAGGAAGCCGCGAAGATGATCAACGAGGAGGAGCTCAAGGTGCGCGCCGTCGAGAATGCCGAGCAGAACGGCATCGTCTTCATCGACGAGATCGACAAGATTGCGCGCCGCCAGGAGACTCTGGGGGCGGACGTCTCGCGCGAGGGCGTGCAGCGCGACCTCCTGCCGCTCGTCGAGGGGTGCACCGTCAACACCAAGTACGGCACCGTGAAGACCGATCATGTGCTGTTCATCGCCTCGGGCGCCTTCCATATGTCCAAGCCCTCGGACTTGATCCCGGAGCTGCAGGGACGCCTGCCGATCCGGGTCGAGCTCGAGCCGCTCGGCGTCGATGACTTCGTGCGCATCCTGACCGAGCCCGATGCCTCGCTGTGCCGCCAGTACGCCGCACTGATGCAGACCGAGGGCGTCACGCTCGAGTTTGCCGAGTCCGGCGTGCGACGCCTCGCGGAGGTCGCTTTCGAGGTGAACGAGCGCACTGAGAACATCGGTGCGCGACGGCTGCACACGGTAATGGAGCGCCTCCTCGAGACCGTCTCGTTCGAGGCGGCCGACCGCAGCGGCACGCGGGTGCTCGTCGATCGCGCCTACGTCGAGGGAAACTTGGGCGAGCTGGTGCGAGATCAGGATCTCTCGCGCTACATTCTCTGATGCATCGACCGACCGAGGTCACGCTGCGCACGCGCTCGCGCATCTTGCATGTGCGCTTCGAGGACGGCGCCGAGTTCGACCTGCCCTTCGAGTACCTGCGCGTGTTCTCCCCCTCGGCGGAAGTGCAGGGCCACGGACCTTCCGAGGGCGTGCTCGTGACGGGCAAGCAGTCCGTGACGGTGACCCGTATCGAGCCCGTCGGCAACTATGCCCTGCGGCTGCACTTCGATGACGGGCACAACACCGGCCTGTACTCCTGGGCGGTGCTGCACGAGCTCGGCTCCCGGCACGCGGTCAACTGGGCTCGCTATCTCGAGCGCTGCGCTCGGGCGGCCGTGCCACCTGCCGGCCCTAGCGCTCCTCCTGCGCAGTAGCTCCTCCGGCGCCCGGCGCCCGGCGCCTGATCGGGGACGGTACAATGGACGCCCTCGAATCGAGACCGTCATGAGCGAACAGCGCACCGTCGATTTCGGCTACGAAAAGGTCAGCGAGTCGGAGAAATCCGCGCGGGTTCGCGAGGTATTCAACTCGGTCGCGAGCCGGTACGACCTGATGAACGACCTGATGTCGCTCGGGGCGCATCGCCTGTGGAAGCGCTTCACCCTGGCGCTTACGGGCCTCAGGGCGGGACAGCGTGCGCTCGATGTGGCGGGGGGCACCGGCGATCTGGCGCTCGGACTCGCGCGCCAGGTCGGCAAGAACGGCCGCGTGACCCTCGCCGACATCAACGCCGAGATGCTGGCGCGGGGCCGCGATCGGTTGATCGATGCGGGCCTGAGCGCGGAGGTTGGCTGCGTGCTCGCCGATGCGGAGCGGCTCCCCTTCGCCGATCATTCCTTCGACTGCATCACCATCGGCTTCGGCCTGCGCAACGTGACGCATCCGAGCGCCGCGCTCGCCTCGATGCACCGCGTCCTGAAGCCCGGCGGTCAGCTGCTCGTGCTCGAGTTCTCGCATCCGGTGGCGCCCGGTCTGAAGCCGCTGTACGACGCTTACTCCTTCGGCATGCTGCCGCTCCTTGGACGGCTGGTAGCGCGTGATGCCGCAAGCTATCGCTACCTCGCCGAGTCGATCCGCCGCCATCCCGATCAAGAGACGCTGCTCGCGATGATGCGGGAGGTCGGGTTCGGCGAGGCGCGCTACCACAATCTCTCCGGCGGCATCGTCGCCGTGCATCGCGGCTACAAGGTCTGATGCCCGCCACGTCCGCCTGGCTCGCCTCGCTCGAGGCCCTCATCAATCGCCGTATCGCGGACGTTGCGCGCGCGCAGGAGGCTGCGCGGCGCCTCGAGGGCACCTCGCTTGGTCTCGACGTCGAGGGCGTAGGGTCCGTGCGCCTCGCGGTGCGCGCCGGCCGGCTGCTCATCGGACCGCCGCAGGAAGCGCCGGCTGACGTGCGCCTCTGCGGCACCCCGGGCGCGCTGCTCGCCTTCGGCCTGCGCTTCGCCGGTCTGCTCGGCCCGATGCACGGCGGTGCCGCGCGGCCGCGGGATACGGAGCGCGATGCGCCCGAGCGGGTGCGCATCGAGGGGGATGCGGAGGTGGCGGCGCGCTATCGCGATCTGCTCTCGAGCGCGCGGCCGGAGCTCGAGGAGGAGCTGGCACGCCAGCTCGGCGATCTGCCGGCGCGCGGCATCGCGCGGGCGGTGCGTGCCGCCGGGGACTTCGTGCGGCGCACGCGTCGCGCGGCGCGGCAGGACGTTGCGGAATATCTGACGGAGGAGAGCCGCACGCTCGTCGGTCGCGGTGAGCTCGAGGAGTTCTTCCTCGAGGTCGACCGCGTGCGCGAGCGGTCCGATCGCATCGAGGCACGGCTCGCGCGGCTCGAGCTTGGGGCAAAGGCGGGCGCGCGATGATCCGCTGGCGCGTCGCCCAGCGGCTGCTGCAGATCCAGCGCGCCCTGGTGCGTCACGGCCTCGACGATCTGGTGCGCGCCACGCACCTGTATCGGCCGTTTCGGTTTCTCTTCTACCTCTCACCCTGGACCTGGTTTCAGCGCTCCACCGGCGTGACGCGCGGCGAGCGGCTGCGGCTCGCACTCGAGGAGCTCGGCCCGGTGTTCGTGAAGTTCGGGCAGGCGCTCTCGACGCGGCGCGACCTGTTGCCCGTGGACCTCGCCGATGAGCTTGCGAAGCTCCAGGACCGCGTGCCGCCCTTCCCGAGCGAGGTGGCGATCGAGTCGCTCGAGCTCGCCTATGGCCGGCCGCTCGCCGAGGTCTTCTCGAGCTTCGAGGAGCAGCCGCTCGCGGCCGCCTCGATCGCGCAGGTGCACGTCGCGCGCCTCAAGGGCGGCGAGGAAGTGGTCGTCAAGATCCTGCGGCCCGGGATGCGCGAGATGATCGAGCGCGATCTCGAGGTGCTCGAGACCCTGGCACGACTCGCGGATGAGTACTGGGACGATGCGCGACGGCTGCGTCCGAGGGAGGTCGTACAGGAGTACCGCAAGACCATCATCGATGAGCTCGATCTGATGCGCGAGGCCGGTAATGCCGCTCAGCTGCGGCGCAACTTCTTCGGCTCGCCCCTCCTGTACGTGCCGATCGTGTACTGGGACTACTGCCGCACGAATGTCATGGTCATGGAGCGCATTCACGGCATCATCGTCAGCCGGGTCGATGAGCTCAAGGCGCGCGGCACCGACATCGCGAAGCTCGCCGAGAACGGCGTGGAGATCTTCTTCACCCAGGTGTTCCGCCACAACTTCTTCCATGCGGACATGCACCCGGGCAACATCTTCGTGCAGGTCGATGATCCGCAGAACCCGCGCTATGCGGCCGTCGATTTCGGCATCGTCGGCACGCTGCAACCGCGCGATCAACACTACCTCGCCGAGAACTTTCTCGCCTTCTTCGAGCGAGATTACGCGCGCGTCGCGCAGCTGCACGTCGAATCGGGGTGGGTGCCAAAGGGCACCCGGGTCGATGAGCTCGAGTCCGCGGTGCGCACGGTGTGCGAGCCCATCTTCAACAAGCCCCTGAAGGAGATCTCCTTCGCGCAGGTGCTGCTGCGGCTGTTCGAGACGGCGCGCCGCTTCGACATGCGCGTGCAACCGCAGCTGATCCTGCTGCAGAAGACGCTCCTCAATATCGAGGGGCTCGGCCGCGAGCTTTATCCGGACCTCGATTTGTGGAAGACCGCGCAGCCGATCCTCAAGCAGTGGATGCGCGAGCGCATGAGCCCGCGCGCGGTGCTGAAGCGCGTGCGCGCGCAGCTCCCCGACACCATCGAGGCGGTGAAGCAGCTGCCGCAGCTCTTCCAGATCGCGGTGCGCGAGGCGGCCGAGGGGCGTTTGCGAATGCGCGTCGAGTACCCCGAGATCCTGGAGCTGCGGCGTGAAATCGTGCATTCGGGCTACCGGCGCGACATCGCCTTGTGCGCCGGCTTCCTCTGGCTCTCAGGGCTCATTTGGGTATCCTTCATGCCGCGCTGGCGCTGGATTGGCTGGGCGCAGATGGCCGGTGCGGTGGTCCTTTTCTTCTGGTACCGCTTGTCGCGCTGGCAGATCGAGCGCCCCCGGAACCCGTAGCCGGGAGCTTGGAGCGGCTCACGGTAAATTTTGCAAGCTGCCGCCCGCCGCTGGCCGTGCGCTATCCTTCGTGAATTGCATCCATGGAGCCGCTGTTGCAGGAGAACACCCCTGGCCGGACCTCGAGCGGCTCGAGCCCTGAACCGCACATCGCCGCGGACCCGCACGCCGAGCCGCTCCGGCCGCGGCGCCTGAGCTCGCCGCATGCGGCGCAGCCGGTCACGCACCTGCTGTCGAACGGTCGCTACAGCGTCCTGCTGACCGCCGCGGGCTCGGGATACAGCCGCTGGGGGGAGCTGGCCGTCACGCGCTGGGTGGCGGACGCGACTCTCGATGCGTACGGCTCCTACGTGTTCGTGCGTGACGTGTCGAAGGGCCGCGTCTGGTCGGCGGGCTATCAGCCCGTCGGCGTCGAGCCGGACGAGTACCGGGTGCTCTTCGAGGAAGGGCGCGCCGAGATCGGCCGTCGCGATGGCCTCATCGAGACC
>Ga0209060_10004078_pt1 | contig 11694 bp, 9 predicted proteins | sample Coa_R1_8_FD_187155 | JGI IMG/M metagenome (GOLD analysis project Ga0209060, IMG submission 187155) | Surface soil microbial communities from Centralia Pennsylvania, which are recovering from an underground coalmine fire - Coalmine... | ecosystem: Environmental > Terrestrial > Soil > Unclassified...
CGCGCGTCCACGCCCAGGCTCTGGGCCACATCGGGTCCCAGCTGGAGGAGGTTGAGCTCGCGGCCGAGGAGGAACAGGGGGGCGCTCGCCATCAGGAGCCCCCCCAGCACGATCCCATCCCAGTACCAGTTCGCCCCCCCCACGCCGCCGAGGAGCCAGTAGCTCACCTGGAGGCTCCCCTGAGGGTTGAACAGCAGGACGACGGAGAGCAACGCCGAGAGGAGGTTGGCCAACGCCACCCCCACCAGCAGGAGGGTCTCCATCCGGCCCCCCAGGCTCCGGGCGAGCAGGAGGATCACGAGCCCCGTCGTGACGGAGCCGACGAAGGCGAACACGGGCAGCGCGACGTCGGCCTCCGCGAGGTCCAGGCGGAAGACGAAGAGGACCGCCGCCCCGAGGGCCCCTCCCGAGGAGAGCCCGAGGAGGTACGGGTCCGCCAGGGGGTTGCGGAACGTCCCCTGGAGCGTGGCCCCGGAGAGCCCGAGGGCACCTCCCACGAGCAACGCGAGGACGATCGCCGGGAGCGAGCTCTCCCAGACGATGACGGTCCAGGCGTGGCACTGGGCCGTGCTCACCCCGGGAAGACAGGCGGGTTGGAACGCCCAGCCCAGCGTGAGACCGTGGATCAGGATCCGGAGGACGTCGACCGACGGGATCGGGACCGGTGTGATGAGGAGCGACAGCCCCCCGAGGGCGACGCCGAGGACGACCGCGATCGCGAGCCGGCCCCTCCGGGGCGTGGCGGGGCCCGTGGGGATCCCCACGGGGTTATCCCGGAGGAAGGAGGCCCGGATGGAGGATGTGGAGCAGGAGGGGGACCCCCTCGAGGATCATCGTCGGATCGGGTTCCGTGAGGAAGTTCGAGTCGACCGAGTAGGCCGACCCGGAAGAGACCGCGGGGAGGCTGGACCAGTCGGGGGCCACCTCGTAGGTGTTGGCGAGGGTCAGCCCGAACCCCGTGCCGTAGAGGATGATCGAGGGGTCCGCGTACAGGACCTGGGGGCCACTGAGCTCCGGGTACGGCAGGGTGGAGTTGGCGGAGATGCTGGTCGCCCCGACGAACTCCAGCAGCGACTCCCCGAACGTCCCCGGCCCGTAGGTGTAGTAGCCGGGGAACGGTCCGCTGGCGGGGCTCGCATCGTACGTGAGAAGGACCGTGGGGAGGCTGGAGAACGAGAGGGAGCTGGTGAGGTTGGCGACGGCCGATCCGACGGTGCCGAGGACCTGCTGGAGCTGATCCTCAAGCGACTGGGCCGCCGACGCGACCCCGAAGATCTCCCCGAGGAGGGCGACGTCGACCAGGATCCCCCCGAGGCTGGACGGTTGGAGCACGACGACGGGGATCCCGTACGTGGTGCTCATCTGCTCCAGGGTCGCCACGCTCACGAGGGTGGAGGAGAGGACCAGGTCGGGGCTCGCGTTCAGGACGTCGGGCACGTCGAACGAGGGGTACGACTCGACGCAGGCAACGCTCCCCAGTCCCCACTGGGAGATCTGGGTGGAGTTGTAGTCCTGGGAGATCCCTCCCGCGGAGGGGATGCCGCAGTCGACGCCGACGATCTTTTCGCCGAGGCCGAGGAGGACCATCGAATCCACGATGCTCGCACCGATCACGACGACGCGCGCGGGGTCGTGGGGGACCGCCACCGACCGGCCCAGGTCATCGGTGAGGGCGATCGAGCCGGCCGGGGTCGGGGCGGGCCGGAGCTCGAAGTACGCGGCGGTGACGGCGACGGCGGCCCCCGCCACGACGAGGAGGAGGACGGCGAGGAGGGCGACCGGGACCGCGCGTCGGAGGGAGGACGCCGGAGGGGAGGGATTCAAACTCATTGGATGCCGAGCAAACTGAGTTTAACTTAAAGGTTCCGAGCGCGGCCTCCGCGGGGACGGTCGCCTACGGGCGAACGGTTATCTCGGGGAACGCGTGGGCCGTACGCGGAGGGAGCATAGGCTAACTTGGCAGACCAGCGGGCTCCAGTCAGGTCCCCGTTCGGGGTCCTGTAGATCAGGGTCAGCGGAGGGGTCCCTGCGACCCCTGTGACGAGTGACTGGAGCGCGCGGAGAGACCCGCATATGGGGGTTCAAATCCCCCTGCTCCCATTTCGCCTCTCCCGCGGGTCCCTCCCTCACGGGACCCGCCGGGACCGCCGGGCGGCGGGCCGTGCGAGCCCGACGGGGTGGCTCCCCGCGTCGAGGCTACGCCCCGGGAGCGATGGTCCGGGGCGGGAACGTGCTGTGGTACAGACCGGGCGCCACCGTTCCGGCAAAGAACGCGAAGATGTCCGCGGGGTCCAGCTGGCTCAGGGAGTGGATCCCGAACGGCTCGTAGATGTCCCGGAAGAGGAACTCCCCCGGATGGGCCGCGTGGAGGGAGGCCCAGGAAGCGGTGCACCCCCTGGGCTCGCCCAGGCTAGTGGCCGCCTGGCAGCTGGCGAGGAGGAACGAGTCGTTCACCTGGAGGTAGGGCCAGAACCTTCCGTTGTTCGGGATTGCCGTGTCGAACCCTCCCGAGCTCACCCAGACCGAGATGTTCGAGAAGTTCTGCGGAGCGAACCGCCCGACCGAGAGGAACGAGTAGACCCGGTTGTCCACCGTGGTGTTCGTGGGGCTCGGGGTCACCCGGCACGTGTCGTTGTTGATCAGGTCCACCAGCCCGTCGAACCCCCCCGAGACGTTCCCCGTGGAAAGGAGGTAGGCGTACTCCTGGTAGAGGTCGGTGGCCGGGGCGGCGATGGCGATCGTCCGGACGAGCCCCGGGGTGTGGCCCGCGATCTCGAGGGCCCCGAAGGCACCCATGCTGAACCCGATGAGGTAGACCGAGGAGATCTTTCGCAGGGCCTGTTCGTGGGCGATGGCATCCAGGACGTCCTGCATCTGGGGACCGCCGCACGGCGTGTTCGCGTACAGCCCGGCGGAGGACCGGGTGTTCAGGGAGATGAAGATGAAGTGGTGGAGGGAGGCGTTCTCCAGGAGGCTCCGTTCGGTCGCTCCATCGCTGGAGGGGGTCCGGAGCACGTCGAGGAAGTTGTTCACGCCGCCCCGGACCGCCACGGTGCTGTTCCCGATCCCATGGAGGAAGACCGCCAGGGGGAGCGGGCGGCTGGCATTGTACCCCGCCGGCAGCCATTCATCGTAGGAGAGCGGGAAGTGGTCCACCGAGCTCCGATAGCTCACATTGGTGAACGGCTGGAGGACCCCTCGCGCGCTCACCGAGGCCGTCGGAGCCGAGGGCTGGCCCAGGGCCACGCCGGGCAGCCCGAGGAGCAGGGCGACGGCGACGGTGGAGGCGGCCAGGAGCGGCGGAACGCCCCGGCGAGTGGAACGGTGCACGAAGTGCAGAGGCGGCCTTCCGTCGGATAAACGCTCGGCTCAGTCCCATGCGGCCCCGGATGGCGCGACTCCCGACGGACCGGGGGGAGCGGGCGGTGCCCTTCGGCCCGGCGCCGCCCCGACGGCCCGCTCGGGGCACCGGGCGCCCGAACAAGCCAAGAAGCGCCGCGTTCTCGAGCGGGCCATGAACCCCCGCGACCCATTGGGCCTCGCCGAGCCGTTCGATGGAGGCGCCCGGATCTTTCGCATCGACCGGGTCCCCGGCTTCGACCCCTCCCGGTTCTCCCGCCGCCCGCTGACGGCCCGCATCCTCGCGGAGAACCTCGCGAGGAACTTCGACCCCGCCCGGACCCCCCCTCGGCTCCTCACCGCCCTGGTCCGCGGAGAGGAGCTCGGGGAGGGGGCGGAGCTTCCCTTCTTCCCCGGCCGGGTCCTCCTCCAGGACTTCACCGGCGTCCCCGTGATCGTCGACCTCACGGCCCTCCGGACCGCCGCCACGCGTCGGGGGCTGCCTGCCGACCGGATCAACCCCGTGGTACCCGTGGACCTGATCGTCGACCACTCGGTGCAGGTGGACAGTTTCGGGTCCCCCCGGTCCCTGGTCATCAACCTCGACCGGGAGTATGAGCGGAACTCGGAGCGCTACCTCCTCCTCCGGTGGGCCCAGCAGGCCTACCGGAACGTCCGCATCGTGCCCCCCGGCAACGGGATCTGCCACCAGGTGAACCTCGAGTACCTCGCCGATGTCGTGACCCGCCGGGACGGGGCCGACGGCGCCACCGTGTTCCCGGACACCCTCGTCGGGACGGACTCCCACACGACCATGGTGAACGGGCTCGGCGTCCTGGGGTTCGGGGTCGGCGGGATCGAGGCGGAGGCGGTGATGATGGGCGAGCCGTACTACCTGGCCCCGCCCCGGATCGTCGGCGTCCGGCTCGTCGGCTCCCTCCCGGAGGGGGCCACCGCGACCGATCTGGTCCTCACGGTCACCCACTCCCTGCGGGCCCACGGGGTCGTGGACAAGTTCGTGGAGTTCACCGGCCCCGGGGTGGCCCACCTGTCGGTCCCCGACCGGGCCACGATCTCGAACATGTGCCCGGAGTACGGGGCCACCGCGGCGCTGTTCCCGATCGACGAGGCGACCCTCGCCTACCTCGCGAGCACGGGGCGGAGCCGGGAGGCGATCGAGCGGACCCGCGCCTATGCGAAGCTCCAGGGGCTGTGGGACACCGGGGCCGCCACGGATCTCGAGTTCGACGAGCTGGTGGAGATCGACCTCTCGAAGATCGTGCCGACGATCGCCGGCCCTCGGAACCCCGAGGAGAGCGTGGCGGTCTCCGAGGCGCCGGCCGCCTTCCGGAGCGCCCTCGGCGGATATCGCCGGGACCATCCGGTCCGGGCCGCGGTGGCACCGGCGGCCGGGCCGACCGTCCAGGACGGCGCCGTGGTCATCGCCGCCATCACCAGCTGCACGAACACGTCCAACCCGTCCGTGATGGTGGGGGCCGGGCTCATCGCCCAGCGCGCGGTCGAGCGGGGCCTCACGGTCCCGCCCTGGGTCAAGACCTCGCTGGCGCCGGGCTCCAAGGTCGTCACGGAGTACCTCCGGCGCGCCGGGCTCCTGGTCCCCCTGGCGGCCCTGGGGTTCGACGTTGTCGGCTACGGCTGCACCACGTGCATCGGCAACAGCGGCCCCCTCCCCCCCGAGATCGAGCGCCAGGTCACCGGGAACGATCTGTACGTCGCGGCCGTCCTGAGCGGGAACCGGAACTTCGAGGCCCGGGTCCACAACCTCGTCCGGGCCAACTATCTCGCCTCCCCGATGCTCGTGGTGGCCTACGCCCTCGCGGGCCGGGCGGACCTCGACCTCCTCCGGGAGCCCCTGGGTCGCGATCGCGCCGGGGCCCCGGTCTACCTGCGGGACCTCTGGCCCACCGCCGCCGAGGTCCGGGCGCTCGTCGAACGGTCCATGGACCCGGGGATGTTCCGGGAGAAGTACAAGGCCATCACCCAGGGGGACGCCCACTGGGAGGCCCTCTCGACCCCTTCGGGGCTTCAGTATCCGTGGGACGACGCGTCGACATACCTCCACAACCCCCCGTACTTCGACCTCCCCGAGCCCCCGGCGGCGACCGGCGGCGTTCTCTGGAAGGACGCCCGGTGCCTCCTGCTGCTGGGGGACAAGGTCAGCACGGACCACATCTCGCCGGCCGGAGAGATCCCCCCGGAGACCCCCGCGGGAAAGTACCTCGCGGCCCACGGCGTCGCCGCGACCGATCTGAACACCTACGGGGCCCGGCGGGGCAACCACGAGGTGATGGTGCGTGGGACCTTCGCGAACCTCCGCCTCAAGAACCTCCTCGCGGCGCCCCGGGAAGGCGGCGTCACCGTCCACCAGCCTTCGGGGGAGCTCCTGTCGGTCTACGATGCCGCGGAGCGGTACCGGCGCGAGGGCGTGCCCCTGACGGTCATCGCCGGGGCGAGCTACGGCCAGGGGAGCTCCCGGGACTGGGCGGCCAAGGGCCCCATGCTCCTGGGCGTGGAGGCCGTCATCGCCGAGAGCTACGAGCGGATCCACCGGAGCAATCTCGTCGGGATGCGGGTCCTCCCGCTCCAGTTCCTCCCGGGCGAGGGGGCGAAGAAGCTCGGACTGACGGGCCGCGAGAAGTTCACGTTCCTCGCTCCCGGCGGCCTGAGGCCCCGGGCGGAGGTGCAGGTGGTGGTCACCGACGAGGCGGGGAAGGAGCTGCGCCGGTTCACCACGCGCTGCCGCATCGACTCGGACGTGGAGCTCGAGTACTATCGGGCCGGCGGGCTCCTCCCGTACGTCCTCGACAAGGTGGCCGCGGCCTAGCGGCCCCGAGGCTCGATATAGGCCCAGGAGGTGGCCCCCCCGATGCTCGAGTACACCGGCATCCGGGTCCGCGACCTCGACCGGTCGCGCCGGTTCTACTGCGAGGGGCTCGGCCTCGTCTTCCAGCGCCGGGGTCGGATGGCCGCCGGGGGGATCTGGGAGGAGCTCGTGGACCCGGAGAGCCATGCCCAGCTCGAGCTGAACTTCTATCCGGGCGATCCGCCCTACCGGGAGGGGGACGAGCTCGACCACCTGGGGTTCCGGGTCCGGGACCTGCCGGCGGTCACCGCGCGGCTCGTGGCCCTCGGGGCCCGGGTGCGGATCCCGGCGTTCGCCGACGGAGGCTCGAGGCTCGTCTTCCTCTCCGATCCCGACGGCGTCTGGATCGAGCTCCAGGAACCGGTCGATTCGGACCTGCCGCCGACGTCCCAGGCGATGGATTGACCCGACGGGCCCGGTCCGGTCGGGACGGACCTATATGAGGCGGGGCCGGCGTCCCTTGGGCCGGTCCGCGTGACGGGAACACCGCTGACATCGGACGGTCGCGCCCCCCCGCCCGCCCCGGCGGCCTCGCGGTTCGGGGGCGTGGCCCTCAACTCGACGGGCGTCTTCGTCATCACCATCCTCATCCAATTGCTGGGGTACATCCCCACCCACTTCTTCGCCCAGCACGTCGGCTCGGCCGTCGGGGCCAACGGGAGCTACCCGGGGCAGGCGGTCCTGGGGACGTTCCAGCTGTTCCTGCTGATCGCCTCCTCGATCAACATGGTGGGCGACCTCAGGATCGGCACCGCCTTCGTGTTCTTCGTGGCCCGGGGCGAGAAGCCCGAGGTCGGGACCGGGACCTATCTCGTCCTCAGGTTCGTGATGGTCGCCATCGCCGGCGGGGCGGTCCTCGCCGTCGCCGCCCCCGCCGGTTGGACCACCTGGCAGGACCTGGGGATCTTCGGCCTGTGGATGCTGTTGCCGGTGCTCTGGTCCATCTCCACGGTCTACAGCCAGCTGCTCGCCGCCCAGAGCCGGTCCACCGCGGGCCAGGTGCCGACCCTGGTGGAGTCGGTGGTCCGGGTGGCCGCGCTGACCCTGGTGGCCGTCGGGTCGCTGACCCTGCCCGTCACCCAGTTCTCCTCGCTGCTCCTCCCGATCACCCTCTGCTACCTCGTGGGGGCCGGCGCCTCCGCCCTCTACTCGTTCCCGGCCGTCTGGCGCCACACGCGGCGGTTCCGGGGGGACGTGGCGGCCCGCCTGTTCCGCTTCGCCTGGCCCTTGATGGGGAGCCTTCTGCTCCTCTACTTCGCCACCACGCTGATCCAGTTCATCGTCGTCGCCGACTACGGAACGGGTTCGTACAACGTGTTCCTCGCGTCCAACGGGTTCCGGATCCTCGCCCTCTCGATCCCCGCGGCGGTGGCGGTTCCCCTCTTCCCGCACCTCACGGGCCTGCATCGCCGGCGGGACTACGAGGTCCTGCGGCACCGCACGTGGGCGGCGTTGCGGTACACGGCGATGGTGGCGATCCCCACGGCGATGACCCTCGTGATCTACCGGGTCAACTTCCTCAACACCCTCTACGCGGGCACGTACACCCCGGCGGCCACGTGCCTCGCCCTTCTCGCCATCTCGGCCGTGCCGGCGTCCCTGAGCCAGATCATCGGGACCGCCCTCAACTCGGTGGGGCGGCAGCGCCTCGAGCTGTACCTGACGTCGGTGCAGTTCACCGTGCTGCTGGCCGCGTGCGGGCTGTTGATGCGCCCGGTCGGCTTCGGCGGGCTCAACGGCTACAACGCCGCCGGCAGCGCGGTCCTGCTCTCCGCGATTGCGGCCCTCGCCGTGAACACCTACTTCATGGAGCGGCTGCTCGGCGTCCGGATCCAGATCCGGTCGGTGGCCACCCTGACCTTCTCGGCGATCGTGAGCTTCCTCGTCGTGGCGCAGTTCAACGAGCACATCCCGGTGGCCCGGTACTACCAGCTGTTCGCGGGGGTCGTCCTCGGCTTCACGGTGTACGCGTTCATGCTGGCGGGGTTCGGGGAGCTCTCCAAGAAGGACGTGGAGCTGATCGTGGGCGCGCTGGGCCTCCCGCGTTCCGTGAGCGCCGCGCTCTCCCGGCTATGCTGGCGGGAGGAGTCCTGGCCTGTCAATCCCCTTCCGGAGGGGAAGGGGACGGCGCTGCGCCCCCTCGAGATCGACCGGGACCCCTCGGAAGGGCCGGACGGGGAGACCTCCCCGCCCCGAGACTGACGCTCCGCCGGCGGTCCATTAATAACTCCCCGAAACTCCGTCGGCGCATGCCCGTCGAGGCCCTGCTCGCCCGGGACGTCCGCAAGACGTACCGGACCCGCAACGCTCCCGAGGTGGAGGCCCTCTCGGGGGTCTCGATGGTGGCCCACCCGGGCGAGCGCGTGGCCCTCTTGGGCCGCAATGGGGCCGGGAAGACCACCTTCCTCAAGATAGCCTCCACGCTCCTCACCGCCACCTCGGGGACGGTGGAGGTCCTCGGCCACGACGTCCTGAGCGACCCGGACGCCGTCCGGCCCCACATCGCCGTCGTGCCCCAGGAGGGGAAGCCGTTCTTCCACCTCACCCCCCGGGAGCAGGTCTACACGTACCTGAGGTCCCGGGGGATGGACCGGCCCACGGCGACCGCCCGAACCTCCGAGGCCCTCGGCGAGATGGGGCTCACGGAGGTCGCGGACCGCCTCTCGATCACCCTCTCCGGCGGGCAGCGCCAGCGGACCATGGTGGCGACGGTGATCGCGACCCAGGCGCCCGTGCTGTTCCTCGATGAGCCGACGATCGGCATGGACCCGTTCGCCCGGCGAGCGGTCTGGCAGACCCTCCGGCGGTTGAGCCGCCAGGGGTCCACGATCCTCCTGACGACCCACTACCTCGACGAGGCCGATGCCCTCTCGGAGCGACTGTACATCATCGAGCGGGGCCGGGTCCTGGTGGAGGGCACCGCGGTCTCCCTTAAGCAGCAGGTAGGGGGCAGCCTGAGGGTCTCCCTGCCCGGCGGACAGCCCCTGGTGCCGACGCTGGAGGGGTTCGGGCGGGTGGTGACCGACGGCACCACCGTCCACGTCCTCATCGAGCCGCCGTCCCTCACCGAGCTGCTCAACTTGGCGGTCCGGGAGCACCTCACCGCCACCGTGGGGCCCGTGACCCTCGAGGAAGCGTTCCTCAGCGCCGTCGGCCACTCCATCGACGAGGACTAGCGATGGCCGCCTTCCCGCTCCCCCGGCTCCGCGGCGCCGGTGCGTTCTCGCTGACGGAGTTTAGGGTCCAGGTCCACGAGGGGATCGCGATCTTCACCTCGATCATGACCCAGGCGGTCCTGTTGATCTTCGTCCGGATCCTCGCCCCGCCGCTCTTCGAGATCGCGCTCCTGGGGTCGCTGATCTTCTCGGTGTTCACCCTCGGGCAGCGGGTCCTCAACGAGGCCGCCTACATCCGGGTCGACCACCGGCTGAACCAGCTATACCTGGCGTCGCCGCTGACCCCGGACAGCTACTTCGTCGGGATCTCGGTGGGCGTCCTGATGGCGTACTCGCTCCCGATCCTCCTCCTGGTGGCGGTGGCGGTACTGACTCTCCCGTTCACCCCCGCGCTGGTGGCGCTCCTCCTCTCCACCGGCTTCGCGGTCTGGGTGTTCACCTCCTCCCTCGGCTACATCCTCTCCACGACGTTCCGCGACATGCGGGCGATCTGGTCCCAGGCGTCGATCCTGTACAATCTGTTCGGGGTCCTCCCGCCGGTGTTCTACCCGCTCTACCTGTTCCCGTCGGCCCTGCGCCCCGTGGCACTGGTCCTGCCCCCGAGCGCGGCCACGGCCCTCCTGCAGGCGTCCATCGGCGCCGTCACCCTCTCACCGGGGGAGGTGGCCCTGGCCGCGGGTTCCCATGTCGTCGAGGCGGCGGTCCTGTTCGCCTTCGCCCTCTACTGGGCGCGCCGCACCGCCATGGAGCGCTGAGATGTCCGCCGTCGCCACCCCCGAGGTTCCCCTGGAGGGGCGGTCGCTCCCGGCGTTCGCCCTGATCGGATGGCGGTGGGTGAGCCGGAACCCGGCCTCGGCGATCGCGCCGATCATGCTGCCGTTCATCTTCCTGTACTTCCTCCACCTGATCTCGGCCCCCAGCCTGTTCCCCCTCGAGGTGATCGGGGCGATGCTGTTCACGACCCAGAACATCGGGAGCTGGGTCCTGGGCGACAGTGCCACCTGGCGGATCGAGAACTCGCTGCAGGACATGTTCGTCGCCTCTCCGCTCGGCAAGCTCCGGTACCTGTTCGGGGTGGCGTTCTCGAACCTGATCCCGGCCTCGCCGGCCCTCGCCATCCTGTCGGTCCTCCTGGCCGTCACCATCGGTCGACCCGTCCCATGGTACGCCTGGCCGGTGCTGCTGGGCAGCATCCTCGTGCTCTGGCTCCTGTTCTCGTCGGTGGGGATCGCGATCTCGAGCCGGGTCCGCAGCCAGCGGGAGATCTGGCCGGTCGGCAACCTCACATTCACGGTCCTCGGGATGCTGTCGCCGTTGTACTATCCCCTCAGCTACCTGCCCCCGGTCATCCAGGCGGCCGCCCGGTTCCTGCCCGCCACGTACGCGGCCCTCCTCGTCCAGGGGGTCTTCGGGATCACGGCCCAGAGCCCCTCCCAGATGGCCGTCGACGGCCTCCTCCTGCTGGCGTGCGCGGGGGTCGGGACCCTGGCGGCCCTCCAGCTCTACCGGTGGCGCGAGGGGTAGGTCCCCCAACCCCCGCCGGACCCGCAACGTTCAAGCCTTCCGCCGCCGTCGATGGGGTGGTGCGTTCGTCCCGACCCGCGTTCGCGAATCGTGGTCCCCGCCTCGGGGACCGCCGGGCGGCGACGGGGCGGGGCGGTCCTGACCCGGCCCTCGCACCGATCCGTTAGGAAGTACCGCATCGATGGGGAACGACGAGTTCGACGAGATCCTCAGCGCCCTCGACCGAGAGACCGCCCGGATCCGCGTGCGGGCCGAGCCCCGCCGCTACAACAAGCCGGCCACCGTCATCTCCGGTTTCCCGCCGGGGGTGGACCTGGAGGAGACCACCCGGGCCCTCAAGAACCGCCTCGCCACCGGCGGATCGGTGGTGGACGGGGAGGTCTACCTGCAGGGGGACCACCGTTCGCGCATCAAGGACGAGCTCCGACGGCTGGGGTTCGACCCAGAGACCGTGGAGGTCTCCAACGCCCAGCTCCCGAAGCGCGGTCGCCACTAGGCGGGCCGGGGCCGGGGTCCCCGGGCCGAATATCCGCGCTCCGGTGCGATTATATTGCCGCGGGGCTCGACCGACCCGGAGCGGTCCATGAGCGAGTACGCCCACCCTGAGGTCCTGGTCGACACCGCCTGGGTGGCCCACCACCTGGGCGACCCGAAGGTGCGGATCGCCGAGGTCGACTACGATCCGGCCGCGAACTACCGGATGGGCCACATCCCCGGCTCGGTCCTGTTCGACTGGCGGCTCGACATCAACGACCCGACCGCCCGGGACCT
>Ga0209060_10004079_pt1 | contig 11693 bp, 9 predicted proteins | sample Coa_R1_8_FD_187155 | JGI IMG/M metagenome (GOLD analysis project Ga0209060, IMG submission 187155) | Surface soil microbial communities from Centralia Pennsylvania, which are recovering from an underground coalmine fire - Coalmine... | ecosystem: Environmental > Terrestrial > Soil > Unclassified...
CGCGCACGAATTTCTCTCGCCGCTCGCCAACCATCGCACCGATCAGTACGGCGGATCTTTTCAAAATCGAATTCGCTTCGCGCTCGAATTGACCGAGGCCGTTCGCGCCGTCTGGCCCGATCGATTCCCGCTGTTCGTCCGCATCTCCGCGACAGATTGGAAAGAAGGCGGCTGGACGCTGGACGATTCCGTCGCACTCGCCCGCGAACTCAAACCGCGAAAGGTTGACCTGATCGATTGTTCGTCCGGCGCCATGGTCCCGGACGCAAAAATGCAAATCGGCCCCGGCTACCAGGTTCCGTTCGCCGAACGCATCAAGCGCGAAGCGGAAATCTTGACGGGAGCAGTCGGAATGATAACGGATCCTCACCAAGCCGACGAAATCATCCGCACTGGCCAAGCCGATCTCGTACTGCTCGCCCGCGAATTCCTGCGCGATCCCTATTGGCCGCTTCACGCCGCGAAAGCGTTGGGCATCGCCCCGCAGCCACCGGTGCAGTACGCGCGCGCTTACTGACCCACCTTCCCAAAAAACCGGATCCGCAGCACAAAGTGCCGGCCCTCGTTCCCAAAGAACGAAAGATACTCCGGCGCTCCCACCACTTTGTTCACCGCCGTGTAATTGCGATGATCCGTCAAATTATTCGCGCCGCCCCGGATCGCGTAGCGATATCCGCGAAACACAAAACGTCGCTCGATTGCGAGATTCAAATCGAAGTTCGGCGGAAACCGGTGCGAGTCCACTGTGCCTACGACATTGCCCAACGGATCCGTCACAGAGAACGGAAACCCCGTTCGATAATCCGCTAAAAATGCAATTGCCCACTTTTTCCCGTACAGCGGCAGATATCCCCACGCGAGCAGACGATTCGGCGCATCCCACGGCATCCGTCCGAAATTGTTCAACACCTGCAGCGGCTGATCCACGCTTGCGTCCAGCACCGCATTCGAAACCGCGCGCGACCGCACATAGCTCGCCATCCATCCATACTGCTCGCCAAAGTTTTGCTTCACCGTGAAAGCCACTTCGTCGTAAGCGTCGCGCCGCAGATTGCTCAATTCATAGCTGCCGCCGAAGCCGTACGAAAGCAACTGCTGCTGCACCGTGACCCCTTCCGCGACACCGGCCACCGGTGCGTAAACGAATCCATCACGGCCTCGCTTGTGCAAATACTCCGCGCCCGCGAATACGCCGCGCCCGAAATCGCGCTCGATGCCGGCACTCCATTTGTCGTAGCGCGGCAGCCGAAGATTGTGCCCCGGCAAGAACATCGTCCTCACTGGCGTCTCCGGTGCGCCACCTGCCGAATAAAATGTGGTCACCGCCTGCTGGTCTTGTGGACGACTAAAGAGCGCAAGATCCGTCGCATCGGTCAATCTCGCATACCCGCCCGTAATCTTCGTCCGCATGCGCGGAAACGGCGCCCAGGCGAAAGCCGCGCGCGGCTGCCACGCGACGCTGTGAACCAGCCCATCCCAATCCTGACGAATTCCCAAATCGAAAGTCAGGCGCTCGGCCGGCTGCCAGTGGTCGTTCAAATACGACGCCGCCAACGTATTCGGCCGCGAGAAAACTCCGTCCCCTTCAAACTGCGTCGTCGACGCCGGCAATCCATTCAGCCCGATGATCTCGAACTCCGTCCGCTGGAATCGCGCATCGTAATTCAGCCGCTGCGCGTCAACGCCTAGCTTCAATTGATGCTTACCCCACCCATGCATCTGCCGCGGAAAGAAATTCGCGAAGATCTGATCGCGCCGCCCCGTTTCGCGGGAATCCACGAAATAATTTCCGCTACGCCCATCCGGCGCGAGAATATATGGCTCCGTGCCCTCCGGCACGCGGCTACGGAATACCGACTGCGCCGCGAATCCAACCTCCAGCGTCGCGCCGCCGAACCACGAGTGCTGATCTTTCACCGCGAATAGATATTCATGATCGGCGATCCCGCTCGATGTCGATTCCGGATCAAGTGGCGCCAACCCAAAGTGCGCCTGATGGGCGTAATCCACCAGAAAATCCGCGTACAAGATGTTCGACGATGTCACGTTCACCTGCGCGTGCGCCAGATTCCCCGCTACCCACGATGGATTCGTATTCTCATGCGGCGGCAATCCAGTCACGTAGCCCCCGTTATACTCGCCGTTGAAACTATCCGAGAACCACGCGCGTCCTTTGACGATCGGCCCCGAAATCCCCGCGCGCGGCGTCCAATCGCCAACGCGAATGCCGCCGTTGGTCGTCAATCCCGGAATAAAATTGGTCGCGGTGTAACGAAGCTGGTCCGTGCCGTTGTCGGTCTGGACCTGCATGGTCCCGCCCGACCCCCGGCCATACTCCGGCGACTCGCGCGACGAATAAAGATCCAGCGACCGCACGCCTTCCACCGCCAGCATCGTGCGAAAGCGCCCGTCAATCGGATCGCTGATATCGAACCCATCCAGCGTGTAGCGCGTCTGATATTCCGCGCCGCCGTGAAAATGCAGACCGCCCGTCGGATCCTGCACCACGCCCGGCGTCAACGCCATCGCGTTGCGCAAGCTGTGCGAGGCCGTGTGCGGTACGTCGTTGATCTCGGTTCCGCTCAGGCTCTGCTCGCGCTGCGTCTGCTCCGGATCCACCGGCGACGGCAACACGCCCACCGTCACACTCTGAAAGACCTCCTGCTCCGGATTCAGCACCAGCGTGATTTCGGATCCCCCTTGCACCGGCCGGTCCTTCAGCGCGAAATACCCGGCATGATCGACATCGAGCAGATAGGTGTCGGCCGCCGCCACGCGCACCGAGAATCCGCCGGAAGGTCCCGAATAGGTTTGTACCGGAGTCTCGCCGCCGCGATGCACCGACACGCGCGCATTCGCCACCGGCGCATCGTTAAGATCCACCACGCGGCCGGTCAGCGTGACCTGCGCCTGCGCGCAAACCATCGCCACAAGTCCCCCCAGCGCGATGCGCAACAACATTACATCCAGTGCACCACAAACCGCCGATTAAGGCACGATCTGGGCCCGCACAATATAATCCAGCTTCGGAAACCGCTGCACCAAATACTCGTTGGTCTCGTTTTCCACGCGCCCGCGATCCATCAGCTTCCCCTCCGGCCGCATCTCGCCATATCCGGAATAGAAACGATCCGCCGCTTCCATCCCCTGGATCACTTTGGCGAACGGCACGAAGTGCTGCTCATCCAGCGCGGCGTTATCGGCCAGATTGATAAAGATCTCAGTCGCACGGGTGCTGGGCCCGGATTGCGCGAACGCCAGGGTCCCGCGCAGATTCTTCAACCGCGGCTGATCGTCCACGATGAACAACTTGCTCCAGGTGGCGTGCACATCCATATTGCGATGTACGCCAAACTGCGCGATGAATCCCGGTAGCACGCGAAAGAACCGGCCCTCGTCGAAATACTTCATCCGGACAAGTTCGTAAAACCGGTCCACGCCATGCGGCGCCCACTCACGGCGTGCTTCCACCACCAGGTCGCCCTGCGATGTTTCGAACTTCACGCGAAACACATCGGGAACCACAACCTTCGCCGGAGGCTTCCTGCAAGCTATAGAGGCCAGCGCGACCAAAAAGACAGTGCACCAAATCCGCACCCGCCAATTATAACCGGCAATATCGCAAGGAGCGGACAGTGTGGTCTCGGCAGAAAAGCGGTCACCGTTTCTGATAAATAACAAACCCAGGATTCCGGAACGCTTCCCGATATTCCGCCGCTAGCGTCCTGCTCACGTGTTCGTAAATCTTCGGTTCGCGCGTCTTGGCCCGATCCAGCCATTCCCCATACCAGACGTCCCGCACAAAAAATTCGGGCTTTTTCCCGGTGAAGTATCCCAGCCTTACATCGTCCACCAGGCGTCCGTCATAACCGAACTCGAAAGCGAATTGCCCGCTCGCCATGATGAGCGATCCGGGTTGGCCGTGCTCTTGCATGTACAGCGCGGCCGGAAGATGCTCGTTGTGATATTGATTGATCCACAATCCGACGCCGATCCCGAGAAATTGGATGCCTAGGATCACCGCGATCACAGATGCGCGCAACAACCGCTGCCCATCCGTCCAGTTCCAAATCCATAATGCTGCCAGGCCCGCGAACAACGGCAGCGTGTGAACCATGTACACTCTCAGCTTCAAACCCTCCCCGATCCATAGGATGGCGAAGTAGATGCCCGCTAGCGGGAGCAGGAAGCGCGCGGCTTTCTGGCTGCGAATGCGGCGATCCACCAAAGCGACAATGACTCCGCCCCAATACAGCGCCAAAACGATCAACTGCGTTCGATATGGGTTCGTCCAGGAATCGCCGTTGAACGCGCTCATGTAACGATCCAACAACTCCCTGCGCAATGCGTCTAACGGATGCCGCAGTCCCGCGAATCGCGTCGATCCTGTCGCTTCTCCAGCCACGCCCGAGACATTTCCCGTCAACTGCCGCACAAATCCTGGAAAATCCTGCATGGCGTAAGCACCGTACGCGCCCAGTCCTACCAGGCAAGGCGTCACCGCCAAGGCCAGAGCGCTCCAGGACAATCGCTCGCGATCATACCGGATCGCGAAAGAAATTAATCCAGCAACAGCCAGTATTCCGCAAGGATGCGTCAGACACCCGGCCATCGCGAGGGTCGAACTGGTGAAGATCGCCAGGTGCAATGAGCGTTCGCGCAGCAGCATATACGCCGCGATGGCGCTGTACCCGAGAGCCGCGCACATCATGTCCATCCGCCCAACTGCCGCGCCCACAAGAAAATGGAAATCCACCGCGAGCAGCAGCGTCGCGAGCAACGCAGCCCCACGTCCGGCTTGCGCGCGCATCAGCAAATAAAACGCCGAGATCGCCACCAAGAACCAGAAGATGGAGAGTGCGCGCATGGTGTACAGGCTGAAACCAAACGCGCGAAACAGCGGCGCGAGCGCGAGGGGATACAGCGGAAGAATCCAGTAGGTGTGCCGGTCCACACCTTCCAGCCATGTGTGGGTGCTCTCGATAATCGTGGTGCCGAAAAATCCCCGGGTCTCGAGGTGAAAGGCGGGATCGGCGAACCATCCTTCGTTCGGAGCCACCAGACGGGTGGCCGCCATTCCCAGGGCGAGCAGCAGCGCGAGGAACAGCACAGCCGCAAGCGGCAGACTTGTTCCCGATAACGCCGATTTTGAAGAGGCTTGTTCCTTCGGCTCGGAAACCAAACCTATTGTTTGCGGTTTCGACGCCAGGCGGTAATGCCGATGCCCGACAAACCAGCCGCCAGCAGAATTACCATGCTAGGTTCCGGCGTTACGGTGATACCGCCGGAATCATTCGCGTTCGCAAGCGCCGCGAAACACAAAGTAAAGAAAATGGCTGCTAACTTGATATTTTTCACTAGGTCCTCCAATTAACGCTTACGATTTCGCCGCCACGCCACCACCCCGACTCCAGCCAATCCCACCGCAATAGCGGCTACCATGCTGGGTTCCGGAGTTACGGCAACTCCACCCGAATCGTCCGCTTGCTGCGCAGACGCCAGAAAGCCGAAAGAACAAAGAAAAGCCGCGATCCCCAGCAGTCTCATACGCTCCTCCTCGAGCAATACGAAATCAATCGAGCATATATCGCGAATCTCAAAAGCGCAAGCATAATTTTGAGTTCCAACGGTACTGGTACGTCCATGGCTATTGTGGCTTTTGAGTTCCTGAAGGTGGAAGGAGCTATAGAATGTGCGCAGGACATCCCGCAGGCGACCGGATCGGATGGCGGAGGCACACTCGGAGCCTCCTGCCATGCTTCCCGGAACGCCGTGTGGGGAGGGTAAACTGCTGCACTTGCAATACCGAGCCCGGGAGCCCCGGCGCGAACCGCGTACAATAGCGAGAAACATGCGGCACAGCGTTCGGGAACTGTTTGACGCAGCAGTGGAGCTCCCGCCACAGGAGCGGGCGCGGTACCTTGCCGAGCACGCGCCCGATGAGCCGGTGCGCCGTCAAGTGGAAGCGTTGCTGGCTGCTGACTGTGGTGAATCCCTAGTTGTGAGGGCCGTGGGGCAGGCTGCGCGCGACTTGCTCGCCGAACCGGGCGAGTTGCGGCTGGGGCCGTATCGGACCGTTCGTCTGCTGGGGCGCGGCGGCATGGGCGCCGTCTATCTGGCGGTACGCGTCGATGGCGCGGTCGATAGACAAGTTGCGATCAAGGTAGTTCACCCGGGCCTTGCGTCTGCCAGCCTGCTCGATCGCTTCTACGCGGAGCGGCAGATTCTGGCGAATCTTTCCCACCCGGGTATCGCCGCTCTTTACGATGCGGGGACGTCGGACGATGAGCGCCCGTGGTTCGCCATGGAATATGTGGACGGAAAGCCAATCGACGTTTTCGCCGATGCCGGCAAGCTCAGCGTGCGCCAGCGAGTCGAGCTGTTTCTAAAGGTTCTGGACGCGGTCGAACACGCGCACGGCCACCTGGTGATCCATCGCGACTTGAAGCCCGCGAACATTCTGGTGAACGCGGAAGGCAATCCCAAACTGCTCGATTTCGGAATCGCCGCAGTGCTCGGGGAAAGAAACGCGACGACCACAGCCACGCGCACTCTTACTCCTGAGTTTGCTGCTCCCGAGCAGGTGCGAGGGCAAGCTCTTACAACGGCTACCGATACCTTCCTCGCCGGAGGGGTGCTCTATAAGCTGCTCACTGGGGCCAATCCGCACAATCTTGCCGGCGCTACGGCCGCCCAGGCCGAGCAGATCATCTGCGAACGTGACGTGACGCCGCCGCGACAGTTGAACCCGAAGCTCGATCGCGATCTTGAAAACATCGTCATGATGGCGCTGCGGCGAGAGCCCGAGCGCCGCTACGCTTCGGCAACCTTGTTCGCGCTCGACCTGAGCCGTTATCTCGATGGTTTGTCCGTCAGCGCTACGCCGGATTCGTTCGGTTATCGCGCCGGCCGCTTTGTGTCGCGGCATCGTGTGGCGGTGGCGGCGGCCACGTTCTGCTTTCTGGCATTAGCGGGCGGAGTGGCGGCTACTGCATATCAGGCGGCGGTGGCGCGCCGTCACTTTCAGGAGGTTCGGTCACTCGCCAATCAATTCCTGTTCGATTTCGAGAATGAGATTCACGATCTTCCCGGCGCGACCAAAGCGCGCGACAAGGTGATCAAGACGGCGCAAAAATATTTGGCGAGTCTTTACGCCGAGGCGCCTGGCGATCCCAAACTCATGCGCGAAGTAGCGCAGGGCTACGCCAAGCTGGCCGGCTTGGAAGGCGGGACGTACTCCACGAATACCGGCGAATACAGAGGATCGCTAGAAGACTTCCGGCGCGCCATCGAATTATTTAAGCGCCTGGGCGACGGGAGCTCCAGCGATACATCGCTTCGCCGCAATCTGTGCCGACTGCACGCTTCGATGGCTGTCGCATGCCTGGCCGCGGGGCGCGACGAAGAGGCGCGGCAGGTCAGCCAGGCAGGCGCGAATCTGGGCGAGGAGTTCGTCCGCGTTTCGCATTCGCAGGACGCTCTTATCGGCGGCTACAACATCCTGCGCACTCATGCCAGCATCCTGGCGGCTGTGGGCGAGATGAATGCCTCGTACGATTACTTCCACCGCGCGATTCAAGTGGCCGAGTCGTGGTTAAGCGCGCACCCGGGCGACCAGACTAGCCAAAGGCTGATCGCGGACGCGATGTTCAACTTATCCGAAGTGCAGGACCTTTTTGGCGACTCACCCGGCGCAGCGGCATCGGCCAAGCGCGGCGTGGAGTTGGCCGACCAGTTGATCGCAGTCAAGAGCACGCCGCAGTTGATCAATGTCAGAGTTCTTTTGGTTGGGCAGTACGGCAAGGCGCTCTCGGAACTTGGCCCGGCCGAGTGGCCGGAGGCGCAGAAACAACTCCACCGGGCCCTCGAATTGGCGACCGTGCTTTACCGAGGCGATACCGCCAACCGGCTGGCGTTCGGACATTACATTTATGAAAAGCAGCACCTTGGCGCTGCGCTGGCGGCGCATGGAGACGCGGGAGGCATCGGATTGCTGCTGGAAGCCAGGCGCGAAGTGGAGAACAGCGTAACTCAGGCGGGCGACAGCGAGCAGGCGCACTTGCTCAACGGCGTGAACGCGAGCCTGAGCGAGGCTTGGCTGCGATCCGATCCGCGACGGGCTCTGGAGGCGGCGGGCGCGGCGTTGCAATACGATGACACGGTGCTCAAGGAATCGCCGCGGGACGCGCAAGCGCTGCAAGACCGGGCGCTGATGTTGGTGAACCAAGCCGAAGCGCAGCGCGCCTTGGGGCAGGCAGCCGACTCGCGACGATCGGTGGAACTGGCGGGTGTGGCCCTGGAGGCGTTGCGCGCGCGCTCGCCCTCATCGCGGTATTTGACGGGACTGGCGGAGCGGTTAAAGAAACTGCGGAACGGCTCGATAGAATAAGGTAGTCTCGCGCTCCTCAATTCCGATTCGGCGAATGAGCAATCACTCGATCACCGCGTTGCTTCACCAGGCGCGCAACGGCGACGCAACGGCGCGCGACGCCCTCACGAACGCACTCTACGGCGAACTCCACCGGCTGGCCCAAATCGCGTTTCAGCGCGAGAATCCCGGACACACGTTGCAGCCCACAATTCTGGTCCATGAAGCGTTCCTTCGCCTGCTGAAGAGCGAAGGCGGGCCGCAGTTCGCGGATCGGGCTCACTTTCTGGGGCTGGCGGCGCGCGTAATGCGCCAGATCCTGGTGGACCACGGGCGTGCGCGTCATGCGCAGAAGCGCGGCGCGCAGTTCACGGTCGCACTGAGCGACCGGGTGGAAGCTGCCGCGAGCCCGGTCACGTTCCTGGAATTGAATAACGCTCTCGATATTTTGGGCCGGGAGGAATCGGATCTGGTATCGCTCGTCGAGATGCGATTTCTCGCCGGCATGACGGCGGAAGAAGTGGCCGAGGTGCGCCGGGAATCGGTAACCAAGGTACGCCGCGATCTGCGCTACGCACTGGCCCGATTGCGGATGCTGCTGAGCGCATAGCAGCCCGTTGTCGAACACCCTTCGCTGGAAAAATGGTAACAGGCACGGATTTCTGCAGTTGGCGATCCGTATGTTTTCAGTGCCTTAGCCATACGGAAATCCGAGCTTGTGTCACCACAATTTCCGAATTGACCTAATTCCGCCACGGGATGCTCGGGCAAACGCTACCCCGACGATTTTTGACCGCTATTTCTCCGGATTACGCATTAAGGGCGTACCGGCGGACTACTCAAACGCCGCTGGGCTTCAACTCGGAGGATTTATGCAGACACCCAAATTTCTTGGCGCGGCTTTCTCGCTGGCAATGCTGTTCGGTATCGCGGGGACGGCGAGGGCCAACATCATCTATGACAACGGAGGACCAAACACGGTTCCCCCACAAACTGGTTTGCCGATCAAGTCCTATACGACTGCGGACGATTTCACACTTTCCAGCACCGGGACGATCAAGAGCGTTAATTTTTTCCTACAGACGGACACGGGCATCGCGGGATGGTCCGGAACCGTGGACTATACCTTTTTCAGCGATGTGAGCGGCGTGCCTGGTTCGCAACTGGCCACCGGCGCCGCGCAGAATATCGTGGAGACGGATACGGGGCTGAAGTGGTGCTGCAATCCAGAACATGTTTATCTGGTGGACTTCAACCTGCAGAACAGTTTCACGGCAAATGCCGGAACCACCTACTGGCTTCAGCTCAGTGACGCCCAGGGCACAAGTCCCAACGTGTATTGGGTTACGACCGCGGGCGGGGCTGGCACCAGCGCCGCATTTTGGGAGGGCGGTAAATCGGGCAGTTATCAAATGGCATTTTCTTTGAGCGATAGTCCCGTGAGCCTCGCGACGCCCGAGCCTGCCGGTGTGGCGGTGTCCGGGATGGGGTTTGCGGTGGTGGCGCTGGTAGCGCGCTGGCGGAAAAAATCAGAACGTCGACAAGAATAACTAGCGGGGCGGATTGATTCGGAGGCTGCGGTTGGGGAAACGCCAGTCTGGCCCATCGTGCCAGCCACTAATGGACACCTCGCGAACCACTCCATAGAGAGCCACGGGCTTAACTCTCGGAAATACCCGCTTTCTTGAAAGCGGCGCGTCCATAGTCCAGGCACAATTTCGCGCTCTCGACCGGCGGCATCTCCTTGAGGCCCCGGCCGAACACTTCTATGCTTAGCGAATCCGAATAGCCGATTTTTTGCAGGGCGCCATGCCCAGAAACGAGGCGCCCAGTTCACCGTCGCCCTGAGCGACAGGTTGGAAGGCCAGACGAGCGCGGTCTCGTTCCTGGAATTGAATGACGCCCTCGAGGTGCTAGGCCGGGAGGAATTGGATCTGGTGTCGCTCGTGGAGATGCGATTTCTCGCCGGCATGACGGCGGAAGAAGTGGCCGAGGTGCGCCGGGAATCGGTAACCAAGGTACGCCGCGATCTGCGGTACGCGCTGGCACGGTTGCGGACGCTGCTGAGCGCACAGGGGTAGTCAGCGGCTGACGATTTTTTGACCGCTTTTTCTCCCGAATACGCATAGTGGGTGACGGGAGATCCGCACGCGGAATAGTAAACCATGAATCGTACAGGCACATATCTTTTTTGCGCTCTATTGCTGACTGGCGCGGCCAGGCAGACGGCAGCAAACACAATTGCATTCGACAACGTCGACGGTCATTACCTGGCCCAAGTGACCGCGTCCGTCCAACGCAACGCCACAACCACCACCTATCAGGGCTATAGCTCCAACTATGGCCCCATCCCCATCTCCGATACTAATTTTGGCCCCTCCGTGCCCGGAGGCTTCTTCCCAACGACCGCTGCTTTCTCGGACCCGCTCACCGGCAATCTGGGAGTCGCCGGATCGTCTCCCCTGGGTCTGGCCAGCGATTACGCCTCAATCGCCGATGCGGAGTTCGCGATTGCCGTCGAATTCAATCAGGCCGGAACCGTGTCCTTCTCCATGCACGAAAAGGGCTCTGTCGGCGCCGCCTCGATCAACCCGCCCAACGATTTTGCCTTCGCCAGGATGCAGACTTCCGTCGCCATCGTGGACAACAGCGCCGTCAACAACACGGGCCGGTCCAGCTCCGGCACTTTGCTCTGCATCAGCCGCTTCAACGGCGTCTTCGGTATTCTCTGCAGCACACCGACTTCTGTGGATCAGGATTTCGTCGCGACGCTCGACGTTCTCCCCGGTCACGTCTATACGTTGAGCGCCGCCGAGTGGGGCGACGAGAGCAGCTACGGCTTCTTCGACGGCATTGACCCGGTCACCATGTCGCTGCAACTCTCAGATGGCCTCTCGATCGTTCCTGTGGACGGCATGGCGCTCCCGGGCTTTCTCGGCGGCCCGGCCCCATCCACCGTCCCCGAACCCGCCACCATCTGGTTGCTCGCCTCCGCTCTTTTTCTAATCCCTGCTGCAAGCCGTTTTTGGCGATGGCGTTCGCGCCGTGATTTTCGCGGGTCCCTATAAAGTGGTCTACTTTCTCTCCGCCCCAGTGGTGTATTTTCACTCCACCCTTGGTCGAGAGGTTCCCGTGCGTCTCAGGCATTGTGGAGAGAAGTGGCGGGGGAACTGTCGCTGAAGAAGCCGTCACCTCTGCGCTAGGCGAGGCAACCGTGAAAGCAACAAAGGACCTGTCACGCGTGTCATTGAAGGCCGGTGACGACGCCAAGGTCTCGTTGTCAAGATATTGGATGTAACTCCCGAAGACTCGGAGTTGCAGAATA
>Ga0209060_10004082_pt1 | contig 11684 bp, 9 predicted proteins | sample Coa_R1_8_FD_187155 | JGI IMG/M metagenome (GOLD analysis project Ga0209060, IMG submission 187155) | Surface soil microbial communities from Centralia Pennsylvania, which are recovering from an underground coalmine fire - Coalmine... | ecosystem: Environmental > Terrestrial > Soil > Unclassified...
ACTGGTCGCGCAACGATGCCATTTGGGACCACGTCTACTCGAACCAGGCGTTCACGCACAAGCTGAATGAGTTTGGCATTGTGCACGAAGCCGAGGAGTACAACGGGCTTTGGGACGCGAATCGCTATTGGGGAGCGGAGGGTCGCGTCATTGCAGATGTTTTGCCGTTCTTCCAGCAACATTTGGAATTCTAGTCGGGATTCGCACGGCGACTTCTCAAGAGAAGAATTGAGTCGGTCCTGCTCTTTGGCGCTCTTTCTCACTGTCGTCCCTTGTAATCGACAAACAGATCAGGAAACTGCTGTTTGAGCGCTTCGATCTTGGGACGATCACAGACCTGAATGTACGGATTTCCCGGGTGGTGCAGCGCGTAATCCTGGTGGTAGTCCTCAGCACGGTAGAAACCCTTCAACGGCGTAACCTCAGTAACGATCCGTCCCCGAAACACTTTGGCATCGTCCAGTTGCGAAATATAAGCTTTCGCAATCCGCTCTTGGTTGTCACCGACATAGAAGATCGCCGAGCGGTACGAAGAGCCTACGTCTGGCCCCTGCCGGTTGAGTTGTGTGGGATCGTGGGCTACGGAAAAGAAGATGCGCAACAATTGGCCGTAGGTAATTTTTGAGGGATCGTAAATCACTTCGACGGATTCGGCATGACCGGTCGTTTCCGTCGTCACTTGGTCGTAGGTTGCACTTGCGGCAGACCCGCCGGCATATCCAGCCGTAGTGTGGATAACGCCTTTCACTCTTTCAAAGACTGCCTGTGTACCCCAAAAACAGCCGCCGGCAAACACCGCAGTCTCCTTGCCTGGCGTCGAAGCCAGCGGTTGGTCCACTTTCGCAGCGGGAATTGGTGTCTCTGAAGCGGCATTCACCCCATGGCCGACAAGAAAAGCTGCAAAAATCGCGCAACCCACGATTACGACACCAAATAACACACGAATAAACATAAAAGAAGCACCCTTCCCTAGTTCATGAGATGTGCTATTGAGCGAATGGTTTCACGATCGCCCCTTTCGATCGTGAATTAACCCCGAGAATTTGGCCTGGATGAACCCCTACTCAACAGGACAGGCTTCCTATTTATTAGACCGTCCAAGGATTGCTCCCTGCGGGTCGATGGAGTTCCTGCTGGACCGAAGGCGGAAGGTCGTCTAGGTGATTGAGAAAAGTGACAACTTGCCAGATCTCACTATCCGCCATGATGTTCCCCCAAGCCGGCATGGCCGATCGCCGCACTCCGTTCCTGATGATGTAGAAATCCTGGTTCTCGGGCAACCCGGGATGTACATGTATGAACTGGGGTGCTGGTGGATTGAACGATGCCCCATAATCACTGACCGGATTGTCAGGCCGGCCGTGGCAGTCAGCACACTTGTCGCGATACAAGCGTGCGCCATCGAGCAGGTTTGCCTCGGTGGGCGCGATCGGATTCGGTTGAGGTGGGCTATGACGTGCGACGGAAGCATTCAAGGCGGTGGTGGCAAGCTGAGATTCGAGCCAAGACGGGGGAAGATTCGCACGCAGGTCCGCATAGCCAAGTCTCAGGTAAAGCCAGCCGCCGAAGGTGAACACGATCAGCGTCGCGACAATTCCGTTCACGAAGTTTTTCATCCTGGCCTCCGCGGGTCGCATTATGCGCGCCTTTTTTCCGACACCTCAGTTCAGAGTTACAGCGAAGCTAAGAGAACTCCTGGATGCTCGGTTTTCGCAGCAGTTTCTGAACTTGTGGCGGTACCGGCCGGGCAGCTGCTCTATTACACCGTCTTCGCCAATTCCATGTCGCGGCGAACTTAGCACAAAACCGCGTCAGTTTGCATGTACTCCTGGCCCACTGCCCGCTTTTCGGCGCTCCCATACATTCAAGCCTTTGGGAATTCTGAAAAGCCCCCAACGCAACAATGGCTTGCGGAGCGCCCTTCGCGGTAGAGTGACCTAAAAGGTTAGGGCCGCCCGCGCTCGCAAGGAGGAGAAGGGTTAACGCCCTATAATCTCGTGCGCGCAATTAGGGAGCACAACATATGAACGTACAAGAACAAATCAAGAAGTACATTACCAGCCAACCGGAGCCAAAACGCAGTGACATGCGAGAGTTGCATCGCCTCACACTTCAAGCGTCACCAGAATGTAAATTATGGTTCTTCGATGGAAAAGACAGCCAAAATCATACTGTTTCCAACCCTACGATTGGATATGGATTTCACACAATAAAATATGCCGATGGAAAAAGTAGAGAGTCCTTTCGAATTGGTGTGAGCGGAAACAAAACCGGAATCTCTGTCTATATTCTTGGTCTCGAAGATAAGAAGTACTTAGCAAAAACGTACGGGAAAAAACTGGGCAAGGCGAGCGTGACCGGATATTGCATTCGGTTTAGAGCTCTAAAGGATATAAACATGGATACGCTTGAAGCGGCAATACGAGATGGGCTTGCCGATGAGAATGAAAAAGGCGAGCAGTTATCGATGTAAACGGAAAACAGACTATCTCTGGAAAGATGCTGACCCCGGGGTTCCGATCCTCAAGAGGCTAAAGTCCTTCAGCAAAATGGCGCTCTATGCGCGAGAACAACGGAATCTCGCTGGCGAGGCTGGGGGGATGAAGTCGAGTCCTACATGTTGATCTGTCGAGTCTCCCCACAGACTATCCTGAATTTATGTGCGAATGTTCCGGGAACAACGTTGCCGAAGTGGCTGACCCACAACCTGTAATCGGGATGATCATTTTCAAAGCGAAACATTGCGAATTGTCGCTATGCGCCAGTGTCTGGATCCATCCGGCGCTTGAACGTTTCTTCATCCGCCGAATGAAGATCAACCCAATCCTCGTCCGACATTGACTTGCGCCATGCAATCAGTGGGACTGCATCTGGTCCAACGGGATGCCTCAGCTGCCATGTCCCATTTGTCGCGATCTCCAGCACTTTCGCCGCGACAACCTTCGGCGAGACGGGAGCCTGCGCGAGATTGCGCGCGAACAAAGCTGCGATACGGGCCCGGTGTGGGTACAGCGAAGGCTCATTCTCCCCGACGCGCCGCGCCATAGCGGTGTCGATGATGCCAGGCTCGATCAATGCAACCCGCACCCCGAACGTCTTCATTTCACATGCGAGTCCTTCGGACAAGGCTTCCAGCGCCCACTTCGAGGCGCAATATGGCGTCGCCGGTGGGTGGCAAAACGTTCCGGCGACAGAACTGATGTTAATGATAGTGCCGCTCCGGCGCTCTCGCATCGACGTAATGACGGCCTTGATGCACCGCAGCGCGCCAAAGTAATTAGTTTCCATGGACGCACGGAAGTCTTCGGTCGAAAGCTCTTCTATCGAGCCAAAGCGTTCGATACCGGCGTTGTTCACCAACACATCAATCGGTCCATGTCTTACAACAATCCCTCTGATAGCATCGCTTACGGAATCATCGGAGTCGACATCCATCGTCGAAACCGTAATCGGAAGCTTTTCGCGAGCGATTGTTTCGGGCAGTGATGGACACTGCCCCGTGTTGCGCATGGTCGCGTGCACTTGGTAGCCGGAACGTGCGAACGCCAGCGCCGTCTCGTAACCGATCCCTTTGCTCGTGCCAGTGATCAAAACCGATTGCATAGCTACCTCACGCAACTACGTCTTCGTTGCGGCAGCCATTGTAGACAGCTCCCCGGCAGTCTGCAATTTCGCAGGTGCCGTCCATGAAGAGTGTAGCGATTCAGATTACTGCAGCGAACGACATGTCGCCGTTTCACCGATAGCTGCTTAACTGTTTCGTGGCGTTGGTCCTCGCCAATGTCGTGAATGCTGCAGACGTTCGGATGTTCAGCGCTGAGGCGGAAAGGGCTTCGCGACAAAACGTTCAATCGGGAATAGATCCCGGCCAACTCATCCGGAACGAACTTGAGCGAGACGAAGCGCTCGAGGCGCGGATCGATCCCATCCCGGCAAGAGTAAGTTCAGTGAACAAGACTCTTCCCATCGCCTTCAACTCCAGACGCGGTACTTTCCGCAATCGTCGCTCAAGACGACCGTTCTCGGGTTGACCGAGTGGACAACGGCTCAAATCGAATTTTACGGCCACGCAAAAAGCGAGGACGGCCTCTCCTTGACCCGGGGCGGCTAAGTTTGGTTGGCGATTCAGCGCGGCGCTTATCGCTGCTCGCTGGTCAAGCCTTGGCTACATTCGGAACAAAAGAAAGCATCCAACTGGTGCCGCAGCGATATTGTTTCGTCAGAGCAGTCCAAGATGGTCCGGGTATTTGGCCTGCAACGCAGTGATCAGAGATTCGAACTCAGGAAGGCTGCGCAAACTTGCCAAGCAAGGATCTTTCAAAAAGAACGGCCAGCAAGCAAATCCGGTACTGACGCTGCGCTCCAGCCACTCGAAGGCAGTCTCACGCCTTCCGATGAGGGCCAGAGTGCCGGCAATTTGATAATACGTGTGATGCGCATGCCCGAAAGATTTCGGACTCGAACAGGACCTGGTCACACACTCGATTGCCGCATCTTGATTTCCCATCAAAGCATGCAGCAAGCCCTGCAGACTGACGATGAGGGGTTCGTTGGGCACAAGTTGCAGCGATTCCTCCATCAAACATTTCGCCTCCTTCCAGTCCCCAGTCATCATTGCTGGATACGGAGCAAAATAAAGTGGGTATTTGTTACGGGGGCTCTCCGCCCGCCAAATCTGAATCTGCTGGGTCGCGAGGTCGTATTCCTGACTCCAAATATAAACTTGCGCGATGCTCGGGCTGACTGCTTTTTGGGGTCGAAAGGGGCGTCCTCTTTCGAACATCTCACGCGCGTGATCGAGCAGACCGATATGTGCCAGGATGGTGCCGAGGCGGTTGTAAGCATGTGGCAGGTTGTTCTGCAGGGCCAGAGCGCGTTTGAGAGCGGCAATCGCCTCCAGATGTTGGAAATTCTTCGACGGCCCCCAGAGCAGAAAGGCGCGAGCGACGTGCGCTTCGGGAAGATTCGCGTCAAGCTCGAGCGCTCGCCTGCAATGGAATTCGGCCTTCTCCAGCCACATGCTGGCTGGGTCGAATTCAAAATGGCGGGTCGTGCATGCAAACGAGAGTGTCGCGTGAGCCAGCGCAAATGTCGGATCGCGCGTAATCGCATTCGTGAGATGATAGCTTGCTCTGTCCATCATCGACGCATCTCCGGACGCCGTGATCCGATAGCCACGCATGAATTCCGCATATGCCATCGGATCCCTGCTGTAACGTGGGGGCTGCTCGGTGATCGCCGGAGTATACGGCCGGTTCAGCGCACGGGTGATTTGCTTCGCAATGCCGCCTTCCAGACTTGCGAGGCGATGCATGTCGATGTCGCACTTTTTCGTAAAGCAGGGGTGTTGCAAGTAGGCGTCAAACATCTCCAGTGAAAGGATCCTCTGCCCTTTTGACATCTGAATGGCGCCATGGACTACAAATCGCACGCCCAGGTGGGAAGCGATCTCCGAAGGCTTCAGGTCAGCCGGAAAGTTCAAGACGGCAGAAGTGGGCAGCACGTCTACACCCGAGAGATTGCCGAGGAGTGAAACGAGTGCGTCCGCGAACCCGATACACAGGCCTTGGTCGTCCGTCGTCTCATCCAGTAGCAACAGGGGCAGCACAGCGATGGAAGACCGCTCACTCAGTTCGCTCTCGGCCCTCAGGAAATCGGTTCGGGCAGCTTTTTGTCCAGTATTGGAGAACGGATATTTCGGATCGATCACTCGAACCGCACCAACAAATCGATATCCCTTTCCTACTACCGTCTCAAGAAACTTTGGCCGGCCGGCGTTGTCACCGAGCGCGGCCCGCAGCTTCCGCACGATGTTATTGATGTTTTTTTCGGAATCGATAAACAGATTGGAGCGCCACAACCGCTTCACGATCTCTTCGCGCGCCACCATCTGCTCACGACGCTCCAGCAGAAAAATCAGCAACTCCATAGGCTTCTTCTCGATCCTGACCCGACGTCCGGATCGGCGGAGTTCGTACCGTCCCAAGTCCACTTCGACGTCGCCGACACCCTGCTTTGAACGCGCCATGGCAGCTCTCAAACCAGCATTATCCAGTAAAAATCAGCAACTTGCGACGATATAAAGAAGATATCGAAAAGCAATAGTGGCTGCATTGTAAAATCCTCCATCTCGCGAGATCATGCCCCATCGACAATCTCGGAGGAGACTCGCATGAAAAAAAAGTGGTACATCGCCCTCGCGATCGTGGGGACACTGTACGTAGCAGGCAATGTTGTCACGATTGCTGCACATCCCGGTGCTCATGACAAAAATGCATTCACCCCGGGAACAATTCCGTGGGGTCCACCGCCGCCATTTGTGGCCCCCGGCGCACAACTTGCAGTAATCGAAGGCGACCCTACTGCTCCAAGCGGTGACTATACCGTGCGCCTGAAGATGCCAGACGGTTATCGCCTCGCCCCTCACTGGCATCCCCAACGCGAGAACGTCACGGTTCTCTCAGGGACGTTCAAGGTCGGTATGGGAGACACGTTCGACCAGGACAAGATGGGATCATTCCCCGCCGGCAGCTTCGCCTATCTCGATCCCGACATGCATCACTACGCCATGGCTTCAGGCGAAGTGGTCGTGCAGGTCCACGGCAGCTCGCCCTTGCAGTTTAACTATGTCAATCCGGCAGACGACCCGAGTAAGAAATGAATTCTGAACTCTATCAAACTGTCTGGAGAGGCCATTACTGTGGATACAAAAAAGCTCCACCAATTGCCTGGATGATTTGTCACCGGTCTGGGGGCGCACCGGTCATGCGGGAATGGTCGTGATCGGAGACGTCTTGGACTTTCCAAGGCCCTTGCGGCCGATCTTCACGCGTTACCGTGAGTGTGAGCAAAAGACAAAGCAGTAAAGGATAAGACCCAGTGAACACACTGGGGCGATTTGAAATTTAGTTGCAACAACCGCAGGAAGCACGAGCTGAATGCAATGAACAAGGTCCATTTTCCCGCGACCCACATTATTGCTCTATGTTTATGCATCCTCTCCGCATGCCTACACTTCGAGGCGCAATCGAGCACTGCAAGTAGTCCAAGGAATCGCAGTACGCAAAAGGCCCAGAGCTGCACGAAGGACTCGCAGTGTCCTTCTGGTGAGCGATGCGGGTTTGTGGTCGGTTGCGAGAGTCAGGGTTGATGCGTCGTTCCGATCAGAAACAATTCGTGCATCAATCCAGGTGGGCGCTGCGGTTGCGATGGTCGCTCAGTGGATGTCTTTTGTGCAATTGGCTCGCGGACCGAATTCATGTCAGCGCCTGTAAATGCTGTAGGGCCTTGTCCGAAACCTTGCACTGACAATTCCGAAGTGCATGTCGGGATTGGTATGCCATAAGGGCCGGTGCCTGAAACCTTGAACTTCTTTCCACTTCGACGTGGTCTAGGACACCAATCGATCCAATCCCGACACGAGTAAAATTCGGTGAACAAGACAGTTCCCTTCACCGGTGTTGCAAATACTCCAGGTGCTGGTACTTTCCGCACTCGTCGCTCAAGACGCCCTTCGCGGGTTGACCGACTGGACAGTGGGTCAGATTGAGTTTTACGGCACGTATGTGGCCGAGAGTTCGACTCCTGTCCTGTTGTCATTATTAGAATTCCATCCGAAACTCGGGGATTAAGATTGCAGCAGGACGTTCTCCGTCTGAATCTGACCTCAAATGATGAGAATCCTGATATCTGGTGCTGGGATTGCCGGGCCAACTCTGGCGTACTGGTTGCACCGGTATGGTCTAACACCGACGATTGTGGAGCGGTCACCACAGCTCCGTCTTGGCGGGTACATCATCGATTTTTGGGGTGTCGGCTTCGATGTGGCTGAACAAATGGGCCTCCTGCCCGAAATTCGCCACGAAGGCTATTCGGTTCGGGAAGTGCGGGTCGTGGGGCGTAATGGGAATCAGGTGGCTGGATTTTCGGTTGATTCCGTCGCCCGCATCGCAAACGGCCGGTACATCAGTATTCCGCGCGGAGAACTGGCAGCTTTGATCTATCGGACCATAGAGGGCAAAGTCGAGACAATCTTCAATGACAGCATCGCTTCCATTGACCAAACGGTGTCCGGGGTTCGAGTGATTTTCGACTCCGGAACGGTCCGGGATTTCGATTTGGTCATTGGAGCAGATGGGCTTCATTCTCGGGTTCGTGAAGCAGTCTTCGGTCCCGAGACTGAATTTGAGCATTATCTCGGCTATAAGGTCGCTGCCTTCGAAGCCTCCGGCTACGGCCCTAGAGACGACCTGGTGTACATAATGCATACAGAGGTCGGCCAACAGGTGGGGCGTTTCGCGTTGCGCGGAGACCGCACCCTTTTCTTCTTCATTTTTGCCGAGACATCCACCGCAATACCCGACGATATCGATGCGCAGAAACGATTATTGCGCCAGCGTTTTGGGAATAGCGGATGGGAGTGCCCGCAGATCCTGCGCGCATTGGATTCCGCTAAAGACTTGTATTTCGATCGTGTGAGCCAAATTAGGATGAAAAGCGAGGACGGCCTCTCCTGGACGCGGGGGCGGGTAAGTTTGATTGGCGATGCGGCATGGTGCGTTTCGCTGCTTGCTGGTCAAGGCTCGGCGATCGCGATGGCAGGAGCATACATACTCGCTGGGGAACTCCATCGGGCGGGTGGTGACTATAGAACGGCATTCGCCCGGTACGAAAATCAATTCGCAGAGTTTGTTATGCGAAAGCAACGAGGTGCACTGAAGTTCGCAGGTACATTCGCACCAAAATCCCGACTGTCCATGCGTCTCCGGAATAGCATCATGAACCTGCTGAGAATTCCCTGGATCGCTGATTTTGTGCTCGCCCGTGATTTGGGAGACAAGCTCAAACTGCCCGAATATTAAGTCGCATTGAACGCGAATTCTTGTTTGGGGTGCCCGTCGCTACACAACGGTATTTGAGCTACTGCAGCTTGCGGTCTAGCAAGTTCGATTTTGCGTGGAGGCCACACTTTGGAGCCCTCACATCTACGGTTCTCCTTTGTGCGAAAGGACAGGTGTACCTAGTTCTGGTTCCCACCCCCGTGGGTTTGACGGCAGACCTTGCAAAACGTCGGCGGCTCTGTATTGTCCACGTGGTGGCGCACCTGTTTCAGCGTCTTGAGATAGGCGAACATTGCGACAATGTCCTCGTCCGTCATGCCGCGGTAGGTATGCCACGGCATGATCTGGTTGAGCTTCCGTGCCCTGACAAATCCCGTGCGGATGACCTGGGTGAACATGGCTTGGTCGTAGTAAGAAATTCCCGATGAGTCAGGAGTGATATTGGAGCTCGCCACGCGGCCCCAGGGTCCATCAAGAATGAGCCCCCCGCCAAATTCCATGCCTGGTAGCGGTTGCCCATGTGCGTCCTGCGGCGTGTGACAATCCGCACATCCAGCGATGGTCACCAAGTATTTGCCACGCTTTTCGGGAGTTGAAACATCGGGTTCAGGCACTGGCGCGTCCAGTGGCTGCGGCACGTTGCGGATCAAATATTTCACCGGAAAAATCAGGTCGGTCGTCGGCTGCTGCTGGTGTATGGGTGGCAGCGACCGCAGGTATACGATGACCGAGGCTAAGTCTTCGTCTGACATGTGGCGGAAGTCCAAGTACGGCATAAACGGAAACAACGCCCGGCCGTCGTGGCTGACGCCCTCGCGGATGGCGCGTGCCAGTTGATCGTCGCTCCAGCTTCCCGCACCCGTTTCCGGATCGGGAGTGATATTTGGCGCGTACACCTTTCCGGGAAAACCCTTGAGGATGTTCATGTCTTGGCCAGCGCCCAGCGTGTTGGGCACGACGGGCGCATCGTGCGCGGTCCAATCGTGTTGTGCATGGCACCCCATGCAATCAGCTACATTTCGGACCAGGTACTCGCCGCGGGCCAGGCGCGCTGGGGAGCTCTGAAACTTCCGTGCCGTGAGGGTGCGCGTTCTCGGTCCTATAAATGGATGCCAGCCGATCGTAAATGTGATTCCCAAGGCCAAAACGAGCGCGAGCACGGCGAATGACAACCCCAGCCTCTTTCTAAGTCTGGTCATCCTAAGAACCTCCTGCGGGCGGAGAACGCGTGAGGCCACCGCTGAAATTGTTCGGAGATTGGACAGGAACCGGCACGGTGCTGTCCTGCTTTTAGGGCGAAGTCTAGCACAAAGGTGTTGAAAAGAACCCGGAGGCTCGGAGTCCGGATCTTCAATCCCTTCAAACATACTGATTGCGGAGGTGCCACCTCCAGGCACGGCGCCGCACGCGACATCCGATCCCGAAGGGCCGAAGTTCTTCCCGCCTGCGAACACCCGGCCCCGGAACTCCCCCTACTGCATGGTCTGTGACACGTTTCCGTAGCTGTTCCGGTTATTCGCGTCTCCTACATAGAAGGCCACGATCTTGTACGTCCCGGCCGCCAAGGAACTGGTCGTGAACGTAGCCACCCCGCCAGATGTCGCACCGGTGCCTAGCACCGTCGAGCCGTTCTTGAATTGCACCGTCTCTCCGTCAGGAATGCTGCCTCCATTGGAACTCACGGTCGCGGTGAACGTGACCGATTGACCAACCGGCGCAGGGTTCATGCTCGAGCTCACGCTCGTCGTGCTGGTGTACTTGACACTTTCCGATAGCGAGGCAGAAGCCGCAGCATAGCTAGTATCTCCGGAATACGACGCTGATACGCGATCGCTTCCCACGGGCAATGTGCTGATCGTGAGCGTGGCCACGCCGCCCGCAAGCGTGCCCGATCCCAGCACCGTCGCCCCACTCGTGAAGTTGATGGTTTCGCCGTTAGGAACGCTGCCCGAGCTGGCAGTCACCGTTGCCGTGAACGTCACTGGTTGCCCCACGGTCACCGGATTGATGCTGGCCTGTAGCGTCATGCTGGTGTTAATCCCATTGGTCAGTTTCTCCGATAAACTCGCAGAGCTGTTGCGGTTGAACGCGTCGCCGACATAGAAGGCCACAATCTTACTCGTTCCCGTTGGCAGCGTGCTGGTCGCGAATGTAGCCATTCCGCTGGTTGTTGTCGCCGTTCCCATGACCGTCGAGCCATTCTTAAACTGAACCGTCTCGCCATCGGAGATGCTGCCGCCGTTCGAACTCACGGTCGCGGTGAAGGTGACTGATTGACCGACCGGCGCAGGATTCGAACTCGAGCTCACCATCGTGGTGCTGGTGTACTTCACACTCTGCGAAAGCGACGCAGAACTCGCGGCGTAGGTACCATCTCCAGGGTACGACGCCTTGACAGGATTGCTTCCCGGCGGCAAAGTGCTCGTGGTAAAGGTCGTCACGCCACTGGCCAGCGTGCCCGTGCCCAGCACTGTCGTCCCACTCATGAAAGTGACCGTCTCCCCGTCGGGAATGCTGCCTGCGCCAGAACTCACCGTCGCCGTGAAGGTCACCGGTTGCCCTACCGTCACCGGATTCACGCTCGACTGCAGCGTCGTGCTCGAACTGGTCTTGGCCGACGCCGTTTCGGTGAATGGCAATGACGCGTACCCATGTGCCGAAGCCGTGACCGTGAATGTCCCTGCCTTGGTCGGCAAGGTGTAGGAAGTCGCCGCCATGCCGTTCCCATCGGTAACCGCCGAGGCCGGATTTACCACCCCACCCTTGCCTCCGTCGCTGAAGGTCACGGCGACACCCGCAATCGGGTTTTGCGTGACCGGATCCAGAACCTGCACCTGCAATGGA
>Ga0209060_10004084_pt1 | contig 11676 bp, 8 predicted proteins | sample Coa_R1_8_FD_187155 | JGI IMG/M metagenome (GOLD analysis project Ga0209060, IMG submission 187155) | Surface soil microbial communities from Centralia Pennsylvania, which are recovering from an underground coalmine fire - Coalmine... | ecosystem: Environmental > Terrestrial > Soil > Unclassified...
CCACCCAGAAGTGTGCTTGCTGCCATCCGCTGGCACGTAAAGCGCAATGAGCGCAAAGAGCGCAATCGCAATGAAGCCGCCTAGTCCTGACTATTATTGGGAGAAGATTGCCGAGGGGCGCGGTCGGCAAAAGTATCAGCTGTAGGCTCTTCGGAATGTCCAGTACCCCTCGTTGGCCTTTCTGCTCCGCATCCTTAGAAGCGACGCCCCGGCGCGCCTCAAGACCCTAGCGGCACGGAGATATCAAGAAATCGTTGATCGGAGAAAATCCCATCCCCCATGGCTCGCACACCCCGAAATCCACAAACTGATTCAGTGCCCAACACCGCCGTCCGCATTGCGGACGAAGAAATCTATAAACTGGATGCTGAATATCTTCGCAATTGCGCCAACCTTGGCTTACGCCGTCCCAAAAGGATTACGAGAGGTATAAGCTGACGTCTAAATTTCCCCGCGAGTGGGAAGCGAAGTATGGGCCTATCCTGGAGAACTACGCAGCCTATATGGAAGATTTAGAAGAATATTGGAAAGCAATCGAGGAGATGGAATCAAAAAGTTGACTATGCCATTTTCGAGGAACGACCCAGACTTCTGGGGATGCGCCCCGGCCCGCCTTCAGCCCCATGCGCGATTTCATGAGCGTGTTGGCCGCGATCATGGCTTGGTTCCCTTCATCTTGTTCCCAAGAAATGTACTCAGGATGGTGGTCCCGAATCAAGACCGTCCATTCTGAAAGCGGCTTCGAGTGCCCTTCAGTTTTTCGCGCTCGCCCGTCAACGATCCGAGTCCGAGTTTCCCTCCGGCCGAACGCGTAGGCTCCCGCATAGAGAGGATTGGTCAGGATGGCGAGAATTCGGCCATAGACGGGCAGCTTCCCAATGAACTGCTGCTCGCCCTCGTTCTGAACCGAAACGGGCAGCGAGATCTTCTCCCGGTGAAACCACAACTGGACTTGCCGCGCGCTTCCGAGTTCAGTCATCTTGCGGAAGGTCAGATGGAGGGCTTGCTGGATGCGAAGGTCCGGTTCCATCTCGATCTTCCCGCTCGGCATTCAACGGAAACCCAAGGGTAGAGGGAACCGCAATTCTCCTCGGCGGGCTTTCTGGCGAGTCGCCTCCAGCGACCTCGGCCGCAATAGATCCAATTCAAATTCTGCCATGGACTCCTTCATGCCGAGCAACAAACGATCATTGGTGAGGGTGGGGTCATAGACGCCACCCAGGTTCCCCACGACGGCTCCCGTCAACCCGCAGAGTTCGATCGGGTGGTGCCAGTCGCGGCCATTTCGCGCCAGCCGCGATGCCTCGATGCAAAATCCTGCCCCAATGTCGCCGCTACAAACTTCGGCGACTAAACGCTGAAATCCGGGCCGGTCCATCAAGCCCGATCCTGTGCGTCCCAGGTCGTCATCAATGACGACCACGTCTCGAAAGCCGAACGCGCGCGCCTGATCAACCAGACCGTATTGCCGTCGCTGGCTCTCCTGGTTCTGGAGCACCTGCCCCGGTGAGGACTGGCGAATATAAACCATCGCCTTCCGGCTCAGCCGCTCAGCCGTGAGTTTGGGGTTCATTCGCTCCTCCTTTTGGCATCGCGTCCCGGTCTTGTTCGGCGGCGCGCACGAGCAGGTCGGCCAGAGCCAGGGCCAACTCCTGTTGGTTGCCCGGCGGAAGTTTCACCGGCACCCGGTTTAGCAAGGGTAGGTTGAGCTGCGCATAAGATGTTTGTGGCTTCACGGTTACCCTCCTCGGGAAGTGGTTTCAGTGAAGCCTTACCGGATTCAAGGGAACTCCGCAAGGTGCCTAGCAGATCGCGCAACTCGCTCCATGCTTCTACGGCAACCATGGGACGTCCCACGGAGAACTGGACGCACTCGGGACTGAACATCCAGGCGGGAAGAGAACAGAGGTTATGGTTCTGCAGTTCGCAGGCGAGATATTCTGCGTGCCGCTCCTTTCTCCGCCCCCGAACCCGAAGGGATTGCCCGAAGAGCGGATGCCAACGGTAGTAAACCGTGGCGGTCTCAAAAATATACTCCTTATGTAGTGGGTTCCACGGGGATCAGAAAGAGCTTCCTCGCTTGCGCTCTGGCCGAGAAGGCGTGCCGGGATGGATTTACAGCCTTGTATACGCGCGCCGCCCAACTCTTTAGCGAGCTGGCGCTGGCCCGCGCCGACGGCAGCCTGGGAAACAAGTTGGCCCGGCGGGCCCGCATCGATGTACTGATCGTGGACGATGGGGTGCCTGCGCCGCTCGGGGAGAGCGAGCGACGGGAATTCCTGGAAATCTGCGAGACCGTTATCTGACGCACTCGATGATCCTCACCAGCCAACTGCCCGTCGCCAACTGGCACGAGCAGATCGGGGACCCGACTTTGGCCGACAGCATTCTCGACCGGCTGGTGCACAACGCCCACCGCATCGAGATGCACGGCGAGTCGATACGCAAAGAGCGCGGCGGGAAAGAAGCCTGAGCCGAAAAAAGGAAGATACCACGGGTCGAGGGAGCGTCCGATCCTTGATCCTGGGCCAACCGGGCGCAAGATTTTGGAGGGGGGATCAGATTTTGGCCAACAACCCCAAAGAGCCGGAGAAGAGCGAACCCGGGCGGCGCAGACGCACCGCCTGCGTCGCGGCGCTCCGAGAACGGCGAGATAAAAGCGCGGTGGAAATGCCGCCCCATGGGAAGCGTGGAAAACTCCAAAACCGACTTTTCCACGCTTCCCACCAGGCTTGGAAATCCGGCAAGAAACACAGACGCCGGATTTCAACATTTCCACCGCGCCGACGGCGGGATCAATCAATCTCTCTGGGAAGGAGAAAAGAAAAACCGTGATCGGGACCGAATTTCAGTTGACCCATCCCCGTCACTTCAAGCACCATAAGAACGTCAGCGTCGCTTCGCTCCAATCGTGATGATTATGATGCGTCGGAATCACCCATCACCATCATCGGAATCCGCACCCGAAGCTCTTCGTCGGAATGGTCGTTTACAACCGAAGCGCCCGGACATTATTTTGAAAGCTCACTCTTCGGATACGATTTACGTTACATTCACCCCGAATTCGTAAATTGAGGGGCACTGCTCTGATTCCATCACGGCGTCGGCTCCTGCAACTGCGTACACTTGGTGAGGCTAATCGACCAAGGCCGCAGAAGAAAGGAGCCGAACATGCTCATTATCGGATGGGATTTACACACACGCTATCAACAAATCGCGATGCTCGACACGGAAACTGGGGAACTCGTAGAACGGCAGTTGGAACACGCGAACGGTGAGGCCGACGCGTTATATGAAAGTCTGCCCTCCGCGGCTCGGGTCGGGATCGAAGCGACGATTCCGGCGCAGTGGTTTGAGCGACTGCTGGTCAGGTGTGGTCACGAACTTTGGGTGGGGGACTCGACTCGGATTCGAGCCATGGTAGTCCGCCAGCAGAAGACCGATGTTCGGGATGCGGTTCACCTGATGAAGTTGCTGCTCACGAACCCATTCTTGCGGATCTGGATCCCCTCGGCAGAGGAACCCGATCTGCGGCAACGGCTGTTGCATCGGCAGCAGTTGGTCTGGATTCAAACGGCCACGAAGAATCAACTCCACGCGCTGGCCATCAGCCAAGGCGTCTGCCGGAAAAGCAAACTGTGGAGCGAGCAAGGCCGCAAGGAACTGGAAAGCCTCTCGCTCGGACCTTGGGCCGCTCGACGGCGCCAGGAACTTCTGCGGATGCTCGACCAGCTCGACCGGTCGATCGCGGACTTGAACCATGCGGTGAGAGAAGAAGGGCAGAAGCGCGCTGAGGTTGTCCGCCTGATGACGCATCCCGGAGTAGGTCCCGTCATCTCGCTGGCCTTCGTGCTGACGGTGGGTCCGGTGGAGCGGTTCCGGCGGAGCAAACAGGTAGTCAGCTCCTCCGGATTGAATCCGCGCGAACAATCGAGCGGAGGCCGGCAGCGCCTGGGCTCGATCAGCAAGCAAGGCAACTCGATGATGCGTTGGCTGTTGGTGGAAGCCGCCCAGACGGCCGCGCCGTTCGATCCGGAACTGCGCCGCGATTATCTGCGATGGAAGTTCCGTCGCACGGGGGGCGTAGCGAAGATCGCCATCGCCCGCAAGCTGGCGGTGCGATTGTACTGGATGATGCGTACCAAATGTGACTATGCGCAGCTTGTCCGCATGCAAGGTAGCCCGCGGAGGAACCTGGTGGAGACAACTCCATCGAGGTTTTGATGGGGCGCCTTGCCTCCCTGGAAGAGCAGGGAGTTTGAACCACGAATCATGGTCGTGATGACCGCATAGATGGCTGGTGGGATTAACATCCACCGCAGGATTCTCAGAGGCGGGCCTTGGTCGAGACAAGCCAAAAGATTCCTTCCAGGGACGAAGCTTCGCTTCGTCCCACTCCGATTGTTGATGTGGTGGGCGCGGCCTCAAGGGTCTTCGATGAACGATCAGGCAAAAGGCGCCGCATCGCCCTTGACCCCGCGCCCGGCACGCGGACCTACACGTGTGCCCAAAAAGTGCTTGACAGCGCCGACGCCGTTATAGATGTTCCTCCGTCGATGGTTTCTAACCAACTCCAATCGAACAGATTAGAACAGAACAGTGCCCCTCAATTTACGAATTCGGGGTAAAAGGAAGATCCGTCTGAATAGTCGAAACTTTTGCCCATTAGCGCTGTGGAAGCGGCCAGCTTTTTCGGCGGTTCACAACGGTCTACTATTTGAATGCTCTATTTTCTTATAACGGAGAAGCAGGCTACCAGGGGCGGAACTAATCTGTACACGTAATCGGGTAAGTTCAGCGCCGGTCATGATTCGCTTCCGGCTGATGCGATAAGATTCGGCAAAGCTCACTTGATATCTGGAATGGGGGTCCAAGCCACGCAGCCTCATGTAAAAGATAGTTTCAGGACATTCAGGCCGACGAAAGAGCATGGCAAATCCCGCGCCTAAATCTGCGCGATTGAACTGCCAGGCACACCAACGAGCCGGGTCAGCATCAATGCTCGAGAGAGGGTAATAATCTCCTAGCCAGAATGGGCGCAGAGACTTTACTTCTTCAATGGCCGTTCTCAACTCGTCCAGCGGGATATATCTTGATTGGAGGTCCAAGCCAATCGCGACACCTGTCGTAGCAGCGCTGCGAAATGTATAGGGGTCCAACCCGTGGACTATGGTGGAATCAAGAGGCACCCAGAGATTCAACTCGGCGGTTTCCGCCTGATCTAACACTGGATAGGGAAGCCCAGAGTCATCCACCTCGCTCCGCGTCAGCGATCCGATGCTTCGTTTCATCACTTCGATATCCGGACCAGTAATTCGCCAGTTGGCATTGTCGATCAGCAACCCCGGATGACTTTTCAAAAGTCCGTCCCATAACTTATAAAGACCCTCCACATCACGGATTTCCGTAATGCCTTGACGATCAGGCTCATCTGCTGCTCTCCAAAACGGCAGGGGGCAGATATTCGAATCGTTACGGTAAATATCAACTCCCCAGTCCTGGATTCGCTGGGAAAGGAGTTGCGTCATCCACTGGCGGGCAGCGAGAGCGCCAAGGTTGAAGATGCCACCCCATTTTCCTTCGCCTGGAATGTGCAATATCCACTCCGGATGTTGTTTCGCGATGAATGTTCCGGGCGCCACTCGCTTTGGCTCAAACCATAAAATGAATTTGATTCCTCTCTCGTGCACTGCAACACCTAATGGCTTGAGACCAAGTGGAAATTTCTTCCTATCGGGTGCCCAATTACCCGCGCCGAAAGGCCATCCACCTTTGAACCAGCCGGCATCCAGCCAATAGGCTTCGATTCCCACTTGAGGCATCCCACGAATTAGGGCAAGCTGGTTTTTCTCGTTCACATAATTGAGCGCGTCATCAGGCGTTGGAAGGCCGTGCGCGTGGTTGAGGTCGGAAGGGTGCAGTCGGGGAAGCACATCCAAAGGGTTTTTTTCCATTTTCCTCGCAATTCCATCGAAAAGGAGTACATAGGCGCCGGTGTGTGAAACGGGGTCCATCGCAACTTTGCCATTCACTTTTGGCACGTAATATGAAATCAACAAATGCCTGAATTGATTGTGCCCCTCCAAGTGGTCCCTCCCTTCCCATTGCAACAATAATATTCGTGGAGTGCGGATAATCTCTCCTGGATGGAGCTTGAAGTGAGTGGTCTCTTGTCCGGCTCGCAAAGTAACTTCGTTACCGAAGCCTCGGTGTATCTGGAGCACCCATTGGCCGGTCCATCCGATGGCTCCAACGATCCCGCCATTTTCCCAATGCACATCGAAATACGGGAAACCGGTCGCTGCTTGCCTCCCGCCTTGCATGTAGTAATGCTCGAAACTATAACTTTCCCCGGCGGTTAAGATCTTTCGGATGGGCAAGAAGTCGTCAGGTTTCGCGGAACTGCCGTGCGCCGAATGAAAGACCGGACTGTCATTGACGGGCACCGCGAATCGGAGATCTAATGGAAGAAGATTTTCAATAACAGGCGTATCAGCATCTCCACTGTTGCGGAGCCTTAGAACCCAGTCGACGGCCGAAAAGCCTTTATAGATCGTCATCTCATCGATAATTTCGAGGCCGGTTTGTGGATCACGGTAAGTCACTAGCCGCCGCTCGTTTCCATCGGGCAGTTTCTGCCTGACCCGATTTTTAATCCATCGAGTTAGAAGTTGCTGTGAAGGTTTGCCGCCGTACACGAAGGAGAATGGCGTTTCTGTGAGCATTTTCGAGATCAAATCTGGCTGGGAAGCATGGGTTAATCTACTGTGTCTCGCCTGCGCTGCGACGGCTTGCGAAGCCAACGCAGCAAAACCCAATAACAGCAACGGGAATAGCACTTTCAGGGTTTTCTGTAGCATCACGCGATCTCTCATTAGAAGAGGTCAGGAATTTCTTTTGATGATTACTGTCGGATTCCAGATCACCGGGTCAGGCGAGTGATAACCGGTATGCCGAAGGATAAACCGCACCATATCGCCGGCTGCAACACGGATACCCTCAAGTTTGTATGAGGTCTTCTCTGAGAAGTCAGAAGAAATTTCAGCCCAACCGCTTTCAGGCCATATCTGGTGTTGGTTTTGAAGAATCAGGGCTCGAACCTTGCGCCCATTCTGCGCACTGGGATCTTTGCAGAGGCTGCCGCAAACCGAAATCCAGCCATCGGCAGGTACCATAAATGTCCGTGCAACATCAGATTTGGCTCCGGGCTGCAGCCAGATTCGCCCGATGATGGCAGGGTCAGAACCCATCCATCTTCCTTCATATCCTCCTGAATCCCAGCGCAACTCACGAAACTCACCGTCGGTTAAGGATTCCTCATACCTCCACTGGCCGGCACCTTGAATAGAGCTGAAGCCGCCAAGTGCTGTGTATGTTTCCGGCTCACCCGGAATAGTCTGTGCGATCGCTATTTCGCTCCGGTTGCCATCTCCGTCCACAGTCCGAACTTCATAACGGCGGTTCAACAGTTCGCGAGCATTTCCCTGATAGTCGAAAAAGAAAGTCCCTTTCGCAACTTTGGATATCGGCACTCCTTCTCGAAGCACCTCGTAATAAGAAATCCAATGGTTGTCGTGACCAGGCAACCAGGAAACTTCAATCCCTTGCACCCCAAGATTGCTGGCCAATCTTTTCGTGACTTTTCTGGGAGGATCGGGAGGCGTCTTGTCCATGCCCGATCCCGGGTGATTCGGCAAGTTGAGGAAGACAAGTTCCCCCGGTTGGATGGAATCAAATTCGATCCCGCGCTTCATTAAATCGTCGCCTTTGCGTTGCTGCCGAAGCGGCGACTTATCACACTGCACATCATAGGACGCGCCTGGCACCAATCCTCGAGGTTTGATGATTATGGGCCTGCCAGGTCCTGGTTCAAGCTGGATCGGCCGAGACAAGGCGGCATACTTGAAGCCCATTGCATCTGCCATTCCTTGGTTCAGATCGATATCTGTTGAGGCTAGAACAGATCCATCCTCAGCGCGTATTACTTTCAGTGTATAAGTTCCCTGTGTGTTAACGTCGACGTATTGGCCCAGATGAGTTATCGTAATCGGCTGCTTGCCTAATTGAATGGCCATGCCAAAGAATTTACGCTCAACCGGTCTCTTTCGCCCGAGCTTCCAGATTGAGGTGACGTAGGAAGCCAAGCCCGACCCTGTTTTATATTTGAAGTTGAGCGGTCCAAAAACTTCACCTGGAACGCCGTAGTAGCGATACTCTCCATCGATAGGGTCCTCGTAGATGCCAGTATCAGCGCGAGCAATATTTGTCGTGGTGATCCAGGTCATCTCCCAAGGCCCGCCATAGTACGCATCCTGAATAGCGGGACGTTGGGGGCGGCTGACAAAATAGTAGGTAGGGCCTAATTTTGCGTGCTTAGCAATAATGATGCCCTTCGAACCATCGCGATTCATGCGCTGGAAATACCAGATGGGATCATCATTCTCGACCACAGGCCGAAAGACGTGGCTCCAGCGACCGACGACGCCCTGTTCGCCCAGATAGTGGTAGATTTCCCAGTCTTTCCGGATCGCTTCAATGTCTGGTCCATCACCTGGGTCGCGATACCAACAAGGATCCATGCAAAGGTGAACTCGATCGCTGGCCGTCAGATAAAAAGTGTGATCAAAATCTGAGACGTTGTGATATTTGTCGGGCGGTATTAAAAGCGAAGTGTAGTAGCTGCTGTAAGGCCCTACGCCTCCATCTGTATACTCTCCGGATTCGGCCATGCGGGCGAGGTCGTAGCTGATCCACCTTCCTCCACCAAAGCAGGCATCAACCCCACTTTCTATGTTGTCTTCTTTAAACCTGCGCACTAGGCCGCGAAAATTCTGGTCGGATTCGAGATACTTGGTATCTGTAGCACTGACGGCTGGCGCAATGTCATACCGCCATTGGAAATCGCCCCAGGCTTTGACATTTTTGCGCAAGAGTTCTCCTTGCCAGGTGGCCGTCACCGTGATTGACTGCTCAAAGACATCCTGCTTTGGGATGAGCCATTCGGGATGTTCTTGCCCAATCCTGGATTCGCGTGTGGCGAGGAAGGTGGGATACCACAGCACCCATTTCATTCCTTGCTTGGCAAGGTATTCCAAGGTCAGATGCCAATCCGGGCCATTCCAACTTCCCCACTGATCGTACCAACCGGCGTCATCCCACAGGATATCGCCCCCGGCCTGCCGCATTAAATCCACATAGCGCAAATCTAGGGCCAGTCTTCTACCCCAATTATCGGCGCACGGTGTGCCTCCGGTCCCGACCCAAGGCGAAGGCCAATCAACTGCCCAGCGTGTCTTTGCAAAATAGGCAGGGTTGGTGAAATCCCAGAAATACTGATATTGCCAATCCAGTAATAGATTTCCCATGGCATCGAGATCGTCGGTGAAGGCGCCCATAAAGGCTCTGGGTGTTTCAATCTCCTCTTGCGACCTCAAGCTTTTGCAGTATCCTGCCACACTCAGTGACAAATGCACCGGACGACCTCGGAAATTGCCAGCTTTGAGCCTCCAGTGTCCGAGGTAGTCCCATCCAGCCATGACGCCGTCCCGAGCTTCTGAGTCGTAGAGCACCAGCAAGGGAAGATGAGCACTGTAACTCATGCCTCGCGGTCCGGTATCGGACGGGTCATAGGAGTCGAAGGTCCGAGCATACATTCGTGACATGGGCTCCATCTTCAGCAGCTGACTTCCGTTATAAGCGCCTCCACCGGTCATGTAATAAAGTCGCAGCCTGTCAACGTCGGACGAAAAAAGACAACACTCCAGAAATCCTGGATCAACAATCTTGATTGGCCGGAAGGAATGATTCGAGATCGTCAGCCATTCGCGAATAATCGAGGTCTTGGGATAGATAACGTAATGCTTTACCGTTTGGAGCGAGCCATGCCGTAAAGCCAAATCCAATTGCAATTCGCCTTGCGCGAGTCGGTGGGACGACACATCCACCATGTCCCATCGGCCATCGCTGCCTGAAACCTCATGTCCGTCTGCCATGAAAAGGATTTCATCCGAGACGGCTCCATTCTGGATATACTCACGTCCGGATATTTTGTTTTTGAATGAAGTCAACTGAATCCGGCCATGATCGAGCTCAATGGTTTTTTCAACTCTCGATGTCCCCATGATCCAGCGGTTGCCTTCCTGTCGGAGGTAGCTATCGAAGCTCTCAAGCGATAAGCCCCTTGAGAAGGCCCTGCCCTGCGAGAAGGCCGGAAGGCCGGTGATCGTGCCTCCCGCACCTAGAATTGTGGCTTCGAGAAAGCGCCGTCGATTCATTAAGCAACCTCGCCTTTCCATTACTTAGTTCAAAAGCCCTTGAGAAGCGCGCATTATGCTGCCGTGAGTAAATTGAAATCGCGGGCTGGCTGGCGATGAAGAAAGTGGCTGTATTGAAGCGGCCCATCAGTCTCTGGAACATCCGGGTTTCGCCGAATTCCTGCTCTCACCAACGGATGGTCCATCCACCATCGACCACTACGGAAGCACCTGTCACAAACGATGAATCGTCACTACACAGAAACAAAGCTGCTCGAGCAATCTCTTCGCCCGTGCCGAACCGCCCCAGAATGGTTCTTTGCAGGCAAATTTGACGTTCTTCCTCTGATGCAATCCTCGTTGGCCCGGTATCGATCGACCCGGGCAGAATGGCGTTTGCCCGTATCTGCGGGGCATAGTCCAGCGCCAGCGATCGCGTAAGCGCCAGGAGTCCAGCTTTGGCAACGTCATAGGCGGGAGTTTTGGGAAATGCGATTAGGGCGTGAATAGAGGCTGTGTTGAGGATCACCCCGGAACCCGCTCTTAACATATGAGGGATGACATATTTTGAGCCGAGGAATGCCGCCTTCAAGGTGACAGCGAGCGTTTGGTCCCATTCTGATTCTTGGAGTTCGACGATTGGTTTTGAAATATTCCAAAAAGCATTGTTATGGAGAATGTCGATTCCGCCAAACTCTCCGACGGTCGTTTCAACCATCCGCTGCAACTGCGCTCGCTGACTCACATCCGTGGAGATAAAGCGCGCGACTCCGCCTTCGGCAGTGATCTCCCGGACCACGCCCTGTCCGCGCTCCGCATCAATATCGGCGATCACAATCTTGGCTCCCTCGCGGGCAAAAAGCCTGGCGGTTGCTGCGCCAATGCCGGACGCTGCGCCAGTAATGATTGCAACTTTACCGTTGAGTTTCATTGGATCAACTCCTCGTGGCTACAGTTCCATGAACACGCCACCCCATCAATGACTCTGTTCCACATAGATGAGGTCGCTGCTGTATTTATGCCGTAGGTTCACGACCAGCCCCAGATTCATCAGTCGAGTGCCGCTTAACATACCCTCTGCAACAGAACCATCTTCCGACCGGATTTTGTACTGCCCGTCAGGCTCCAATCCCTTGAGGCGGACGTGCTGGGTGTTTTGATCGTTGTTGGGGCGAAAAATATAAACGGTGCCCCGCCTAAGGCTGGGACTCCAATAAAACATTCCATCCCAATGAAGGCCGTCCGGACGCGGCAAAATGTGATGAACGACGACATCGCGCAGAATGGGGCGAATCCAGGACTTATAAATCCTGGTGGCACGCTCCACCCCGGCAACCTCTTCGGATGTCCAGTTAGCGCTGTGGGTAGGATCGATCTGCCAGGCGCTCATCATCGCGGACCGCCAAAGAAAGGGGAGGGGACG
>Ga0209060_10004085_pt1 | contig 11673 bp, 13 predicted proteins | sample Coa_R1_8_FD_187155 | JGI IMG/M metagenome (GOLD analysis project Ga0209060, IMG submission 187155) | Surface soil microbial communities from Centralia Pennsylvania, which are recovering from an underground coalmine fire - Coalmine... | ecosystem: Environmental > Terrestrial > Soil >...
ACGATTACGTGGCGCTGGTAAGCGAAGGGAAAAAACACTTGAAGCAGCAGACGATTGCGAGCTTGGAAGCGGCGCTCGATCCGGCGCTGTTTGTGCGTATACACAGGTCGTATGTGGTCAATTTGGAGCGCGTGGTGCGGATTGAGCCGTACGGAAAAGAGAGCCGGATGGCGATTCTGGCAACGGGCGCGCGGTTGCCTGTGAGCAAGACAGGATACGCGAGATTGAAGGCGCTGCTGGACGAGCGGGGCTGAAGTTTTGTTTGCGCCAACTAGGCGGCTATGCGGCGGACCCAGATGCGCGATGTGGCGGGTTTGCCGAGGTGAATGGTTTTGCCAGCGGCGCGGAGCGTCATGGTTTCGTCGTACTCGCGGCGTTCAACTCCGAGTTTGGTGCCGGGTCGCAGTTGAAGGCCGTCGAGGAATTCCAGGAACTGGCCGTCCTTTTCGTACACACAAACAATTTCAGCTTTGTCTTTTGCGCGCAGATCGGAGAGCAGGACCGCGCCCTGTTTGCGAAGTTCGGCGACGCCGCCGCGAATGGGGACACCGTGCGGGCAGGTACCGTTATTGCCGAAGCGCTTGAGGAGAAGTTCTTCGACTTCCGGCGAGATGGCATGCTCAAGGCGCTCGGCTTCGTCGTGCGCTTTCGACCAAGGAAGGCCGATAACTTCCGTGAGCAAAATTTCTGCGAGCTGGTGGCGGAGCGCCATGCGTTCGGCGAACTGGCGGCCCTTGCGGGAAAGATCGATGTGGCCGGCGCGATTGACGCGAACGAGATCGTCGCGGGTGAGGCGCTTGAGCGCGTTGGTGACGGCGGGCGGCGTGACGCCGAGTTCTTCGGCGAGGCGCGCGCTGATGGGAGGCGACTGCCCTTCTTCGAGCATTTCCCAAATGGCTTTGAGATAGTCTTCGCGCGAGACGCTGGTTTTTTGCCGCTTCAATCGTTGCTCCAAAGGACGATGTTAGTGTACCGGAAGCTTTGCGCCGTTGTTGGCGCGCAGGCGGGCCGCAAGGTCTTCGATTCTGGTCCGAATGTCGTCGAAAGTGTTTTGGTAAACGGCAGGTTCGGCGCCGAAGGGATCCTGAACGTCCCAATCTTCGACTTTGTCAGGATCTTCAAAGACGCGATGCTTTTCAAAACCACTCATATTAATGACGAGATCGACGGCTTCCCAATGGGAGTGCATGATGGGCTTTGACGAAAGGCCTTCGGCGGAGTAGCCATTTTTTTCGATGGTTTCCGTTGTGGGTGTGGCGACATAGCCGAGCGGCGTGAGGCCGCCGCTGGAGACTTCCCAGAGATCGGGAGCGTGCTGGCGGGCGATGGCTTCTGCCATGGGGCTGCGGCAGGAGTTGCCGAGGCAGACGAAGAGGATACGCAGCTTGCGGGGAGGATTCATCGTCGCGATGATTTTCGCACAAGCGGAGGAGCAGCGGGAAAACTTACGGCTTAGACCGTGGCGGGTTTTGCATCGGTCACGGAATGGGCTGCCATTTTCAGGAAATGTTCGTGGACGGTTGCGTCGGACGTGAGCTCAGGATGAAACGTGGCGGCGAGGAGATTGTTTTTCTGGACGAGGACGGGCTTTCCGGAAAATTCGGCGAGGACTTCGAGGCTGGTGCCGACGCGATCGATGATGGGTCCGCGGATGAAAACCATTTCCATCGGCTCGGATTTGAGTTTGGAAGGGCCGAAGAAGACGTCGCTTGCGACCTGGCGACCATAGGCGTTGCGGAGGACGGTCATGTCCATAAGGCCGAGCGAGGGTTGCGCGGGATTTTTTACTTCGGTCGCGAGGAGAATCGCGCCGGCGCAGGTGCCGAAGATGGCGCGACCATCGGCGGCGAATTGACGGATGGCGTCGTAGAGGCCTTCTTCTTGAAGAAATTGTAGTTGCGTTGTGCTTTCTCCGCCGGGAAGGATGAGGCCATCGCATTGTTCGAGATCCGCGACGGTGCGGACTTCGAGGGTTTCGGCGCCGAGTTCGCGCAATCTGGCGGCGTGGGCTTCGAAGTCACCTTGGACGGCAAGAATTCCGATTTTCAAGTTACATGGCCCCTTTTTCAAAAAAAGGGCACGATATATCGTGCCCCCCCTACTTTCGTAGTTCGCGCGAAAAGGGCTACCAGCCGCGCGTTGAGAGCAGATCTTTTTCGGGAAGCTGGCGAATATCCAGGCCGGGCATGGCTTCGCCTAGTTCTTCGCTGGCTTCGAGAACGGCCTTCGGGTCGGCGAAGTGCGTTGTGGCTTTGACGATGGCCTTGGCGCGTGCATCGGGATCGCTCGACTTGAAAATACCAGAGCCGACGAATACGGCTTCGGCGCCGAGGGAACGGACGAGGGCCGCGTCGGCGGGAGTAGCGATGCCTCCGGCAGAAAAATTCGGCACGGGGAGCTTGCCGGTCTTGGCGATGCCGCGGATGAGTTCGAGGGGCGCGGCGTGTTCTTTGGCTTCGTGCATGAGTTCGTCGTCACGCATGGTGGTGAGGCGCTTCATCTGGCTGACGATGGTGCGCATGTGGCGGACGGCTTCGACGACATTGCCAGAGCCGGCTTCGCCCTTGGTGCGAATCATGGCCGCGCCTTCGGCGATACGACGGAGCGCTTCGCCAAGATTGCGCGCACCACAGACGAACGGAACGCGGAAGTCGTGCTTCCAGACGTGATTTTCTTCGTCGGCGGGAGTGAGGACTTCGCTTTCGTCGATGAAGTCGACTTCGAGAGCCTGAAGAACTTCGGCCTCGGAGAAATGGCCGATGCGGACTTTGGCCATGACGGGAATCGTGACGGTAGCCATGATTTCTCGGATGACTTTAATCGAGGCCATGCGCGCGACACCGCCTTCTTTGCGGATGTCCGACGGGACGCGCTCGAGCGCCATCACAGCACATGCGCCGGCTTTTTCGGCGATGCGCGCTTGTTCCGCGTTGGTGACGTCCATAATGACGCCGCCCTTGAGCATTTCGGCGAGGCCAACTTTGACGCGCCACTCGTTCGAAGATCCGTTATTGCCACTACCATTCACTTTCTTCGCATCCATGATTCACCCTCCTTACAGAAAATCGAACACTGAAACTCGGAAAAGCTTTTTATTGCTGCGCGGGACGCGAGCCGACTACCACGAAGCGCCCTTTGCCGCGCGCAAGCAGGTTCCCCGCCGCGTCTTTAATTTCGCCGACGCGGAAACGGTTTCTGCCTTTTTCGCTCTCCTGCCAACCCTCCACTACAATTTCCTCGTTCAACGGCACCGGCATTCGGTACTCGACCGAAAGTTCAGCGGTTACAGCCAACTCTTCGCTGAGCTTCGAAATTTTGCCCATCGCTTCGTCGAGAAGCAGAGCAATGATTCCTCCGTGGGCAAACCCTGCTCCGCCGCCGTAACGTGAGCCAAGGACAAACTTGCCGCGCGTCTTGCGTTCGGCCAAATGCAGGTCGAACGCCAACTTCATTCCCGCTTCATTCGCGCCGCCGCAACCGAAACAGTTATTCGACGCTTTCGGTTCCAGCCGGATGATTTCGCTCATGCGACGAAGCCTCAGACCAACGCCACACGACTGCGTTCGGCGCGGCGAACACCGCGTTCGCGCTTGCGCATTTCTGCGCGAAGAATGTCGGCAAGAATGGCAACGCCACGAGCAATCTGTTTTTCGTCGAGGCTGGCAAAGCCGAGCCGCAACGTGTTGGGCTGCGGCGCCTGCACATAAAAGTAGCGGCCCGGCGCGAAGAGGACGCTGCGCTCCTTGGCATGGATGAGCAGCTCGCTGGCGTCGAATCCAAGCGGCAGCTCGAGCCAGGTGCACATGCCACCTTCCGGCATGGTCCAGCGAGTGCCTTCGGGCATGTGCTTGCGAAGAGCCTCATCGAGCGCATGAAGGCGCGACGCATAGACCTTGCGCATCTTGGCGAGGTGCTTTGTAAAGAGGCCGCGGCGCATGAATTCCGCGAGCGTTGCCTGCGCAAGCTGGTCCGTGTGCAAATCGGTGGTTTGCTTGACGAGGCGAAGGCGTTCGATGGCAGTAGGCGGAGCGACGATCCATCCAACACGCAAACCGGGGAAGGCGACCTTCGCGAAACTGTCGATGTGAATCACGATATTGGAGCGGTCAAGTTGTTTGAGCGAGGGGACGCGCTCGTCGCGATTGTGCAAGCGCGCATAAATGTGGTCTTCGACGATGGCAACTTGATAGCGCGTGGCCATCTCCATGATTTTGCGGCGGGCGGCAAGCGGAATCGAAGTACCGGTTGGATTCTGGAAGTCCGGAGTGAGAACCATAAGCTTCACGCGATTCGCGGCAAGCGTGGCTTCGAGCGCCTCGAGGTCAATGCCAAGCGAAGTGCCAGGTTCTGCGTGTGTTTGCACGGGAACGCCGAGGCAGCGCGCTCGGACGCCATTGAAGATAGCGACTGCGCCGGGATAGGTCGGATTCTCGAGAATGACCGAGTCGCCCGGACGAACGAAGGCTTTGCTGATGAGATCGAACGCCTGCTGGCAGCCGTCGGTAATCAGAAGATTTTCGTCTCGCGCCGTGATGCCCTCTTGGCGCAGAAGTTCTAGCAAGGCTTCTTTGAGAGGCTGGTAGCCGTCGGACGGGCCGAGGTTGAGAACGTCCGTTGCTTCGCGGCGAAGAACAGCGTTCACGCAGATTTGTAACTCTTCGATGGGGAAATGCTCTGGAGCGGGACGGGCCATTACAAACGAAAGGGAATCGATCGGCGCACTAGACGTGAGCCGGCTGAGCGCTTCCTCGCCGCGTTCGTCCGCGAAAAGAAGTTCCCAACGGATGCCATCGCCGCCGTTTAGAACGGGCGGGGCGGGAGGCGTGATTTTGAGGCCATTGCCATTGCCACGGATAAACGTGCCACGGCCGACGTGGCCCTGGATGAGGCCTTCGGATTCGAGTTCGGCGTAGGCGTTCGCGACGGTTGTGCGGTGGACACCAAGCATCGTGGCGAGCTCGCGGCTAGCGGGAATGCGATCACCCGGGCGCAAATCGCCGGCATGAACGAGCGCGCGCAATTGATCGCGCAGCTGAATGTAGAGCGGAACGTGGCTTTGCGGTTGGAGATGAACTGGTAGCATTGGCCCTCTCCTGAAGCCAATTTTAGCAGAGATTGGACTGGTGCAAGAGCCAATATGTCTTCCTGCGAATTACTTCGATTCGGGCTCAGGAAGGGGCTCGGGATCTTCGGTCTTGTTCCCTGCCCTGAGCGGATCGGCGCAAAGGCGCGTCCAATCGGCGTCGTCGCATTGGTAGACGGAGAAGAGCGGCAGGTCCTCCGGTTGAACAACGTAGTCGCCGCTCGACATATCCTCGGATTTGTCGGCGGAATCCGTGGCAATACGACTGCCGGGAAGAGCGCGGACACGGAACTGGCCCGAGGAAGGCTCGTAATTCGAGTAACTGAAACAGTGACCGATACAGGCGCGGTCGACGGAGTGGGCAATGAATTGGACGCGCCAGTCCTCCGGTGCGGAGATGACGGGGACGATGCGCGTACCGGAAGGCAGTGCGGAAAAGAGAGCTTCGGCGTTGGACTCGACGCGAGAGATGGTGCCGGTGTCGTGATAGATCCAGGCGAAAAATACGGCGGCGATGAGGGCGAAGCCTGCGGTGTGCCATTTGCGCAGCGGAAGAAGCCCGAGGACGCACAGTCCGAAAATGGCGGTGACGGTGGTGAGACGAGAAACGAGGAGGCCAATCCAACCGGCGAACAGGTCGCTATGAATGTTTTCGGGGACGAACGCAGCGGCCGTGAGCGCGACGAGGTAGAGTTCGATGGGGAGTCGGAAGCGCCGGGCATGTTCCTTGTTATTGCGGAAGGATGCGGCAAAGGCTCGAAGAAAGCCAAGAATTCCCCAGGCGAGTGCGATGCGTGCGAGGACCAAATATCGATAACCGAACAGCATCAACTGGTCAGAGCCGTTCATCCAATAGAAGGGGTCGGGCCGCCAGTCGGCTGCGAAATTTTCGCTCTGCGTGAGAAATGCTTTTAGCGCGACATAGCCCGCCACCACAAGAATGGGCAGGATCAGGCGCCAATATTTTGGGAGGAGCCGCCAGAGTAAGACGTAAGCTGCTGTCGAGACGAGCCATAAAAATCCGATCGGATGCGCTAGGTAGACAAGCGGCGAGATGACGACAGCGGTGAGCCAGTTCCCTGCCCCGCCGCGCCAGACAACTGCGAGCGCAAAGCAGGCCAAACCAATGGAAAGATAATAGTTGAAGAAGCCCATGCTGAAGGAATAGCCATACGCGAGAATCGCGACGCAAGGAGTGAGAAGCCAGGGCGGGCGCTCCGTCACGACGGCGACGAAAGCGAAAGCGCCCCAAAAGAAAATCAGAACACTGAGCGAAACGACAATGCGTTCGGCGGCGTGCCAGCTGAAGAGACTCGCAGTGCGACCGAGGACAAGGTCGAAGAGGACGTTGTTCCATTGCCGCGCGACGTAAATTCCGGGCGCTTTGCCTTGTTCCGCGAGATGCGCGAGCCAGGCGTTATAGACGTGGCTGCCTAGGTCGCCGGCTTCGATGTGGCGATGCCAAAAGCACGGAATGAGGAGCAGCAGCGAGAGGACCGCGATGGCAAAATAATGCCGGCGCACGAAGTCGAACGCGGATGAAAGCGCGAGGGGTTGGGCTGGACTGCTCGAAGCTTCGACCGAAGTTTTCGTCATCGCCAGAAGCGACATTCTACACGGAGACGAGGCGGCACTTCCAAAAGATGGTTTGTGCTAAAGTTTCGACCCGATGTAGCCGAAAGTCTCCCCCGCACTTCCTTTGAGGAGCCACAACCAAATGGCAGACCTGCCCCGCGAGTCGCGAAGTTAGCGCGGGTATTTTGCGGTGTTTCGCTGCAATTGCTTTCATTTATCAGCGCTGGCGTGTCTCTTGCACAAGCGCCCGCGGCGTCCTGCCCTCCTGCGACAGCCGTGAGGCCGGTGCATGACATGTATGGATCGGCTGATGTTGTTGACCCATATCGCTGGCTGGAAGACCAGCAGAGCGCGGAGACGCGCGCGTGGATTGATGCACAGGGTAAATGCACAGAATCAGCGCTCGGACAATCTCAGCTTTCTCAATTGGCAGCTGAAGATTCCGCAATCGGGAAATTAGCGGGAATTACTTCGAGATTTGATCTTCGCCGAGGCGCTTCAGGCGGTCGCGAAGACGGCGCTGGAGCGGCGTGGGCGTATTCGGATTGAACGCGACGAGATACCAAAGCGGCTGGCTGCGGTCGCGGCTCAAATAGGTCAAGGTGGTGGCGTCGGCGTTCGGGTGGCGCGCAACATTTTCTCGAATCGCGCCGTAAGGATGCTTGGCGAGCTTGCCGAGAGTTTTGCCGTTGGCGCGAGGGTGCTCGCTGATGAGGCGGAGCAGGTAATAGTCGGTTTCGGGTGCCTGCTTCACAAGCTTCTCAAGCATTTCCGGCTTGGCGTCAGCACTCAAAACGAGACCAATCTTTTCGTCCCACGCTGTGTTGATGTGATTCAGTTCGCGAGTTCGGGCATGTATCAATTCTTCCAGTGAACGCCGCTCCTGTTGCGCACGAGCGATCGGAAGGTCCGTTCCTTCAAGAGAATCGAGAACGCGAAGAAGATGTTGGCGCTCGCCAAAAACGATTTGGGAAGTGCGGGTCACTTTGCCCTTCTCTTTTTCCTTGTGTTGCACCAGATCCGAACGTCGCATGGTTTCGTGGCTCCACTGGCACCGGCTATCAGAAATCAGGTGCCGCGTCTCGTCAGTTTTTCAGAGAGGGCTGCGCTTGACGGCCCAGCTTTATTGGTACATTCGCGATTATGTTCTCGGTGAGAGGTGGGGTAAAGTTGCATGCGGGTTGGTTGTGCCCGAAGTGCAACATCGAACTCCCGCCAGGAATTTCACAAATCCCCGAGAGCGTGACTGTCATGTCAGCGTTTGAAGAACACAAGGATGAATTGCAGCATTACGAACAAATGTTTGGGAAAGAGCGCGGACGGCTTGCGGTATCTTTGGACCGGTTGACGAATGCGCTGGTGCTGGTCGGGCAACACGGCGTGTACTGCACGAGCCAGCGGAACCCAACTTTGCCTGCGATGGATTTACGAATGATCGTGCAGGAGCTTACGCACGCGAAGGAATTGCTGCAATCGGTGATGGAAGAGATGCGGCGGACGAACCAAGCCTCCTGAATCAGCTAATTGTTGATTAGGAATGGATTTGAGTAACGTTCCTGGCCGATGGTTGTCGTCAGGCCATGGCCGGGATGGACAATCGTTTCGTCAGGCAGCGCCATCACTTTGCTTTTGAGCGAGTCCATGATTTCTTCGAACGAGCCGCCCCACAGGTCAGTTCGGCCGATGCTTCCCGCGAACAACGTATCGCCTGCGAACAATTGCGGCGCGGTTAGCTGAACTTCACCGGCACCGGCCGGGAGGAAAAGGCAAGAACTACCCGGTGTGTGGCCCGGCGTATGCATTACTTGCGCTTGTAGCTTTCCCCAGCTCAAGACATCGCCGTCGCGCAGCATCTGATGAACTTCGCCGATCGACGGAGTTGGAACGCCGAGAAATGCGGCTTGTTCCTCCATGCCGTGATAGAGCGGAAGGTCGGCACTGTGCATGAGAATCGGCGCGCCCGTGTACGTGTGAAGTTTTTGAAGACCGCCAACGTGGTCAATGTGCGCGTGCGTACTGACAATGGCCTTCACACTGAGTCTGTGACGGCCCACGAGGTCCATGATGCGGCCAACTTCGTCGCCCGGATCGAGCACGAGCGCTTCGCGTGTTTCAGGATCGCCGATGATGGAACAATTGCACTGCAACATTCCGACCGGCAAAGATAAGTGAATGAGACCACTGGGCGGAGCGCCATTCTGAGGAAGTAATTCGTTCATTTCCTGGGAATTATATCATCGGAGCTGGGCATTCCTGGAGACTGGCGGCGGCTCTGCTAGACTAGATTTATCAGGCAATGAAGACGGAGCTTACAACTGCGACGCTTTCGACTCCGCTTACGGATGTGCACCGTGAGAGCGGCGCTACCATGGGCGAGTGGTTCGGATGCGCGCTGCCTTCGGATTTTGGCGATTGGCTGGCGGAGTACCGATTTGCGCGAGAGACCGTCGCGCTTCTGGACAAGAGTTACCGAGCGTATCTTGGCTTCACGGGGCCGGATCGCGCGCGTTTTCTGAATGCGCTTCTCACGAACAACATTAAAGATCTGAAGGCGGGGCGAGGCATCGTTTCGCTCTTCCTGAATCCGCAAGGACGAATTCAGGCTGAGATCGAAACATATGCGGAGGAACAGCGGCTCCTGTGCGTGTCTTTTGCGGAGATTCGCGAAAAGCTGATTCCCGCATTGGACCATTACATCATCATGGACGACGTGACGCTGACAGATGACACGTCGCGATACGGAGCGCTGGCCCTCGAAGGCCCACGTGGATCGGAACTTATTACAAGGTTGACCTCGATTGATCTCGGCGCGATGGCGGAGCTGGAGTGGCGCGAGACGACGGTTGGGGCAATTCCCTGCCAGCTTGTGCGCCGTTCGCCGAACAGAAGCGCTGGAGCGGAGTTTCTTTGCGAACGGGTACACCTGCCGACGCTGTGGAATATTTTGCGAGACGCAGCCGCTGCGGCTGGCGGTGGACCGGTCGGATACACAGCATTGAACACTGTGCGACTCGAATGCGGCATCCCATGGTTCGGCTACGACTTCGGCGAAAAACAAATTCCGCACGAAGCTGGGCTCGAGAACTCGCATATCAGTTACACGAAGGGATGCTATACCGGGCAGGAAATCGTCGAGCGAGTGCGCTCGCGGGGACAAGTGAATCGCGTGCGGGCGTTGTTTAAGTTGGAAGCTAAGGAGCTACCGTCGCCAAATTCGCCGATTCTTGCCGAGGGCAAAGAAATCGGCTACGTGACACGGACAGCGTTTTCACCTGCCTTCGGCGCAGGAATTGCAATGGGTTACGTTCGCCGCGAACTGAGCGAGCCGGGCGCGATAGTTCAAATCGGCATTGCGAACGCCACCGTGATTTTGCCGAAGTAACTAGAATTCGCGACGCGGGGCGGCCTGCTCGGCACCAACTTTGCCTACAACGATTTCCGCCTTATGGTAATTTTCGCCCTTGATAGGGCATCCTGCCATGCGTCGTAGCATGGCGATTTGGCCAATGTGCGTCAGCGAGTCGGCGATCGCTCCTTGAAAAAGCGCTCCGGGGCTGTCGTGCAAAGGACCGCCGGACGCCAGGTAAGCGTCGAATTTCTTCAAAACCGTAAAAAAACGCTCGACCTCTGTTTCCCACGGCAAAGGGTTGGAATCCTTCCATGCTTGTTTCCCGGAAGCGATGCTGAGGGCCCAATCATACAGGTCGCCCATGTGCGCGAGGATTTGGGCAGGCGTGCGACCGCTCGGTCCAGCGGAGAAATTCGCAAAAGTGGCCGGAGCCTCGCGCAATGCTTTTCCGCCGCGATACGCGACAGTTGCGAGCGTATGGCGCAACAAGGCGAGTTCTTCCGCGGACAAGTTTCGTTGGTCGCTCACTCTAGCCACCTCGAAAGGAAACTATTATTTCGTGTACACGCGAACGTAATCGACGAGCATTTGTTGCGGGAACTGCGTCGTTGCGTCCGGCGAGCCCGGCCAGGTGCCTCCGACCGCCACATTGAGAATGATGAAGAATGGATGATCAAACACCCAGGTGCCATTCGCGGGCCAATTCGCTTTGTCGAAAGCGGCGTATTGATTCGAATCGACGAAGAAACGAATTTGCGTCGGATCCCATTCAACTGCGTAGACATGAAAGTCGTCCGCGAAGTTGGCACTATTCGGAAGTCCAACGCTTGACGTCTCGTCCGACGTTGGCGCCGTGGAGCTTGGACCGTGCAAGGAACCATGCACAAGGGCCGGCTCGCGGCCGATATTTTCCATGATGTCGATTTCGCCGCACTTGGGCCAACCGCTCGTGGTGATATCGTTGCCCAGCATCCAGAACGCAGGCCACATTCCCTGCCCTGCCGGGATTTTTATTCTTGCCTCGAATCGGCCGTATGCTTGATTGAAAAGACCTTGCGTCTTGATTCGCGCGGAAGTGTAATCGCGCGTAATTCCATCGGTTCCGGTGAACGTTTCTTTTTGCGCAGTGATGGCGAGATTGCCGCCCTTGATTTGCGCGTTGACGGGCCGATTCGTGTAAGTCTCGAGCTCCTGATTGCCCCAGCCGTTGCCACCGATGTCGTACGTCCATTTGCTTGCGTCGGGCGAAGAACCATCGGCTGCGTTGAATTCATCGCTCCAAACCAGCGTGTATCCGGAAGAGGGCGGAATGGGAGGAGGCACCATCACGGCTCCTCCGCCACAACTCAGGGGAAACGCCGCGAGGCACAGCAAAGCAAGAATCGAGGTAGGACGCGGGTTACGCAAGGTTCAAAGCGCGCTTGAATGAGCCTTTTTCGTTGTCGATCTTTTTCTGAAGCTGAAGAATGGCGTACAGTACAGCTTCCGGCCGCGGCGGACATCCTGGAACGTAAACATCGACCGGAATCACCTGATTGCAGCCTTGCACGATCGCGTAGTTGTTGAAGACGCCGCCGGAAGTGGCGCAGGCTCCCATCGATATCACCCACTTCGGTTCCGGCATTTGATCGTAAAGTTGGCGAATGACTGGCGCCATTTTCTGCGA
>Ga0209060_10004095_pt1 | contig 11647 bp, 10 predicted proteins | sample Coa_R1_8_FD_187155 | JGI IMG/M metagenome (GOLD analysis project Ga0209060, IMG submission 187155) | Surface soil microbial communities from Centralia Pennsylvania, which are recovering from an underground coalmine fire - Coalmine... | ecosystem: Environmental > Terrestrial > Soil >...
TCGAAGAACGCAATGCCATCCGGAGCGACGTTGGGATTGGTTTGCGCGGGCGCGAGGGCGCACAACGCAAACAATCCGGCAACGCGATAAAGAGAGCCGCCCGGCATGCGCTTGTTATCTCAGAATAACAAGCCGGACGGCTCAAGCACACCAGAATGTTGAGTTTAGTGCGGACCCATGTACATCACGTGAACGTACGTTCCTAGGCGGACGTTGTAAGCCAGATACCAGCCCGGATGATCCGGATCGTCATAGATCACGATATTATCGGAGTCCCAGAGCCAGCCGTCCACGTAGCCGATGTCATAGGGCGCGACGCTCCAGCCAAATCCGCCAAACCAGAAGAGCGAGGGTCCGCCGCCGCCGATACGCCATACATGGCCGCGGCCGATCCCGCCGGTGAAACGGCCGTGTTCCCAGGGACGATCCAGATGATAGTGCGCGTCTTCGCGTCCACTCTCGTGGCCAACCCATTTGCCATCCGTGTGAACGTGCGGCGCTTCCGGATGCCCTTCGCGGTCATTAAACTTGCGGGCCTCCGCGGGATGCTCTTCGGCCGGACGCGCCGGCGCGTTTCTATCGACATGCGGCGCCCTTACCGGAGCCGGTCCGCGCTTAGGGATATAGCCTCCGCCCACTTCCGGCTTTGCGCCACGCTGCTGGCCTTCTCGCGCCCTGCCTTGCGCAAAAGCGGCCGTTGAGACCAGCAGGAACATCGCCGAAATTCCAATGATTCTTTGCATTGTCACTTAGACCTTTCTTTTTTTGATGTTTTCGCACGCTTGCGCGCTTCGTTCTGCGCGATCCGCGCTTTGACTATTCGCTTGATTAGACCCGCGGGAAGCGGTTTGTGGTGCGGAAATTGAAGGGTTCCTTTGGATGTGTGGAAGTTTTTTAATTCATCCTGAAGTTCAGCGATCACGGCCAAGCTCATGGGGAACAGACTGCAGTGATTCTTGAACGCCCCGAAAGCCACGAGCGAGCCTTGATATTTGAACGTCGGCATTCCATAGCTAATGGCTTCGGTTGCCTTTTTCGGAACGGCCGATCGTATGGTCGCACGGATTTTGCTCAACGTGCTGCGAGCGGGTTCGGGTACGCGCGCGAGATATTCATCAATGTCTCTCGGGATTCCACGATCAGATCTCATGCGAGAGATTCTATCACCAGCTCGTTGAACCAGTGAACAAAAATAAATAGTCCGTTAAGAGTGGGTTAATGACACGCCACGTCGAAGAAGGTGAGGGCGATTGAATCGCGACTCTGAAAGGGAATGGATGATATGAAAACTCTGACTAGCTTTATTTTGGGTTCGGCTTTGATGATCGGGTCGGCGATGGCCGCCCAGACTCCCGCCGCCCCGGCGAAACCGGCGGCGAAACCGGCCGCGAGCGCGACTTCAACCACGAAGAAGTCCGCAGTGAAGAAGCATGCGGCAAAGAAGACCGCGGTGAAGAAAGTTGCGCACAACAAGAAGGCGCATAAGGCCGGCAAAACCGTGGCGAAGAAGAACACGGTACCGGTCACTCCTGTCGCTGCGAGGAAGTAGTGGCAGCGACTCCGGTCGCTGCGAAGTAGTGGCAGGTTGCGCTCCCTCGCGGTCGTGGTTCGGATAGGGGAACTGGGCCGCGAGGGAACTGGGTGGTTAGAATGGCAGAATCTCTTCGCGCTGCGGATCGAAATCGATGCGGCGTTTTTCCATGTAAGAGATATTGCCCAAGTGCGACGCCTGCGCCGAACGGGCGCCGATGAGCACATCCGCATCCGGTCTCTGCCGCGTGCGGACACATTCGAGGAAATTGCTGACGTGCGCGAACACCATGTCCGGATCGTCAGTCTTAACGATAGTGGCCTGCGCGTCTCTTCCCAGCGGATGGAATTCGTAATGCTGCCGGTCAATCAGCAAACGGCCCTGGGTTCCACAGAGTTCCACGCCTTCTCCCTTAATTCCCGGAACTAACGTTGCTTCAAAGGTTGCGGTGAATTCGGCTGGATATTCCAGCAGCACATTGATTGTGTCGGGCGCGGTGCGTCCGTCTTTATAGGCGTAGACGCCGCCGGATGCCGAGGCAGCTTTAGGAACTTCTGATCCCAGGAACATGTGCACCACGTCGATCCAATGGGTAAACAGATCGGTGACTTGACCGCCGCCGAAATCCAGGTAAGCGCGCCAGTTGTAATATTGCTGCGGATCCCAATCGCGCCATTTCACCGGACCGAGGAAGCGCGACCAGTCCAGGTTCGATGGTTGCGTCTGCAGTGAGGCCGGCGCTTTGCGCAGGTGATAGCCGTTTCCATGCCACCACGTGCGCGCGAGCGTGATTTTGCCGAGCTTGCCGGTGTCCACGTAAAGCTTCTTGGCTTCGATGTAATGTTTGCCGGATCGCTGTTGCATTCCCACTTGGCATACGCGGTCGTTCACACGCGCGGCCTTGACGATGCGCGGACCTTCTTCGAGACGCAGCGTGAGCGGCTTTTCAACATACACGTCGCGTCCGGAATTTAGCGCGTCGATGGTACAGGTGGCGTGCCAATGGTCAGGCGTGGCGATCAAGACTGCATCAATACCCTTTTCGTCGAGCAGTTTTCGATGGTCGCTGAAAGCTTTGGCATCCGGCGCTTTTTGCTTGGCGCGATCGATGTGCTCGGCGTAAACGTCGCATAACGCGGCTACGTGGATTTTGGGATCCTGCTGGAACCGCGTCATGACATATGTGCCGCGATCGCCCGGTCCAATCACGCCAAGCTGAATCGTGTCATTGGCGCCGAGGACTCGGGAATAGGACGCGGCGGTCAGCGCGGCGGCGCCGCCCCGCAGAAAACCACGCCGGGCAACCTTCTCATCATTCATGTGCGAATTATAGCGCTGAAACGCACTTATCCGTTATGAAGAGAATTCTCGCAGTCATATCTCTCGTGGTGTGGTCTTGGGCAGCCTTTGCCGGGACCCTCACGAAATCGCATAGCCAAGGCAAATTCAGCGACGCTGAAATTGAGGCGACCATCAAAGCCAAGCTGACGAATTCGAAGATCGGCAAGGATGGATTTCAGGTTCACGTGAAGAATCAGATCGCTACCTGGACCGGCAGCACCAAAGTCATGCAGCACAAGGGCGCGGCCACGCGGATGGCCAAAGCGGCCGGCGCAATTCAGGTGGTCAACAACATTAAGGTGTCGGATCAAGCGAAAGCGAAAGCTTTCGGAAACCTGAATGGCGAGCCGAAACGGGCGCAGGTGAAGACGGAAGACGATCAGTAGAGGCCCGTGGTAGCGCTCCTTTGCGATCGCGGCTCGGTAGCGATGCCGAACCGCGATCGCGAGGGAGCGCGGCCACGAAAGTCCAACGGAACAGTTAAAATGCTGTTTGGTGCGCACCAAGCCATTGGTTTTCGCAGCGGCCTGCTTGGCCGCGAGCGCGTTCGCTCAGGATCTCCGGATCACTGTTGGTCCGGTGGACAACCAGGTCGTCCAACGGAATGCCGACCAGTCCGCTGACTTGCGATTGGCTGGAACTGCCGCCAGTAAGAAAGCCAACAACAAAGAAATCGAGGCTCGCCTTCTCACCACCGACAACAATGTGTTGCCAGGCTTCGATTGGACCAGCATCGGCAAAGTTCAGAAGCTGAAATGGTCGGGCGACGTCAAGCGCGTGCCGGCTGGTGGACCGTATCGGCTGGAACTGCGGGTGCAAGGCGCGGATTCGTCCATCTCCGTTGCGAATTTGCTCGTCGGCGACCTGTGGGTGCTGGCAGGGCAATCGAACATGGAAGGATTCGGCGACTTGGTAGAGGTGCAGCCGCCCTCACCGCAAGTCCATAGCTTCGATATGGCGGATCGCTGGGTGGTCGCCGAAGAACCGCTGCACAACCTGATGAACGCAACCGACGCGGTGCACTGGCCTTTGAATGCTCAGCGCCAACCGGAACGGCTGACTGGTGAACGTCTGGAAACCTACGTCATCAACCGAAAGAAAGGCGCCGGGTTGGGCTTGCCGTTCGCCGTCGAGATGGTGAACCGCACAGGTATTCCCATCGGATTGATTCCCTGCGCGCATGGCGGAACTTCGATGGAGCAGTGGAGTCCCGCGCTGAAAGACCGCGAGGGCGAATCGCTGTATGGTTCGATGTATCGGCGGGTACAAGCGGCCGGCGGGCCGGTAAAGGGCATTCTCTGGTATCAAGGCGAATCGGATGCGAATGCCACGGCCGCACCGCAATTTCTCACGAAATTCGAAGCGTTCGTCAAAGCGGTGCGCAAGGATTTCAATCAGCCGGACCTCCCGTGCTACTACGTCCAGATTGGCCGCCACATTGACAAGACGAATGTCGCGGAATGGAATAAAGTGCAAGAGGCGCAGTTGCGAGCCGAAAGCGAGATTCCGCACTCCGCGATGGCTGCCGCGGTGGATCTGCAAATGGACGATGCCATCCACATCGGTACGCAGGATCTGAAACGGCTGGCGGCGCGGATGGCGGATTTGGCCTGCCATGATCTTTTTCCGCGCATCAAGAACTACGGCGAGTTGAAGCGTGGCCCCCGGCCAATCGCGGCCGTATACCAGGACGGCATGGTGAAGGTGACATTCTCGGGCGTGAATGGGCGTTTGCAATCGGATGGGCGGATCACCGGATTTTCCATTCGTGACGGCAGCGCAACGGAAGTCCCGATGATTTACAAATCGCGCGTGGACAGCGCCGAGGCCAGCACCGTACTGCTTTACGTGCAAGGGAAGCTGCCGCCCAATGCCACGCTCTGGTATGGATACGGGAAAGATCCGTACTGCAACTTGCGCGATGCCGAGGATCTAGCGGTCCCGGTTTTTCAGTTGAAGATCGGCGCTGTCGCGACTGCGACGCGCTAGTCCGGCTTCTAGTGGATGGTCGGACCGCGGCCTTGCTTGTTCAAGTACACCTGGAACTTCTTCCGGGCGCGCTTTAGCTTGTAGTCTTTGTATTGCCGCTGGATCGGGCCGAGCAAGTCGAATCGCAGGTTCGGCGTTTTCAGGAAGAAATAGCCGAACAGCAATCCGCCGAGGTGCGCGAAAGCGCTGACGCCGCTATTGACTTGGAACGAGCTGAGGAATGCAATCACTCCCACGATCAGCACGAACCACTTCATCTGCATCGGGAAAATGAAGCCGAAAAGGATCGGGCGGTCCGGGAAAAGCATTGCGCAAGCCATCAAGATGCCGAAGATTGCGCCGGAACTTCCAATGGTCGGGATGATCGGGTTACCCCAAGGGAGCAGATAGTTCAGAGCCACGACGCAAATGCCAGCACCGATCCCGCAGAAGAAATAAAACTGCAGGAATCGCCGGGTACCCCAGATTTGTTCCAGATCCGCGCCGAACATCCAGAGCGCGAGCATGTTCCAGATAATGTGACCGAAGCCGGCATGCAGGAACATGTAGGTGGCCAGTTGCCAGACAAAAAAATCTTTGACCACCGAGACAGGAACGAGCGCGAGGTACCGAAGCGGGCCATCCAACTGAGCCAGTTGTGCGAAGAAGCCAATGAGAAACACCGCGACGTTGCTGATCAATAGCCATTTCACGCCCTTGGGGAAGCCAGGAACGTAAAATACTCCCGTCGATCGGGTTCTACTTCGGAAGGACATGAAGGGACCGCCCGCCTAGAGACAGAATATCAAAAACGCGTCCTGTTATTCCGGAATTTTCCACCTTAATCCTCGAGCCAGCGGAAGGCGTACTTAGGGTCGAGCTTTCGAAGGCGGTGCTGCCGGAACAAGCTTAGCAGCGAGGGCTGTCGCGGAGAACTTGAGTCCGATCGCGAGCGCGATCCAAACGATCCAGTGCGAGAAGAATCCCGACGTGATGGGGAAAGTCTCAGTCCAGCCGACATCGGCAGTCAGACGCCACAAACCCATCACGAACGCAATTACGGCTGAAGGTGTAACCAATGCAACTAAGACATCTGCCGCTTGCGCGGATGTATCTACGATCTGCTTCGCCAGGGATTGCAGTCTGGTATTCGAAAGCGTGGGCACGCTTCGAACTGAAACCGGCTGCATGACTTCGTCTACTCTGGTCACTGACATTTCCTCACCACCTATGAGACTAGATGCAAGATGGCCGCCAAAGTTTTCAGAAAATCGCGGGGTGCGGTATCAAACGTTCATCAACGGCTAAATCGTTAGTACCAACGACGCTGCGGGAATCGGAACGCTGCTGAGTTGGTGAAGGCCATTGCGGGACCTGCGGTCCAGACGGGCACAGGGTGTGGCGCGACGCCACAATTCCAGAGGATTAGTAATAGCGGGAACTGGCCAACTCGCGCTGCGGTTCTTCTTCTACCGAATTCTGGATAGCCGGTTCTGGGTTTCCATACCGGTTGAGTACTACCGCGAACAGTTGGAGTACTGCCGCACCGCTAATCCATACTTGCCAGTGGGAGAACAGACCATCGGTAATCGGAAATTGATTTGTAACTTTCAAATCGGCGGACAACCGCCAGAAAGCCAAAACACATGCCATCACGGCCGCAGGAGTGAGCAGCGCGGCGAACGCAAGTGCGACGCTTTGGTTCTTTCGCCCTCTTTGGCGAACCTTCGTTCCACGGCTGAGTCGTATCCGAACTCGCATTCGATGTAGAATCTCTAGTTTACCAGTTTCACTCACTTCCACTATCGACACAAAGGACCAATCTCGTTATGAAAAAGATAAAGACCGCCATCATCGGTACGGGCTTCATGGGCAAAGTTCACGCCGAAAACGTTCGCAGACTCGGCAACGTCGAAATCGCGGCGGTGGCCGCTTCGAGCGACGAGAAAGCGCGCCAGTTTGGCGAGAGCATCGGCGTTGAGCGCACAACCGGCGATTATCAAACCTTGTTGAAGGATCCCTCGATCGATGCGGTGCACATCTTGACTCCGAACGCCTTGCACTATCCGATGTGCAAAGCCGCGATCGCCGCCGGCAAACATGTGCTTTGCGAGAAACCGTTCACCATGACGGCGGCCGAGGCCAAAGAACTGGTGGATCTGGCGCGGAAGGCCAAAATCGTCAACGCCATTCAGCACAACCTTCGCTATTACCCGGTTGTGCAACAGATCCGGCGGATGGTGGAAGCGGGCGACCTGGGAGAAATCCTGATCGCGCAGGGGACTTACTCGCAGGATTGGCTGCTCTACGAAACGGATTGGAATTGGCGCATCGAATCCAAGGCGAATGGCGCGTTACGCGCAATGGGCGATATCGGATCGCACTGGATGGATATGATCCAGCATTTGACCGGGCTGAAAATTACGGAGCTGTGCGCGGATCTGGCAACGTTCCATAAGACACGTAAGCGTCCGAAGGGCTCCATCGAAACCTTCGCGGGAAAAACCTTGAAGCCCGAAGACTATCGGCCGGTGAAAATCGACACAGAGGATTTCGGCGCCGTGCTGCTGCATCTGGGCAAGCGCGCGCGCGGGGTATTCACGGTGAGCCAGATGTCGGCCGGGCGCAAGAATATGTTCACGTTCGACATTTATGGAACCAAGGCCGGCGTTTCGTGGAATCAGGAGCGTCCGGACGAGCTTTGGATTGGCCAGCGCAATTCGGCGAACGGGATCATCGTGAAAGATCCGTCGCTGCTTTATCCGAAGGCGGCGGCGTATGCCGATCTCCCGGGCGGCCACAGTGAAGGATACGACGACACGCATAAGCAAGTCTTCAAGCATTTTTACGCAAGAGTGGCCGACAATTCGGCGCCCGTGGATTATCCGACGTTCGAAGATGGACTGCTCGGCATGCAATTGCTGGAGAAGGTGCTGGAGAGCTCGAAGAAGAACGGGTGGGTGACCGTTTAGTTGAAATGGCCGCGGATGGACGCGGATAAACACGGATAGAACAACGAGTAAAGCGGGCGATATAGTGGATGCATGCGAGTTAGGAGCGTCCGATGAATCGCCGCGAACTTCTTAAGACCTCGTTGTTTGGAGCCGCGGGCGCTGGCGTTGCCGCGGCGCGCGAGTTTCCGGCGGATTATGACGAATCCAAAGTGCTCGCGCGCGCGGATTGGAAACCGGCGTTCTTCAGCGATCACCAAAATCAGACGGTGATCGTTCTCAGCGACTTGATCATTCCAGAAACCGACACTCCCGGGGCCAAGACGGCGCTGGTGAATCGCTTTCTCGATCTGCTTCTCGCGGCCGAGACCCACGACAATCAGCAGTCGTTCCTTAACAGCCTGGCCTACCTGGATGGCGAAGCTCGCAGCCGTTTTGGGAACGCGCTGGTCTATCTTTCGCATGACGATCAAGTGGAACTGCTGGAATTTTTCGCTTACGCCAATTCGCTGGAGACCTGGGGCGAAGGACAAACCGGCGATCAGACCGGGCATATTCACTTTCAGAATTTGAAGGATTGGATCGCGCGAGTTTTTTATAGCTCGGAAGCGGGAATGAAAGCGCTTGGATGGAATGGCGAGCCGCCGCACGGCGCGGCGCTGAGCGCCTGTGATCCGAAAGAAGTCAAAGCGCCCGCGCGCGCCTTCTGAGGATCAACCATGCCGCAACCGGATCTTACTCAAATTTTCGACGCGATTGTGGTGGGTTCGGGCGCTACCGGTGGGTGGGCCGCGAAGCGATTATCCGAAGCTGGCTTATCTGTGGCGCTGCTCGAAGCGGGGCGCAACGTCTCGCCTTCCGAATTTACCGAGCACATGCCCGCCTACAAGCTGCACTTCCGCGATATGTCGCCGGAGATCGTCAAGACGCGCCCGGTACAGAAGCAGTGCTACGCGTGCATGGAGTACAACTACGATTGGTTCGTCAACGATCTGGAAAATCCATACAGTACGCCGAAAGACAAGCCGTTTACCTGGCAACGGCTTCGCATTCTAGGCGGCCGAACGATGGTGTGGGGCCGGCAGAGCTATCGTTTGAGCGATCTCGATTTTAAAGCGTACAGCCACGACGGATACGGACAGGATTGGCCGATCTCTTACGCCGATCTCGCGCCGTACTACGACATCGCCGAAGATTACGTCGGCATCAGCGGATCGAAGGAGAACAATCCGGCGCTTCCGGACGGCCGTTTCCTGCCGCCGATGGCGCTTACCTGCGGCGAAGAGTTCATGCGCGACCGCGTGAAGAAGGCTTTGGGCCACACCGTCACCATCGGCCGTGTCGCGATGCTCACGCAGAATCACAATGGACGCGCAGCCTGTCATTATTGCGGACCTTGTGAACGCGGCTGCATCACGAATTCGTACTTCAGCAGTCCGTTCACTACGGTGAAGGATGCACTCAAGACGGGCAAGTGCACGCTGGTGACAAACGCGGTTGTCGCACATATTAATCGTGAGAAATCGGAGAATCGCGCCTCGGGCGTCACTTTTGTCGATCGGATCACCCACCAAACTAAAGAAGTGAAGGGCAAGACGGTGATTCTGTGCGCGCAGGCCATGGAGTCGACACGAATTCTGCTGAACTCTACCACGCGCGAAGGAACTGCGGGCCTCGGCAATTCCAGCGGACTACTGGGACGCGGCTTGATGGATCACTCGACCGGCGGCGGCGCCACCGGAGAACTGCCCGGATTCGAAACCAGGCCGTCGATGAATGGGCCGCACCGATCGAACGGAATCTATGTGATCCGTTTCCGCAATCTGTTGACGGGCGCGCAGCATAAGCGGTTTATCCGAGGCTACGGGTATCAAGGCGGCGCGGGACCGCAATTCGATTTCAACGCCGCTGGTTTCGGCGCCGGGTACAAGCAAGCAGTGGTGCGAGGAAGCTACGGAATTTCGCTGGGCGCGTTCGGCGAATCGCTCGCGTACAACGACAACTTCATCGAGATCGATCCGAACTTGAAAGATGCCTGGGGCATCCCGGCGCTACACATCAGCATGACGCATCGCGACAACGAAAAAGCGATGCAGGAGGATGCGGCGGTGGCGGCGGCCGAAATGTTGGAGGCGTGCGGCGCGAAGGCGATTCAGATCAGCTCACGCGTGGCTGAGCCGGGCATGGCGATCCACGAGTTAGGAACGGCGCGTATGGGGAACGATCCGAAGACGTCGGTCACGGACAAGTGGTGCCAGTTGCACGATGTCCCGAACGTGTTCAACACCGATGGTGGATGTTTCGTTTCGTCCGGATGTCAGAATCCGACACTGACCATGATGGCCATCACAATCCGGGCGTGCGACCGGTTGATTGAGCGGTTCAAGCGGAATGAGGTATAAGCGGTACTGAACCGCGACCGCGAGGGAGCGTAACGCATATCGCGGTAGCGCTCCCTTGCGGTCGCGGTTCGGTTATAAGCCCCGTAAAGCAGACACCGGATCGATCGAAGTCGCGCGGCGCGCCGGTACAAATCCAGCGGCGATCAAGACTAGGGCTAGCACTAAGGCCGCGCCGGCGAACGTGGGGATGTCCCAGGCACCGACGCCGAACAAGAGCGATGAGAATAAACGGGTGGCGATTAACGCCAGCGGCAGTCCGGCAGCGATTCCGATCAAACCCAACAGACCCACCTCACGCAGCACCAAGCCTAATGTTTGGTCGCGGTCTGCGCCTAAAGCCATCCGGATACCCAGTTCGCGCGTGCGCTGACTGACGCTGTAGGAAACCACTCCGTAGAGACCCACGGCGGTAAGAATCAGCCCGAGCAGCCCGAGGGTGCCGACCAGTTCCGCGGTCATTTGGTAGTTTTGAGCCGAGTAGTGAATCAAGTCGTTCTCCGTGACGATGGATAGAGGATCGAGGCGTGAGTCCACCGATTTCAGAACGCGGCGCGCGGTTTGCGCGAGCGCGGCGGCATCGCCTTGCGTTTCGATCAGGAACGTGACTTCCTCCTCAAAATTCGGCCAGTATGCAAGGTAAATGTATGGTTCGGGCTGTTCGCCCACAGCGTTGATGGGGGCGTTTTTCACCACGCCGATAATCGTGTGCATGCGCGGCGATTTCGATCCGACGCTAATCGTTTTACCGACCGGATCTCGTCCCGGCCAGAAACGCTGCGCCATATTCTCATTGATCAGGACCGAGGTTGCGTTGGGTATTTCGTCGGCGGCCTCGAAGCCTCGGCCGCGCACCACGGGCGTTCCCATGGTGTTGAGGAAGTTCCGCGTTACGGAGTTGTATTTGATCTCAAAAGGAGGCGCGGTAGCGTACTCAGGCCGTCCTGGCAGCGTTACATATTGGAACATGCCGTTGCTCGAAAGGCTGAGTGGAGCGCGTACGGCCGCGGCAACGCTGCGAACTCCGGGCATTGCTTCAAAGTGAGAGATGACGTCGCGATAGAGCGGAGGCTTGGCATCCGCAGACACCCAAACCAGCAGGAGCTGGTTACGGGCGAAGCCGATGTCTCCGGATCGCGTATTCGCAAAGCTTCGCACCAGGACTCCGGAACAAACCAGCAGCGTCATCGCGATTGCAACCTCGGCAGCCACCAGCCAGTTCCGCAGAGGCCAGCGGCGTTTCGCGGATCCGCCGAACGCGGCTTCCCCTTTTAAAGCGGGAATCAGGTCCGGGCGCGCGGAATTCCAAGCGGGCGCCAGACCGAAGAACACCAGCAGATGCTCGGCATCGAGATAAGTGACGGTGCAAGTCGCCGCAATATTCATGTCGCCGCGGACCAAAACAGCGCTTACCGCGGAACCAGCTTCCATCGGCTCAGGCTGCGCGACATCGGACG
>Ga0209060_10004097_pt1 | contig 11642 bp, 8 predicted proteins | sample Coa_R1_8_FD_187155 | JGI IMG/M metagenome (GOLD analysis project Ga0209060, IMG submission 187155) | Surface soil microbial communities from Centralia Pennsylvania, which are recovering from an underground coalmine fire - Coalmine... | ecosystem: Environmental > Terrestrial > Soil > Unclassified...
CCTGGTACACCGCCGAGGCCGCGCACGAGACCGAGGTGGAGACCTTCGTGCTGGTCTCGACCGACAAGGCGGTGAACCCGACCAACGTCATGGGTGCCACCAAACGCTTCGCCGAGATCGTGCTGCAGGGATTGCACCGGCGGGGCACCAAGACCCGCTTCTGCATGGTTCGCTTCGGCAACGTGCTTGCTTCCTCAGGCTCGGTCGTGCCGCTCTTCAGCGAACAGATCAAGGCAGGGGGCCCGGTGACCGTGACGCATCCCGAGGTCTTCCGCTACTTCATGACCATCCCGGAAGCCGCGCAGCTCGTCATCCAGGCAGGCTCGATGGCCGACGGCGGCGATGTGTTCGTGCTCGACATGGGCAAGCCGGTGCGCATCTGCGATCTTGCGAAGCGCATGATCCATCTGATGGGGCTCACCGTGCGCAGCGAGGATAATCCCGACGGTGACATCGAGATCTCCTACACCGGGTTGCGGCCCGCGGAGAAGCTCTACGAGGAGCTCCTGATCGGCAACAATGTGACGGGCACCCAGCATCCGATGATCCTGCGTGCCATCGAGCACTCGCTGCCCTGGGACCGCGTGCAGTTCATGCTCGATGAGATCCTGACGGCCATGAGCCGCTATGACTGCCAGCGTGCCCTGCAGCTGCTTTCCGAGGTGGTGGTCGAGTACAAGCCGGCACCCGAGTCGCATGATCTCGTGTGGGCACGTATGGCGGCGGTGCCGCTCGATGACCGCAAGGTCACGAGCCTCAAGGTGCGCCGCATCGTGCGCAACACCACGAGTCCGACCGACACCGCCCGGCCTTGAGCAGCGCGCCGGCCAGCATTCTCGTCACGGGCGGCGCCGGTTACATCGGCAGCCACGTGGTGCGTCAGCTCGGCGAGGCGGGCGAGCGCGTCGTCGTTCTCGATAACCTCGGCAAAGGCTTCCGGCAAGCCGTGACGCACGGCGAGCTCGTTGTGGGCGATGTGGCCGACCGTTCACTCATCGATCGGCTCCTCGCCCAGCACGGCATCGACACCGTCATGCACTTTGCCGCCCATACGATCGTGCCCGAGTCGGTGGCGTTGCCGCTCAAGTACTACGGCAACAACACGTGCGCCACGCGCGGGCTCATCGAGGCGTGCCTGGTCGCCGGGGTGCGCTACTTCGTGTTCTCCTCGACTGCAGCCGTGTATGGGATCCCGGAAAGCGGCACGGCGGATGAGGATTCCCCGACGCGCCCGATCAACCCCTACGGGACCTCGAAGCTCATGAGCGAGTGGATGCTGCGTGATGCGGCGGCCGCGAATCCGCTCACCTACGTGGCGCTGCGCTACTTCAACGTCGCGGGATCGGATCCCGCCGGGCGCATCGGTCAATCGACCCCCGGGGCGACGCTTCTCACCAAGGTGGCGTGCGAGGCGATGGTGGGCAAGCGCGACCACGTCTCGATCTTCGGCACCGATTATCCGACGCCCGACGGCACCGGGGTGCGCGATTACCTGCACGTCGAGGACCTGGCCGCGGCGCACCTGAGCGCGCTCGATTATCTGCGCGCGAACGGGCGCCCGCTCACGCTGAACGTCGGTTACGGGCACGGCTACTCGGTGCGCGAGGTGCTCGCGATGGTGGAGAAGGTGGGCGGCCGGCGCTTGAAGGTACGCGAGGAGCCGCGTCGCCCAGGCGACCCGGCGGTGCTCGTCGCCCGCGCGGAGCGCATACGGCGGGAGCTGGGCTGGACACCGCGCTACGATGATCTCGAGGCGATCGTGTCGACCTCGCTTGCATGGGAGCGGAAACAGCTTGCCTCGCCCTGGAAATGAGATAGCGTCGGCAGCGGGTCAGGTCAGCAACGGCACATCCGCCGCTCCGCGATCCGCGAAGCGGAGCCACATCATCCAGGTGCTTGCGCCGTGTGCTGCCGGCACGGCCTTGCTGCTCTTGACGCATCTCGCGCGCGCTCAGACCTCCTCACTGATCGACCTCGGGTCGGGCACCAGCGCCTATGGCATCAATGCCAGCGGCCAGATCACCGGCTGCCTGTCGGGGGGCAATGGCGCCACGCACGCCTTCCTGTATCAGGCCGGAGTGACGATCGATCTGGGAACGCTCGGTGGCAGCAGCAGCTGCGGCTATGCCTTGAACGCAAACGGGCAGGTGACCGGCTATGCGTTGACGCCGGCCGGAGCTCCGCACGCGTTCCTGTACAGCGGCCACGTCATGACAGATCTCGGTACGGTCGCGGGCGCCACCGAGCTGGTGGGGACCGCAATCAATGCGAGCGGTGAAGTGACCGGTTACGCGGCGGCGACGCCCGCTCCGTATCCCCCGCCATTGTCCCCACAGAATGCCCTGGTCGTAGCCGAGTGGTTTGGCGCGACGGGCCCGCAGGGCTTCACCTTCCTCTATGCTCAGGGACAGCTCACGCAGCTCATCGCTCGGCCGCCCTCCATGGGCTCGGCAATCGGTACGGGCATCAACGACGGCGGGAGCGTCGTGGCCTTCGAAGTCTACCCGGGCTGCAACATTCCCTGTCCCGATGGCGGCGCCTATCTGGACTTGGGTGGGACCGTCAGCGCGCTGGCGGATCCGTCCCTGTTCTTCGCGGCCGCGCTTGCGATCAATACCGCCGGTCAGGTGGTGGGATGGGGCGAGGATGATTCTGCCTATGACCACGGGCTGCTGTTCGCCAACGGCTCTGTGATCGATCTGGGTCAGAACACGGAGGCGTTTGCGATCAACACGAGTGGCCAGATCGTGGGCGCTCAAAAGGTCGGGCTGTACGATCATATCGGCCCGGAGGTGGATGGCTTTATTTATCGCGCGGGCGCGATGCAGTCCCTCGACATTCCGGGTGCCTACGCAGCCGGCATCAACGATAACGGCTGGATCGTCGCGAACAATCCGACGCTCGGGCATGCCTATTTGTTGAGCCCGACCGTGGTGAGTGTCGCGCCCACAGGACTGTCATTCGGCACCGGAGTCATCGGCGTCACGGCCAGCAGCCCTACTTGTGGGGCATGTACGGTCACCATCACCAATGGAGCGGCGAGCACGCAATCCCTCGGCATGCCGGCGCTCATCGGCCCCTTCGGGGTCGCCAAGGACACCTGCGCTTCATCGCTCGCGCCCGGAGCAACGTGCGGCATCAGCCTCGATTTCACGCCGAGCGGTCCGGACACGAACGCAGGTCAGCTGAGCATCGCCATCGGCGGCATGGTGTATGCGGCGCTCCTGTCCGGCGTCGGAACAGATACGGTCAGTCTGCAAAGCTCGAGTGCCACCGTTGGCATCGGCGTGCCGTTCACCCTGACCTGGAGCGCCACCGCCGGTGCGACGTGCTCGGCGAGCGGGGGCGCCCTGGCGCCGAACAACGCCCCGCTGGACGCTTGGACGGGGACGAAGCCCAGCAGCGGTAGCCTGATGTTGAGCGAAGCCGCTGCAGCATCGCTCGATTTCACCTTGACCTGCACCGACGGATCGCAGATGGCGAGCGCGCACGCGCCCGTCACCATCGCCCCGCCCACCGTCAAATTGAGCGCCGCGGCAGCTTCCCAAGCGGTGGGACAGCCGGATACGCTCACCTGGACCTCGAGCTACGCAACGAGTTGCTCGGCCACGGGCGGAGTCACCGGCGATGGGTGGGCGGGAGCGAAGGCGGTCTCTGGCAGCGCTGCGGTGAAGGCCTCTGCGGCGGGGGTGGTTGCTTACACTCTCACCTGCTTGGCGGGCAGCGCCACCGCAAAGGCCACGACCTCGGTGAGCTATAACGCCCCGGGTGGGGGCGGGGGTGGCCTGAGCGGGAGTGTGCTCACCCTGCTGGCCGCGCTGGCGCTGCGCGGCGGGGTCACCCGAGGGAAGGCCGCCGCGCGGCGGTCAGCAGGGTGCAACTGATCGTCCCGCTGCAGCCCCCGGCAAACGGGTGACAAGGCCCTGGGCGGCTTTACTTGAGGCACTAAAACCGCTACGCTTGTCTGTCGATTTTTCCTTTTAAATCAGTTTATTACGCATGCGAATCACCATCTTCGGCTCCGGTTACGTGGGCCTCGTCACGGGCGCCTGTCTCGCGGATGCGGGCAACCATGTGGTGTGCGTGGACGTTGACCGGCGCAAGATCGAGATGCTGCGCCAGGGCGAGATCCCGATCCACGAGCCGGGGCTCGACGCGATCGTGCGGCGCAACCTCGAGGCGGGGCGCCTGAAGTTCACGACCGAGGCGAAAGAGGGGGTCGAGCACGGCCAGTTCCAGCTGATCGCGGTCGGTACACCGGCGGATGAGGACGGCTCGGCGGATCTGCGCCACGTGCTCCAGGTCGCGCGCACGATCGGCGAGCACATGAGCGAATACAAGGTCGTGATCACCAAGTCGACCGTGCCGGTCGGCACCGCCGACAAGGTGCGCGATGCGGTCTCGCGCTCGCTGGCCGCACGCGGCGGGCAGCTCGAGTTCGATACGGTGTCGAACCCGGAATTCCTGAAGGAGGGGGCGGCGATTGCGGACTTCGTCAAGCCCGACCGCGTCGTCGTCGGCACCGACAGCGCGCGGGCGACCGAGCTCATGCGCCTGCTTTATGAGCCTTTCACACGCAATCACGACCGCATGATCGTGATGGACGTGCGCTCGGCGGAGCTCACCAAGTACGCCGCCAATGCGATGCTCGCGACCAAGATCAGCTTCATGAACGAGCTTGCGAATCTCGCCGAGCAGTTCGGCGCGGACATCGAGGCGGTGCGCGTCGGGATCGGCTCGGACCCGCGCATCGGCTATTCCTTCATCTATCCCGGCGTCGGCTACGGCGGCTCGTGCTTTCCCAAGGACGTGCAAGCGCTCAAGCGCTCGGCCCAGGAGGTGGGGTACCAGGCGCGCATTCTCGAGGCGGTCGAGACGGTGAACGCGCGCCAGAAGGGCATCCTGTTCGACAAGATCAAAGCGCACTTCGGGCAGCTCACGGGCCTTACATTCGCGCTCTGGGGCCTGTCCTTCAAGCCGAACACCGATGACATGCGCGAGGCGCCCTCGCGCGTGCTGATGGAGTCGCTCTGGGCGGCGGGCGCGCGGGTGCGTGCCTATGATCCGGTGGCCATGAGCGAGTGCGCGCGCCTGTACGGTGAGCGTGCCGACCTGACGCTGTGCAAGACGAGCCCGGAGGCGCTCGAGGGCGCAGATGCGCTCGCGATCGTCACGGAGTGGCAGGAATTTCGCAGCCCGGATTTCGACCAGATCCGGGCCGCTCTCAAGAGCCCGGTCATTTTCGATGGGCGCAACCTGTACGACCCGGCGCACATGGTGCGCGCCGGCTTCAGCTATTATGCGGTGGGCCGCGGCAAGGGAAAATTGGCTCCTCACCGCCAGCAAGGGTCGCGAGCGTGAGCACGATCATCCCCGTCATTCTCTCCGGCGGCGCGGGCACGCGCCTGTGGCCGCTGTCCCGTGAAATGTATCCGAAGCAGCTCCTGGCGCTCACCAGCAAGCGCACCATGCTGCAGGAGACCGCGCTGCGCCTGGCGGGCATCGCGGGCGCGGGCGACCTCATCATCGTGTGCAACGAGGCGCATCGCTTCACCGTCGCCGAGCAGATTCGCGAGCTCAATCTCAAGACCGCGGCCATCATGCTCGAGCCCGTCGGCCGCAACACGGCCCCGGCGGTCGCGCTCGCGGCCCTGAAGGCGCTCGACCTCGAGCCCCAGGCGATCCTGGTGGTTGCGCCCGCCGACCATGTGATCCGCGACGTGCGCATCTTCCGCGAGGCCGCCGAAGCGGCCTCGCGCATCGCCGCGAAAGGCAAGCTGGTCACCTTCGGGATCGTGGCGCGCACGCCGGAGACCGGCTATGGCTACATCCGTCGCGGCGAGGCGGCGGCGGACTCCGGGCCCTCATACCCGGTTGCGCAGTTCATCGAGAAGCCCCCGATCGACCTCGCGCGCGAGTTCGTCGCGAGCGGGGATTATTACTGGAACAGCGGCATGTTCGTCTTCCAGGCGAGCCGCTACATCGCCGAGCTCGGGCGCCTCGCACCCGACATCCTCGCCGCCGCCCGCGAGGGGTATCAGGCGGCGAAGAGCGACCTCGATTTCGTGCGCATCGACAAGGGCGCCTTCGAGCGCTGTCGCAGCGAGTCGATCGACTATGCGGTCATGGAGAAGACGCGCGATGCGGTGGTGCTGCCGCTCGATGCGGGATGGAGCGACGTCGGATCGTGGTCCTCGCTGTTCGATGCGCTGCCCGCCGATGAGGAGGGCAACGTACTGCTCGGGGATGTCGTCGTGCACGACACACACGACTGCTACGTGCACTCGACCAGCCGCCTGGTCGCCGCCGTCGGCATGGACGATCACATCATCGTCGAGACCAAGGATGCGATCCTGGTGGCGCCCAAGGAGCGGGTGCAGGATGTGAAGGAGTTGGTCGCGCGGATGAAGAAATCGGGCCGCACCGAGCCCTCGCTTCACCGCGAGGTGTTCCGCCCCTGGGGAAGCTATGACAGCCTGGACAATGGTGACCGCTTCCAGGTGAAGCGCCTGTCGGTGCGTCCGGGCGGCGTGCTCTCGCTGCAGATGCATCACCATCGCGCCGAGCACTGGATCGTGGTGCAGGGGACCGCGCGGGTGACCTGCGGCGAGAAGACCTTCCTGCTCTCGGAAAACGAATCCACCTACATTCCGATCGGCGCAACGCATCGCATCGAGAATCCCGGCAAGGTGCCCCTGCACATCGTCGAGGTGCAGTCAGGCTCCTATCTGGGGGAGGACGACATCGTGCGCTTCGAGGACAACTACGGCCGGCAAGGGACGAGCACTTGAGCTCCATCACCTGCTTCAAAGCCTATGATCTTCGCGGCCGGATCCCCAACGAGCTCAACCACGACGTCGCCTACCGGGTAGGTCGCGCCTACGCGCAGTTCCTCTCGCCGCGGCGCGTGGTCGTTGGCCGGGACATCCGCCTCTCGAGCGAGGGGCTGGTGCGCACGCTCACCCGCGCGCTCAACGAGGCGGGCGTCGATGTATTCGACATCGGCCTCTGCGGCACCGAGGGGGTGTACTTCGCGACCGCGCACGGCGGCTATGACGGCGGCATCATGGTGACGGCGAGTCACAATCCGCCCGACTACAACGGCATGAAGTTCGTGCGCGAGCAGTCGAAGCCGATCAGCGGCGACACGGGCTTGAAGGAGATCCGCGCGCTCGCCGAGCGCGGCGACTTCACGGGGGGCATGACGCCGGGGAAGCGCAGCGAGATCGATACGATGCCGGCGTATATCGAGCACCTGCTCTCGTACGTCGACCCAAAAACTCTGAAACCGCTGCGCATCGTCGTCAACGCCGGCAACGGCGGGGCCGGGCTCATCATCGACCGGCTCGAGCCACATCTGCCCTTCAAGTTCATCAAGCTGAATCATGCGCCGGACGGGCATTTTCCGAACGGCATCCCGAATCCCATGCTGATCGAGAACCGCGCGCCCACCCTCGAGGCCATCCGCCGCGAGGGGGCCGATCTCGGGCTCGCCTGGGACGGTGATTTCGATCGCTGCTTTTTCTTCGACGAAACCGGCAGCTTCATTGAAGGGTATTACCTGGTGGGGCTGCTCGCGAGGGAACTGCTCAACGCCGAGCAGCGCACCGGCGGGAAGGGCAGCGCGGGCAGCGCGGGCAGCGCGGGCAGCGCGGCCGGGGCGGCCGGGGCGGCCGGGATGGGCGGCGCGGGCGGCCGTGTGGTGCATGACCCGCGCCTCACCTGGAACACGATCGAGATGGTGCGCGAGGCGGGCGGTGAGGCCGTGCAATCGAAATCCGGTCACGCCTTCATCAAGCAGCGGATGCGCGAGGTCGATGCGGTGTACGGCGGGGAGATGAGCGCGCACCACTATTTCCGGCGCTTCGCCTATGCCGACAGCGGCATGATCCCCTGGCTCCTCGTGGCGCAGATCATGAGCGCCTCGGGCGCATCGCTCTCGGCGCTCGTCGGTGAGCGCATCGCGCGCTTTCCGGTGAGCGGGGAGCTCAATTATCGCGTGCCGGATGCGGCGGCGGCGCTCGCGGCCCTCGAGGAACGCTATGCGCGGGGAGCGATCGGCATCGATCGCATGGACGGGGTCTCCTACGAGTTCGCCGACTGGCGCTTCAACCTGCGCAGCTCCAACACCGAGCCGCTGATCCGCTTGAACGTCGAGGCCCGCGACTCCGCGGAGCTGATGCGCGCGAAGACCGAGGAGGTGCTCGCGATCCTGCGCGCGCACGGCGCGGTGGCCGCAGATCACTGATGGCGCGTTGAGATGTCGAGGCCGGATCCGAAGCTTTCCGTCGTCATTCCCGTGTACAACGAGCAGGAGGTGCTGCCGACGCTGTTCTCGCGGCTGTACCCGGCGCTCGATGCGCTCGGCGTCTCCTACGAGTGCGTGTTCGTGAATGATGGCAGCAAGGATCGCTCGGTGGCTCTGTTGCGCGAGCAATTCGCGCGCCGCCCGCACGAGACCCGCGTGGTCATATTCCATGCGAATTTCGGCCAGCATTCGGCGATCATGGCGGGGCTCGCGTATGCGCGGGGCGAGTACGTGGTGACGCTCGATGCGGATCTGCAGAATCCGCCCGAGGAGATCGGCAAGCTCCTCGCCAAGCTCGAGGAAGGCTACGACTACGTGGGCACCATCCGTGTGCAGCGTCAGGACGTGCTGTGGCGGCGCAGCCTGTCGCGCGGCATGAACCGGCTGCGCGAGTGGATCACCCCGGTGCGCATCACGGACCAGGGCTGCATGATGCGCGGCTATGCGCGCTCGGTGGTGGGCGCCCTCAACCAGACGCGCGAGGTCAACACCTTCATTCCGGCGCTCGCCTACCTGTATGCGATGAACCCGATCGAGGTGATGATCGCGCACGAGGAGCGCCATGCGGGCCGCTCGAAGTACTCGCTCTACAGCCTGATTCGCCTGAACTTCGATCTGATCACGGGCTTCTCGGTCGTGCCGCTGCAGCTCTTCTCGATGGTGGGCATGGCGGTCTCGGCGCTCTCGGCGGTGCTCGTTCTGGTGCTGCTCGCGCGCCGCCTCATCGTCGGTCCCGAGGCGGAAGGCCTGTTCACCCTGTTCGGCATCGCCTTCTTTTTCATCGGTCTCGCGCTGTTCGGCATCGGGCTTCTGGGCGAGTACGTCGGCCGCATCTATGCGCAGGTGCGTGAGCGCCCGCGCTATGTGGTCGAGGCGGTGCTCGAGGCGGCCGAGGACTCGGCGCTCACGGTGGATGAGCCGTCGGGTCGGGCGGCCGCGGTCGCAAGCACGGGCATCGGCTCGTGACGCGGGCGGTCGTATTCGCCTACAGCGAGGTGGGGGTGCGCTGCGTTCGGGAGCTTCTCGCGCAGGGCGTCGAGATCCCGCTGCTGTTCACGCACGCGGACGATCCCAACGAGTCGCACTGGTTCGCGAGCGTCGCGGACCTCGCCCGCGAGAAGGGCCTCAAGACCGCGACTCCGCAGGACCCGAACACCCCGGAGTGGCTGGATGCAGCGCGCGCCGCGCGACCCGATTTCCTGTTCTCGTTCTACTACCGTCATCTGCTCAAGCCCGCCTGGCTCACGCTTGCGCCGCGCGGCGCTCTCAACATGCATGGCTCGCTGCTGCCCAAGTATCGGGGCCGGGCACCGGTGCACTGGGCGATCATCGCGGGGGAGCGCGAGACCGGCGCGAGCCTGCATTACATGCTCGAGCAGCCCGACGCCGGCGCGCTCGTCGACTGCCAGGCGGTGCCGATCGGCGTGAACGATACGGCGCTCGAGGTGTCGCTCAAGGTGGCCGAGGCTGCGCGCGTGGTGCTCGAGCGCACGCTGCCCAGGCTCATCGAGGGCACCGCCGTCGCGCGCCCGCTCGATCTTGCGCAGGGCTCCTATTTCGGGCGCCGTTCGCCCGAGGATGGGCGCATCGACTGGCGATGCGGCGCGCGCGTGGTGCACGATCTGGTGCGAGCCGTCGCGCCTCCCTTTCCGGGTGCATTCACCGAGCTGGACGGCTGCCGCCTCGACATCCTCGCCACGGCGCTCGACCCGGGGGCGCCGCGCTTTCCCACGCGAGCGCCGTGCCTGTACGCGCAGGACGGGGCCTGGTACGCGGACTGCGTCGACGGGCGCCGCCTGCGCATTCTGAGACTGGCAATTGACGGCGCGACGGTCGAGCCGCGCGCTGCGCCCGCGCTCTTGCAGCGACAACCGCTGGCGCTCGACGGACAACGATGCGGTGAGAAGGAATCCGTGACATGAACGTGCTGATCCTGGGGGTGAACGGCTTCATCGGCCACCACCTCTCGAAATACATCCTGAAGAACACCGACTGGCAGATCTTCGGCATGGACCTGCAGTCCGAGCGCGTGAGCACGATGCTCGCGCACGAGCGCTTTCATTTCGTCGAGGGCGACATCACGATCAACAAGGAGTGGGTCGAGTACCACGTGCGCAAGTGCGACGTGATCCTGCCGCTGGTGGCGATCGCAACGCCCGCGACCTACGTGCGCGAGCCGCTGCGCGTGTTCGAGCTCGACTTCGAGGCGAATCTGCCGATCATCCGCCACTGTGTGCGCTACAAGAAGCGCGTGGTCTTCCCCTCGACCTCCGAGGTGTACGGCGCGAGCCGCGATGCGGAGTTCGACCCCGCGACCTCGCAGCTCGTGCTCGGGCCGATCCACGAGCAGCGCTGGATCTACTCCTGCGTGAAGCAGCTTCTCGACCGCATCATCTGGGGTTACGGTCAGCAGGGGCTGAAGTTCACGCTGTTTCGCCCCTTCAACTGGATCGGCTCGGGCCTCGACAGCATGGATGATCCGAAGGAGGGCAGCTCGCGCGTGCTCACGCAGTTCCTCGGGCACCTGGTGCGCGGTGAGCCCATCAAGCTGGTCGACGGCGGTCGTCAGACCCGCGCCTTCACCTACATCGACGATGCGGTCGATTGCCTGACACGGATCATCGCGAACCCGAACGGCATCGCCGACGGCAAGATCTACAACATCGGCAATCCGCACAACCTGTACTCGATCCGTCAACTCGCAGAGATGATGCTCGAGACCGCGCGCGCGCGGCCCGAGTACGCGCCCACCGCCTCGAAGACGCGGCTCGTCGAGATCTCGGCGCTCGAGTACTACGGCAAGGGGTATGCCGACATCCCGGCGCGCCTGCCCTCGATCAAGAACACGACCGCCGAGCTCGGCTGGACGCCGACGACCGACATGCGCCAGGCGCTCGCCGCGATCTTCGATGCCTACGCGCACGCCCTGCCTTCGGCCTCGGCACTGCTCTCGCGCGATGCCTGATTCGCTCGAGCACGTCCACATCGGTCTCAAGGTCGATGTCGACACGCTGCGCGGCACGCGCGAGGGGGTGCCGCGGCTCAGCTCGCTCCTGCGCACGCACGGGCTCGATGCGACGTTCTACTTCTCGGTGGGGCCGGACCATACGGGTCGCGCGCTCAAGCGGGTGTTTCGCAAAGGCTTCGCGCAGAAGGTCGCGCGCACCTCGGTGCTCAAGCACTATGGGCTGAAGACGCTCCTCTACGGGGTGCTTCTGCCCGGGCCCGACATCGGCCGAGCGGCCGGGGATGTCATGCGCGGGGTGCGCGATGCGGGATTCGAGGTCGGGCTGCACACCTTCGATCACGTGCGCTGGCAGGACGGCGTGGCGCA
>Ga0209060_10004099_pt1 | contig 11638 bp, 9 predicted proteins | sample Coa_R1_8_FD_187155 | JGI IMG/M metagenome (GOLD analysis project Ga0209060, IMG submission 187155) | Surface soil microbial communities from Centralia Pennsylvania, which are recovering from an underground coalmine fire - Coalmine... | ecosystem: Environmental > Terrestrial > Soil > Unclassified...
CTCTTATTTTATATAAACTTGTGTGCGCAGTAAAATATAAAGTTTTTCCATCTTCATCTCCCCAAGCCATATTTGCAGGACGTTCTGGCGTAACAATTTTGCCGAGTAATTTTCCTTTTTCATTCAAAATCCAAACACCACCAGGGGCACTAACAAATAAATTTCCTTCTTTATCTACTTTCATTCCATCTAATGCTTCATCATCTTCTGTGAAACTGAAATCAAAAAATATTTTTCCATTCTTCAATGTGCCGTCTGCGTTCACTTCATATCGCCATAAAGTTTTGGTGTGATGTATGTCACGTATATCCCAGTTGGTGACATAAAAATATTTTTCATCAGGAGAAAATGCTAATCCATTAGGGCCGCCTAAATCTTTTGAAACTAAAATTGTTTTTCCTTCCTTAATCATGAACACTCCGGAATAGTCCAATTCCTTTCCTGCATCTTTAAAAAAATTAGGAAGACCATAAGGCGGGTCGGTGAAATAAATTGTGCCATCGCCTTTTTGAACAATATCATTCGGGCTGTTGAAACGTTTACCGTCAATCTTATCCGCCAAAACCGTCACCGGCCCTTTCTTTTCAATACGCACTACTCTCCTGTTCCCATGCTGGTCGATAATCAATCTACCTTCTTTATCAATCGTCAATCCATTGCTTCCTGGTTGACCATATTCGCCAATATCATCACCAGTATATCCGCTGTGGCTCATGTAGACCGTAACATTATTATTGTTTGGATTATATCGGTAAATAGTATTCGTATTCGGATCGCTGAATAATAAATATCCATCGGGATGCCAAACAGGGCCTTCGGTAAATGAAAAACCATCTGCAATTTTATCAACGGTCGCTCCAGCAGGAATGATATTGTTGAGCTGTTCATCAATCGTGTAAATCTTGCCAACATTTTTCCATGATGGATTTGTTGGCAAACCATCTTTATAAAAATCAACAACTGCATTCCTCACCCATATATAATTTTCAGGAATCATTCCTAGCGTTCCGTTAATACCGAGAATTGCAATTGAAAATTTTTCACCAGGCCTTGCATTGTTCGTGAGCACAACACGATTCCGCGCATTGTAACCGCTAATTGCGCCCTCTCCCACCAAGCCAAAATGCTTTTCCACCATTTGTTTTCCATTCACCCAAACTTCGCTGTAATCATCCATCACAATTTCAAACACAGCGGTCGTTCCCTTAGCATTCAATTTCCCAATCGCCTGCGGAATCTCAATATCCACTTTATACCACACAAATGAAATCAATCCTGTTCCTTGTCTCGATTCAAGTTCTGTTGGTTTTATTTCTACAAAACCTGCATCAAAATTTGCATCTGTAACTTGCGGCTTCAACAAATTTGTTTTAATCAAAGCACCCGTCGGATATAATGCAAGCACATCTTTGCCCAAAGGCCCAGGCATTTCAAAATCGGCAGTGGCAATGTGTGCATTCTGCACAAACCATTTTGCATTCAGTAATGCAGTGCCTACTTCAGTTTTCAAATCTGCAATTGCCTGTGGTTTATCAACGGCTAACTGTCTGTTCTCCTGTGCTTTTGCAAAAAAGCTGATGAGCAATGAAAGCATCAACAATCTCTTTTTTATATTCAGATACTTTTCCATTTTTGAAATTATTTTTTTGTGAGCAGGCCGATTGCAACTATTAAACTTCTGTTGTGTCACTCACTTGTGCTATAATAATTCTATTCAGCTCTACATTAATGGCAGCGAACACTTGATTTTAAATTTCTCCGGCCTAAAGACCGGAGCTAATCAAAAAAACCATGCATTTAATAACATTTAGTTAATCGAGGCTTTTGCACCTGCGTTTGCAATGTCTTCGTCTTGCTGCGCACTGGCGCTTCCGCTCACGCCAATAGCTCCCACCACTTGCCCCTCAACAATAATCGGAACGCCCCCTTGCAAAAAAGTGTGCCCGACCGTAATGAGCGCTTGTCTTCCGCCGTTAATTGAATTTTCTAATTTAGAAGATGGCGCTTTAAATGTTGCGGATGTATTTGCCTTCTTGATTGCAACTTCAGAAGCTGCGGAGAATGTATTGTCCAATCTTTCGAGATACACTAAACTTCCACCGGCGTCAACTACTGCAATTGCGCCCCCCGGAGATTTATTTTCTTTTGCAAACTTCACAGCTTCAGCAACAATTTTTTTTGCCGCATCCAATGAAATATTTTTTGTATTAATTACCTGGGCAGAACTTGTAACAGCAATGCCAATGATAACAAATGCAGACAGAAGTATTCTTTTCATATAAAATTTATTTTATCGCTTTTGAAAAATCAATTTTGTGTTGTCGAATTGTCATTTCCTGCAGGTTTCGCAGGCTTATCAAATTTCACTTTCTTGCCTGCATGCTTTTGGACCTGGCGTGGCCAATAGCCATCTGCTTTCGCAATATTCCCAGCCACATCTTTGTTGAATTGAACATAAGCATCCTGGGTATGTTGCAAAATCAACCTGCCATTTTCAATCTGAAAAATAGTAGGATCAACCGGGCGAAGCTTATTAAGGCTCATTGCATAGCCGCAGAAATTGCCATATTGCGGAGCGAACATTTCAGGATGATCTTTGAATTTATCTGCATGCTCCTGTGATGCGAACCAATAAGTGGCTCCATTATAACGCGCTTCAAATTTCGGATCGCCTTTTACTGGTTTGTTATCTGTGAAATATGCAACAGCATCATAGCCTTGCAATATCACACCAGTCTCATCTACATTGTTCAGAAATTTCTTTTCATCATCAGTAACAATTTGCTTGCCGCCATTTGCTGTTACTTTTGGCCAATAATTGTCTGCAAGTTTTAAATTGCCTGTTGCATCTTTATTCCATCCGTTTACTGCACGCTGGTTATGCTGTAGCAGCAATCTTCCATCAACAATGGAAAAAGTATTTACATCAATCGGTGCAACTCTGCCCAATGAAACTGCATAAGCGCACCAACCGCCGAATTGTGGCTTATATTTTTCCGGATTGGTTTTGAAGAGATCAAGGTGCTCTTGCGAAGCGAAATAATAAACCGCATCTTCATAAGCAAATTGAAATTTTGCATCACCTTTCACAGGTTTGTTGTCAGTAAAGAAAGCAACTGCGTCATATCCATCAAGGATCACTTTGTTGCCATCAACATTGTTGAAATATTTTCCTTCATATTTCTGTGCGTTTGCAGCTTTGATCATTATCATCGCAGAAATAAAGAGGAAAAATATTTTAATCAATAAACCGGTAACCGATTTATAATAGTGTTGTGCATATATTGCTTTTGCACGAAGCATTTTAGGTGTTGTCATAATCTTTTCCATATTTTTTATTTTCATCACAAAATTCAATCGAATGGAAAAGTTTTGCTGTCGTGCTTTTTACAGTTTCATTAAAATTTCAATTTTGCTGCGAAGAATTATTGATACGTATAAAAAAACTGGAGGAATCAAGAACCGCACTGCAGCAGTATTATCTCAAACAGGCAGGGCTGACAGGTAAGATTGTTTCAGTACCGGTCTTAACAAAGCAAAAGAGTTGCTGAAAGGCCCCGGCAACAGTATTGCAGGTATTGCGCTGGACTGCGGCTATAGTGATCCCGCTTATTTTTCCCGTGTCTTTAAAAAGGAAAATAATGTAACGCCGCAGGAATGGAGGATAAATACAAAAGTTGCCAACTGATATAAACACTTTCCATAATTGTTCGGGATAGAATGATGAATAAGGGAACACTATTCGTTATGCAAATTTGTCAAACGCCATATTCTGATGTCCATATAAATAAAATAACAACGCTATGGAATTGACGTAGTATAGTGTATAGTAAAATCCTAATAAGATATTAAAGGAAACAGACACAATAGACAACGAGTAATTATGCAATTCTTGTCGGACGGAAAATGATCTTTTTAATCAAGGGCCGTGAGTTCGAACCCGGCGGTCCTAAAAAATTCGAATTACTTGACAATCAGGATGCAAATATTTTAAAGAAAAAATCCTGCCCTCACCGCAAGCCTTTTGTAAATTACGTCTGTCGGTTTCGCATCTTGTGTATATGATGTTTTCTGGTAACGGTATCCCACACTTAAAAGAAATCCTGCATTCCGGTTAAAAGGAATCTTCACGCCTAACCCCAATGCATATTCGAAACCACCTTTGAAATCTGTAGCTTCAGAAGAATTTTGAGTGATGTTAATGCCATATCCTGCATCTGCGAAGTAAAACGGAAGCACATTGCCATTTTTCAACAAATCGCCGCGAAAGCTGGCAAATACTGGCAAAATGGTTTGCGTCGCATAAAGATCAGCACCAATGCCCAAGCCCGTGAAAGCATACTGAGAGAATTTATAGCCATTCACAGTCTGAAAAGAGAAAGCAGCAGTAGTTACTCCGTCAATTGTTGTTTTTCCAGCCACTAACGGGCCCAATTCTGTGAAGTGAGCGAACCCTTTTTGTTTGTAAAAAAAATTTCTCCAAAAGCGTTCATGTTTAATACTGTCAATTTCACTTGTATTAAAAACGTAAATATTTCCATCCCGTGTTTGTAATTTCACCATCGCATCTTTTTTCAGGATTTTCCCACGTATGACCCATTTATTTTTCAAATAAATAACATCCTCTTTATTTCCCTGCTGTGCTATCGCAACCTTTCCTGTAAACAAAATCATTAATGCTAAAAACAATTTATTGTTCATATCCTTTAGTTATTTGCCCATTTCCTGAAGTCAAACACACGTTCCCGGCTTACGATTAATTCAGCAGTTTTACTATTTCCATTCAATACAACTTGTAAACGGTTATTATCATAAGGCCGCACCTGATTGATGGCATAAATATTCACGATCATGCTCCTATTGATCCGAAAAAAAGAAGAAGGGTCAAGCAATTCTTCCAGTTGTTCAAGTGTGTATTCTACAATGTATTTTATATTTTCGGATGATACAAGATAAACCACCTTGCTTTCCGCATAAAAAAGATGAATGTTTTTACTATCAATAAAAAAAAGCCTATTTCCTATTTTTCCCGTGAACCTGGACTTATATTGCGGAAGCTGCTTTCGGAACATATTGAGGACTTCTGAAAAATTATCCGGCAATAGCATTGGTGGTGCATGTAGTTTTTTTAATTTCTCTATAGCACTTGTCAATGCATCATAAGAAACAGGCTTTAATAAATAATCGATGCTTAATAATTTAAAGGCATCAAGTGCATATTGATCGTATGCTGTTGTGAATATAACGGGAACGGTTATGCGCATTTTTTTGAAAACCTCAAATGCTGAGCCATCCGAAAGCTGAATATCGGAAAATATAAGGTCTGGCGGAGGGTTCGCAGAGAACCATCCAGTTGCCTCTTCCACACTTTCCAGTACGGCATCAATACTGGCGGATTGATCATATTGCTGAAGGAGCAACTTTAACCGCTCACTTGCCAACGGTTCATCTTCAATAATTACTGTTTTCATCGTTCAGGTTCTATTAAAGGGAGCGATACCGAGAACCGATTATCTGTTTTGATGATATCAATACTTTTTCCCGTTATCATTTCATAGCGCTTTGCTATATTCTGCAAACCGATCTGTGTGGAAACATCGTCATTGGCTTTTTCCTGTAGGATATTTGTTACCGTTAGTTTCTTGTCGCCATTTGCGGAAAGCATTATTTTCAATGGCTTTTGCCTGCTTGCAATATTGTGTTTGATCGCATTTTCAACAAGCATCTGCAAAGCAACGGGCACTACCTGCCAGGATAAATATTCCGGGTTGACATGCATATCAATAATGATGCTCTCAGGAAAACGTTTTTGCAATAAAAAAATATAGGGATTAATGAATTCCAATTCCGATTGCAACGTTATCAGTTCCTGTTGTTGCGCATTGAGCACATGTCTGTACACCTTTGAAAATTCTTCGATGAACTTATTGGCTTCCGGGTTTTCCTGCATAACCAGTGTAGAAAGCACGTTCAGGTTATTGAACAAAAAATGCGGGTTCACCTGGTTTTTAATAGCCTGCAATTGCGCCTGTGCATTTGCACGTTTTAATTCTTCAGTTTCGAGTTGTTTATTTTTATATTGACCGATATAAAAAGACACAGCATTTAATATGTGAAGGAACAAATTGATCCTTGTGCCGTAAGTAAAAGCAAGTTTCCCCGGCAACTTCAGTTGAGCAGAAGGCAGATGAAGCAATGTCATATTCATCAACCGAACTATTGCAATGGATAAAACGGATGCTGTTATCATTCCTGATAAAAAAAATATTACTAAATATGCAACACCGGAAAGATTTTGAAAAGAGCTGTTCAATATTTTCTGCAAAAACCTGTTGCTTTCCCAAACAAAAAACGTGATCAGCAAAAAAGCAATAAGAGGATAATACGACAAGAAAGAAATGTGGTAATAAGTGTACACTTCAGAAAAGAGTGAGTTCAGGTAAGAGTACACCGCAAGAATAACAATCAGCAAAAAACGGTATCTGTTGGTAAACATCTTTAACACAGTTATTCCTGCATCATTACAAATTGCACAAACATTTGTTTCAGATGCAGGAATATATTTTATTCAAATTTTTAAGGCAGGAGCACCTGATCAATCACATGCACTACTCCGTTGCTTGCCATAACATTTGTTACAATGATATTAGACGCTGTGGTATTTCCATTTCCTTTCACAGTAGCACCTGCGCTGAGAGAGATAGTTAATTTTCCTCCATTGGCAGTTGTAGGTTGTGCGCCATCTGTAAGGTCTGACGAGAATATACGACCCGGTATTACATGATAGGTCAGGATGGTAGTCAACGTATTCGGATCTGCCGCATTAATTGCATCAATTGTTGCAAAGCCTGCTGCACGAAATGCATTATTAGTCGGTGCAAAAACAGTGAATATCCCTCCTGATGAAAGAATGGATGCAACATTAGTACTGCCAGTGCTGGCTCTTATAACTGCTGCTACCAAAAAACTGAATGTTGTATCTGCAGATGCAACATCAACAATATTTCCAACCGGAGGCAACAGTACTTTTCCAATTGTGTGTATCACGCCATTGCTTGCAGCAATATCTGCCTGTGTTACTTTTATCCCATTAATAAAAACACCGTTAGAATTATTAGTAACAAAAACAGAATCGCCGCTTGCTGTAACAACCTTAGCATCCGGCCCTGCGGGGACCTGTGCAGCCATCACTTTGGAACCTAACGTATGATAAAGCAATATTGTTTTTAATTGATCTGCAGTTAGGCTGGCGATTACGCTTGATGTGATTCCTGAAGCAGTGAACGCATCATCTGTTGGCGCAAATACTGTAAAAGGGCCTGCGCCTGCCAATGTAGTTCCCAATCCTGCTTTTGTAACCGCTGAACTTAATAATGTAAAATTAGTGCCGGCTGTTACCTGCGCAGCAATTGTTCCAGGGCCTGGACTGCTGCCTGAATTGCTTTTCTTGCACGAACTGATAATTACTACAAAAAGAACTGCTGAAAAAAATAAAGTTGTGATTTTCCTGATAAGTACTGTTTGCATAGCTGAATTGTTTTTTAAATGGTAATTGCTAGTGACTACTTATAATTTTTGAAATCAGAATAATGTGCGCTTTGTTTTCACAGAAGCGCACATGGTTTTTAAAGTAGCATCATGGTAATAATACCTGGTCTATCACATTCACTACTCCGTTTGTAGTAACAATATCTGTTGCGATAATATTTGAAGCTGTGCTATTACTTTTCCCTTTCACAGTTGCGCCGCCTGATAATGAGATGGTAACTGTTTCACCATTTACTGTTGCAGGCATTTCGCCATCTGTAAGGTCGCTCGAGAATATCCTTCCTGCAATCACATGATATGTAAGAATGGAGGTTAATGTATTAGGGTCCGCAGCATTGATCGCATTGGCATCAGCAAATCCTGCATTGATGAATGCCTGATTGGTTGGCGCAAATACGGTGAATGGGCCAGCGCCGGATAATACGGCTGCCACATTCGTTGTTCCCTGGCTCGCACGCAAAACTGCAGCAACCAATAAACTCAAATTCGGATTGCCAATAGCAGTTTGCACAATTGTACCTGTTGCTGGAATTAACACGCGGTTAATTTGGTGAATGACACCATTTGAAGCTTCAATATTTGCTTTTGTAACGCTCACACCATTTACAAAAACTTTATTGCTGCTTGTCCTTGTCACATAAATAGGCTGACCATTTAAAGTTGTTACTGCCGTATTATCTGCTTGAGGGATGTCGCCCGCTTCAACTTTGCTACCTAATACATGATAAAGCAAGATCGATTGCAGCGTGCTGTCAGGAACTGCTGCCAGATCACTCACACTGTTAAAACCTGCAGCTTTAAAAGCAGCATTGGTTGGCGCAAATAAAGTGAGTGGCGTTGTTTTTCCACCTGATTTATTTAGTGCATCAACAAGCCCTGCTTTGTTTATTGCTGCAGTAAGAAATGAATACTCAGGGTCGCAGGAGATGGTTTGATAAATTGTTTTTTCATGACCGGGTAATGGATTACTTTTTTTGCAGGAAATAAAAATTGCTGCCGGGATCAGTAAAAGCAATAGCGATTTAGTTAGCTTGTAAAAATTTAAAGATCTCATTTTGTTTAATTTTTGTATTTATAAAACTAAACAAGGCAAAGACTGTTTTTTTTACAGAAAGTGTGAATTGTATAAAACAGATTACTGAGTTGTTGTTTAAAAAGGATGAGTTGTAGCAAAAAATATTTTAACAATATTCACTTATGCAGTCACAATCTTTTATATTGCCGAATGCGATTTGATTTGAATCCATATAGCTCACTCCTATTGCCTGCATTCATGCACGGTTTACTTTTTTCCTTCTTATTGATAAGGAAATGCTTTGTGATCTCAGTTCCCACTCTTTTTTTCATCTTCTCATTACCTTCAACAAGATAGTCGATGAGCATCTGCGGCTTTTCGTCTTTGCCACTGAGCTTATCCGCTATATCGTCGATTGAAAAATCTTTCCGAGAAAACCTCAGTTCATCAAATGCGTAATGTGCCTGGCGCAAGACGGTGTCGAGGTTAGCTTTCAACGAAGCAGAGTCCCTGTTCGAGCCGGCCACTTTTTTTGACACGCTGTCCCAGTCGTTTGCAGGGCAATAGATTCCTGTATTGATGTCCTTCCTACACTGCCTAAATGAGATGCGAAGGACAATAGGTGATTTGCCGTCTTTGTCCTTGTGCGAGGTCCGGCAATAAAAATGGAAACTGATGCTGATGGGTACCGGCATTTTTCACTTTTTAAAGTTTGTAAAAATACCGGCTGGTGCGATAAAGAGCCAGGACATTGCCATGCAAAAGAGTGCATTAAAAAATGCACCAAAATTGCACCAGAGATGTGTACAGTCCTGCACACTTTGCACAAATCCTAAACGGCAGAACCCTTGTCTGCACTACACTGCAGCGTTTTCAGTGGAGGTGAGGAGAATCGAACTCCTGTCCAAACATATTCTTCAAAAGCTTTCTACATGCTTATTTGATTATTGATTGTCGGGAAATGGCAGGAAAACAACAAACCAATCATCTCCTTAGCTGGATGTTCTTAAGCAACCGTCACAGCCTTCGGTTGCAGCATTCTGTGTTTGTTTTTGAGTCGGCGGCGGAGCATGGCAACAGAACAACCGGCTCACGCGGCCCAAATGACTACTTAATCACTGATTAGGCAGCCATGGCATACGTAGTATTGCCATTTGAGTTTTGAATATTCAGATTAGCGTGCTAATTATCCAACGCACGACATGCTTACACTTTCAAAGACCTACGCTGTCAAAACCAGGCACCCCCGGATTAGTTTGCAGTTATCAGTTTTCAGTTGGCAGTTCTGCGAGCTAAATTTTCATTATAAATTCCGAATCGAAGAACATTTAACACCAAACCTAAAACATTAAACAACTATATCAACCTAAAGTTTAATTTTTTTTTTATGTAACCAGCTTCAGTATTTCTATTAAACATCGTCCCGCCGCGGCGGGCTCTTGTACATTTGATATTCTATTCAGCGCACTACTAACGGCAACGGATATCCTATTTAATTTTCACCCCGATATAAATATCGGGGCTAGTCAAAACATCTTGCATTTGCATTTCTCAAATCATCAAGAATTTCGAATGGCAGAACTGGAAACTGTCAACTGCAAACTCAAAACTTAATCTACTTGAAAAGCCTGAGTATATCCAACCCCAATGCATACACCATTACTCCTAACAACAAAAACATTCCAGCCATTTGCGCATACTCAATAAACTTATCTCCGGGTTTTCTTCCGGTTATCATCTCAATCAGCACAAATAGTGCGTGACCGCCATCCAGTGCAGGAATCGGCAGAATATTCAGCAGACTTAATACCAATGAAAAGAATGCAGTGAGCGACCAGAAGCTTTGCCAGTCCCAAACAGGTGCAAATAATTTTCCAAAGCTTATCACACTTCCCAATGATTCATTTGTGTTCACTTTTCCACTAAAAATTAATTTCAATTGAAGCCAGTAGGATTGCAAAGTTTCTTTGCTTTTTCTTAATCCGGCAGGAATGGATTCAGCAAAAGAATATTTGATGTTCTTCACTGTATAACCTGAATCCTTTGGATCAACAGGATAAATTCCGAGAACTCCTGTTGTGAGCTTTGCTGTTTTTTGCAAAGTATCATTTCCTCTCACAACAACCAATGCAATTTCTTTTCCTTTGTTCTTTCTGATTTGTGACCTGAACACACCGTATAATGGAACTGCAATGCCATTTACAGAAAGTATCTTATCTCCTTTTTTCAATCCGGCAGAATCTGCAGCGCTATTTTTTGCGACTGTATCAATTCCTTCAAAAGGAATATTCACGTCAATAAAACCAATCGCTTTGTTGCTAATAACTTTTCTTGCAAAATCATCAGGAATATTCACGGTCACTTTCTCACTGTCTCTCTGCACTTCAATTGTTTTCGAACCGCTCAAAATAACATGCAATGGAATTGCCTTGAATTTTTCTATATATTTTCCATCCACACTTAAAATTTTGTCTCCATCTTTCAAGCCAATGCTTTGCGCTAATGAATCCGTCGCGATGCCATATTTCAAACCATTGGTTGGGATATAGGAATCGCCCCAATGCCAGGCCATCATAGTATAAATTAAAAAACCTAAAATCAAATTCACAGTTACACCGGCAACCATGATAATCAATCTTTGCCAGGCTGGTTTGCTGCGAAACTCCCATGGTTGCGGAGCTTGTTTCAATTGTTCTTTATCCATGCTCTCATCAATCATCCCTGAAATTTTAACATAGCCACCGAATGGAATCCAGCCGATTCCATATTCTGTTTCGCCAATCTGTTTTTTAAATAGAGAGAACCATGGATTGAAAAAAAGATAGAATTTTTCTACGCGGCACTTGAACCATTTTGCGGTTAAAAAATGTCCGAGTTCGTGAAGCACTACAATAATAGATATGGATAAAATGAACTGCCCTGCTTTTATTCCAACCTCTGCCCAGTTAATTGCTAATAAAGTCATAGTGAAAATTAGGGTTCAAAATACGGTGATTCGGTTTTTGGCTTATTACCAAACGTAAAATTTATAGTTTTATTAAAGAAGCGGCAAAATTACGAGCCTCGCCATCGCTT
>Ga0209060_10004100_pt1 | contig 11637 bp, 9 predicted proteins | sample Coa_R1_8_FD_187155 | JGI IMG/M metagenome (GOLD analysis project Ga0209060, IMG submission 187155) | Surface soil microbial communities from Centralia Pennsylvania, which are recovering from an underground coalmine fire - Coalmine... | ecosystem: Environmental > Terrestrial > Soil > Unclassified...
AATAAAATGAGCTGGCTCTTTGCAAAATCCGGGTCAATCATTGAAATAGGCACACAATGAAAAGCGAGGTCCCATGCGGCATACCAGGGATATTCCCATTTGTCGGGCATCGAAATGATATCTTCGTTGTTCAGCGAATGCCATTGATGGTTGCGACCTGTTTTGCGGCTTTCCGGTGGAGCAATCTGTCCTTTATCTCCATTCAACCATTTTGGAATATCAATATTAAAATACTGTTTGCTCCACAACATGCCTGCGAAAGCTTGTCGTTGTATGTTGCGCAAATCTTTATCAGTTGCCTTAGCTACATCATTATAAAATTCATCTGCCTCATTTATTCTTGTAGCAAATAGTTCATCGAAATTTTTATCAAGCGGATTTAATAACTGCTCTTTGCTCAATCTTAATTTAATAGTAACCGAAGAATGTGCAGCAATATTGAATTCATACATCGGTGCAAACTTTGTCCCTTCTTTTTTTTCTTCCAGCCATTCAAAACTTCTTTGTTGCACCGCTGTATGAAATGCATCTTTCACATAGGGAGATTTGTTTGGTGTCCCATATAACCGTTCCGTGTTCGTTTCGTTTTCCGTGAATAAAGCATGCGCAGGTTTTTCAAAATAGAAATAATAATCACCTGTATGACTATGCGTAATTTTTACTTCTTGTCCGCTTGTGCCTTGTGCCTTGATACTTGGAACTTCATCTATCAATCCAAATGACCAAAGGTTTCGCAGCCATAATGTTGGCAAAGCGGCTACGTATGCGGCTTCCGCACCGCGGTTATGAATGGTAATCCGTATGCATAAATCTTCTTCATTATTTTTTGCATATTCAGTGAATACATCAAAATATTTTCCATCATTGAATAAACCTGTATCAAGCAGCTCAAATTCTTTTTCAAACTTGCTGCGGTTGCGATTGACGTTCACTAGATCAGAATATGGAAATTCTGCCTGCGGATATTTGTACAAATGTTTCATGTACGAGTGCGAAGGTGTATTATCTAAATAATAATAAAGCTCCTTCACATCTTCACCATGATTGCCTTCGTTGCCTGTCAGCCCGAACAAACGCTCTTTCAAAATCGGGTCTTTGCCATTCCATAATGTTACCGTAAAACAAATCCGCTGCAAATCATCGCTGATTCCAGCAATGCCATCTTCCCCCCAGCGATATACTCTCGAACGGGCATGGTCATGCGTAAAATAGTCCCATGCATTTCCGTGTTCGCTATAATCTTCGCGAACTGTTCCCCATTGGCGCTCGCTCAAATATGGTCCCCATTTTCTCCACGAAGAATCCTTCAATCGTTTTTGTTCTGCGTTCATTTGATAGATTTTATTTTTTGGTAACAGGCATTTGTAATTCTATTAAACATTCTTGCGTCGCACTCTTGTACTGAAACAATTCTATTCAGCGCTTCACTAATGGCAACGGACATCAGATTTTAAGTTTCTCCGGTCTGAAGACCGGAGCTAGTCGAAGTGTTCTTGATAATTCTTGTTAAAAATATAGTCGAAGTTGTATATCCACTCCTATTAATCTCAAACATCCTTCAAAATCCCGGTTCAGACAATTTATCCATTCGTCGTAAATCCCGGATACAGCGTCATCCCACCATCAACAAATAATGATGTTCCATTTACATAATCGCTGTCGTCACTCGCGAGCCACACTGCTGCATTGCCAATATCTTCAGGTTGTCCGATACGTTGATAAGGAATCAATGTCAGCAATTCTTTCAATGCTTCAGGTGTTCCCCATGCTTGCTTATTAATCGGAGTTTGGATTGCACCGGGACAAATGCTGTTAATGCGGATTTTCTTCCATGCAAATTCCTGTGCAAGACTTTTCATTAATAACATCACGCCACCTTTGCTTGCTGCATAATTTGCATGACCAGCCCAGGGAATCACTTCATGCACACTGCTCATCTGAATAATCTTTCCGGCAGCTTTGCTTCTTTTTTCATCCACACCCCTTCTTAAAAATTCTCTGATGGCTTCTCTTGAACATAAAAATTGCCCTGTTAAATTTACGCTCAACACAAAATTCCATTGGTCCAATGTCATATCTTCAAAAGCTGCGTCTTTTTGCAAGCCTGCATTGTTCACTAAAATATCTACTGTGCCAAATTGTTTGATGGTATCTGCAAACATATTTTGTACATCTGCTTCTTTGCTCACATCTGCTTTTGCGACAATTCCTTTTCCACCTGCATGAATAATTTCTGCAAGCACCGCATCAGCCATAGCTTTGCCGGCATCCACCGGATAATTTACCACAACAGTTGCACCTGCAGCAGCCATTGATTTTGCAACACCTGCTCCAATGCCGCTGCTTGCCCCTGTAACAATTGCGACCTGGTTTTGTAACTTCTTTTCCATTTTTTCTTTTTTAATTTTTATTGTTTAATAAGCTCCAATTGCCTGGCGCAAAAGTTTTTTTTTACTTCTGGCAATTTCCTGTTTGATGAGATTTATTTCGAAATCGAAAACGATGTTTGTATAGTATTGATAAACTTCTTTTGCTGAATTAAATGGGTTGATGTACTTGTATGCTTCGCCGCTCAATTGCTCGTCTGCCATATAATGAAAATAATCTGCTGCCTGTAATTTCCCCCACATATCAATCGCCGCTTCGCTTTTGCTTTTTAAAACGATATTCTCAAGGCTATAGATTTTTTTAAGTGTATTATTCTGCATTACATTCGAGCTCCACGGGTTCAATATGCCTGAATTATTTTCCCACGAAATAGTTTGCGGTGAATCAAAAAGTTCGTTCGCATTTTTTTCTGCAATTATTTCAGAAGGCAAGCTGAATTGAGTAGAAGCATTTTTTAGAATTTCAGAAGGCAATGCTTTTAAAAAATCAAAAATTCCTGTTTCTTTCTTTTTGTGAATGCCAAATGTTTCATAATCCATGAAAAGATTGATGACATCTGTTTCAGGAGGGTGATTATGTATCCAGCTTGCAAATTTGTCTGCCGTCAATGGATGCTCATTCCATCTTGCATCATCAAAACGAAAAGCGATGTCGTCTGATAAAACATAAGTTCTTAGTAATAATTTTACATCTTCGTTATTGGGAATTGCATAAACATGATTCGGAGAGCGCCCTTTTAAAATTTCGCTGGCACCTTCACACAAAACGCCTTTCAAACCCAATCCGACTACATGTTCTGAAATCTTGTTGTCATAAATTAATTCTGTGTTCCTGAAAATAGTTGTCTGCACTCCAAATATTTCCTTCACAAATGATTGATGTTTTTCAATCTGCCTTTGAAATTCTTTTTTTGAATAGAGATAGCTCAATGAAGAATAATAAGTCTCGGCTAAAATTTCTGCACAGCCGGTTGAAATTATTTCTTTGAATGAATCAATCACATCCGGGCGATGGCACAATAATAATTCTAAAACTGTTCCGCTGATGGAATAGCTGATTTTGAATTTCCCTTTGGTTTCTAGAATATTTGATAAGATAATTTCATTAGCCGGCAAATAACATTCATCAGCTAATTTATTAATCACAGCGATATCTGCTTCTGTGTTTTCATAAGAATGCAGCACATCAATATCTTTTGCATAATATTGTTTCAGTTGAAAAGGCTGGTGCACTTTGAAATATAAACACAGAGAAATCATAAGTAATTAGTTGAAGAAAATCTCGCCGCAAATCTATGACGGACTGAAAACCGCTGTTGTCACACTGCTGACATGAGTTGTTATAATTCTGTTATCAGTTCCACGCAACCGGATCGTTCAATTCAATTTTTTTGCGGTTGTAAAAAAGCATTCCTGAATCTCTTAACTCATTCAATAAAACGTTTACGCTTTGGCGTGAGGTTGCAATCACATTGGCGATATCTGTGTGCGTTAGATAATTGTTCAGGATGATTTTATCTCCAACACGACTACCATCCGTGCGAGCCCAGTTTTTGATAAAACGAACAAGCCTGCTTTTTGCGTCACGGAACACCAGGTCTGAATGACGGCCTTCTAATTTTTGTAATTTATTGTTTACTGTGTTTGCATAGCCCAACGCAATCATCGGATTGTCCTGTAAAAACTTTTTAAAATCGACCATATTGAAAGAACAGATAATGGTGTTGCTTGTTAAAGCTTCTGCATATTCATCAACGGAAACCCTTCCTTCCATTCCAAGGTCACCAAAGACATCGGGAGCTGTTAGAATGTCTTTTATCATTTCGTTATCTGTCTCATCGTTCACGGTGATTTTTATTTTACCTTTTATCAGCAAAAAAATCTTGCTGTAAGATCCTTCTCCATAACCGAATGACTCTCCGCGAAAAACAGTTTTTACTTTCGCAAGTGAACATGCATCTTTTATTTTTTGCTCAGATAGGTTAGTAAATAGCGGATGACTTTTCAAATACAAGTATTTAATTTCGTCTGACATGGTTTTAAGTTTTAAGATGAAAGAAATTTATTTGTTATTAGGATTTGATAAAGCAGTTTCAATTTTTGCTATCAGTGCATTTTTCGATATCAGCCCAACGGCATGGTCAATCAATTCGCCACTGCGGAAAAACAATATGGTTGGTATTTCCATTACCCCAAGTTCTTTGCTCAGTGCTTTTTCTTCTTCAATATTTACTGTATAGAAGTTTGCAGAGCCATTGTACGAATTTGCCAGGTCGTCATAAATCATCGAAACAATTTGCGAAGCGCCGTTCCATTCCATTGTAAAATGGACTATGGATAAGGTTTTACTGTTTAATTCGCTTTTGGAAAAATTCTTTTTTGCTGTCATCTTTTTTTCTCTTTTGTTTTTTGTTCGGTGCTGGTATATAGCCAACCTGTGTGCCAGAAAATTTGGAGCAGCTTTTTCGATACCCTGAAACCCTTTACTGCAAAGTGTTTTAGAAAAATGAAAGAATTTATTTTGAGGAGAACAATGCTAAAATAAATCCCAATTGGTTGGGAAACTCCCAAAATGTTGGGAGCTTATTTATTGGGAATAATGGGATTCTTGATTTTTTATTTTCGATTTTATGAAGGGCTAAAATCTTTTCTGTTAAAACCTTCTAAACTCTTCTTATTGTCATTTATATGACAGCACTTTGTTTGCATCGATTTTAATTTTGGTCTTCAAATTCTGATGATGAAAAAAATGGGGTCATTGATATTTGTGCTGATAATATCGACTACAGTGTTTGCACAACAAAAACGGTTGCCACGAATCAATCAGTTTCTTGACTTGAGCGGGGCTATTGGAAGTTCTGAGGGAACTGTCGCTTTCTCCTATGTGCGCAATTGGAAACTCGGAAAAAAACGAAAATTGGAGATTGGGTTAGGTGCAAGAGTGACATCGTATTTCGGTGTGAAGAGAGAATTTTATACTGCGCCTGCTAGATTGGCGAGGTCAACCACAATACCGTTCGTGATTGTGTTTGCAGGGCACGAGGAAAACAATATTGACACGCTTACGGTTCAAAGACCTTTCACCACATCATTAAATATATCTGCAAACTTCGGATATCATTTCAGCACAAGATGGTATGGGGGAATTAATATTGACCTGATTGGGTTTACTGTAGGAAGAACAACAAGCGCCATATTGTTGAGCAATGGAACAACATCGACAGAACATTCTGCAAAACCTGCAAATTTTAATGTGCTGCTTACAGGTGACAATGATTATGGAAGCCTTAACTCGGAATTTTTTGTGAAATATAAAATTGCTGAACGCTGGAAACTGAAAGCTGTTTATCAATTTTATTTTGCTGAATATAAAACACAAAATATAAAACAAATTGCTCCGGACGGAACTGTAGTTGACCGTTTTCGGAATAAAGTGAATGCATTTGGTTTGGGGGTATCGTATGACTTATAAAAGATAATAACTATGAAAAATCTTTTTTTGCTAACGCTGCTCATGTTTGTTTTTGCGTCATGCACAAAACAAAATTCTTCCGAAACGCCATCAGATAATCATATTGATTCAATTGCGAGCCAATTGAAATATTCAGGAGTTTTTCAAATAGGTGCAGAAGGTACTGTTATGGGAAAGGCAAATATTTATTTAAGTGGAAGTAAATATCAATTGGAACTTGACAGCTTTTCTGTTAGCAACGGACCAGATTTGCATGTGTACCTGGCGCAGGATATTCAGGGCATTCATTTTATTGAGCTTGGAAAATTGAAATCTACAAACGGGAATGATGTATATGATATTCCGGGCTTGCCGGATTTCACGACATATAAATACGCACTTATTTACTGTCAGCAATATAGCGTTTTGTTTGGCAGCGCAGAATTAAAATAATTTTTTTATGCAACTACAACAATCCATTAAAAATGTTTTTGTTCAACTGAGCGAATCCATTGACGGTCTCACAGACGAACAATATGCTCAGCCGATTTCTGCTTTGTCGAATGCCACGATTGGTCAGCATGTGCGGCATATTGTTGAATTATTTATATGCCTGGAAAATGGCTGCATCACCGGTGTTGTGAATTATGAAAAAAGGAAACGCGACAAGCGATATGAAACAGATAAGGACCTTGTGAAAGAACTGCTTCATCTCATTTATAAAAAGCTTGATAAAGTCAATAAAGATTTATTGCTCGAAACTTCAGGCGATGAAAATTCAGATGAAGCAATGACTATTATTACTAATTATTATCGCGAGATAGTTTATAATCTTGAGCACACCGTTCATCACATGGCATTGATAAGAGTCGGGTTGAATGAAATTTCCAATGTTCATTTGCCGGAAGGCTATGGTGTTGCTTCTTCAACTATGAAATACAGAAAATCTGTTGAAAATTAAAAGCTGATGCAAATGTCAATACAAAAACTTGCTAAGGTCTTTATTGCAGGGTTGTCTATTAGCTTTCTCGGTTCATTGCCATTGGGGACAATGAATGTTGCTGCAACGCACATTTCCATGCAACAAGGAACAGTCGCAGGTTTGATATATGCTGTTGGTTCGATGATGGTTGAAATAACGATTGTTCGCATTGCATTGGTTGCGATGGACTGGCTTGCAAAGCGCCACAAAATCTTTTTTATTCTTGAATTGTTCACCGTTGCGCTGATGCTTGCTTTAGCTATCGCGAGTTTTGTGGCGGCATATAATATGACAGGTTTTTCAAATTCATTGCAAAGTAATTCCTTGCCACCATTTTGGTCTGGCGTTTTGTTGAGTGCTACCAATCCATTGCATATTCCTTTCTGGCTCAGTTGGAGCACTGTATTGATGAACAAAAAAATTTTATTACCACAAGCAAAGCAATATAATTTTTATGTGTGCGGCATTGGTATTGGCACCATTCTCGGCTTCATGGTTTTTATTTATGGAGGCAATTATCTGATATCACAAATCAGCAACCATCAGAATTTATTGAATGCTGCCATCGGTTTTGTTCTTCTTGTTACAGCGATTCTGCAAATCAGGAAAATGATTGTGCAGCCTGCTTCAGTGAGATATGGAAGAATGTTGAAGATGATTTTTTTACCGCAGAGGAGCATAGGGTTTTTCACAGAGTTGCACTGAGGTTTTTGTTTTAATTCATCACAATTCTGCGAATATGCTTTTGTAAAGGGAATTGCGGATAATACCAAAGTTCAATAGTAGTATAAAAGATGAAAGGATTGCAACGCAACGATGTCAAACCGGAGTTACTAAAGCTGGTATTATAAAAAATCAGGCATCTCTTTTTATTCCCATTTTTTTCATGCGTGCTTCGAGTGTGGTTGGATTGAGCCCGAGGATTTTTGCAGCGCCTTTTTCTCCGCTCACTTTCCAGTTTGTTTTTTTCAGCACTTCAATGATGTGCTCTTTTTCTATATCTTCTAATTTTGTGGAAGCATTTTTTCCGTTGGTTGTTGTATTTATTTTTTGTGCGGGAAGCCAGTCACCATATTCTAACGAATTACCTGGGCTAAGAATCATTGCACGCTCAATTAAGTTTTCAAGCTCACGAATATTGCCCGGCCAATCATAATCGCTTAATGCATCCATTACATTTGTAGGAACGTTGGAAATTTTCTTTCCAACTCTTGATTCATGTTTTTGCAAGAAATGTTTTACTAATAATGGGATATCTTCTTTTCTTTCGCGTAATGGGGGACAGGTTATTGGAAATACATTCAACCGATAATACAAATCTTCCCTGAATTCTTTTTTCTCAATAGCGTTTGTGAGATTTCGATTTGTTGCGGCAATAACACGCACATTCACTTTCATGGTTTTCGGATTTCCAAGTCTTTCAAATTCGCCTTCCTGCAAAACGCGCAGCAATTTTGCCTGCAGCTCAACAGGCAATTCTCCAATCTCATCTAAAAAAATTGTTCCTCCATCGGCGAGTTCAAAGCGGCCGATTTTTCTTTCCATTGCTCCGGTGAATGCGCCTTTTTCATGACCGAACAATTCACTCTCGATTAAATTTGCCGGAAGTGTTGCGCAATTCACTTTTACCAATGGTCGTTTTGCACGATTGCTGATATTGTGAACTGCGCGTGCAATCAATTCTTTTCCTGTTCCGCTTTCGCCCATTATCAAAACAGTTGCATTGGTAGAGGCAACTTGTTCTATTTGTTGCAATACACGATGAAAATTTTTGCTCTTGCTAACGATGTCTTCAAAATTGTAGTTGAGCTTGATTTCTTCCTGCAGATATTTATTCTCAGCTTTCAATCTTGCCTGCTCTTGTTCCATCAACACTTGTTCTGTAATATCTAAAAACATAGTGCGTGTGAATTGCCCGCTTTTATCAGGATTTGACCACCATTGAATCCATAGAGGCTTTCCATTATCCTGCCGGCGCATTTCTAAAACTACACCACTTGTATCAGTACCGCGTCCAATTGATTCGAAAGCTTCTTTCATTCGGCGCTGCGCATCGGGCGTATCAGGCGCCATTTTTTTCCCGTATGTATTCGGTACATCTTCAGGCTTAACTCCGAGAATCCGCAGTGCAGCACGATTTGCACGAATGAATTTTGAATCGAGCCCTTCATTCACGTAAGCGATTGGCGCTTCTTCAAATAAATCCCGAAAGCGTTCTTCACTTTCTTTGAGTTGATGTTGCAGTTCTACATTTGCGCTTTCAAGCGTTTCTCTCAATTTTTCTTCGGCTCTAATTCTGTCTATTTCAGCACCTGCTCTTGCGGCAAAAATGCGAAGTATGTCAATTTGATTTTGTTCGTTTGTCATTGGCACGCGGTCGAAAGCAGCGATATTGCCAATCACTTTTCCTGTTGACGGGCTATATATCGGAACAGCGATCCATGATTTGATTCCTTTCTCACGTGGAAAAGTTTCTTCGAGTTTATCAGCACAAAAAAATTCTTTTCCCTGCATCACGATTTCACATGGCGTTCCCTTAGTGTCGTATTGAATATTCTCTAGAACCTCCTGTCTGTCCACATAAGAAAGCATGCGGAGTTTAGTGACCTCATCGTTCGAGCAGGAAACAACCATTGAATAGCGAACGTCTAATATATCAGTAATAAATTTTGTAAGCTCTCTGAAATAATCACTTCCCGTCACGCTTGATGTGCTTTCTGAAATAGAGCGAAGTATCTCTTCATCTCTTTTTCTTTTCTTTATATCGCGGACGGAGCTACAAAAATATTCGGCTCCATTATGTTCAATGAAATTATTGGTAACCTCAACAGGATAAATATTTCCCCTGTTATCGCGATGAGTTGTTTGCAAAATCTGCTGGCCTGTTTTTTTTGTTTCTTCCCATCGCAGGTCCCATTCTTTTTTAGTGAGCGTAGGGTTAAGGTCGAACACAGTCATTTTCATCAACTCATCATTCGAATATCCGGATTCGCGAATGACCGATTCATTCACACGTATAAAATGCCCGTCTTTATCGAGCCAGAATATCTGGTCTCGGATATTTTTTACGGTGCTATTATATAATTCAATTTCATTCAATCTCTCCTCCATCAGCTTTTCATGCTTTTTCTTTTCTTTGATATCTCTCACAAGGCTGCATGAATATTCTTTTCCATCAAGCTCAATAAAATTTCCTGTTATTTCAACATCATAGAGATATCCTGATTTATGCCAATGCTGCGCTTCAAAAACAATTTTCTTTTCCTTCTTCAATCGCTTCCAGAATTTTTCCCAATCCATCACAACTGTTGAAGGATTAATATCAGTGACTTTCTTTTTGGTAAGTTCTTCGCGTGAATAGCCAATCATCTGGCAAGCCATGTCATTTACCTGAAAAATATTTTGTTCTGAATCAATCCAAAACACAGCCTCGTGAAGGTTCTCTATCGTGAAATTTGATAGCAGTAATTCTTTTTGAAAATCTTTGGTGTTTGCTACTTGCATAGTTCAGCAATGTTCAGTCTGAATTCAAAAATGTGAGCTATTAACAAATTTAGTAATTAGAAATCAGACGTTAGTCAAGTGCAAGACTTTTATAGGAAAACAATCAGCTATATGCCTGTTTTAAAAAGGAGTTTAGTTATGTAAGGCGCTGGAATCTATCTTCAGGTACTGTAATCATGATATTATATCTTCCGATTTCATCATGCCCATGAGCGATGCCATGTCCAATTCTTCAGGGATATGTCTGTATTCGCCTTATTTAGCGTTATCAGCTAATGTTATAAAAATAAGAACCAATAATTTTATTGGCAACGGCGCATAATGATTACTTGCGGATATAATAATGAAAGGGCTTACAAAATTTTCATTTCATAAGCCCTTATTTACCCCCGAAAACTCTCAAACAAAAAACTATTTTTTCTCTAATAATTTAAAGAACTGATCAAGCTGCGGAAGGATAATAATCCGTGTGCGTCTGTTTGCTGCACGGCCTGCCGAAGTGCTGTTGGAATCTACCGGCAGGTATTCGCTCCGGCCTGCTGCTGCGATATGCGTTGGCGTTAGCCCATACTTATTTTGAAGGATCCGGACTACAGACGTGGCGCGTTTCACTGAAAGATCCCAGTTATCTAATAAATCACCACGATGGAATGGAACATTATCAGTATGCCCTTCCACCATAAATTCAATATCTGGCTGGTTCTTTAGCACAAGCGCCACTTTGCCCAAGACCCCTTTTGCTTTTTCCGTGACATTATAACTGCCGCTTTGAAAAAGGAGCTTATCGGAGATATCGATATAAACAACACCTTTATCAACTTTGATGTTGATATCTTTGTCATTCAAATCTCCGACGGCTCCTTTCAGATTGCTAACGAGTGCCATATTCAGAGAATCTTTATGCGCGAGCGCTGAGCGAAGGTCATGTATGTATGCATCTTTTGCGCCAATATTATCCAGTGATTGTTTGATGCTCTGTGCCTGCGAACTGGAAATCACAGAGAGGTCTTCCAATTGCTTTAAGGCTTGAGTATTATTTGCTTTCAGGTAATCAATCTGTTTTTTTAGCGCATCAATTTCTGCTTCATCACCGGAAGTTTTTTTATTAAGTGCTGCATCGCTTATTGATTTCTGGTCGCGACAATTTTTCAGATCGCTTTGCAAGGCAGCATTGGATTTGCTCAGGTCATCATATTTTGACTGAAGTGATTTGAATTTTTTGCTGCTAACGCATGAAAGGAGCATGATTGGCAGGATTCCCAGCCATGTGATTTTTCTTATTCGCATAATTATTGATTTATATTTTATATTTA
>Ga0209060_10004101_pt1 | contig 11630 bp, 8 predicted proteins | sample Coa_R1_8_FD_187155 | JGI IMG/M metagenome (GOLD analysis project Ga0209060, IMG submission 187155) | Surface soil microbial communities from Centralia Pennsylvania, which are recovering from an underground coalmine fire - Coalmine... | ecosystem: Environmental > Terrestrial > Soil > Unclassified...
TCAGGGAGCCCTCGCCGGGGTCATGATCGATGCGATCGCCGCGGCGGCGGGCCTGCCGGTCGCCGAGGTGCGGCGCGCGGCGATGTATGCCGGCGGCCTGGGGGTCGTGGCCCGCAGCGCCCTGCTCGACGGACCCGCTGCTCTCGCCAGCTTTCAGCTGCGGCTGTTCTCGCCGATCGCGCCGATGCTCGCGCAGACGGCGGCGGACGTGGGCGAGGCGCTCGGCACGCTCGGCGGCGAGGCCGCGTTCGAGTGGAAGATGGACGGTGCGCGCATCCAGGTGCACAAGCTCGGTGACGACGTGCGCATCTACACGCGGAGCTTGAACGAGGTAACGGGCGCCGTGCCGGAGATCGTCGAGCGCGTGCGCATCCTGCCCGAGCACTCGTTCGTGCTCGACGGGGAGGCGATCGCCTTCGATGCCGCCGCGCGCCCCCACCCCTTTCAGATCACGATGCGGCGCTTCGGTCGCAAGCTCAACGTCGAGGCGCTGCGCGAGGAGCTGCCGATCCAGGCGTTCTTCTTCGATGCGCTGCTCATCGGAGGGTCAAGCCTCGTCGACCGCTCCACGCGCGAGCGGGGCGAGGCGCTCGAGTTCGCCGTGCCGCCCGAGATGCGCATTGCGCGGCTCGTGACCGGCTCGGAATCGGAGGCGAGCGCGTTCTACGACGCGGCGCTCGCGGCGGGTCACGAGGGCCTGATGGCGAAATCCCTCGAGGCACCCTACGAGGCCGGCAATCGCGGTGCGGGCTGGCTCAAGATCAAGCGCGCGCACACGCTGGACCTCGTGGTACTGGCCGCGGAATGGGGCCATGGACGCCGCACGGGCAAGCTCTCCAATCTGCACCTGGGTGCGCTCGATCCGGCGAGCGGCGAGTACGTGATGCTCGGCAAGACCTTCAAGGGGCTGACCGATGCGATGCTCGAGTGGCAAACGAAGGCGCTGCTCGAGCGCGAGGTGCGGCGCGATGACTGGACGGTGTACGTACGGCCCGAGCTCGTCGTGGAGGTCGCATTCAGCGACCTGCAGAGGAGCGTGCGCTATCCCGGGGGACTGGCGCTGCGGCTTGCGCGTGTGAAACGATACCGCGACGACAAGCGCGCCCTGGAGGCCGACACGCTCACGGCCGTGCGGCGCATCTTCGAAGCTCAGGGAGGAGCCCGGTGAAATGACCACGATGAGAATCGTCACCTACAACGTGAACGGGCTGACCGCGCGCTGGCCCAATCTCGCCCGCTGGCTCGAGCAGACGCGCCCCGACATCGTCTGCCTGCAGGAGCTCAAGTCGCCGCAGGACCGCTTTCCCCAAGAAGAATTGCAGGCGCTCGGCTATGGCGCGATCTGGCACGGGCAAAAGAGCTGGAATGGGGTTGCGATCCTCGCCCTCGATGCGCAGCCGGTCGAGATCCGCCGTGTGCTGCCCGGAGATCCCGAGGATGTGCACAGCCGCTACATCGAGGCCAGCGTGCGCGGGCTCACTGTCGGGTGTTTGTATCTGCCGAACGGTAACCCTGCTCCCGGCCCGAAGTTCGACTACAAGCTGCGCTGGCTGGATCGCTTGCTCACGCATGCGGCCGAGCTCGCGGCGCGCGATGCACCCGTGATCCTCGCGGGAGACTACAACGTGATTCCGACCGAGCGCGATGTCTACAAGCCGGAGCGCTGGGTCGACGATGCGCTGTTTCGCGTCGAGGTGCGCGAGGCGTACCAGAAGCTTCTCTCGCAAGGCTGGACGGATGCGCTGCGCGCTCTGCACCCGGAGGAGACGATCTACACGTTCTGGGATTATTTTCGCAACGCCTATGCGCGCAACGCGGGGCTGCGGATCGACCATCTGCTCCTCAACCGCGCGCTCGCCGGGCGCCTGACCGCGGCCGGAGTCGAGCGCGAGGTCCGCGGCTGGGACAAGGCGAGCGACCATGCGCCGACGTGGGTGGAACTCAAGGAGTAGCTCGCCGGTGCGCATCCGGGCAGCACATAGATCTAGGTTTTCTGCGGCGCGAGAGCGTTGCGCACTGCCTGCGGGGTGATCGGTATATGCCGCAAGCGTGCGCCGGTCGCGTTGAAGATCGCATTGGCGATCGCGGGTGCCACCACGGTGGTGCCGGGCTCACCCAAACCTACGGGCGGCTCCGTGCTGTCGATGAAGCTCACGTCCATTTCAGGCACATCGCTGATACGGAGCGGTGTATAGGTATCCAAGTTCGTGTCCACCACCTGGCCGTTCGCGATCTGTGTGCCCTCATGCAGGGCCATGCTGAGCCCCCACAATGCGCTGCCCTCGATCTGTCCTCGAGCGCTGTCCGGATCGACGACCGTGCCGGCATCGACCACCATCGTGAGCTTCTCGACGCTGACGACGCCGGAGCTGCGATCAACGCGTACGCGCGCACAGCAGGCCACCCAGGTGGGCATGTCACGCTCTTGGCCAAAGCTGGTCGCGAGCCCCAGAGCCGTATCGAGCGGAAACTTGCTGCCCCAGCCGGCGCGCTGCGCCGCGCGCTGCACGACTGCGGCTTGACGGAGCGCACCGCCCACTGCGCTGGGGGCTGAGCCGGCATTGCGCCCCTTGCCGTCGAGTAATTGCAGGCGAAAGGCCACGGGATCGGTCTTGACGTGATGCGCCGCTTCATCGATGAAGCTTTCTACCGCGAAGTTAGTCCAGCCCGGGCCGACCGAGCGCAACCAGCCGGGGCGAAAGGTCGAATTGGCGAGATCGTTGGAGATCGCCCTCACTTTCTGAGCCCCGACGTCGTACCAATGATCGGCGCCCGCGATCGCGAACGGATCATAGGAAGCGCCCCCAAGGCCTTTGGGCATGAATGCCGGAGCCATGACCTGTGTCGGCCAGCCCGCGGCGGCGTGATGCTCCATCGCCGTCACCTTGCGATTCTCATCGAAGGCGATGCGCAAGGTTTGCACGGAGGGCGATCGCACCGAATCGAATCGCGCATCGTCGGTGCGGGTCAGCACCATCTTGAGAGGGCGGCCGAGCGCCTTGGCGGCGAGGGCCGCGGGCACCGCGTAATCCCCGTTCAGACGCCGGCCGAATCCGCCGCCGATCAAGTAGGTGCGCATGATGATGCTGGTCTCGGGGCGCTCGAGCGCCTTCGCGAGCGTCGGCATGATCAAGCTCTGCCATTGATTACCGGTGTGGATCTCGAAGACCCCGTCTTTCTCAAATGCCAGGGCATTGACCGGCTCGAGCTGAAAATGCAGCACCGTCGCGGTCGTGTAGGTGTGCTCGAGCGTGGAATGGGCCGCCTTGAGGGCCGCGGCCGTATCACCGCCGCCCGTATCGAGGAGCACCCCACCCTCGCTCTTGCCGATCAGCGCCTCGGCATGCGCCTGGATATCGCTCTCGGAGACGGTCGCACCGGGACCCGGTGTCCAGGTTACTTTCACGAGGTCTGCGGCGCGAATTGCCGCAGGATAGCTCTCGGCGATGACCATGACCCAGCCCGGCACCGTATCGGAGGGATCGTGCAGCACGATGCTGCGCAGGTACCCCTTCACATTGCGTGCTGCGCTGTCATCGACTGCGCTCGCAACCGATCCGTTGCGGGTCGGCGGTATCTTCGGCCGGCCGTAGACCATATTGGCCTCGCTCGCATCGATCCCGTAGATCGCCGAGCCGTTGGTCTTTGCGGCGACGTCGAGGGCGACGACTTCGCGGCCCACCAGGCGGCGCTCGGCCGCCGGCTTGATCGGTAGGGCGTTCAGCTCTTCGGGCGAGTAGCGACGGCTGAGATTCGCACGTCGGACAATCTCTCCATACGTGATCTTGCGCGCGCCGGATACGATGGCGCCGCTGCGCGCCGCGCAGCCGCCGAGCGGGGCTCCGAGCAGCTTCGCTCCAGCCTCGAGCAGAGCGATTCGCCCCGCCGCTCCGGCGCGGCTGTAGATCGGCCAGCTTTGCCAGATCGACCAGCTACCGCCCGTGACCATCAGGCCCCATTTGGGGTCGGTGTCGACGTGCACGATGCGCACCTTGTCCCAATCCGCCTCGAGCTCGTCCGCCACGATGCGGGCGATGGCCGTGCCCACATGCTGGCCCATTTCTGCGCGGATGATGTTCACCGTGACGGCACCGCTGGGGTCGATCGCAAACCACAGGCTCGGCTGGAACACAGGGCCATCCGTCGCGGGCAGCCTGCCGCCGGGCAGCGCGGGATCCATCGCTGCGAGCGCCGTGCCGGCAAAGCTGAACGCAAGGCTCGCACCCGACATGCCCACGAGGAAATCACGGCGCGTGAGCGCTGCCGTCACTCGCCGCTCTGAGGAGAGCTTGATCATGTCGGCTTGCTCGCCATGGCGGCAGCGGCCTGCTTGATCGCGGCCCGAATCCGCACGTAGGTCATGCAACGGCACAAATTCCCCGCCATCACGGCATCGATATCCTGATCGCTTGGCGCGGGGAAGTCCTTCAGCAGCGCCACCGCCTGCATGATCTGGCCGGACTGGCAATAGCCGCATTGCGGCACCTGCAGTGCAGCCCAGGCCTTTTGCACGGGATGCGCTCCCAGCGGATCAAGTCCCTCGATCGTGGTCACGGCGGCGCCTGCGACCGCGTTCAAGGGAGTGATACACGACCTTGTGGCGCGCCCGCCGACGTGCACCGTGCAGACACCGCACAAACCGATCCCGCAGCCGAACTTCGTGCCGGTGAGACGCAACTCATCGCGAATCACCCACAGGAGCGGCGTATTGCCCGGTGCATCGACGGACACCGCGCGCCCGTTGATCGTGAAACGCGTCATGTCAGTTCGCTCCAGACATCGCGGAAGAGGGCTTTGGTGGCTTGCTCGCCCCGCGCAGAGCGGCAACCTTCTCCTCGAGGTGCGGCCAGGGCGGCAGATCGGTTCGCGTAGCGCGCAGATAAGCCGCGATCTGCGCGATATCGCGGTTGCTGAAACCGCTCGCAAAAGCCGGCATCACGATTCCGGGGGCGCCCTCTCTGGCACTCACGCCATGGAGCACGACGCCGATCAAATTTGCGGGCTCGGGAAGACTGACGGCGCTGTTGAGCGCGAGATCGGGACGCAGCGGATTCGGCGTGCCGCGGTTGTAATGACAGGAAGCGCATGCCGAGACATAGAGGCGAGCCGGTGCATCGTAGGTCGCCATGCGGACGCGATCGAGCTGCTCGCGCTGCAAGGCTTTCTGCACGGCCGCGTCCTTCGAGGCCGCGCGCGACGCCGCCTCGTCGATCGTCGAGAAATAGGTCGCGATCGCTTGGACGTCCGAGTCCGGCAGCTTCGCGAGACCATCGTGAACGACCGGCGCCATGGGGCCTGCCACGGTCCCGTGCAGCGCGCTCACGCCCGTCCGCAGATAGGCCATCAGCTCCTCAGCATCCCAGGGCACGGGCGCCGGATTGGCCGCGGTCAAAGGCGGCGCGGACCAGGTGTCGACGTCGGCGCCGGCATAGCGCGCGTGCTTCTTCTCGCCGCCCAGCACATTGCGCGGGGTATGACAGGCACCGCAATGGCTGATGCCTTGAGCGAGATACGCTCCTTCATTCCATTCGGCGTCGCGCTTCGGGTCGGGCTGGAACCTTCCGGCCCTGAAAAAGAGCAGTTTCCAGCCTGCCTGCAAGGCGCGGATGCTGAGCGGGAAAGGCACCGTGTTCGCCGGAGCTCGCGCCACCACGGGCTCGCGTGTCATGAAATAGGCATAGAGCGCGCGCACATCGGCGTCGGTCAACCGGGTGAAATGATTGTAGGGAAAGGCCGGAAACAGATGCGCTCCATCGCGTGCGACGCCCTCGCGCATGGCTCTGGTGAAGGCCGCCTCCGACCATGTGCCGATGCCGGTCTCTGGATCGGGCGTGATGTTGGTGGAATAGATCGTGCCGAAGGCGGTATTGATCGCGTAGCCGCCCGAATAAGGCTTGCCATCCCTCGCGGTGTGGCAGGTGATGCAATATCCCGCCCCGGCCAGCTGCTCGCCGCGCGCGATGAGCTCGGGCGAGAATGCCGAGGTGGGTGGCGGGTTGATGGGCGCAATCGCCGCACGATGGGCGAACAGCGCGAAGCCGGCCACACCGACCACGATGACTACAACAACGATGAGGGCGCTACGTCTGAACATCGGCCTGCTCGCGCTTTTGGAGGCCATTGCTTATCGGTTACAGCTTATACCCGGCGAGCAATCAAAGCACCCTGCACCCGCGGGGCTCACGCCGGCCCACGCACAAGCGCGCGCCGCTCGCTCGCCAGCCCTCTGCTCGCGCGGCAGGGCGCCGCGCTATGCTTGGCGAGGAGCTCCTGGGCTTGGCGCTGAAGGTTGCCGAAAATGCGCGTACTTGCAGTCGCGGATGACTTTCGACAGTTCGGCACCATCGTCTTTCTGGCGGTCGCGGCCTTGTGGCCGATCGTCGACCCGCTGGGGGGCGCGCCGATTTACCTCGCGATGACGAGCACGCTCACCGCGGAGCAGCGCAAGGAGATGGCGAAAGCCGTCGCCATCAACAGCTCCTTGCTGCTGCTCGCTTCGACCCTCGTCGGTGCTTACGTACTCGATTTTTTCGGAGTGTCGATTCCCTGCGTGCAAGTGGCGGGGGGCATCGTCGTTTGCGCCATTGCATGGTCGTTGCTCAACGCACCCAACGCCTCGCCGGCGATGGCAGGGAAGAGCCCCGAAGTGCTCGCACCCGACACGCTTCGGCAACGCGCATTTTATCCAATGACCATGCCGTTGACCGTGGGTCCGGGATCGATCTCGGTCGCCATCACACTCGGCGCGAACCCGCCCATCGGTCTGCGCTCCCTGTTTGTTACAGCCGTTGCACACTCGCTCGGCATTCTGCTCGTGGGGCTCACCGTCTACCTCTGCTACGCCTATGCCGACCGCCTCATGCGCACATTGGGCCCGGTCGGCACCAGTGTGGTGCTGAGACTCACGGCCTTCATCCTGTTGTGCATCGGGGTCCAGATCGCCTGGAACGGCCTCGGCACGCTGCTCAAAGGCATTGCGTAGGCGGTGCGCCGTGGCCGTCCTGCGGACCATTTCGGTTCCACGAGACGAGGCGCATCATAGGCGGAGCGACCAGCGCGGTCCCATCACCCGAGGGAGAGCATCGTGAGCTTATTTGGCAGCGGAGGCGACCTACAGCGCCAATTCATCGCGCGACCGGATGCCGCGAAAGACCTCATCCTGTTCAAGTGGCCCGACATGACGATCCGGCGCCTCACCCAGGTGACGGTGCAGCCGGACGAGACGGCCTTGTTCGTCAAGGAAGGCAAGGTGATCGGCAAGATCCCCCCCGGCCGCTCGACGCTCGACGGGGCGCTCATTCCCTTCCTCGGCGACCTGGTGGACTTCGCGAGCGGCGGCAACATGTATCGCGCGGAGCTCTACTTCATCGGCACGCGCGAGTTCGTCGATCTGCCGTTCGGCGGGCCGATCGATGACATCGAGGACCCGGAGACCGGACTTGCGGTGGGGCTGCGCGTGTTCGGCGAGTACGCGCTGCTCGTCAGCGATCCGGGGCTGCTCATCACCAAGCTCGTGGGTACGCGTCAGGCGACCAACGACACGATCACCGACTGGTCGCGCGAGCAGATCCTGAAATCGCTGCGCACCGGGTTCGTGCGCAAGCTCACGACCGAAAAGTGGCCGGTGCTGGGGCTCGCCGCGCGCACGGCAGAGATCGAGACGGAACTGCTCGGAGTGGTCCAGGGCTCGTTGCAACCCTACGGGATCACGATCACCCGGCTCGGCAACATGACCATCAGCCTGAAGCCCGAGGATGAGCACACGCTCAAGGAGCTGCGCAAGGACCGGGCCTACACCCAGCTCGCGGGCGGCAGCTTCCGGGAATACGGGGTCGGTGCCGCGCTCAAGGGGATCGGCGAGGGCGCCGCGGCCGGCAACAATACCGGCGCTGCGACGCTCGGCGTCGGCATGGGCCTCGGTGGAGTCGTCGCGGGCTTTGGCGCCATCCCCAATCCGGGCGCTGGCGGCGGCGGTGGCGGCGGCGGGGCCGGGGTTGCGTCACCGGGTCGGCCGCCCGGCGGCACTGCGGCGGCGGCAGCCAGCATCGAGTGCCCCTCCTGCCATGCGCCCAACGCGCCGGGGGGCAAGTTTTGCTCGAGCTGCGGCGCGCCGATGCCCGCACCTCAGGCGCACTGCACGCAATGCGGCGCGAGCGTGCAACCCAACGCGAAATTCTGTGCGGGCTGTGGAGCGGCGCTGAAGTGAGCGGCGCGCCGGCCGCGCGCCCACGCGCGGCGCCGCGCGCCTCGAACGCCTTCGCGGGTCTGGGCGTCGCGGGTGGGTGTGCGCTGGCAGTGCCCGGCGGCAACGCCTGGGCGCGGGCGGGCGGCGGCGGACACGGCGGCAGCGGCGGTGGACACTCGTCCGGCGGATTCTCGGGCGGTGGGCACGGCGGTCACTCGAGTGGCGGCTCGGGCGGCGGCTCCGTCGTCGCTCTCATCGTCGTGGCGCTGGTGTTCTGGCTCATCTTTCGCCGCGTCCGGCGCAACGCGGCTTCGGGCATGTCAACTCTCGCGGCCACTCCCGCCGGCCAGCAGATCATCAGCGAGGTGCTCTCGGCGGCCGCCTCGCGCGGGGTGATCCCCGAGGGGCTCCTCGGAGGCGCACTGGCTCGTCCGCAGTTGCCGGCCGCCCTCGAGGCCATCCGCGCCCGCGATCCCGGCTTTGACATCGAGACCTTCCTGCAGCGTGCGGAGATGACGTTTTTCCTCGTCAAGCGCGGCCTGCAAAAGAACGATCCCGCGGCCATCCGTCCTTATCTCGCCGATGATGTGTTCGCGGAGATCTCGGGCGTGATCGCGCAGCTCGGCTCACAGCATCGCCATGTGCTGCTCGAGAGCCTCAACGTGCGCGACGTGCACATCGTCGATGCCCAGTGCGACGACACGATGCAACGGCTGACCGTTCATTTCGACCTCGTCTACCGCGGCAAGACGCTCGACGATGCGCAGCACGTGATCGCGGATGAGCGGCAGGATCAGCGTCACGCGGAGCGCTGGGTCTTCAAACGAGCGGCCCAGGCGAAGACGCCCGCGGCCGGCGGCGTCGTTGCATCGCGCTGCCCGGCGTGCGGCGCGGAGCTCAGTCTCGCGCTGGATGGGACCTGCCGGCACTGCCGCGCCAGTGTGACCAATGGCAGCGTCGATTGGGTGGTGGCGGGCGTGATGCCGGCGGCCTTCCTCGGCTATACCACCGATCCGCTGATGGCGGTGGCGGCTCGCACGGTGGAGGAAGGCGTCGCGACCCTGCGTGCGTCGGACCCTCAGTTCGATCCGCAGGCCTTCCTCGGGCGTGTGCGCACGGCGTTCCTGACGCTGCAGGATGCCTGGTGCCGCCAGGATCTCAACAAGGGACGCAATTTCCTGAGCCCGGGTGCCTACTTCGCCTGGAGCGCGCAGCTCGAGACGATGGCGGCCGAGGGACGGCGCAATGTGATGGAGAACGTGAGCGTCGCGCGCATCGATCCCGTCCGCCTGGTGCACGGCCGCGTTTTCGATGACTTGACGGTGCGTATCGCGGCCTCGGCGGCCGACTTCGAGGTGGACGGCGCCGGTCACATCGTCTTCGGTGACCGGGTGGTGCGCCCTTTTGCGGAGTACTGGACCTTTCAGCGATCGGTGGGCGTGACGACCACGGGAAAACCGGGGACGCTCGAGAACACCTGTCCCACCTGCGGCGCGCCGATCGAGCTCACGCAGATCGGCGAATGCAAATACTGCAAGTGCGCCGTCACGAGCGGCAAGTTCGACTGGGTGGTGTCGCGGATCGATCAGGAGGACGGGGCCGGATTTGCGAGCGGCACTGCTCCAGGTCATGCGGTCGGCGCACAGGTGGCAGCGGCGATTGGCGGCGCGGTGGTCAGCGGTCTGCTGAGCGAGCTCTTGTCCTCGCGCCCGCGATGAGGGGCGTGCGACCCGCGCCCGCTTGCCGATGTTGAATTTACGAGAATACGCGGCGCTCGACGCCGTCGGCCTGGCCGCCCGGGTTCGCTCCGGTGAGCTGTCGGCGATCGAGGTGACCGAGGCGGCGATCGCCGCCATCGAGGCGCTCGATCCGAAGCTGAATGCGCTGGTGCTGCAGGGCTTCGATCTCGCCCGCGAGGCGGCCTCGAAGGTGAGGCGCGAGCAACCGCTCGCGGGCGTACCGTTCCTCATCAAGGACATCGGCGTTCACGTCGAGGGCTGGCCGACCACGATGTCGTCGCGCTTTTTCTCCGGGGCGACGCCGCGTCCCGACAGCGAGATCGTCAAGCGCTGGCGCGCGGCCGGTGTGGTCTTTCTTGGCAAGACCAACACGCCCGAGTTTGCCGGCGAGTTCGTCACCGAGCCCGCGTTCCGCGGGGTGACCCGCAATCCATGGGATCTCGCGCTCACCGTGGGCGGCTCGAGCGGCGGTGCGGCCGCCGCCGTCGCGAGCGGCATGGTGCCGGTGGCGAGCGGGTCGGATGTGGGCGGCTCGATCCGCGTGCCGGCCGCATGCTGCGGCCTGTTCGGGCTGAAGCCTTCGCGAGGTTTGAACCCCGTGGGACCCTATCACGCCGAGGGCGGCGCGGGTCTCAACTGCGAGCACGTGCTCTCGCGCAGCACGCGCGACAGCGCCGCGTTTCTCGATGCCACGGCAGGGCCCGAGAGCGGCGCTCCATACCGCGTCGAGCGATCGGTCAAATCCTATCTCGCGGCGCTCGAGGAGCCGCTCGGCCCGCTGCGCGTGGCCTGCATCGAGGAGGCGCTTGGCGGCACGCCGGTGAACGGCGAGATCCGCGCAAGGCTCCGGGAGGCGGCGGCCCTTCTCGAGAGCTTGGGGCATGAGGTGCAACCGCGACGCTTTCCCGCCGAGGTGAGCGAGGCTGCGGCGGGTGAGGGCTGGGTGTCCTTGTGGTTCATGGATACCGCTGCGGCCATTCGCGAGCGCGGTCGCGAGCTCGGCCGGCCGCCGCGGCCGGACGAGATCGAGCGTCTCTCGCATTTCATCGTCGATCGCATCGAGCGCATGGGCGCCCTCGAGTACCTGAGCGTGCGCCAATTGGCGCACCGCGTGCGGCTCGCGATGAGCGCGGAGTTCGCCGACGTCGACCTGATTCTGACGCCTTCGACGGCGACGCTGCCCCCGCTCGTGGGGTCGATCAGCGCCAACGCTCCGGACTTCTGCTACACACGCTGGGCCGCGCGCTCGTACGCGTTCGCGCCCTTCTCGGAGGTCTTCAACGTCACCGGCCAGCCCGCCGCGAGCCTGCCGCTCTTTCAGTCCGCCCAGGGGATGCCCATCGGCATGCAGCTCGTCGGCCGGCAGGACCGAGATCATGTGGTACTGCGCGTGGCGGCGGAGCTCGAGGCCATCACAGGCTGGACATCGCGGCAGCCCCCGCTTTGGGCCGGGTCGATCCGGTGAGCGACTGCTGAGAGAAACGCGAAAATCGCGGGGGCGGCAGGGCGGCGTTGCCGACGGCCGCCCCGTTCGCTGGGTGGATCACGATCGGCGGAGCACCGGCCGCGTGAGGCAGGTCGGGCCGCCTTCGCACGCGATGCACAGCGAGGCGGCCTCGAAGGCTTCGACCCGGCAGCCTGCCGCCTCGAGCGCGGTGCGGGTCCGCGGAAAACCGGCCACCATGATGAGCTCCCGAGGCGCGGTG
>Ga0209060_10004105_pt1 | contig 11618 bp, 8 predicted proteins | sample Coa_R1_8_FD_187155 | JGI IMG/M metagenome (GOLD analysis project Ga0209060, IMG submission 187155) | Surface soil microbial communities from Centralia Pennsylvania, which are recovering from an underground coalmine fire - Coalmine... | ecosystem: Environmental > Terrestrial > Soil > Unclassified...
ACTGTCGCCGCTCGTCGGTTATCATTGCCGCCATCTGCCGACCTGCTCGCAATATGCTGATGAAGCGATCGGCCGGCATGGGCTTTGGGCAGGCGGCTGGATGACCCTCGCGCGGTTATTGCGGTGCCATCCGTTTGGCACGTCCGGCCTCGACTTCGTGCCCGCAGCGCTGCCGCCGGGCTCGCGTTGGTATCTACCATGGCGCTATGGCCGCTGGCGCGGCGTCAACGATCTCCGCGCTGACGAGACGGGCGGGCCTCGCGTCGGCGGCTCAAGCTAGCGATCTGTCTGAACAAGTTGGTCGAGCCGGAGTGAAGCGTCGGCGGAACCGAGCTCTGCGGCACGACGGTACCACTCCCGCGCTTGGGTCGGGTCGGCGTGGAAATTGATGATGCCCAGGCGTTTCAGCACGGACGGATCGTAGGTTCCGCCGAGCGCAAGCGCCGCCTGCGGATCATCGCGTTCGGCCGCCCGGCGCAGAACCAGCCTGGCCGCAGCAACGTCGCCGGCGGAAAGGTAGGAGCGTGCGCGGGCAAGCAGGGCCGCAACCTCGTCGCGGTCCGGCGAGGCAACGTTGGATTGTTGAGGAGGACTAGTGGGCGCCGCCACCGGCGTCGCAAGGGGCGCCGCGGGAACCCTGGATGCCGGAACCGGAACCGACGGTAACGACGCAGCGGCAGCCGGAGTCGGGGGAGATGCCGCAGGAGGAGGTGCCGCCGTGGGCCGTGGTGGTGCAGGCGGAGGCGCCGCGACAGCGGCCGGAGCCGGGACGGCACGGGATGCAGGTGCGCGGGGCACCGAGATTCCGGGCGCCTGCGCGGCTGGGGAAGTCCCGACGCCGTCCGTGCCGCGCGTATAATTGGCCATTCTCCAAGTCGCCTGATTGGAAGTCGTGTCGGTGGATCGTCGAGGCGCGATGTTCTCGGCGGCAGGCGCCGCTTGCGCGGCTTCAACGCTTCGGTAGGAGACAAGTGCCATATCGGCAGCAGACGGGCTTGCGGCTTGGCCGTCCGGCGCCGCCGCGTGGGGCGCGGTAATCCAAAGAAAGCCGAGCGCCCCTCCTGCGGCCAAAACCATCACTCCCATGAGCCGAGCCACGACGGCAAAGATCGGGGTCTTTCCGTGGTACAGTGGCGGCTCCGGCATCTGGTCAGGAGAGAGTGCAAGGCGCGAACGCAGTTCCCTCAAGGCCGCGTCGCCCTCGAAAACGGGCTGGCGCTTCTTGCGCTTCCAGACGGCGTCAGATGTCACGGCCTGCACAGTCCGGGAAACACGAGGCAGCTTGGAATCCCGGTATGAGGAGGGATCCTTCACAGGCACATCGTCCTGCTCAGGGTCGGCGCCTTGCGGCAGCAGCGCGTTTCTGCCCGTCGCCTCTCGTGTCGTCGTGTCTCGTGTCGTCGCGTCTCGCGCCATCAAGGTGTCCCGCGCAGATGCTCCCTCCCGCAAAGGCATGACAACGCGCGGAGGTTTTAGATCACGCTGCGGCGCCAATTCGTCCACAGCCGCCACGTTTCGCGTCGCCTCGCCCTGGAACGCCGTTTCGGCACGCCCGCCTCCGGACATCCGGGCCCAACGCGGCGCATAACCCAGCGGCCCGTCGGGCCCGCGAACTGGCGTACTCATGCTCCCCCTCCGCTATTGCGCTACCCACCCACTTAGGGCACCGGAACGATGCGCCCGTCGCGACGTTCTCAATCGCAAGGCCGATGGCCGATAGCGATGCGCTGACATTTCATCGAAAACTGCACTTCCTCCGACTTACTCCGAACAGAACCTTTCCAGCGCCCCGAAAAAGCTCGACCCTTAAGGCGCGTGCCGCCCACGCACGCTGCCAGCATTCAGCTTCGACATCTGTATCGCCGAGATCGCCGCCCCGCACGACGCGATCTTACATCCCCACCACTTCCGCGGTGCCCCCGCCACACAAGTGCGACCGCGTTAAAAGTTTCCGCAATAGGTTGCTCGACAGTTTGACGGTAATGTGGTCTTTTGTCGAAATCTGCCTTCGATTTTCGCCGAATTCAAGCGTCACTTGCAAAGTACTACTTCTGGTCTCATCAATCGTCCGGTCCGTCAAGTTCTCTCCGTGGACCAACGTCGATCGGGTTTCAGCCCGATCGCCTTGATGATCTTGGATTCTTCGTCGCCCCTGCGTCTGTTGCCCTGCGTCTATTGAACGGATGGTGCCTACCCGTTGGCCGGCGCCCTGGCCCCAATAATCTCGTTGCTGGAAAAGTCGTTTTCTTCCCGCCCGGTTTCAGGTAAACACCCGGTTCCAATTGCGCTTACCTGCATTCGTAGGCAGCGAGTGAGCAACAGGAGTTGAAAAATGGCCGCCAACGGCTCGATCGCCCTTACTTTTCCTGATGGGGCGCGCCGCGAATACCCCAAAGGCATTACCGGTCTCGATGTCGCCAAGGCGATCGCGCCATCGCTTGCCAAGCGCACGGTCGCAATGGCGCTCGACGGCGCGCTGGCGGATCTTGCGGATCCAATCGACCAGGACGCGAAAATCGAGTTCATCAACCGCGACGACCCGCGCGCGCTGGAGTTGATCCGCCACGACGCCGCCCATGTGCTCGCCGAGGCTGTGCAGTCGCTGTGGCCCGGCACTCAGGTCACCATCGGGCCGGTGATCGAGAACGGCTTCTATTATGATTTTTTCCGCAACCAGCCGTTCACGCCTGAGGATTTTCCGGCGATCGAAAAGCGCATGCGCGAGATCATCGCGGCCGACAAGCCCTTCACCAAGGAAGTGTGGTCGCGCGAAGATGCCAAGCGTGTGTTCCGCGACAAGGGCGAGCTGTTCAAGGTGGAACTGGTCGATGCCATTCCGGACGACCAGGAGATCAAGATCTACAAGCAGGGCGACTGGTTCGATCTGTGCCGCGGCCCGCACATGACATCCACCGGCAAGGTCGGCAACGCCTTCAGGCTGATGAAGGTGGCGGGGGCCTATTGGCGCGGCGATGCCAGGAACCCGATGCTGACCCGCATCTACGGTACGGCCTTCGCCAAGCCCGAACAGCTTGACGCTTACCTCAAACAACTCGAGGAGGCCGAAAAGCGCGATCACCGCCGGCTCGGGCGGGAGATGGACCTTTTCCATTTCCAGGAGGAGGCGCCGGGCTGCGTGTTCTGGCATCCCAAGGGCTGGACCCTGTTCCAGGCGCTGGAGCAGTACATCCGGCGTCGCCAGGACGCTGCCGGCTATGTGGAGGTGAACTCGCCGCAGCTCATGGACCAGCAATTGTGGGTCACCACCGGCCACATGCAGGCCTACGGCGACCTGATGTTCCTCACGGAAAAACGCGAGGAAGATGGGCGCGTCTACGCCATCAAGCCGATGAACTGCCCCGGGCACGTCCAGATCTTCAAGAACGGGCTCAAGTCCTATCGCGACCTGCCGCTCAAGATCGCCGAGTTCGGGAAGGTGCACCGTTTCGAGCCGTCGGGTGCGCTGCACGGGCTGATGCGGGTGCGCGCGTTCACGCAGGACGATGCGCATATCTTCATCACCGAGCACCAGATCGCCGAGGAAGTCCTCAAGGTCAACAACATGATCCTCTCGATCTATGAGGATTTCGGCTTTCCGGACGTGCACATCAAATTCTCCGACCGCCCCGACAAGCGCATCGGCGACGACGCCGTCTGGGACAAGTCGGAGGCCGCCCTGATGGCGGCCTTGAAAGCCTCCGGCCGCACCTGGACCCTCAACAAGGGCGAAGGCGCGTTCTACGGGCCGAAGCTCGAATACGTGCTGCGCGATGCCATCGGGCGCGACTGGCAATGCGGCACCGTGCAGGTCGACCTCAACCTGCCGGGCCGGCTCGGCGCGTTCTACATCGACGAGCACTCCAACAAGGTGACGCCCGTCATGCTGCACCGGGCCATGTTCGGCTCGCTGGAGCGCTTCACCGGCATCCTGATCGAGCACTTCGCCGGCCACTTCCCGCTGTGGCTCGCGCCCATCCAGGCCGTGGTCTGCACCATCGTGGCGGACGCCGACAGCTACGCGAGCGAGGTCGCGGCCGCAGCGCATCGCGCCGGCCTGCGGGTCGAACTCGACCTGCGCAACGAGAAGATCAACTACAAGGTGCGCGAGCACTCCCTCGCCAAGGTCCCGGTGCTGCTGGTGGTCGGCAAGAAGGAAGCCGAGGACCGCGCGGTGTCGATCCGCCGACTGGGCAGCCAGGCGCAGAAGGTGATGGGGCTCGACGAGGCGCTCGCGATGCTGGCGGATGAGGCGGTGGCGCCGGATGTGAGGCGGGCACGAGGTGATATGAAACCTAACTCGCCGCAAGTTCGTGAAGCGCCTCAGATTCCGATGCTGTAAGGCGTGTCAGCACTTGCGGCGGATGAAAGCTGTCCCGAATTCCGCGTAGTTGATCAACAGTTATCGGTCCAACGCGCCGCACTGCTGCCAGCAAGATCGCAACAGCTTGGTGCGCTCCTTTAAAGTATGCCTTGAAAGAGGCATGATCCACGCCAGCACCCTTGCGGTGCATTTTCCAAATGGTCGCCGGATGCGCTCGGGCCACCTCTCGGATTGTGGCAATGCCGATAATGGCTCCGGTCGGACGCGTTGCGTATATCCAGAGCCGAGTGCCCGACGGCAATTCGGGGACGCGTCGCCTTAGCTCAATCGTCTTTGTGCCGGCGAGAATTGCCTCCGCGTAGTTTGGATGGATAGAGATAATTGCGTCTGTTGTCTCAGACACGTGACCACCCCAGTTCAAGGACTTCTGCCAGCCTGGCGTATGGCAGTGCCGTCGTGGTTCGAAGGTTCATCGAGAGATCAACCCCTAGACGGCGAAGCGTTTCAAGGGACACCGGGTTCGGGAAACGGAGGAGGTTGTCGAAGCTTGTGGCGAGAAGATCGCTGGAGGAGGACAGCGGCTCCAAGTCCTCAACCACAGCGCGGCGCAGGAGGTCATCCGAGACCTGCAATTTGGATACCACGGTGGCATCCACGATGCGCGCCGCCGCCACAATTGCGCCTCGCCCTCCCGAGCGTCTCGATTCGTAGAACAAGATGGGCACTCCGGGTCGCATCAGCACCGCGGTTCGTGGACTGTTGAAGTAGGTCCGACGTGAGATGAACGCTGCTTCCGGGCTGCCAAAAAGAGGAAGTTGGTCGCCGGTGCCGAGAAGGTCATCCGCATAATGGCACGCGATCGGCACAATGGCACCGTCGCGGTCTGGCCATAACAAAATCGTTGGGCCCAGGGCATCTTCAAGCGCGGAGAGTCGCACCGTAACTGCCGCGCCGTCGGGACCATGAACCACCAAGCCCGATTGAACTTCTGTGATATCCGGCGCCCGTTCGGGCAATTGGAGCCCGGTCTTTCTCCGCGTTTGTCTCGCAATCAGCGTCCAGCTTTCCTTGGTTACTGGGCGGCCAAGCGCTACCTTTATCGATGTGTCTGCCCTTGGGAGCGGGACAAACCCAAGCAGCGTGGCTGCGCGGCGGACCGCAGATTGGCCTGGTACATGCGGCAATTCAATAGTAATCGGACCCGAACTACATGCCTCTTGACATTGGCTGGCAAGTAGGTGGTCGGCTAGCGTTTCGCAGGCCACGTGATCCGGCCGCACATGCACCAAAATGCGAGCCGGCGCATCGACGTTTGCTGGAGCGACACAGGCTCCAATCGCTACGACCTCGCCCGCCTCGGATACGGCCCTGGCTTTCCAACGACCCAGGTTTGTCGGATTGGGCGCAAATTCGGACAAAAGCGAACTGATCACGCCATGTCCTTTGAGGTAGTTTCGCACTGCTTCAACTGCCGCGGATGTCATCACGCAATCTGTTCCTTTGAGATGCGAGCGATCGGGCGAAGTTGATTCGGCAGGCAAGAGTGTCACAATCTCATCAAGGCTCGCAACGTCAATTCCAATTTGCTGAAGCAGTTGCTCGCGGGCTGCGAGCAGCTGCCCGTCGCTCGTGACGTAGGCCGATGCGCGGGCAAGTGCTGCCTGCGCTATGTGACGTGCGTCGCTCAATGCTTGGGGGCTGCCAGCGGCCGACGAACCGGGCGTAATGAACACGATGGTGTGCACAAGCGCAGACAGCCGCTCCGTCTCTGCGCGATCGTTGGAAATTAGGCGAGGCAATTGACGTGCCAGCCGAAGGACCGGATCAATCTCCTCGTCTTTCGTGGTTCTCTCGAGTTCGACGACGAATTCCGGTGCAACAGCCAGTCTTATCTGATGGGAAAACGCTGCCGCGATGAGTCGTTCGGCCAAGGGCGAACGTTGTCTTGCCCTGCCCTTGATGACGTCGAACATGACATTGAGATCGATGGCAAAGAGAGGTGCCTGACCGGCGCTGCGTTTGCGCAGGCCAAGATCAATAGCACTTTGCGACGTGCCACTTGGCGGCCCCAATACGGAAAACAGATTCTCGGTTTCCAGATCCCGAGTCCGAAGAGTGATCATACGGCTGCGCGCCTGTCCGCCAGGAACGGTGCGCTGTGCCACGAAGCCATTGCGTTCGTAAAACGCTTGCGCTGCAGATAGATCGGACGCAACTGCTGCGCTCACCGTTAAGTAGGCCCGAGCCTCAAGTTGGGATACGAGTTCGTTGATTAGGGCCGAAGCGACGCCCGCGCGTCGGTGTTGCTTTGCCACGACAATTTGCTGAATCCGTGCATGCGGGAAAACGCCGCTGAAGAGAATGAAGCCAGCCACTTCCGTGTTACCGCCGTCGGGGCTGCACATTGCTATAAGCCGACGCCGCTCTATAGCCTCGCCGTAGGCGGCTTCTGGCAGAAATCCAAGAGCTTCCTTCTCGGTATCGGCAAGGGCGCGAATGGCAGGTAACTGGCGGCGCAAGTAAGCTGGGTCTTTTTCAGCTCGATAGATGCGTCCCATCGATCGCCCCTCTCCAGCACGTCTTTTAATTGCAAGGACGATAGTTTGCAATCGCGCTTTCAGGGGTGCAAGCGACGTAGTGGAATCAATGATGCCGGTGTGGGGACAAGGCGGAGGCTGCCTGATGGCGGTGTTGAAAGCCTCGAGCCGTCCTTGGACCTGAACAAGGGCGAAGGGGCATTTTACGGACCGAAGCTCGAATACGTGCTGCGCGACGCCATCGGGCGCGACTGTCAATGCGGCACCGTGCAGTCGATCTCAATCTGCTGGGACGGCTCGGCCGCGTCCTAGATCGCGAGCACTCGATTTCTCGGCCACATAGGTCTGTTGAAGCGCGCGAAGGGGGTATTGGGCAAACACGCATGACAGTCGACGGACGACTCGCCCTTGAGCGCCATCCCGCGACCGGTAAGCAGCCTGTGCAGTATAGTTTAGTCCGGTCTCAGTGATCGAGTGGAAAGCGCTCGCGCTCCCACGCCTCCACCAGCGTAACGAACGCGTCCAGACGATCCCCTTCGGGCGTCTTGCACTGAGCCCCATCACTCCTTCGATTTCCTTGAGGATGCGTCGGTAATCCGCTTGGTTCTTAATGGGTACGATCTCCACCGTCCGGTCCTTCCACGCGCACCACTACCGCGCCAGCACCTCGACCTCGCCGTCAACCCCGGTGATCACCTTGAAATCGCGCTCGTAGGTGCGGCCTTCATTGCGGGCGATGGCGCGGTATTCGCCCTCGGCAAGCACGACGCGGGGAAATACGCCGGTGGATTCCTTGATCACGTCGCCGCCCGGCGTGATCACCGACCAGCTCGTATTGGCGATGGCCTCGCCGCCGCGCTCGCCGACCAGTTTCAGCGTGATGAGGGCGGCGCGGTGATTGACCGTTACATCGGTCAGCTTGCCGGTCTGCACCCTGATATCGGAACGCACAACCGCGTTGGTGTCGCCGTAGTTCGAAACGATGTGGTAGTTGCCTTCCGGCACCACGACCACGTCGCCGGTCAACACGCCCTGGGCGAGCGGCGTCTTGAAGCCGGGCTCGAACTGGCTGCCTTTGAAGATATCGAAAGTAACCTCGCTGACGGGAATCCTCACATCCCCGACGCGGCCCTCCAGCCTCACGCCCCCGGCCGGAAGCTCGAACACTTCCCGGGTCGGCTCCTTAAGGTGAAGCGCCTTGGCGACGCTCGCCAACCCGAAGCTGACATGCACCACGTAATCGCCAGGCGGCAAGGCTATGACGGGGCTCGCGGCCTTGTCCTCCCGAAGCGCGCGGAACGTGCCGGTGTTGTCGGGCTTCGCCGGAAATATGCGCCACACCAGTCCATTGGTGATCGGGGCGACATCACGACCGAAACGAGCGACCAGCGTGAGCGGTATCTGCTGCGCCCCACCGCCGCCGAGCGCCGGGACCGGCATCGCCGGGGGCGCCGGTATCATCGGGGGTATCGGCATGGCCGGGGATGCGGCCGGCGCATAGGCCGGCGCAATTGACTGCGACGGCGGCAGCCCGCGCGTCGCGCCAAAGGCGGGCGGCGAGCCGAGCCCGCCGCCGGACGGAGCCAGCATTTGCTGAGCCGCCGCGATGCTTGACCACGTCGCAATCAGCCCGGCGCCTATGGCAGTCCGAATGTAGCCCAATTGACCGTTGCCCACCCAGCGAACAGTTTCCACTTTGCGCAGTTTTTGCCCGGAATCGCGTCAATTTCAAGCCGGGGATTCTTGATCGCGTGGGCGGGCCGGCCTAGCCCGCCCACGGCACAGGAATGGCAGATTGCACTGGCGCTGATCCGCCCTACGATCTTCGGGAAGCCGCACGCTCACCGCCGACACGTCGGTCGCGGAAGGAGGAACCTTTGTGACTCTCAGGGCAGTGTGCTAGCCAACCACCATGCAAACCTTCTCGCACCCCATCGCGCTGCTGCGAACCCGTCGCTCGCTCAAACCGGCCGAACTGGGCGGTCCTGGTCCGACGCCCGCCGATATCGAGACGATGCTGACGATCGCGTCGCGTGTGCCGGACCATGGGAAACTGGTGCCGTGGCGCTTCATCGTGTTCGAAGGCGAGTCTCGCCTCAAGGCCGGGGAGGCCATTGCGGCTGCCTTCGCTGCGAAATATCCGGAGGCAAAGCCCGAACATATCGCATTCGAGCGCGAGCGCCTCGCCCGCGCACCGCTGGTGATTGCAGTGGTGAGCCGCGCCACCCCGCACGTGAAAATTCCTGAATGGGAACAGGTGCTCTCCGCGGGCGCTGCCGCCATGAACCTCGTGATCGCGGCGCATGCACTGGGATTCGGCGCCACCTGGATTACCGAATGGTACGCCTACGATCGCGGCGTGCTCGACGCGCTCGGACTGGCACCGCACGAGAAGATCGCCGGCTTCGTACACGTCGGCCGCCCGACGCACGCCCCCGAAGACCGGCCGCGCCCAGCGCTCGCCGACATCGTCACGCGCTTTGAGTAGCCGCGCAACGGGGCCCATGTTCTACGACGCGCGCAAGAAAAACGACCACGGCCTGCCTCACGATCCGTTCAAGGCGATCGTGGCGCCCCGGCCGATCGGCTGGATCACGTCGATGAGCGCTGCAGGCGAGATCAACCTCGCGCCTTACTCATGGTTCAACGGCGTCTCGAGCCGTCCGCCGATGGTGATGTTCTCCAGCGAAGAGCGCAAGGACTCGCTGACCTTCATCGAAGAGACCGGGGAATTCGTTTGCAATTTCGCCACCTACGAACTGCGTGAGCAGGTCAATCAGACCTCGGCGCCATTTCCGCGCGGTATCAACGAAATGGAAAAGTGTGGGCTCGCACCAGCGCCCTCGCGGCTCGTCAAGCCGCCGCGTGTCGCGGCATCTCCATGCGCGCTTGAATGCAAATGGGTGAGAACCGTCTCGCTGACCGACTACGAGGGCCGCCCCACCGATCGTCACGTGGTATTCGGACAGGTTATCGGCGTCTATATCGACGAGCAGTTCATTCATGACGGCCTTCTCGACACCGGTTCCATGCGGCCGATCATGCGCGCCGGATACCACGACTATTATGGCACCACGCCGGAGCTGCGCTTCTCGATGCGACGCCCGACTGGCGGCGGGGGCCAGGGTTAAAAGCCGCTGAACGCAGCCCGACGGGCGTAGCGCGCAATGGCGAATCGTATTGCGCCCGGGATGGCGAATTGCGCTAACGCTAATCCGCCCTAAGGTGGCACGTTTCAGCCCAAATTAACACTCGCGGGGAAATGATTTCGGGGCAGCGGCTGGATTGCGTTATGATCCAGGTGTGGGAAACTCACACGAAAGGGTGCCCCTCGACTTGTACGTGCAGCGACGACAGCTAACCGGCGAACTGGCCGGTCCCGGGCCACATCCGGAAGATCGCCTATCGGTCGGACTTGCATTGGGTGGCGGAGCCGCTCGCGGATTTGCACATATCGGTGTCCTGCGCACCCTGCTGGCTCATGGCATCCGTCCCGATGTCATCGCCGGAACCTCGATCGGAGCCGTCGTTGCAGGACTGTTTGCGGCCGGGGAACTCGACGCCTTCGAGGATTGGTGCCGCCAACTAACCCGTCGGCGGGTGCTTGGCTATCTCGACTTCCGGTTCGGCGGTTCCGGTCTGATCGGCGGCGGTCGCCTCGTCAGCAAGCTTGAGAACGTGCTGCGAGATACCACTTTTGCGGACCTGCCGACGCGACTCGCCGTGATCGCAACCGAGATCGGCACCGGGCACGAAATCTGGCTGACTCGGGGGCGCGTGTCCGAGGCGATGGCGGCCTCTTATGCCCTGCCGGGGATATTTCCGCCCAAACTGATCGGCGGGCGCTGGCTGATGGACGGCGCAATGGTCAATCCGCTGCCGATTTCGGCGGCACGCGCCCTGGGTGCACGGCTCGTCATTGCCGTCAATCTCAATGCAGATAATTTCGGCCGCGGCACTATCATCCAGGACCATGGTCCCGACGCCGAGGATGATGCGCGGCGCGTGCAACAGGAACTCGACCGCAGCCGACGCAGGATCTTCCGCCCGGACCGCCTGCTCCAGCGTCAGTTCTTCGGAGAGCCCGACCGGCCGGGCCTATCGACCGTCATGGTCGAGGCGTTCCAGGTCATGCAGGACCGCATCACCCGCTCGCGCCTGGCCGGCGATCCGCCCGACGTGATGATCAGTCCCCGGCTTGGGCGCATCAACCTGTTCGATTTCCATCGCGCCAAGGAAACCATTGCGATCGGCGCTGAAGCCGCGGAAAAGTCGCTGGAGGCGATCTCCGAATCGATCGCCGCGCTTACCTAGAAGACTTTTTCGAAAGGGAACTGTGCCGGCGCCCGACATGCCGGGAGTCGGCTGCATCATTCGTTCAGGCCGTGCGAATGTACTCGCACAGGGCGTCCTGCTCGTGCTCAAGTTCGCTGAGCCTTGCCTTGACGACATCGCCGATCGACACAATGCCGTCAAGCCGACCTTGCTCCACCACCGGCACATGGCGGAACTTCCCAGCGGTCATGCGCTCCATGATTCCGCAAATCGTTTCGTTGCGGTCGCAAGTCACGACCTTGCGGGTCATCGTCTCCGCAACGGGCGCACCGAGCACCGCCGTTCCTTTCTCGGCCAGAACCCGGACAATGTCGCGTTCCGAGATGATGCCGACGATGCGGTGATCGGCACCAGTCACGACCAGCGCGCCGATGCGGCGCTCTGTCAGCGTCTGCACGGCCGCAGTAAGCGTGGCGGTCGGCTCG
>Ga0209060_10004108_pt1 | contig 11611 bp, 8 predicted proteins | sample Coa_R1_8_FD_187155 | JGI IMG/M metagenome (GOLD analysis project Ga0209060, IMG submission 187155) | Surface soil microbial communities from Centralia Pennsylvania, which are recovering from an underground coalmine fire - Coalmine... | ecosystem: Environmental > Terrestrial > Soil > Unclassified...
CTCGAGGCGGATTGGAAAGTAGTCATCGAGCAATGGCTCGAGGGCCAGGGCTTTGGACCCCTCGACCCCGCGGGCTGGAGCGCAGGTCGTTATCAAGCGATTGCGGGCCCGCGTGCGCTCGAGCGCTGGAGCGAGCGTTTCATCGAGCCCAATCTTTGGCTCGAGCAGCGTCCGGGCGGCTGCTCCATCCTGCAGGTCGCGCCGCTCGCTGCCGGTCGCTGTCGGATCGAGAGGCTCGATTTCGCCGTGGGCGCAAGTCCCTACGGCCCCGGAGAGCGCGCCGAACGCGCGCTGCAATATCTCGCCGCGCGCCTCACGGCCCGCTTGCGCCGTGCGGCCCGCGATCTGGCCGAATCGGCGCAACAGGGGCTGGCGACCTATGGTTATGCGCGCCCCGCAGGCGGCCCGATCGAGCGATTTCACCGCTGGCTGCTCGAGCGCGCGCCCGCACTCGGCCTCGACCGCGTAGCGCCCGCTTCGTAGAATAGCGGGCTCGGGGCTCGAGGCTCCACGTCGCCGCATACCTTTTGAAGGGGAGATCTCACCATGAATGCTGCCGTATTGAAGACCAGTGACTGGCATGCGCGGGCCTCGGGCCTGCGCTACGAGACGCGTCACTTCATCGATGGACGTTTCGTCGACTCGGTGAAGAAGGGTCGATTCACGGTGACCAACCCGGCGACCGGCGAGTCGCTGTGCGAGGTGAGCGCGGGCACCGCGGAGGACATCGATGTCGCCGTGGCTTCCGCCAAGCGCGCATTCCAGGCGCGCACCTGGAGCCGCATGGCGCCGCGTGAGCGCATGGATGTGCTCGCGAAGTTCAGCGGCCTGATCCAGCAGCATGCGGAACGCTTTGCGCTGCTCGACACGCTCTGCATGGGCAAGCCGATCAACGACATGCTGACGATCGATGTGCCCGCTGCGGTACGCAACTTCGAGTATTTCTCCGAGCTCATCGACAAGATCGATGGTCAGGTCACGGCGACCGCGCCGGACGCCTTTCATTACATCCTGCGGGAGCCGCTCGGGGTCGTCGGCTGCATCGTGCCCTGGAACTATCCCCTGTTGATGGCGGCCTGGAAGGTCGCGCCGGCCCTGGCGGCCGGCAACTCGGTCGTCCTCAAGCCCGCCGAGCAATCGCCGTTGTCCGCGCTGCTGATGGCGGAGCTGTTCATCGAGGCGGGCGGCCCTGCGGGCGTGTTCAACGTGGTGTGCGGTCTCGGCGAGACCGCTGGCGCGCCGCTCGCCCTGCACATGGATGTGGCCAAGATCGCCTTCACCGGCTCGACGGAGATCGGCAAGCAGATGCTGATCTATGCGGGCCAGTCCAACATGAAGCGTGTCGCGCTCGAGTGCGGCGGCAAGACTCCGCAGATCTTCCTCGCCGATCTTCCGGATCTCGACACCGCAGTGACCTACGCGATCAACGGCATCTTCGGCAACATGGGCGAGGTGTGCAACGCGGGCTCGCGACTGCTGCTCGACAAGCCGATCGCGAAGCAGTTCATCGAGCGCTTCATCGAGAAGGGCAAGACCGCATACCGCGCAGGCGATCCGCTCGATCCGAGCACCAACCTCGGGCCGCTGGTCACTGCATCGCATCGCATGCGGGTGCTCGGCTACATCGATCGCGGCAAGAGCGAGGGCGCGAAGCTCGAGTTTGGCGGCAACACGCCCGATCTGCCGGGTGCGTACGTGAATCCGACGCTCTTCTCGGCCGTGAACAACCGCATGACCATCGCGCAGGAGGAGATCTTCGGCCCGGTGGCGGCCGCAATAGAGGTCAACGGCCTGGCCGAGGCTCTCAAGATCGCGAACGACTCGATCTACGGTCTCGCCGCCTCGGTCTGGACGCGCGACCTTACCACCGCGCACAAGACGGTGCGGGATCTCGAAGCCGGGGTCATCTGGGTCAACTGCTTCGATCATGGCGACATGACGCAGCCGTTCGGCGGGTACAAGCAGTCGGGCCAAGGACGCGACAAGTGCGTCGAGAGCCTGCTGTCATACACGCAGACCAAGTCCGCCTGGATTCACCTCGGGTAAGCTTAGGAGGCGCCGGCCCTGGCTTTCAGGGCCGCGCAGCAGCGGGCGCGAAGTTCTCGGGGGCCGTTGGCTGCCGGATCTCCGGGATTCGCTCGCGCAGCAGCTCGTGGAACTCGTGCATGAAGCATTCGAGGCGCGACAGTGGCCCGGGGCGGTAGCTGCTCGAGCCCAGTCCGCGCGCCACGCGCTCGCAAAGCCACTTGTCCTCGTTGTTCACCTGCGCGTTGATGCGGTTGCTCAGAAAGCGCGCCGCCCGCAGCTCGGGGGTGCCGCCGGGAAGGCCGAAGGTGGTGCCGCGCACGATGCACTTGCCCGCACCCCCGGGCAGGAGCTGAAAGAAATCCATCTGATCGGGAAATACGTCGATGCCGAGATTCGGCAATGCACTGTAGAAACGCCAGCAGCGGCGCTCGCGCTCGGGGAGGTGTGCGGCCGCCCGACCGATGAGACCCTGATACATCCGTTCCGACCAGCGCGAAGAGGGTTGCTCGCGCATCCAGCTGACGCCGCGCGCCACGCCGGGCACGCTCGACTGGTCCTCGTAGTCGGGGGTGAACATGCGATTCAAGCCGGGGTGGCCGATCGGCACGTGATAGGACTCGAGGTAATTGTCCATCGCGAGCTTCCAGTCGACGTTCCAGACATCGGTCGTGATGGGCGCAAGCGGCACCATGTCCTGCAAGCGGTACGGTGCGAGCTCTTCGGCCAGCCGCCCCCAGGTCTTCGCCACCGGCGGCGGATCCCCGGCGAGGCAGATGAAGACGAATCCGAGCGCGACGTCGACGCGCACCGGATTGAGGCTGTGCGTGGCCCGGTCGAGGCTCGCGAACGTCTCGCGCATCGGGACCCCGAGCAGCGAGCCGTCATGCCGATAGCTCCAGCCGTGGTAGGGACACGTGATCGGTCCCGCGCATTGGCCGGTGCCGTCCAGCAGCCGTGCGCCGCGATGGCGGCAGGCATTGTGGAAGGCTCGGATCGAGCCGTCGCGGTCTCGCAGGACGAACACACTCTCCGAGCCGAGATCGAAGGTCTCGTAATCCCCGACGCGCGGGATCGAGTTCACATGACAGACGATTTGCCAGCTCGGCTTCAAGATCCGCTCGATCTCGAGCCGCGCAAGGGCGGGGTGGCTGTAGACCCAGGCAGGCAGCGCATAGCGCTGCGGCCCGGGAGCCGCGTCGATCTCGGAGCTCCGCTTCACGGCAGGCAGGCTGGTCATCGACGCTCTCCATGGCGGTTATATGCCCATTTAATGTACGCCCGTCGGCGGGATATTGGCAAGTAGCAATTCATACAACAGTTTCTAAATCAGTGTGATAAGTAGCTTTCCTCGCAATGATTGACACGCGGTAGAGGTCCTTCGTCGTGCTTTTTTTATATGGTCATATAAGATCCTCATCCCGGCCGCTCGCCGCAGCATCACGATGAGGAGGGGAGGCTCATGGCCCGCACAATGACCAAGAACAACGCCCATTTCAGGCGCGCGCTCGAGCGCTTGCCGCTCGGGGTCGCATCCAACTTTCGCTACTGGGGCGAGGATCGCACCATTTATGTGAAATACGGCAAGGGTGGCCGCATCGTCGACCTCGACGATAACTCCTATGTCGATTACCGCCTCGGCTACGGTCCCGCGATCCTCGGTTATGCAGACGAGCGCGTGGATGCCGCTGCGCGCGAAGGCATGCAGGTGGGGGGCGTATTCGCGCTCTCGACCGAGCGCGAGCTCGCGGTCGCGGAGCGCATCTCGCGAATGGTGCCCGCGGCCGAGCTCGTGCGCTTCTCGAACTCCGGCACCGAGGCGGTGATGGCGGGCCTGCGTCTCGCACGCGCCTTCACCGGGCGCGATGACTACGTGATTCTCGAGGGGAGCTACCACGGCCTGTTCGATGCGGCGATGTGGTACACGCCGATGGAAAAGTGGAGCCAGCAGGGCGACCCGGAGATCAAGCCCTACAGTGAGGGGGTGCCGGTGAGCACCCAGAGCTTTGCGCACTTCGTCCAGGCGAACGATGCCAACCAGCTCGAGGATGTGTTCAAGCGTCACGGCTCGAAGATCGCCTGCATGCTGATCGAGCCGATCATGGGGAACTGTCTCGGCATCGCCGCGGAGCCGCAGTATTTGCGCGCGGCTCGCGAGCTCTGCGATCGGTACGGCGTGGTGATGCTCATCGACGAGGTGAAGACCGGGTTTCGCGTCGCGCGCGGCGGCGTGCAGGAGCTCTATGGCGTGCACGCCGATCTGTGCACGTTCGCCAAGGCTCTCGCCAACGGCTATCCCATCTCCGTGCTTGCGGGGCGCGAGCACATCATGCGAAAGATCGGCAAGGGCGTCGCTCACGGCGGCACCTATACCGCGCACGCGGTCTCGCTCGCCGCGGCGGAAAAGACGCTCGAGATTCTCGCCGAGACCGATGCGCTCGAGCGCATCGCGGACTACGGAACGCGCCTGCGCAACGGCATGCGTGCGGTCTTGAACGCCCGCGGCATCGCGCACAGCTTCGTCGGCCACCCCTCGATGAGCGGCCTGTACTTCGCGCAGTCCCCGCCACGCAACTACCGGGCCTGGAAGAGCAGCGATTATTCCTTCTACGATTCGATGGCCCGCGTGCTGCACGATGAAGGGGTGCTGTGCGAGCCCGACTCCCGCGAGCCTTGGTTCGTGTGCGCGGCCCACGATGCCGGATGTCTCGCGGACACGTTGAAGGGTTTCGAGATCGCGGTCGACGCCACCTTGAGCTCGAGCGGCGCCTCGCACAAAGTACCTGCGTGAGCGATCCTGCGGGGAGGGGAGAGCGTCTCGACGCGCTGATTGTCGGGGCAGGGCACAACGGCCTGGTGGCGGCGTGCTACCTGGCGCGGGCCGGACTGCGGGTGCAGGTCCTCGAGCGCAACCCCTTCATCGGCGGTGCGGCGGTCAGCCGGCGTCTGTACCAGGATTTCACGTACTCGAACTGCTCATACGTCTGCAGCCTGCTGCGCCCGGAGATCATGCGCGCTCTCGAGTTGCCGCGCTTCGGGCTGCAGATCATTCCTTACGAGGGCGGCTGCACCTTCATGCAGGGCGGCGGCCACCTGGCCCTCTATGACAACCACGACGCGCTGCGGCGGGAGATCGCGCGGCATTCGGCGCGCGATGCCGAGGCCTACGATCGGTATGCGCGCGACGTCATGCGCCAGTGCAAGTTCATCAAGCCGCTGCTGATGCGCGAGCCGCCGGACCCCACCTCCTTCAAGCCCCGCGATCTCACCGAGCTCCTGTATCTCGGGCAGCGCTTTCACCGCCTGGGTGAGGAGCGGATGTACGACACACTGCGGTTCTGGACGATGAGCGCCGCGGATTTCCTCGATGAGTATTTCGAGAGCGAGATCGTCAAGGCGCACTTCGCCGGCAGCTCGATCATTGGCACGGCGCTCGGACCGCGCTCGCCGGGCACCGCCTACGTGCTGCTGCATCACTACATGGGCGACATCGACGACACGGTCGGGGCGTGGGGTTTCGCGCGGGGCGGCATGGGCGCGATCAGCCAGGCCCTCGGCCGCTCGCTCGAGGCGAGCGGTGGCACGATACGAACGGATGCACCGGTTGCCCAGCTCAAGGTCCGCGGCGGACGCACGACCGGAGTCGTGCTCGAGGGGGGCGAGGAGATCGATGCACCGGTGGTGCTCTCCAATCTCGACGTGAAGCGCACGTTCCTCAAGATCGTGGAGGCCAAGGAGCTGCCCGCGGATTTCCTCGAGCGAGTGCGGCAGTTCAAGATCCGAGGCTCCTCCGGCAAGCTCAACATCGCCCTCGATGGGCTGCCGCGCTTTCCGGCGATTCCGGCAGGCTCGCCTTGCACGCGCGGCGACATGCACGTCACCGATACGCTCGAGATGATGGAGCGCGCCTACGATGACTGGAAGGAGGGGCGCTGGTCACGCGCTCCCTACATCGACATGCTGATCCCCTCGCAGATCGATCCGACCATGACGCCTCACGGCAAGCACTACATGTCGGTCTTTGTTCAGTATTGCCCCTACCAGCTCGCCGAGGGCGAGTGGAATGCCGAGCGCCGCCGCGGATTCGGCGCAACCGTGATCGAGACCATCGCGAATCACAGCCCGAACTTCAAGGATCTCATCCTGCACGCCGAGGTTCGCACCCCGTGGGACATCGAGAATGAGGTCGGACTCACGGAGGGCAACATCTTCCAGGGCGAGCTCACCATGGATCAGCTGCTCTTCAACCGACCGGTGCCGGGCTATGCGCAGTACCGCGCACCGGTGCGTGGGCTGTATCTGTGCGGCTCGAGCACTCACCCCGGCGGAGGTGTGATGGGGGCGCCGGGCGCGAACGCGGCGCGCGCGGTGCTCCGGGACCTGAAGAGGCTGCACTGAGATGGCGAGCGCGGCACCCCACGACGTCATCGTCATCGGCGGCGGCCATAACGGCCTCGTGTGCGCCGCCCTGCTCGCGCGGCGCGGGCGCTCCGTGCTCGTGCTCGAGGCCGAGTCCGCGGTCGGAGGCGCGGCGGCCACGCGGGAGTTCGCACCCGGATTTCGCGTCTCCGCCTGTGCGCATCTCGTGCACCTGATGCCGGCCCGGCTCATCGAGGAGCTCTCGCTCGAGCGCCACGGTCTCGAATGGGCGGCCCAGGGCCTGCCGACCAGCGCCCTCATGCCCGACGCGCCCCCTCTTCCCATCGAGTCGCAAAGCCTTGGCGCCGACCGCGGGGCCTACGAGGACTACGCAGCGCAGATGCAGCGTTTCGCGCGCGCGCTCGGGCCGGTGCTCGAGCAGGTTCCCCCCCGCTTGGGAACGCACGAGTGGTCCGACATCGCGGGGCTCATGCGCCTCGGCTGGCGCATCCGCCGCCTGGGAAGGAGCGACATGCGCGAGCTCCTGCGGATCGGCGGCATGAACGTGCACGATCTGCTCGAGGAGCACTTCGCCTCGAGTGCTCTCAAGGGGGCGCTCGCCTTCGATGCGGTGCTCGGCACGAACTTTGGCCCCCGCTCGCCGGGCACGGTGCTCACGCTGCTGTATCGGCTCGCTGCGCAGTGCTCCGCGGGCCCTCGCGGGCTTGCGCAGCCGCGCGGCGGGGTGGGCGCGCTCAGCGCAGCGCTCGCCCGGGCAGCGGCCGCGGCGGGCGCCGTGATTCGCACCCGGGCGCCCGTCAGCGAGGTGATCGTCGAGGGCGATCACGCCGCCGGCGTGGTGCTCGAGTCGGGCGAGCGCATCGCTGCGCGTTGCGTGGTCTCGAACGCGGACCCGAAGACCACCTTCCTGAGACTGCTCGGCCCCCGACATCTCGACACCGGATTCGTGCGGCGCGTGACCCACCTGCGCGCCCGCGGTCTTGCGGCAAAGCTTCATCTGGCGCTCGACCGCGCTCCCGCCTTCGCGGGCGCAGCGGCGCGCTTGCTGGGCGGACGGCTCCTGGTCGCGCCCTCGCTCGAGTATCTCGAGCGTGCATTCAACCACGCCAAATATGGCGAGTACTCCTCCGCGCCGGCCTTCGAGGTCACCGTCCCCAGCCTCAACGACCCCGCACTCGCCCCGTCCGGCCAGCACGTGCTGTCGGCAGTCGTACAGTACGTGCCCTACGAGCTCAAGGGCGGGTGGGAAGGAAAGCGCGAGCGGCTCACGGCCCGGTGCATCGACGCGCTCGAGCGGCTCTCTCCGGGACTCGGCGCGAGCGTGATCGGCAGCGAGCTTTTGACTCCGGCGGATATCGAGCGCGAGTTCCACATCAGCGGCGGCCACTGGCATCACGCCGACCTCGCCTTCGATCAGTTCTTCATGGTGCGTCCGGTGCCGGGCGCAACCCAGCATCGCACGCCGCTGCCGGGACTGTATCTGTGCGGCGCCGGTTGCCACCCGGGTGGCGGGGTCATGGGGACCGCCGGGCGCAACGCCGCCCTCGAGATTCTCAAGAGCACAGCCGCATGAGCAGCTCCGCGCCGCTCCCGCATTTTCAGCAGCCGCTCCTCAAGACCCCGTTTCACGAGCGCGCCCGGAGCTTGAGCCAGGTCGAGCGCTTCGTCGCCTGGTCGGGCTACACGACGGTCGATGTCTTCACGACCGTCGAGCAGGAATATTTCGCAATCCGCAATGCCTCCACCCTCTACGACCTCACGCCGATGGTGAAGTACCGGATCGGCGGTCCGCAGGCGCTCGAGTACCTCAACCGACTCGTGACCCGCGATCTGCGCAAGCTCAAGCCCGGACGCGTGGCCTATTGCGTCTGGTGCAACGATGCCGGGCACCTGCTGGACGACGGCACGATCTTCTCGCTCGGCGAGGGCGAGTATCGGCTGTGCACGGCGGAGCGTCAGATCGACTGGCTGCTCGATTCGGCCATCGGCTTCGAGGTCGAGGTGAGCGAGATCACCGCGCAGATTGCGGCTCTCGCCCTGCAGGGACCGACCTCCTGTGCAGTCCTCAAAGCCGCCGGTCTCGCCGGCATCGAGCAGCTCAAGCCCTTCGAGATCGGCCATTTTGAGCTATCCCGCCGTCCTCTGATGGTCTCGCGCACCGGTTTCACGGGCGATCTCGGGTATGAGCTGTGGATGCCGCCCGAAGCGGCCCTCGAGAACTGGGATGCGCTCATGGAAGCGGGCCGTACCCGCGGTTTGCGGGCCATCGGATCGCAGGCGCTCAACATGGCACGCATCGAGGCCGGATTTCTGATGCCGCACGTCGATTTCGTCTCGGCCGAGCAGACCATCCGCACCGGCCGCGACCGCTCGCCGCTCGAGCTCGGCCTGGGCTGGCTCGTCGATTTCACCAAGGGACATTTCAACGGGCGCCGCGCGCTTCTTGCCGAGCACCTGCGCGGTGCGCGGCGGCAGCTGGTCGGACTCGATGTCGAGGGCAACAAGCCCGCGCACAACGCCTTGCTCTACACCGATGCGAAGGGCCGGCGCGAGATCGGCTTCGTGACCTCCGCGACCTGGTCGCCCACCTGCAAGCGCAACATCGCCCTGGCGCTCCTCGATGCACCCCACTTCTCGACGGGGACGACGGTGTGGGCGGACATCTATCTGAATCGGGAGCTCAAGTGGGAGCGTCGCATGGCGGCCGCCCGCGTGGTCGATCGGCCGTTCTTTGCGCCCGAGCGGCGGCGAGCAACGCCGCCCGCGGATTTTTGATAGCCTAGACCCTGATCCATCACCCCTGCTCCCATCGTGCTGTCACCCCAGCAACAGTCGAACGCCGACCGGCCGTGGCTCGATCCCCACGCCAAGCCCCAGATCCTCATCGAGAGCGTCACCAAGAGCTTCGGCGCCTTCACGGCGGTCGACAGCATCAACCTGCGGATCTACAAGGGCGAGATGTTCGCGCTGGTCGGCGCCTCGGGCTGCGGCAAGACGACGCTGCTGCGCATGCTCGCCGGCTTCACCACCCCGAGCTCCGGACGCATCCTGATCGAGGATGCGGACATGACGCACGTGCCGCCGCACGAGCGGCCGGTCAACATGATGTTCCAGTCTTATGCGCTCTTTCCGCACATGACCGTCGAGGACAACATCGGCTATGGCCTGCGCCGCCTCGCTCTCGAGAAGTCGGTCAAGGCACAGCGCATTGCCGAGGCGCTCGAGATGGTGCAGCTCGGGCCCCTCGCGAAGCGCAAGCCGCACCAGCTCTCCGGTGGGCAACGCCAGCGGGTCGCGCTCGCGCGCGCGCTCATCCGCCGGCCGAAGGTGCTGCTGCTCGATGAGCCGCTGAGCGCGCTCGACAAGAAGCTGCGCGAGCAGACGCAGTTCGAGCTCATGAACATCCAGTATCAGGTCGGGATCACCTTCGTGTTCGTGACCCACGATCAGGACGAGGCCATGGCGCTCTCGACGCGCATTGCCGTGATGAATCGCGGACAGCTCGTGCAGGTCGGCACGCCGGCCGAGATCTACGAGTTTCCGCAGAACCGCTTCGTCGCCGATTTCATCGGCACGACGAACCTTTTCGAGGGCACGGTGAGCGGCCGCGAGGCGGGCCACATCCTGGTGCACAGCGAAGAGGCGGGTTGCAGCCTCAAGGTGGATGAGCTCGGACACTTCGGCGGTGGGCAGCGCGTGTGGGTGTCGCTGCGGCCGGAGAAGATCCGGCTGAGCAAGGAGCCTCCCCTCGGCACGGTGAATCAGATGAAGGGGATGGTCTGGGAGCTCGGCTATCTCGGCAACCGCTCGACGTATCGCATCAAGACGGCAACCGGTAAACTCGTGACCGTGTTTGCACAGAACGATCAGCGAACCGCCGAGTGGGCGATCGACTGGAGCGATGAGGTGTACTTGAGCTGGAGCCCGAACTGCGCCGTGTTGCTGGCGCAATGAGCGCGCAGTTCCTGCGCCCGCTCGCCGATCTGAGGCTCATGGCGCTCGGGCTGTGGCTCGCGCTCGCAGCGGTCACGCCGGCCGCGGCCGGCAGCACCCAGACCGTCGTGCTCATCGTGAGCGATGGACTGCGCTGGCAGGAGGTCTTCTCCGGCGCGGAGGAGGATCTTCTCAACGCGAAAAACGGCGGCAGCTGGCTCGATGAGCAGGAGCTGCGCAAGCGCTACTGGCGTGCGAGCGCGCAGGAGCGACGCGCGGTGCTGTTCCCCTTCCTCTGGGGCACGGTCGCGAAGCACGGGCAGATCTTCGGCAACCAGACGCTCGGCAGCATCGCGCGTGTGACGAACGGTTTCGCATTCTCCTATCCCGGCTACAACGAGATGACGACGGGCTTCCCCAACGAGCGCATCGATCGCAACGAATTCGGCCCCAATCCCACGCCGACCGTGTTCGAATGGCTGAACGCCATGCCGGCCTATCGCGGCCGCGTCGCGGTCTATGGCACCTGGCAGGTCTTCGACGATATCTTCAACCGCCGCCGCAGCGGCCTGGTGATGCAGACGGGGTGGACGCTCACGCCGACCCCGCGGCACCCAGCGCACGACGCGCTGCTCGGCGAGCTCTTTGCCACGATGACGCGGTTCGATGAGGAGGACCTGCCGGATGCGCTTCTGCAGGTGCCGCTCATCGACTACGTGAAGACCGGGGCGCCGCGGGTGCTGTTCGTCGGCTACGGCGAGACGGACAACTGGGCGCATCAGGGCCGTTATGACCTGGTGCTCGACAGCGCCCATCGTTTCGACGGCTTCGTCCGTGACCTCTGGGACACGATGCAGGCGTTGCCCGCCTATCACGGCACCACCACCTTCATCATCACCACCGACCACGGCCGCGGCAGCGGGCTCGCGGAGTGGAAGGAGCACGGTGTCGAGGAGAAGGGGTCGGAGAACATCTGGATTGCGGTCATGGGCCCGGACACCGCGGCGCTCGGCGAGCGCAAGAACGTCGAGCGCGTGACGCAGGCGCAGATCGCGGCCACCGTCGCTGCGCTTCTCGGCAAGGATTACGCCGCGGCGGTGCCAAAGGCGGCGAAGCCGATCGGCGCCGTGCTGCACTGAGGAGGCCGCAAGGCCATCGCCTCCGTCTGTTCTGTCAAGCCCGACCGATGTCCGACGACTGATGTCGGATGGGGCGGGGCCGACGGCCCGCAATGCCGCGCGCCGCGCTCAGTCATGCCGCCCGCCGATTTTTT
>Ga0209060_10004109_pt1 | contig 11610 bp, 8 predicted proteins | sample Coa_R1_8_FD_187155 | JGI IMG/M metagenome (GOLD analysis project Ga0209060, IMG submission 187155) | Surface soil microbial communities from Centralia Pennsylvania, which are recovering from an underground coalmine fire - Coalmine... | ecosystem: Environmental > Terrestrial > Soil > Unclassified...
CCAAACCGGCCGTAGCGCTATTTGGGGCCTGATGGACGCCGTGAGCCAGCAGTACCGGCTGCCTGGGCGCAAGTCGATTTTGTTCTTCTCCTCCGGCTTTGGCGTTCCGCAAGGGATGGAGGAGCCGTGGCGCGTTCTCATCAGCACCGCAAACCGGTTCAACGTGACTTTCTACTCCATCGACGCACGCGGCCTGAACACAACCGCCATGAACCAGGCGGCGGTCTCACAACTACGCGACGCCACCGGCGCCGTCCGGGCGGACCAACGGAGAGGAAACGGACTGGTGACGCCCGCCATGGCGCAGGCCATGGATACGGCCATCAACAGCGGCAAGGCGAACACGCAGGATACGCTGGCGGAATTGGCGCAATCCACCGGCGGCATGCTGATCGCGAACACCAACGATTTCCGCGATCAGTTGAAGAAGGTCAGCGAAGATATTGAAACGTATTACGAGGTGACCTACGATCCGCAGATCGATCAGTACGACGGTGCGTTTCACAAGATTGAAGTGCGCGCCCTCCGCGCGGGGCTTCGAATTCAAGCGCGGTCGGGTTACTTTGCGCTTCCGCCATCCACCGGAAACGGCGAAGTCATTCTGGCGCCCTATGAATTGACGCTTATGCAATCCTTGACCGCCAGCCGCTTGCCCCACGCCTTCCCATTTCATTCCGCCGGGATGCATTTCCGAGGCGCGGGGAATACGCCTGAGGTGAGTGTGGTTTTGGATGTTCCGGCCGGAAACATGACTCTGAAACAGGCCAATCCGAGTGCCCCATACGAAGGCGGCATCGCATATCTGGCGCTGATTCGGAATTCAACAGGAGAAGTGGTCCACAAATTTCGCGGCGAGGTGCCGCTCGCGGCCACTCCCGAGCAGTTGGCCGCGTTCAAGGAAAGTCACTTCGTCTACAATCAGCACCTGTCCCTCAGGCCGGGACGCTATACGCTCGAGACGGCCGTCTCCGATAAAGCCGACGGCCGGACCAGCGCGCGCAAATCCGTTTTCGTGGTTCCAGGCGAAGGGCCGGGACCAGGCATCAGCAGCGTCGCACTCGTTCGAAGCATTCGGGACAAGAACGAAAACAGTTCCGGCGAGGATCCGTTCCTGATCTCCGGCAAATTAGTGACGCCCGCCATCAGCCCGTCTTTCAACAAGACGGACACGGACCGGTTGTCTTTTTATCTGGTGATCTATCCCGATAAAGCAGAGTCCAAGAAGGTGCAGCTTTCGATGCAGTTCAGCAAAGATGGCGAGCCGCTGGGCGCCGGATCGCCGCCGTTGCCGGAGCCCGATGCCGAAGGCCGCATCCAATACATCGCCACGGCGCCCGCCGACAAACTGGAGCCGGGAAATTATCAAGTGGTTTTCATCGTTACGCAAGGGGACAAAGTCGCGCAGGAATCCGCCACTTTCACCCTGCAATGAACTTCGGATCGCGCTATACGCGGAGAGAGTGGCTGTGGCTCACGGGTGCCGGAGCTTTGCGTCTTTCGGCAGCGCCGGAAGAGGCCACCGCGCCGTTGTTCGTCGAGATTCCTGCTAAATCCAGCGGCATCGCGTTTGTTCACGATGCCGCCATGTCGCAACGCCGCCATTTGCCCGAAACAATGGGGGCCGGCGTGGCGTTTCTCGACTACGATAACGACGGCTGGATGGATCTGTATTTCGTGAATGCCGGTCCTTGCGATTTCTACACGCCGTCGAAACCGGTGCGGAACGCCTTGTACAAGAACAATCGCGATGGTACGTTTACCGATGTCACCGAGAAGGCGGGCGTGAGCGGCGGAACTTTCGGGATGGGAGTGGCGGTGGGGGATTTCGACAATGACGGATGGCCCGACCTGTTCATCACATCGTACGGAAAGTGCATTCTCTATCAAAACAATCGCGACGGCACTTTCCGCGACGTGACGGCAAAGGCCGGCCTGTCGACGCCCGGTTGGACCACGAGCGCGGTTTGGTTCGACTACGACAACGATGGAAAGCTGGACTTGTTCGTTTGCAGCTTTGTGGATTATTCGCCTGCGCATCGAGTGGGTTGCGGCAACAATTCGCTCGGCAAATATTATTACTGCATTCCCAAGGTGTTTCAGCCGACGCGAAGTTTTCTCTACCACAACAATGGCGACGGCACATTCACGGAGGTGGGGAAGAGCACCGTCATCGGAAAGACACTAGGCAAGGGCCTGGGCGTAGTGGCTGCCGATATCAATAACGACGGCCGCATGGATCTGTTCGTCGCCAACGACACGGTGCAAGACTTTTTGTACGTGAATCGTGGGCCGGGCCCGAATGGCACATGGAAGTGGGACGAAGTGGGATTGGACGCCGGCGTGGCATTCAGCGAGAACGGAAAGGCGCGGTCCGGAATGGGAGTTGACGCAGCCGATGTCAACAATCGCGGCTGGCAGGATCTGTTTGTCGCAAATGTAGACCAGGAGATGTTCTCGCTTTATCGAAATAACAAGGACGAAACGTTCCAGGACATTTCAGCGACGCAAGGAGTGGCTCAGGCGACGCGCTTGCTCAGCGGATGGGGGCTCAAGTTTTTCGATTTCGATAACAACGGAAGCGTGGACCTGATTCTGGCGAACGGTCATCCGGACGATATGATCAACGAATACGCGCTGCAGGTGAAATGGAAGGAGCCTTTGCTGCTCTTCCGCCAGGACGAAAATGGAAAACTGAACAACGTCAGTTCGCATGGCGGGACAGCGTTTGCGCGCGACTTCAATGCACGCGGGCTTGCGGTCGGCGACTTCGATAACGACGGCGCGTTGGATGTGCTGATTTGCGTGAACGGTGATGCGCCTTTGCTGTTAAAGAACAATGCCGCCAAGGGCAACAATTGGCTCGGATTGACGCTGGAGGGCGTGACGTGCAACCGTGACGCCATCGGGGCCAAGATCGCATGGAAGGCCGGGGGCAAGCAGTGGACCCGTTCTAAGAACTCCGGCGGGAGTTACCTTTCCTCGCATGATCCACGCGAGGTTTTGGGAATTGGCAACGCCGCAGCGATCGATGAGTTGGAAATCCGTTGGCCTGGGCCCAGCAAAAAAATCGACACGTTCACAAAACTGCCGATCAACCGGTACATCCGGATCGTGGAAGGAAAGGGAATTGCCGGCTGACTCCAGAGTGAACCGTTTCTCACGCAGAAGCTTTCTGGCAGCTGCCGCCGGATGCGGCATATCCGGCTTGAGCCGGGCGGCGGGCGCCCCCATCTTCGAAGAGATATCGCCGGAAAAGAGCGGCATCCGTTGGATTCACGACAACGCAATGTCGCCCGATCATTACTTGCCAGAAACCATGGGCCCGGGCTGCGCTTTTCTGGATTACGACAACGACGGATGGATGGACATTTATCTGGTCAATAGCGGTCCGTCGGATTTCTTTAAACCTTCCAAGCCGATTCGCAACGCGCTTTACAAGAACAATCGCAATGGAACATTCACCGACGTCACTGAAGCAGCGGGCGTGGGCGGCGGCACCTTCGGGATGGGCGTCGCGGTGGGCGACTACGATAACGACGGATGGCCGGATATCTTTGTCACCGCTTACGGAAAATGCATCCTGTATCAAAACAATCGCGACGGAACATTCCGCGATGTCACGGAGAAAGCGGGAGTCGCGACGCCGGGCTGGACCACCAGCGCGGTCTGGTTCGATTACGACAATGACGGCCTGCTGGATCTGTTCGTGTGCAGCTTCGTGGATTACGGAACCACACAGCACTTCTCATGCGGGGACAATAAGCTGGGCAAGCATTACTACTGCATCCCGCGAGTGTTCCGGCCTACGCATAATTTCCTGTATCACAACAACGGCGACGGCACCTTCACGGAAGTAAGCCGCGGCACCGACATCGAGCGAGCTCTCGGCAAAGGCTTGGGAGTGGTCGCCACCGACGTGAACAACGATGGGCGCATGGACCTCTTCGTTGCCAACGATACGGTGCAGAATTTTCTGTTCATGAACCGGGGCGGCGGCAAATGGGAGGAGATCGCGATCTCGGCCGAAGTCGGTTTCAGCGTGAATGGGCAACCGCGTTCCGGCATGGGGGTGGACGCCGCCGATTTCGACGGAGACGGTTGGGAAGATCTCTTCGTAGCGAACGTGGATCATGAAATGTTCTCGCTGTACCGGAACAAACATGACGAAACGTTCGCGGACGTAGCGTACGCCAACAGCGTCGCGCAAGCAACCAGCCTGCTGAGCGGCTGGGGGCTCAAATTCTTCGATTACGATAACGATGGACTCATCGACCTGATCCTCTCGAACGGGCATCCGGACGACATGGTTCAGTCCTACGCTCCTCAGGTCAAATACAAAGAGCCGCTGCTGCTGTTCCACAACGAAGGCGGCACCCTGCACAATGTCAGCGCGAACGGCGGATCGGCTTTCACCCGGACATTTCCGGCGCGCGGTTTGGCGGTGGGGGATTTCGATAACGACGGAAGGTTAGACGTGCTGATCGGCAACAATGGCGGCGCGCCGCTGCTGTTGCACAACAATGCCGGCGGCAATCATTGGCTGGGCTTGAAGTTGGTGGGGACCAAAGCGAATCGCGACGCCATCGGCGCTCGCATTACTTGGTCTGCGGGAGGCGTTAAGCGGTCCCGGTTGAAAAACGCCGGCGGCAGCTATCTCTCTTGCCACGATCCGCGCGAGATTTTGGGGTTGGGAGCCGCATCGAAGCTGGATTGGCTCGAAATCCGCTGGCCTGCGCCCAGCAAGCAGGTGGATCGCTATACGGATCTACCGGTGGACAAGTATATGGCGATCACGGAAAAATAGCGCGACAATGCTCATGCTTCGCAAATTGGCCGTGGCAATTCTCGCGATCTGCGCGGTTGGCGGATCGCAAGAGCGGATGACCGAAACGGCTGACCTGAATTTACGTGTGGCTGTGGATCTCGTTCAGGTTGATGCGGTGGTCACGGACTCGCGCGGCAGGCATGTAGCCGGTCTTTCTTCCGCTGATTTCGAACTCTTGCTTGACGGCAAGCCACAAGCCTTAAAGGTTTTCGACTTCGTGAATGTGGAGAAGGGTGGCGTAGCTTCCACTGTTCATCCGGACGGCGTAGGAAAAAGTGATGTGGTCCCTTCCGTGCGTGAGGCTTCGATCAAACCCGCCGATGTGCGGCGAACAGTGGTGTTGTTTGTGGACGATCTGTCCCTTTCCGCGGATCGCGTACCTTTGGTCCGCAAAGCCTTGCATGACCTGGTGGACAAACAGATGCAACCTGGCGACCTGGTGGCGATCGTGCGCGCTAGCGCTGGCCTAGGCGCGTTAAGAGATTTCACCACGGACAAGAATCTGCTTCACGCGGCCGCCGATCAAGTCCGTTGGAATTCCACCGGAAAAGCCGGGATGTCAGCATTTGGATCGGGATGTTGTGACAGCGACCATAGCACATCTACCGGGGAGGAGGAATCGCGATTCAGGGCGGAGCATTTCGCGGCGCTCACAGTGGAATCGCTGAAAAGGCTGGTCGCCGGAATGGCTACTCTGCCTGGACGAAAATCGGTCATCATTCTCGCGAGTGAATTTCCGATGTCGCTTCCCGAATACGACAATGGCCTGGGAATGAACACTTTCAATGGCGCGGGTTCTCCCGAGCCTCTCGGCCTCATGGCGGAACGTATGCTGCGGTTGGCGGATGCCGCAACGCGTGCTTCTGTGGTGTTCTATGCGATCGATACGAAGCTTTTGGCAACTCAGACGGACCTCGACGCGATCAAACCGTCGCTCGGTCAACTTACGGACAATCAAGCGTTGCCAGCAGGCGGAACGAACAACCCAGCGTTGTCGCCAGGTGGGTATGGCATACCAGATGGCCATGCAACGTCTGCCGGGCGGTCTCCGTCTCCGATGCCTGATCCGCAGCTTGGCAACTCGGATTACAAATTTGAACGCGGCGGCGGAATGTTCCTCTCGTCCCAGACCGGTGGTTTCATGCTCTCCGATACCAACGACATCGGCTACGCAATTGAGGAAGTGCTGAGCGATTCCAATAGTTACTATCTGCTTGGATTCGCGCCGCCGGAAGAGGCGTTCCAGCGTTACCCCGGCGGCAAGCCGAGGTTCCATCGCATCACAATCAAGGTGAACAAGCCGGGGCTGCGGGTTCGCTCGCGATCCGGCTTCTTCGGAGAGTTAGACGCCGGAGGAACCGGTCCGGCCGCAGCGGGTGGCGAATTGTTGGCCGCACTCGATTCTCCGTTCCGATCCGACGGCGTAGGCGTTGACGTAAAGTGCGCGTTCCTCAAAGCAGGCCGCAACCTTCCCTCTGTCCGCGTCAGCATGATCGTCAGAGGGCAGGACCTGTCGCTCGAAGGCCCGGTCTACAACCGCTCAGCGATTATCCACCTCCTGGTCCGCGCGTATAGTGTGAACGGTGCGGACCTAGACACTGGCGTGGACAAAACTCTGCGAGTCAGTCTGAATGAGGAAGGCTTTCAGCGCGCGCTGAAATTCGGCCTTGTTTATGCTACGGAAATCGAAGTGGCAAAACCTGGGCCGTACCGCCTCCGAGTGGCTCTTCAGGATGAAGCCAGCGGCCGCATCGGATCCGCGAGCCAATTCGTGGTAGTTCCCAATTTGAACGGCCGTAAATTGGCGCTCTCGGGGCTCATATTCCCTGGCTCGTACGGGACTTCGGACGATATCGTGCCCGCGCCTTCTCCGATTGCGCTGGTTCCCGGCAGCAGCGCGAACTTTGTCTTTGAGATCTTCGGCGCGGGAGATCGTTCAAGGAGTTTGCAATCGCAGGTTCGACTTTTCCGGGATGGGGCCAAAGTGTACGAAGGCCCAGTAGGGCCGTTGCAGGTGGCATCGAAGAGGGTTCATGGAGAGATTTTCGCGAAGGAAGAGCTAAGAATTCCCCCCGAATTGCCGCCCGGCGATTATGCTCTGCAGGAGGAGGTTACGGAGCAAAACACGCGTGGAAAGATCGATCGCGCATTGCAATGGGCCGATTTGCACATAGGCGTCGCCAATTAGAGTGGCCTTGCTGTTTCCCGCATCGAAGTCGATGTGTCCGTGAAGTATGTCACAAAACCGCCGGATAATTTCTGCGGATGGCCATCAGCGTCACGTCGTCGGTAGCGTTGTTGTGGCCTCGGAATATGGCAAGGTCTTCCAGGCAGCAATCTACGAGTGATCGCGGATTGTGTTCGAAGCAGCGGCGCAGGATTTCCTCCACGCGCTCGCAGCCGTAATCGTCATCAGCGCTGTTTTGGGTTTCGGTGACACCGTCGGTATAGAGAACCAGCGTGTCGCCCGGATCGAGCTGATGATGTTCCACATCGTATTCGACATCGCTGAACATTCCGAGCGGCAGGCTGGCCTTTTCGATCTTTCGCACGCCCAATTTGCCCGCGATCAGCGGCGAGCAATGGCCTGCGTTCACCACTTCGAGCGCCCCTTCGGGCGTCACGCGCGCGCAGACCAGCGTCGCAAAGGAGCGACCCGAATTTCCTTCGCACAAAATGCGGTTCGCGCGCTCCATCAGTTCCTTGAGCGAAATATTGCAATGGATCAAACTGCGGAACATGGCGTGCAGTTGCGTCATCAGTAGTGAAGCCGCCACGCCTTTGCCCGACGCGTCGCCCATCAGCAGAAACAGCTCGCCGGCCGGGCATTGGATCACGTCGCAATAATCGCCGCTCACAGGACCCATCGGTTGATAATGGTGCACGATCTCAAAATCTCCGAAGCGCTGCTCGCGCGGCGGCAGCAATCCGGACTGCATACTGGCGGCCAGAACCAGGTCTTGCTCCAACGCGCTGCGCTGATCGCGGCTCAAATGATCGATGCAGAAGCGCGTCAGCGGATCGCAGGCCAAACGGTCGGCTTCAATCGAGTCGTGGCAATATTCGCATACGCCGAACGTTCCGGCTTCGATCCGTTCCAGCGCCGCATCCACCTGATCCAAGAGCGACGTAAGGTGCGGATTGGAGTGCGTTTGGTGAAGTACGGTTGTCAGTTTCTGGCGGCGATCGATGAGCTGATCGCGAGCGTAAGAAGATTCCACCATGACCTGTTCCTGCATCTAATTTGGATGCTGCGATGAGCCGGAAAGATGCTAGACGCGGAAGTTGTCGGCGCGCCAGTTGACGATGGATTTCTTGATGTCCGGCCCAGAGAGATTGTTCTTCAAGGACTTATCGACAACCCCCGCCAGTTCGGCATCCGGGCAAAAGCGGATCGCGATCAATTGTGCTTCCGTTAGTTCGCCGATGCGGGACCTTAGCGGATCGTTCAAAATCGAAGCCAGGCGCAAGCGTTCTTCCAAACGAATCACGCGGTCCTGCGCCTTGAGCGCGCTGGTTCTGGTAAGGAGTGTAGTGACCGGGAGCACCAACGCCATCACCAAAATGGTCCAGGCCGCGAGCGCATCGTAATGCATAACGACGTTAACAATTGCCAGGATCAGCGCGACCGCGCTAACCGGCAATGCCAAAAAGTGAAACGGGGGATGCAGGCGAACATGGTTCGCCATGGTTTGCGCAACTTTTTCAGCCATAGTGGCCTCCTTGTGGTCGAAGGTGTATTCTACTAAGAGGGGGAACGCGCCGTCTGGCCGCGCTCAAACTGCACAATCGAAGTGCGTCTTCTCACCTTGTTTTTGTTGCCTCAACTATGCTAGGGTAACGGTTTTGGGACAGTGGTTTCAGGCGTCTTCTGCCTGATAATCGCTCCTTCTCGGATCGTTAAGTTCCCTCGAAAAAACTGAATGGGCCAAACCTTACAGGCGCTAGGTGGATTACTGCTGCAGGCCATCCCGACCATTTGCCTGCTCCTCATCGTTCACTTTTATTTGAAATTTGTTTTCTTCCGGCCGATGAAAGAAGTTCTGGAAAAACGGCGCGCGGCCACCGAAGGCGCGCGTGAATCCGCGGAGGCCATGCTAAAAAAAGCGGCTGAAAAAGCGGATGCGCTGGATGCCGCATTGCGCAAGGCGCGCGAAGAGATCTATCAGGAAAACGAAGCCACGCGGCGCAAATGGATCGACGAACAGACCGAGCGCCTGGAAGAAGCACGCAAGGAGTCGCGCGCGCGGATTCATCAAGCCAAGATCGAACTCGAAGCGCAGGCTGCAGCCGCGAAAAAATCGTTGGAAGCAACGGCCGAGAGCCTGGCGGAAGACATCACCAAATCGCTGCTGGCCCGGAGGGCATCGTGAGACGCGCACTCCGTATTCTTGGCATCGGTTTTATTTTGATGGCGGCGGTTTTTGCTGAAGAGAAAAAAGAAGCGGAAGCCGGGGATCCGATGCTGGGCTGGAAGTGGGCGAACTTCGCGATTCTCGGCGCTGGTTTGGCCTACATGATCGCGAAAAACGCGCCGCCGTATTTCGCTGCGCGCTCGAAGGAAATCCAACAAGGCATCGCGGAAGCTACCCAAACCAAGCAGGACGCAGAGGCGAAAGCGGCAGCCATCGACCGGCGTATGGCCGCTCTGGAGAGCGAAGTCGCGAAACTACGCGCCGAAGCGAAGGACGAAATCTCGGCCGAAGGCGGACGCATCAGCCGCGAAACGCAGCAGCGCCTGCAGAAAATCCAATCGCAGGGTGAACAGGAGATCGCGTTGATGTCGCGCTCAGCGCAGGACGATCTGCGGAAACACGCCGCGCGGCTTGCATTGGATCTGGCGCAGCAGCGCATCCGCTCACGCATGACCAAAGAGGCGGAAGACGGTTTGCTGGACGCGTTTGTGGCGGATCTGCATCGGCAGTCGGCGGAAGCGAGGAACTAACGCATGGCTTCCGCATTAGCTTATCGCTACGCTCGCGCCCTGGTGGACATCGTCTTACAGCCCGGCTCGCAACTCAAGCCGGAAGATGCCGTCGCGCAACTGCAAGCAGCCGCGAAAATGGTGGCCGATTCTCACGAACTGCGCAACGCGCTTCTCACTCCGGCCATTTCTCCGTCGCGCAAACGAGCGGCGATGGGAAAACTTTTGCAGGAACTCGGCGCCTCCACCGTCATTCGCAATTTCATTTTTGTGGTGATCGACCACAGGCGAATCGCCATGCTGGATGAAATGCGCGAAGCGTTCGAGCTGGCTCTGGAAGAACGATTGGGCTTCGCGCGCGCTGAAGTTGTATCGGCGGCCGCGCTCGACGACAAGCACAAAGCTCAATTGGAATCGGAACTGGCGCGCTTGACCGGAAAACGGATGCGCGTGCATTTTGCCGTGGACCCGGAGCTGTTGGGCGGAGCGGCCGCTCGCATCGGCTCCACGCTGTACGATGGATCGCTGCGCGGCCAACTTGAGCAGATGCGCCGCCAGCTGACGGAACAGTCCGCGGAATAAGGTTGGGAACAAGGGGATGAAGATTTAAAACATGGCTCAAATCCAAGCTGATGAAATCGCACGCGTACTGCGCGGCGAAATTGAGCATTACGAAAAGGCTGTCAACGTATCCGAGACCGGCTCGGTGATTTCGGTGGGCGATGGAATCGCGCGTATTTACGGGCTCGACCGCGTCATGGCGGGCGAGATGGTGGAGTTCCCGCATGGCGTCACCGGCATCGCGCTGAACCTGGAAGAAGACCAGGTGGGTACCGTGCTGCTGGGCGAATACCAGGAAATTAAAGAAGGCGACGAAGTACGCCGCACCGGAAAAATCATGTCGGTTCCGGTGGGCGAAGCCATGATCGGGCGCGTCGTGAACGCTCTGGGACAGCCGATCGACGGCAAGGGTCCGATTGCAACCAAGGAATCGCGTGCCATTGAAACCATCGCGCCCGGCGTGGTGGATCGGCAACCGGTAAGAGAACCGCTGCAAACCGGAATCAAAGCGATCGACTCCATGATTCCCATCGGCCGCGGCCAGCGCGAGCTGATCATCGGCGATCGCCAGACCGGAAAAACCGCGGTCGCGATCGACACCATCATCAATCAGAAGGGCGGCGACGTGATTTGCATCTATGTCGCCATTGGACAGAAGCGATCCACGGTAGCGCAGGTGGTCAAGACGCTCGAAGACAACGGAGCGATGGAGTACAGCGTGGTGGTGGCGGCCACCGCATCCGATCCGGCGCCCATGCAATACATCGCGCCTTACTCTGGGTGCGCGATCGGCGAGTACTTTAGGGACAGCAAACGGCACGCCCTGCTCATCTACGACGATCTTTCCAAGCACGCCGCGGCGTATCGCGAGATCTCGCTGTTGCTGCGCCGTCCGCCGGGCCGCGAGGCGTATCCCGGGGACGTGTTTTATCTGCACAGCCGGCTGCTGGAGCGCGCGGCGAAATTGAACAATGAAAAAGGTGGTGGATCGCTCACCGCGCTGCCCATCATCGAAACCCAAGCCGGCGACATTTCGGCTTACATTCCGACTAACGTGATTTCCATCACCGACGGCCAGATCTTCCTGCTGGCGGATCTGTTCAATTCCAATATTCGGCCTGCCATTGACGTGGGACTTTCGGTGAGCCGCGTGGGCGGCAGCGCGCAGATCAAGGCGATGCGCCAAGTGGCCGGGTCGCTGCGTTTGGATCTGGCGCAGTATCGCGAGCTGCAGGCCTTCGCGCTGTTCGGCTCGGAGTTGGACAAGACGTCGCAATCGCAGTTGAACCGCGGAAAGCAT
>Ga0209060_10004113_pt1 | contig 11607 bp, 10 predicted proteins | sample Coa_R1_8_FD_187155 | JGI IMG/M metagenome (GOLD analysis project Ga0209060, IMG submission 187155) | Surface soil microbial communities from Centralia Pennsylvania, which are recovering from an underground coalmine fire - Coalmine... | ecosystem: Environmental > Terrestrial > Soil >...
ACATGTCAAGATAAATATTCAAACAACATGACTACATCTTGGCTCTAGAATTCCCCTAACTCGCGCCGACACAATAACTTCCCCTGATTACTGCGGGGGAAGATCCGTCGGGATAATCGCGCTGGTAGGGCGGGGGCAGAAGGCGAGGTCGGAACGAGCCGCCGCGGGTGAGGGGCCCGTCAATCTGCAAAGGGATGGAGCCCCTCTTCAAGGAGCGCGCGTAAGAGCCGTTGCCCTTATCGGTGGGCGCGCCCGCCAAAAAGCTTGTCGTTCGGCCTGGCCGAGGCGGTTGAGGATGAGCGCCAGTAGTTCGCGCAGGCTGAAAGGGCCGAGCCCGGCGGCCAGCGCTTGGGCAAGCTCGGCGGGCAAGGATTCGGAAGGTGAATTGGGTGCTAGACTGGGATTCGGATTTGTGGGCATCGGTTCTCTCCTTGGGCTGGGTGGGACGATGAAGCAGGTCCCGCCCCAGGGAGGGCGATCTCTGGGGCATTTTTATTTGTAGCCGCAGAGAGGAAAGAAGCCCAGCGGTGATTGGGGGCTTCTGACCCTGGGCTGTGGGAATGTGGAAATCCGGCAGACCGCGCCGGATTCCCACATTCCCACAGCCCCGACGGCGGCTTTTATATAGACACAACTTTCAAGCTACTCCCTGCAACTGTACGGCTGGGATCGCGCCCGACGCTTCGTCGGGGTCCGAGAAGAAATCCGCGAAAGGAAGCCCTCGTTGGGGCGGAAGTTGTTCGACGTTCCCGGCTATACTTTTCGAATCTTCGTGACCCATCGGCCTGACCCGCCGGAGGAGATCTGGCGCGACTACAACCAGCGCGCTTGCGTGGAGCAACGCATCGAGGAGCTGAAATGGGACCTGGCCGCCGACGATTTCTGTCTGCACGAATTCTATGCCACCGAAGCCGCCTTCCTGTCGATCCGGATGCTGTTCAATCTGCTGGCGGAATTCCAGCGTGCCTGCGGAATGCCGCGCTATCGGCAACTGGCCAGCCTGCGTGTTGAAGTTTTCCTGTGCGGAGCCATCCTGGGCGTGCGGGTCACCCAACGGTGCTCCATTGATCGGCAGCTTGGGGAGGCCTGGAAACACGTAACTCGCTGTTCGACAGCCGGTTGGCTTATGCCGTTCCCACTTCGCGCAGCCTCGAAAGAGCTGAGTCAAGCCTGAGCGAGCGATCGGGACCAGTCCAACCCAACCCGGTAACCGAGGCTGCGAAGTTCGCGAATCATCTTGGCAGCGCGGCGTTGATTCGACTTTTCACTAACCATCGGTCCGCGCTCCCGGTAGTGAGCTCCTTGGTGCAAAATCTTCCAGACAAGGCGGCAGAGGCGATGGGCGATGAGCCAGATGGTTTGCTTATGACCCAAGCGCGACACATAGCGACGATAGAGAATCTGGAAGATGCTTCTTTTGCATTTCACCGCGGCATTGGCCGCTTGATTGAGAATACGGCGCATATGACGATTGCCTTTCGGGGAGTGCGGAGCGGTGACTGTGACTGAAGCCAGCACTCTCATGGTCGCCGGGGCAGACGCCGACCCACGAGGAAAGTTCTTTGGCCGAAGGAAACGTCGCTGCACTGGCGCTGGCTGGGGCCATGACCTGCTGCGCCGAATCCACGCCCAGACCGGGCACCTCCGCCAAGCGCTCGACCGGATCCTGGTAGGGCGAAGCAGGTCGGCCATCTCCTGCTCCAGGCGGCCAATCGGTTTCTCGATCCGTTCCAGCTCCTCCAGCGCCGCCTTCAGCAGCCGACGGTAAACAGGATTCAGTTCGCGGCATGCGCCGAGTGCATCCCTCAACTGTTCTGGGATCGCGCGCAGGCGGTAATCGGCGAGTGTGGCCAGGGCTGCTGGGTCCGTCTCCCCGTTGGCAAGCGCCTTCAGCAGGCGCCGGGCACCGGTGCACAGCAAGTCGGAAACCAGACTCGACAGCTTGATGTGAGTCTCCTCCAACAGCGCTTCCAGCCGATTGTGCAACGGCACCCGGTTACATGTCTGCTCATACTGAGCGCGCATCACCGCCCCACCCCACACGTTGCTCGGGATCCGGTACGAAGCTCAGCGTGAGTTCGTTCGCTACCAGCCGCTCGGCGTCGGCGAAGTCACTCTTGCGTCCGCACCGCGCACGACTCGATTGAGCCTGCGCCAAATGCAGAGTTCCCGACGTCGGGCGGGCCCCTTCGCGCTTCTGGCAGATTGGTTTCCAACACCGTCTAGGGCATCCCAGACGGGTTTCTAATATTGGGCCGTCGACTCCATAACGACCTCCTCGGCTTGTTGTTCGGCCAGCCACTCGGCCAGCGCTTCCAGTTCTCCGGGAGTGCTCCCAAACTCATGCCGCTCGAACTGGTATTCGTTTGCTACTTCGAAGTCCGAAACGACCACGGCCAGCATCCTCTTGTGAACATCGATTCGTCCTATTCTGTAAGGCATCGGCTTCTCCTCCTGGCCGGGAGAGTGCCTTTGCTGATTTACGCAGCCTCGCGGGCTACCGCCGCTCCCGCCAGGGGAGCGCGCGACGCCCAATTATTCGTTCAACACGCACGCTTCAGATCAGACAAGTTGTCGGCCTTAGCAGCTCCATTGCGCGATCGATCTTGCCACTCCCGGTCGCTACCGCAATAACTCGAAGCCATTTTCGTGAAGTTTCGTGGACCGAAGGCCCACGCTAACAAGTTGGAAATTCAACCGGAAATGGCGGCCTGAACGGATGTATTTATTATCCAATCCCCACGCTCAGATGCAATTCAACTTACGAATTCGGAATAAATTGCAAGGCTTCCTACGTCTACTTTCCTTTCTCCAACCCTTTGTGCAAACCCTGTCATCCCTGTTCTTCTTTCTTGCCAGTTCCCTGCTGAGAGTTCTAATGAATCGAATGAGGATTCTCGATCACTTCGGCTATCTTCCTGATGAACTCAGCGGCGACAACTCCGTCTGCTACCCTATGATCCACAGAAAGGCACAGGATGATCGTCGATCGAATTGTCAACGCTTCCCCTTCGACCCAGGGGCGCTTGCGAATCTGCCCCGTCGCGAGGACAAAACTTTGCCCCGGCGTGATCATCGCCTGAAATTGATCAATCCGGTGCATTCCGAGGTTACTTAGAGTGCCGGCCGCGCCTTCTAAATCATGCAGCGATAGCTTTCGTTGCCGGGCCTTTTCCACCAGTTCTGCCCGCCGACGGGCGATTGTCTCCAGGTCCATTTCGCCGATGTCATGGATAACCGGATTAACAACGCCTTCTTCTGTGGCGATGGCCAGACCCAGATCGACGCTGACCAGAGGGCGGATTTTTTCTTCTTCCCAGACCGAATTCATCTTGGGTGTCTTTCGCAAGGCGATCGCCACGGTTTTGAGCAACATGTCGGTGACCGTTATTTTCACGGCCGCAGAGCCCTCATCAGGTCCTCTGAAGCTTTTTTCTAAAGCAAGCACCGCTTCCGCATTGACCTCAATCCCGACTGTAAATTGAGGAATGGTTTGCGCGCTTTGCACCATCTTTGAAGCGATCAGCTGCCGACGACGGTCACTATGTGCAGTCCTCTGCGAGCCAGCGACTTGAGCTGCCTTTCGCACATCTTCTTCAAGAATTCGGCCCCCGCGACCCGTTCCTTGTAGGGTTTTAAGGTCAACACCGAGATCTTTCGCTAGTCGACGCGCCCGGGGAGAAGCTGAAGGCCGCGCGCTCCTAATGGATTCTCTAATCGGCGGCGCGCCGTGCATAGTTGAAATGCGATTCTCCATGCGAATCGGCTTCGGGTCCTGGCCACGTGCAACAATCTCTGCCTGCGTTTCAAAAGAACCAGTTTCATTTTCTGGTCTTTCGATGTAGGCAATCACCGTACCTACAGGAACAGTCTTGCCAGCTTCCACAACGATTTCAGAAAGTGTGCCTTCCGTCATCGATTCCACTTCCATGTCAGCCTTATCGGTCGAAACTACGAATAGGAATTCTCCTTTCTGAACCTTATCGCCGGGCTTCCTGAGCCACTGGCTGACGGTCCCTTCTGTCATCGTTAGCCCAAGCTGGGGCATTACCACCGAAAACTTCATCCGCGATTTCCTCAGTAAATTTCCTAATGGTGACTACGTCGTCTTTCCTTTTTGAGCGCTGTTGACAACTGCTTTTAGGGCCCGCCCATGGCTTGAGGCTTATTCCTTCGCGGCGAGCAACTCAATGAAAATCCGAGTAGAACAACTCAAGCGAACGAGGCTGCTACTATCGGCCCTCGTTAGCCTTGCACGAGAAGCCTGATCTCGCTCACAATCCGTTCCGTGGACGGAATTAGATAATGATCCAGGGAAGGACTAAAGGCGTGCGGAGCGGGCAGCGCGCAGATTCGCTTTATGGGAGCATCCAACTCGTCCAGCGCTTCCTCTGAAACCAAAGCTGCCACTTCTGCTGAAAATCCGCACGTGGCATACGCCTCATCCACTATGGCCAACCGGCCTGTCTTGGCTACCGAGCAAAGAATGGTCTCCTTATCCAGTGGGGCCACTGTTCTGGGATCAATCACTTCCACCAACGTCCCTTCGCTCTCGAGTATCGCGGCGGCCTCCATTGCCCGCGACACCATCAAGCTCACAGCCACTAAGGTCACATCACCGCCGGAACGCCGAATTGCTGCTTCACCGAACGGAATCAAATACTCTCTCTCCGGCACAATTCCCTTGGTGTTGTACAACCCTTTATGCTCTACAAAAAGCACCGGGTCGTCATCTCGAATAGCCGTCTTGAGAAGTCCTTTAACATCGTAAGGAGTGGAAGGAACAGCGACTTTGAGTCCGGGAATATGCATAAAGAAGGAATAGAATGTGTGCGAGTGATGCGGGCCGCTGCTTCGAACCCCCCCCATGGCAGAACGGATTACTAAAGGGACCTTGAATTTGCCGTTAGAAATATAGTGAATGGTTGAGGCCTGTTGAATCACCTGGCCAGAGGCTTCTAAAATGAAGTCGAAGAAAACGATATCTACAATCGGGCGACTCCCAGCTAGGGCAGCCCCAATTCCAATGCCTGTCTCGGCTAGTTCGGCGATCGGTGTGTCTCGAACACGCTCGTCTCCAAATTCAGCCCACAACCCGCGCGATTGCTGAAAATTGCCCCCGCGAGGCCCGATGCCTTGTCCAATATAAAAAATGTTTGGATCCCTTGCCATTTCTTCCCGCAAGGCCTCAACTCCAGCCTCCGCGTAACTGATCACTCGCTCGGAGGCTCTTATCTGATCTTGCTTTGCTTCGATTCCAGGCTTAGCTCCTGTCACCGGCTTTCTCCCTTCTTAAGACCCTCAACTTCACCGCTACTGGCAAAAAACTTTGTCCAAGGCTGTGTCTGGCCTCGGCTCGGGGGAATTGAGAGCAAACTGCACTGCGTCTTCCATTGAGAGATTGACCTCCTTTTCAATCTTCTCAAGTTCTTTAATTTCGCACCAACGGGCGGCAAGCGCATCTTCACGCAGTTTTTTAATTGGGTCTCGTTTCCTCCAGAACTCCACTTCTTCCTTGCTCCGGTAAGAGGTTCCTGGGTCCCCTTCGTGGTGCCCAAACCAACGATAGGTCAAACACTCAATGAGCGTCGGTCCCTCGCCGCGGCGAGCGCGTTCCACCGCTTCACCGGCCTTCTCATAGACAGCCAGGACGTCGTTGCCGTCCACTTGCACACCGGGCATGCTGTAGGCCGCTGCACGGCTCGCAACATTGATGTTCTTGGTCGCCTTCTGAAACGGCATCTCTGTGGCATAAAGATTGTTCTCACAAACATAAATAACCGGCAGCTCCCACGTTGCCGCCATGTTCAAACCTTCATGAAACGCCCCGTTATTCACCGCTCCGTCCCCGAAAAAGCAAACGGTAATCTGGCCGGACTTCCGCAGCTTGGCGCTCAAAGCAGCCCCAGCGGCAATCGGAATGCCAGGCGGCACAACTCCATTCGTCCCCAAGAATCCCACTGAGGGCTCGTAGAGATGCATGGTTCCGCCTCGTCCCCCGCAGCAACCGTCCACTTTACCCATCAGTTCAGCCATCACTGCTCGTGCAGGAATCCCCTTCGCCAATGCGTGCCCGTGCCCCCTGTGCGTGCTTGTCACGTAGTCATCCTTTTTCAGGTGCGCGATCACTCCAGAGGCGACCGCCTCCTCGCCGATATAAAGGTGGATGAACCCCGGCATCTTGCCGGACCGGAACAGTTCTCTCGCCTTTAGCTCAAACTCCCTGATCTCCACCATCTTGCGATACAGGGTAAGAATTAAATCCTTCGGGGGGCGCGCCGCATTGTGCTCCTGAACAAGTTGGGCTGAGGCACTCTTTCTATTCGCCATAGTGTTCTTTTTTCTCTTTCCTTACGCTCCGGAATAATTAGCCAGGCCAAACAACACCATGGCTAGAAACAGAACAACAACCCCCGCAAGGTTCACTTTGTGGATGCGCGCCTCCACCTGGCGCCACTCTCCCGTCATTAGCCCCGCGAGGTTGCCTCCGAGAATCATCGTTATCTGGAATAACGCCCAGCCAACGGAAACACCCAGGATCCCCAAGAACGTCGTTCCGCTGCTGTAGATCGCTATCTCCCCCATCCACATGCAACCGCCCAGCACAGGATTTCGCAATTCAGCGATATCGGTGCCAAAATTTCTCCAGGTCTTATTCCGAGACAGGAGGTAGAAGCTGTAGCCTACGTTGACGATCAAAGCCCCGGCCAAGACCAGCGACCACACAGCGTAAACTGCCCACACAGGCTTCGCGCCTTGATCGCGCGCCCTCTGGATAATGTCACCTCCGTAAGCTAGAGCGATATTCAGGAGGGCCGCCAGGATTCCTGAAAACACCGCAAATCCAATCATCAGCCAGTAAGTGCCGTGCGATGACGACTGCGAAAGCCCGGCAATCTTCTCTCGCTGGCGGCCCGCCCATCCGCACAATGTCACTCCCGCCACCATGACTCCTGTTCCCGCTAGGATCAGCAGTCCGCTCCGCTGGAATAACATACCAGAATGTTGCAACAAGACAGGCAGAAGCGTACCTGCAGCTGCTGCAAAGCCGTTTAGAATCGAGGCTGTCAGCGCTAAGCCGATTCGATCCACGCAAATCCCCGCCCCTAATTGTGCAATCCCCCAAGCCGATCCGAAAACAAAGGGGGTCAGGATTGCGTCGGCGGACAAGGCCCCGTAAACCTGCCCGAATTTAGGGACCACCACGAAGGCCAGAACCACAGGAACTACCAGCAGAGAAACTACAGAGTAGATCAGCCAGAAATTTTCCCACCTCCAAATCTTGATCCACTTCATTGGCAAAAGGTTGGCGCCCATCACGCCACCGGCCAAACACGTCAGACTAAATCCTTCAAGTAAACCCACCTGTCTCCCAATCTAGAGAATGAATTGCATCCAGCAACTCACCGTTAGGCTCGAAGCCCTGCCCGGCTCCAATATATCCAGAGATTTCTTCATTTCACCATTCTCGAGCGAACCCCGCTGTCCAGCCCCCGTCCACTACCATGACATGACCAGTCACATATTTCGCATCATCAGAAGCTAAGAAAAGAGCTGCGTTGGCCACATCCTGTGGCTCGCCGGGCCGTCCCAAGGGGATGTGGCTCAGCAAGCTATCCGCAAGTTTCTTGGAGTCTGGATTGTAGAACAGTGACTGCGTGCCCGGGGTAAGAATCGAGCCAGGCGCTATCCCGTTGACACGGATTTGGTATGGTCCCAATTCTAACGCCTGAGACCTGGTGAAATGCAGAACGCCAGCCTTGGCGGCAGCAAAAGCTGACTGCAACCGGATGGGAACGACTCCTAAGACAGAGCCAATATTAATAATGGCACCCTTCTTGCGCTTCACCATATAGGCTGCAACCGCCCGCGAACAATAAAACACCCCATCCAAGTCAACGCGGATGATCCTATGCCAATCAGAATCAGGAAACTCATGAACGGGATAACGTTCTCGGCCTAGATTGATCCCGGCATTGTTGACATGGATGTCGATCGGCCCAAGTTCCCTTTCCACTGCGGCTACCATATCTTGCACGGCAGAAACGTCTGCCACATCAGCAAGAAAAAAGGCCGCCTTTCCCCCCTGCTTCCGGATCGCTTCGACCGTCTTTTCACCCGATGGAATAATGTCATTCACAGCTACCGCCGCACCGTTAGCAGCGAAAGTAAGTGCAATGGCTTCACCAATTCCTGAACCGGCCCCCGTAACCAAGGCCACGCGTCTGTTGAGGTCAACCTGCATGATCCAAAGGTACTCCTTTCTTGGTGTGACGGTCTCTAGCACATGGGTGGGCATGCTGGAAAGCGCTGGCTCAGAGAGTTGCAACTGTATCTTTTACTCCAAAGTTTGTTTTTCTCGATAATGTCGGCCAAGCATAAATCTCCAAGTAGATTCATCCCTAACCTTCGTACGTAAAGGACTCGTGCCAGCGATCATCCCACAGACTTGGAAAAGAATTCTTCACGTAGGGGTGACGCAATATTTCGTCCTCATCCAATTCCAACCCAAGCCCAGGCCGTTCGGAAAGGTAGAAAACTCCTTGGCGAATCGGATTCCAACCTTGCACAAGGGCATCGCGCCAGGGAGCATCGAATTCACCAAATGCTTCCTGGATATTGCAGTTCGGAGTGCTGAAGTCGAAGTGCAGAGCAGCCGCCAGAGCGACCGGACCAATCGAGCAATGTGGCGATACGGTCAGCTCCTGAGCCATCGCAATGGAAGCGATCTTTTTACTCATCAGGATGCCGCCGCAATGCGCGATGTCCATCTGGACGATATCAGCCGCCCGTTTTGAGATCAGCCGGTAAAATTCCGACAAGGTATAGAGCCGTTCGCCCGCTGCGATTCGGACGGCGGACCTGCTTTTTATCTCGCTCAACAGATCAACCTGGTCTGGGCTGATCGGTTCTTCAAACCACGCGGGACGGTAGGGCGTAAGTGCATGGGCAATTTCGATCGCCGTCTCCACATTGAAGCGTCCATGTCCTTCAATCATCAATTCGATTTCATCTCCCACTGCCATGCGGATGGCGTCGAGGATTTTCAATACCCTCTCAAGGCCAGCCCGAGGCAACTCCTTCCATGCCACGCCGAAGGGGTCTAATTTAAGAGCCGTATATCCCATGTTGATGACGTTTTTTGCGCGCTCGGCGTAATCCTCCGGAGAGCGAACTCCGCCATACCAGCCATTGGCGTAAGCGGGCAGGCTTTCATGACACCGGCCGCCAAGAAGCTGATAAAGCGGCTTGCCGCAGTCCTTGGCGATGATGTCCCACATAGCAATTTCAACGCCGCTGATCGCTGTCATGGCCGTTGCGCCGCCCTGATACTGGTCCCGAATCATACGGCCGACCGTGGACTCTACATCAAATGGATTAGCCCCAATGACGTAATACTCCTCAAGGAACTCATGGAGAAATGTCCGAACAGTCTGCTCCTGCCATTCGAGTGACGCTTCGCCGATGCCGGTGATCCCGCGGTCGGTGTGAAGGCGGACGAAAAGGAAATTCCGCACTCCGGCATTCGCAAGGGAGGTTTCAAGTTTGGTGATCTTCATTCTCGTGGACGCGTTCGTAATTCCAGCTCGTTGCTTTCCCTACACCTATCGATGGATTTCCGCTTGCGCGGGAATGACCGCGCTCCATTATGTTAAACCGCAAAGGAATGCGCACAACAGTTCAATGCCCATGAACCTGAAACGAATCCACATAAATTTTGTATCCCGTCGCGAGCATATTCTTAAGATTTCGAGCCACAATCAAAAGAGTGTGCTGGCCAGGTCTGACCCATGTCTTCTCGAAAATAGGGACTTGCCACGCACCCTGAGCGTCATCGCGGAAACGGTGGAAATCAGGGGCGTAAGTATCAACTCGCGCCTCAAGCTGGCCGTCAACGTAGACATCCGCTATCCCGCAGGCCGGACAGCGCTTTCCAACCCAGGTAATTCCATCGCCGCGAAACACGCATTCAGCCGTATCCCCATCATGGCGGGTCCAGCTTGCGCTCTTTCCTGACGCGCGCCGCCATCCTTGGCTGTGTCTCCAGCCGGAGCCGGAGTATTTAATTCCCTGCCCGGGAGGGTCTTCAATCACCTGAAATTCCTCCTTACCTACCTGAAAGCCATCCACCACGATCCAGTTATCCGAAGAGCGCCAGTTATGATCTCCCCGAGCTAAAATCTTCACCGTGTGCTGGCCGGTTGAAGGAAAAGTCCTTGAATAAAGCGCTACATTCGGAATCTCGTCGGCATTATAAGTATCTACAACTTGGTCCAACTTGCCGTCCACATAGACGTCCGCCCTTCCCATTGCACTTCCAAGCCGCCCGTACCAGGTAAGGCGGTTGCCGACAAAAGTATACTCGACGGTATCTTTAGCGTTACGCGTGCGTGACTGTGTGCCGTCAAAAACAGCCCACACGTTTCGCTCATGCTCCCATCCACTGCCGGAGTATTTCAAGGCGTTATCTGCATCATCGATTACCTGCGCTGGTGGTGTTGCCGCACCTTGAGCCGCCGCTTTTCCAGAAATGTTGCCGCTGCCATCGATAGCGGCCACTTCATATTGAGCGGACAGATCGGCTCCTGCAGAGTGATCGAAATAATAGTCACCCTTTGCGACCTTATCGATGGCGACGCCATTGCGGAAAATCTGATAATAGGAAATCCAATTGTTATCCGTCGCTGGCGCCCAACTCAACTCAACTCCAATAAAGTCCATATTCGTGCCGATTGTCTTCACTACCTGCTGCGGCATGGTGGGAGGCGTTTTATCTGCCACGCTTCCGGGATGCATCGGCAAGTTGAAGTAAATCAATTCACCATCCGGTACGCTGGAAAACGAAATGCCTTTCGTCATTAAATCGGAACCCAGCCTTTTTTCGGCGCCTTTTGTCTGCTGGTAAGAGACGTTATAACTTGTTCCGGGCAGCAGGCCTTTGGGAAAAATCGTGATGCGGGTTTTAGGAGCGTGCGCTGGGATGATGACGCCCCGCAGGTTATCACGGCTCATGCGCTGTAAGTACCAACTGGGATCGTCTCCCGTTACCCTAGGGTGATAGACTTTCACCCAACGACCCACAACACCTTCATGACCGAGATAATGGTAGATGTCAATCAACTGCCGAAGGTCCTCATTTTTGTCCCGGTCAAGCGTATCTCCAGTCATCCCGATTGCGCTCCAAAGCAAACCGTACCAGCTTGCCTTGTCAAATTTGTCGGGATTCCAGACGTCAGGCATGTCCAGTACCTTGTCAGGAGGGAAAAGATACGAGGCATAGTGGTTGAGATACCGGCCTACACAACCATCCGAGTATTGCCAGGCTGTCGCCATCCGCAGAACCTCGTAGCCCAGATCGTTCCCACCGCCGTTGCAACCGTGAAAGGCGCTATGCGGGTTTTGATCGAGAAATGATTTCAGAAGTCTCCGGAAGTTGTGGTCTTGGGCCAGCATGGGAGTGTAATCCCCATTCACCGGATGAAGGGGAGCGTCATCTTTGCGCCATTCAAAATCGCCCCACTGGCGAACCTCGTTATTGAGCAACTTTAATTCCCAATCGATGACGCCCGGCTTCGATTGGTCAAGCAGGTACTCCCCCGCAAAGTT
>Ga0209060_10004116_pt1 | contig 11593 bp, 6 predicted proteins | sample Coa_R1_8_FD_187155 | JGI IMG/M metagenome (GOLD analysis project Ga0209060, IMG submission 187155) | Surface soil microbial communities from Centralia Pennsylvania, which are recovering from an underground coalmine fire - Coalmine... | ecosystem: Environmental > Terrestrial > Soil > Unclassified...
AATTCGAATCCTCGGCGTCTCCGGCGGTTGTCATCAGCGATAGTTTGTGGCGCAAGCATTTTCACGCTGACGCAGGGATCGTCGGAAAACAGATTCTGCTCGATTCGAAAGGCTACTCGGTGGTGGGCGTGATGGGGCCGGAGTTTGTTTTTACAAATGCTGCGCATCAGGCTTGGGTTCCTTTTAAGCCGAAGCAGGCGGTCCACGGCGAGTTGCACACTTTCGTGAGCACGATGGCACGGTTGAGGCCGGGCGTGTCGATGGCGCAAACGCAGAAGGAGCTGGATGCGGTCGCTCCGGCCTTGCCCGCCAATCCGGATCGTGAGAAAGGCGTTCATCCGCACATTCGTCCGTTCACCGAAGAGTACACAGGTCCATATAGACGGGCGTTACTGATGCTTTGGGGCGCGGTGGGGTTGGTGTTGTTGATCGCTTGCGCGAATGCGGCGAATTTGTTGTTGGCGCGTGCGTCCGAACGGCAGCGCGAATTTGCGATTCGAGCGGCGCTGGGCGCGGATCGCGTGCAGTTGGCGGGTCAACTTCTGTGGGAGACGTTGATTTTAGGAATTGCGGCCGGAATTGCGGGCGCGGGACTCGCTTTTGCCTTCCTTCGCTTGCTCGGGAAAATTTTCGCTGGGAAGCTGCCGGTTCCGGGGCTCGACACGATATCGATCAACGGATGGGCTCTAGCGGCTGCCGCAGGTCTGGTTCTACTGACAACGGCGCTTTGTGCGATTCCTTCGTGCGTTAGTTTGTGGCGTGAGGATTTGACGGCGGGCATTCACGCGACGGGGCGCAGCGTCTCGGCTGGACGCGGAGCGAATCGCACGCGATCCGTGCTATTGGCGTTTGAAGTGGCGCTTTCCGTTTTGCTGCTGATCGGCGCGGGTGTGATGCTGCACACGCTGGATCGGCTGATGCGAGTGCATCTTGGATTTGAACCGCAGCACGTGCTGGTTGCGAAAGTCTCGGCGCCTGCCGGGCTTGCTACCAAAGAAGCGAAGGCGAATCACTACCGCCGCCTGCTGGAGGAAACGCGATCGATTCCGGGTGTGATGCAAGCCGGTGTTTCGACAGTGCTGCCGTTTGGCGGGTTGATGATTACGTCATCCATAACGGTGGAAGGACTGGCCGATGCAAACTGGCATAACTACGGAATCTATCTGCGCGAGATCAGTCCAGGATATTTTTCATCGCTGGGTGTGAGGCTGCTGCGCGGGCGCGATTTCAATGCGGGCGATACGGCGAAATCGGAACCAGTGGTGATGATCAGCGACGAACTGGCGCGGCATTACTGGCCGGGTCAAGATCCGCTGGGGAAGCGCGTGTCGCGGTCGGATCATCCGAAGCCGGAAGATTGGGCGACCGTGATTGGCGTGGTGGAAAGCATCAAGCATCGCTCGCTGCGCACGGGCGCGGACGCAGAGCTGTATCTCCCCTATACGCAATCTTTGATCGGAGCGAAATATACGTACCTGGTTTTGCGGACGCAGGGCGATCCACTTTCGGTCGCGACGGCGCTGCGCAGGCGGATTCATGCGTTCGATCCGGGTCAGCCTGTTACTTCGATTGAAACGATGAAGACGGTGGTGGCGAACTCCGCGTCCGATGAACGGTTTCATGCGCTGCTGCTCGAAATTTTTGCGGGATTAGCGCTCGGGATGGCTGTGACGGGAATCTTCGCAGTGGTCTCTTATTCGGTGTCACGCCGGGCGCGCGAGATTGGGATTCGCGGAGCGCTCGGTGCCACGCCCGCGACCGTGATCCGATTCGTGATCGGGATTGCGAGGCGGCCGGTTTTGGTGGGCGCTGTGCTGGGGATTGGCGCGGCGTTCGTGGGGACGCGCGCGCTGGAAGCGGAGCTGTTCGAAACGGCTGCCGCGGATCCGCTGGTGTTCACCGCCGTGGTTGCGATTCTGATGGCGACGGCGTTGGCTGCGACATCCGTTCCGGCGTGGAGGGCGACGCGGATCGATCCGGCGAATGTTTTGCGGGCAGAATAGAAATCAATCCTGGCGCAAAGCGATCATTGGATCCACGCGAGCCGCGGTTCGGGCAGGCAGCGCGGCGGCGAGCATTGCGGCTGCGAGCAGCACGATGGATGCGGTGAAGAATGTGGCCGGATCGGTTGGTTTCACGCCGTAAAGCAGATTGGCGACGATTCGCGTCAGCGCGAGTGCGCCGATCACGCCGATTGCGATTCCTGCTAGAGCCAGGCGGACACCCTCCGCGACGACTCCACGAATCAGATCGCCAGGCTGCGCGCCGAGGGCCATCCGGACTCCGATCTCCTGGGTCCGCTGGGTCACCGATTGCGACATCACGCCGTAAATTCCGATGGCGGCGAGCAGGAGAGAGATCACTGCCAGCGAGGCAAGCAATCGGGTACGGATTCGCGGCTGCTGGACGGCGTCCGAGACAAAATCCGACAGAGGGCGGAATTGGCCCAGGCGCAAATCGGCGCCGGCGGATTTCAGGATTGCTCGAGCAGTGTCGGCGGTCATGGGACGGCCTCGGATGATCAAGATTATTTCGCGAGCGACGGGCGAGAGACGCTCGTCTTCGAGTTGGCGGGATGGCAGGAAGATGCGGGGTCCGTTGAGCCAATCTACTGTGTTGTAGAAAGTGTAAAGCGTATCTCCGGCGATTCCCACCACGGTGCGCCATGTCTTGTCGTTATGAAGCTGGATGTGCGCTCCTAGTGCGTTTCGCCCTCCGAACCAGCGTTCCGCCGCGGTGCGATTGAGAATTACGACTGGGTCGGAATCCTCCTTGTCCTGTTCCGTGAAAGCGCGGCCGGCGAGGAGCGGGACGTCGAGCGTGCGGAAATATTCGGGTGTAACAGACTGCGTGCTCGCCTTGGGAGCGGTTTCTTCTGTTGACGCTGGCTGGCCTTGGATGGCAAAGCGTTGTTCCGTGGCGCTATCAAGCGGGGTGAAGTTGCTGATTGCGGCGGATTCCACTCCGGGCGTGTTGTTGAATTTGTCCAATAGCCGTTGGCGTAGATCATTCGACCGCTCTTTCGGGACGCCCACCCGTGCCACGGTTATGTTGTTTACCCGGAATCCGAGCGGCTGCGATTGCAGTTTGATCAGCGTCTCGGTCATCAACGCAGCGCCGACTACCAGGACAAGCGAGAGCGCCACTTGTCCCGAGACGAGGAATCCATGCCAGCGGGATGCACTTGGGCTTCCGGCCGCGTTTCGGCCGCCCGATTTCATTGCGAGATTCAGATCGACGCGCGCGGCTTGGAGCGCGGGGGCCAATCCGAAGAGTAATGTACTGAGCAGGCCAGCGAGCAATGTGAAGGCGAGTGCACGCCAGTCAAGAGCGATCGCGTTCGGGGGCATCCTTCCGAATGGATTGACGCTAGCGAAGACACGGATCGCGGCATATGCGAGAGACACTCCGGCCCCTGCGCCCATCGCCGTGATGACTGCACCCTCGATCAAAAGCTGGCGGACGATGCGTCCGCGCCCGGATCCTAAAGCCGCGCGGATTGCCATCTCGCGGCTGCGGCGGAGCGTTCGTCCGAGTAGAAGACTGCCGACGTTGGCACAAACGATCAGCAGAATAAATCCGAGCGCGGCGGCAGAGAGAGAAATCGATGCGCGAACATTGCGCGTGTTGTCGGCTTGCAGATTGGAGACCAGGACGGCGTAGCCTTTTGGATTGTCCGGATGCAGACGATCTTGCGCGCGCTGAATGCTCGTGAGTTCGGCTTGGGCCGCCGCGATCGTCACGCCTGCTTTCAATCTGCCGATCGCCGCGAGGGGCGCGCCGCCGTCTCCGGTGTAGCCCGGTTCATTCTTTTGGATCAGCGCGTAGAATTGCGTGTCGGCATTCTGATCGATCATGCGTAAACCGAAGCCTTGCGGCATGACGCCCACGATCTGGTAGGTCGCGGAGGCGAGCTCGATTTGGCGGCCGAGAATATCCGGTGCGCCACGGAAGTGCGTCTGCCAAAAGTCGTGGCCAATCACCGCGACGGGTGGGCCGTTCAGATCGTCCGCACGGAAGGCTCGGCCGCGTTCGGGCTTCACTCCCAGGGTGTCGAAGAGATTTGCGGTCACGATCATACCGAAGATGTTTTCGTCCGCGCCGCGCGCTTCGAAACTTCGCCAGAAGACGCCCGCGAGATTCGAGAAGGAGCGAGACTCGCGGGCCCATGCTGCCCAATCACGGTAACCGTCGAAGAGCTTCGGTTCGCGAGGATTGGATAGTTCGCTTTTGAGGACGATGGCCAAGCGGCCGGCATCCGGAAAATGCAGCGGCTCAATCAGCCAGGCGTCGAGGATGCTGAACATCGCGGTGTTGGCGCCGATTCCGAGCGCCAGCATTCCAACTGCCATGAGTGTGAAGCCGGGGCTCTTGCGTAACACTCTCGCTGCGTATTTGAGATCCGCGATCATTTGGAGCTAGCTCCTTTGAAACATAATGACGCAATTCCGCACGCTTCGTAACGCGGCGAACAGTCACGGTAAATTTACGCATTTCCCATTGAAACCAGGCATTCGATGCAGTATACTTCTCCCACAATCCGGGAGGTGCGCGGTGCTTTATTTGGCGAAAGCGGCTCAATTGGTAACAATTTTTCTGCTTGCCGCCCTCGCGGTTGTTATCGGCTGCAAATTGATCGCGGGCGACATCCGCTGTTCCGGGCTCATGATGGTATCGAAGGATCCGAGGCGCCGTGATGCGCCTTCCGAATTCAGCCCGGCGCGAGCGCAGATGTTGATGGCAACACTGCTCGCTGCGATGTATTACCTGATTCAGGCGATTCACAATCCGAGCACCGATCGGCTTCCCGACGCTCCCGCGGCCTTAGTAGGCATTGTCGGTGGAAGCCAGGCGATTTATCTCGGGGGGAAGGTTCAAAGTGCGTGGGGTCTTTTGACAGGCCGCGGGAAAATCAAGCCAACTCGAAATGAAGGAGAGAATGATGAAGGCAAGCGACGATAAGGACAGGTCCATTCTGCCTCAAGTACTCATGGTGATTGGATCCCTGGTGGTAGCATTTTTGATCGGAATGTATGGGCCAGGAACCGCAACGGACAGATTGGCGATGACCACAGGATATGCGCTGCTGGTGTTGGTATTTCTTTTTGGGATGGTGATTCTGGTGGAGATCATCCGTGGGAATATCGATTTGAAAACCCTGCTGAGCGAGGACGGTAAAGCCAGCATGTCGCGTTTCCAGCTTCTGGTTTTCACCTTCGTGATCGCGATGAGTCTGTTTCTGATGGTGGTGGAGCAGAAGGGGACGAAGTTTCCAGAGATTCCAGCGAACGTTTTAACACTGTTGGGCATCAGCGCGAGCACGTACGCGGTGAGCAAAGGCATCCAGGCTGGCAGCAAGAACGGTAACGGAGACTCCGATGCCCGCAAGGAAGAGTAAAAAGGTCCCGACCGCAGCCTTGGGCGCCGCTGGTGCACTGCCCTTGGCTCTGGCGCTGACGGTGGGGAACTTACCCCCGAGCCGAAACGGCGCGACCGGAGTGACGGGCGATCCAAATGCGGCGGTGAAGTGCGAGGAAGGGATTGAGAACTTTCGGGGCTGCCATCCGGCTTATGCGACGGGCTGCAGCGGATCGGGAAACTACGACGGCTACTTGAATTTCCTCAAGAATCAGGAACCTGCGCGCGGTTCGACGCCCGTGAAGCTATTCACGAGCGCGGCGGATTATCAGGATCTCAATAACAGAACGCCGAAGGACCTTACCAAGTCGAATCACTTCGATTTCAAGGACGATTTGGCGAAGATGGGTGAAGGTCAGGAATTCGGGCTGGTCGGATACTTGTATTACGTGAAGCAGGAGGGGGCGGAGAGCAGCAACTGCGAACTGACGTCGCCCGACGACACGGATTTCCATATCGGCATCGGCTTCGACAAAAGCGTAGCAGCTTCGGTGCTCGCTCCTTCCAAGGAAACTGCGGCGGACAAGGTTGCGGTGAAAGAGACCGCCGTGGTGGTTGAGATGACGCCGCAATATCGAGCGGACTTTGCGCCTGAATGGACCATCGAAGCGCTGAAGAAGATTCTTGGAAAGCAAGTACGTGTATTGGGCCAGTTGATGGCTGACAACGAACACAACAATACAAAAGACAACTGTGGACTGGCTGGGCATGGCCCGTCGTGTTGGCGCGCTTCGATTTGGGAATTGCATCCCGTGACGAGCTTTCAATACTGCAAGGTAGACGATTGTACGAACGACGCCGCGAGTTGGGTCGATTTAGGGTCAGACACCGAGACGTCTGCGAAAAAATAAGGGCTAAACTCGGAAGTGGGGAGTTTAATCATGGCCGATAAAAATACTTCCGTTCTTCGTCCGGATACTCAGGTGATGACGCGAGGGTTCGATCCCAGTCTTTCCGTGGGATCGGCCAGGCCTGCTGTGTTCCGAAGTTCCACCTACGTTTTTTCCAGTCCCGAGGCGGCCGAGCGTGCGTTCGATCTCATGGCGGGCCGCGCGCAACCAACGGCCGACGAGCAGCCCGATCTGGTTTACTCACGCTTCAATCATCCGAATGCGGAGATGTTGGAAGACAAGCTGGTCCCTCTGGAAACCGGAGGACAGGCGGCCATCGTTTTCAACTCCGGGATGGCCGCGATCATGACGGCGCTTTTCACCTTCGTGCATCCGGGCGAGAGCATTGTCTACACGGTTCCGATTTATGGCGGGACGCAGCATTTAATTCAGGATTTTCTTTCGACGCTGGATATTACGGGCATTCCGGTGCCTGCGGGCGCGTCACACGAAATCGATGAAGCGATTCGCGGCGCGAAGAATCTCGCGGTGGTTTTGATTGAAACGCCGGCCAATCCGACCATCATCATGACGGGCATCAAGCAGGCAGCCACGACGGCGAAGGGGTTAGCGAAGAAACCGGTGGTGATGGTGGATAACACCCTGATGGGTCCCGCGTTCCAGCATCCGCTGGTGTTGGGCGCGGACATCTGTCTGTATTCGGCGACCAAATATCTTTCGGGGTTCAGCGACATGATCGGCGGCGCAGCGATTGCGGCGGATCCGGGACTGATCCGGCAAATGCGCTCCAAACGCAGTTTGTTCGGAAATATTTTGCAGCCGGATGAATGCTGGATGCTGGATGGACGGCTGCCAACGGTTGCGCTGCGAATGAACCGGTCGAGCAAGAACGCGGAGCGGATCGCCGAGCGGTTGTCGCGCAATTCGAAAGTGGCGCGGGTTTTGTATCCTACGCTGTTCAAAGATCCGGAGCAGATCCGGATTGTGAATGAGCAGTGCGATTTTCCAGGCGGGATGCTTTCGTTGGATCTCAAGGGCGGGAAGAAGGCGGCGTTCGAGTTCTTGCGCAATTTGCGGATCGCGCGGAACGCGGTGTCGCTGGGGAGCGCCGAGACGCTGGTGTGCCATCCGAAGACGACGACGCACTCCGGATTCACGGATGCGGAATTTGAACAAGCTGGGGTGACGGATGGGCTGGTGCGGATATCGATCGGGATCGAAGATTGGCGGGATTTGTTGGCGGATTTTGAGCAGGCGTTGGAGTTGGTTTAAGTCGTGAAGAAAACGTGTTCGCATGAGCGCGAACACGGCACCCAAAGTGCGTGCGCTACTTCGTGAACTTCAGGATTGCTTTGCCCAGGTGAATTTCGTCGCCTGGGAGCAGCTTAGTTCCGCGGGTGTCGCGATGGACTTCCTGGCCCATCCCGTCGCGCACGATCCATAGGCCGCAGTTCGATTCCTTCTTATCGCCACGTTTGTACCAGCGATCGTTGAACAGGCGATATTCACCGGATTTCTTCTCGAACAGGATGTGGGCGTGTTCGCGCGAGACAGTGCGATTGACGGCGTTGTCTTCGGCGAACGCGAGATCGTTGCGGCGCGACAGGCCTTCTGATTTGTAGACGTCCACCAGGCGTCCGATGTTGGTGCGGGCCTTTTGCAGCGGGAGTTCGGCTTTGTTGGCGGATCCGGCGACTACCAGTAAGCGCGGGGTGCGCCGGACGCGCGCGGGTTCCGCCACGGCCGGGATTTCTTCAGCCAAAGTTTCGATCTCGACCCAGTTTTGCTGATCGGCGTCCGAGACTTTGACCGCGACGTGCAGATCTTCTGGAAACCGGCAGGATTCCTTGGAGAGACATTTGCGCAGTTCTTCTTCGAAAAACTTACGAAAGAAATCGCGTTCGAAGATGCCCGCGTCCGGCCCGGACGCGCGAAGGATAATCCGAACGAGGTTGTAGGGGAAGAGAGATTTTCCGCCTGCGCGCTGGATTTTATTTCTTGCGTGGTCGAGTAACGCGATGCGGATTTCGGCCACCTCGGGAGACTCGCCAATGGTTTCGGTAAGAGCGCCGAAGGGGGCTTCAAACACGGCGCGTCCGAAGCGCTCGATAATTTCGGAGATCCTCATGGATTGCTCCCCACTAGACCGAGCGCGGCTGCGGCGTCTACGATGGCGCGCGCGATGGGGGCAGCCGTTGTGCCGCCATAGCCGCCATGTTCCACGACAACCGCGAAGGCGATGCTTTTCGAGCGGTCGCCATCGTACGGAGCGAATCCGGCGAACCAGGAGTGCGGCATGCCTTCATCGAGCTGCGCCGTGCCGGTTTTTCCGGCGACGCTGATCGTTTCCCCTTTCATTGCGCGGCGTCCGGTACCCTCAAGGACAACGGATCGCATGGCTCGCGCCAGGAAATCCGCGAGATTGGGCGCGACGATGGGACGCGGCGCGGCTGTTCGCGAATTGCTGCTATCGATCACCCAGCGGCCCTGCGGCATGTTGCCGGATGCGGCGATGGTCGCGGCCACGCGAGCCATTTTGAATGGCGTCACCAGCACCGGGCCTTGGCCGTAGGAAGCGAACGGCATTGCGGCTTTGAGATCCGCGACGCTTCCGGCGGGAATCTCGAGTTGCCCCGCGGTTTCGCTGAGGGCTTTCGGTCCCACGGAGAAAACTCCGAGCTGCGCGAAATAGGCATTGCAGGAAACCGTGATGGCGCGTTCCATGGAGAGCGTGCCGTGCGCGGAATCGCCGACATCGTCGCGGATTGGTTTATGCACGCCGGGGATGATCGCGCCGGCCCGGCCGTCGGGGAGACGCTGGCACTTGAAGGTTTGATCGGCGAGTTTCGGGTCGAGCCGAAGGGCGGCCATGGCGGTGACGAGCTTGAACGTGGACCCGGGCGGATACTGCGCGTATCGGGCGCGATCCAAGAGCTGGTCCGGCGTGGTTGCGCCCGCGATTGGTTCGGGCTCGCTCACGAGCGCGAGCAAGTCGCCGGTTTTCGGATCCATGACAACCGCCGCGCCGTGATCCTTGTGGGCTTTTGCGAGGCGATCGCGCAGGAGCTTGTCCACTTGAAGTTGAAGGCGAATGTCGAGCGATGTTTTGAGCGTGCGGTCGCGCGCCATGAGGCGAACGATGTCCGGATTTCCCGGATGATGGCGGTAGCGAACCAGCGGGACGAGCTCGCTGTAATCGGTGAAGCCCTGGAGCTTGCTGTTCGAATCGTGCTCGATCAGCGACGCGTTGGTGGCGTGGAAATTCTCGCCAGTGCGCCAATCGCCGAGAACGTGGGCCGTGGCGGGTCCGAAAGGATAGTGGCGGTTGTCGAGGCGCGAACATGCGATATCGATGTTGACGCCGAGCTTTGCATATTCGGCGCGGCGCTGTTCCAATTCGGACCAATCGCTGGTGGCGAGCAGGACTCCATTACGATCGAAAATGTCCCCGCGATGGATTTCGTGCGCGAGCGAGTTCAGACGCGGATTGTGCTGCGGACGCTTGACACCGTCGTCTTCGAAGACCTTGGTGTCGCGGGCGAGAAATTCCCGGTCGTGCGCGATTTGGTAATAACCGGCCAGGCAGAGCAGCGCAACGGTGCAGACGGCCAGCGCTCGTTCGAGCGAACGGACGGGACGGCGGAACGGTTCGTGATCCGCGGCGGTGCGAGTGTGATTTGAGATGGCGAGAAGAATCCCGAAGATCAGGAAATTGGCGAGCATCGCGGTGTTGCCTTCGCTCAAGAATGGCGAGACGACACCGGAAAGCGGGATTGCGCCCAGCACACCTCCAGAAATGAGAAGCATCTCGAAAGCGATGAGAGCGCCAAGGCCAAGTGCGAGGAACAGGCCGTATTCATTGGGCGCGCGTAATCCGATTCGAAATGCCCGGTGGACCAGAAATCCAAGCAATAAAAGGACGGCTGCCACGCCGGCGAATCCCCACTCTTCGCCGATTGCCGGTAGCACAAGATCCGTGTTGCCGGCTGGGATCATCGCGGGATCGCCCCAGCCGGGTCCCGAGCCAAATGTGCCGCCGGTGGCAAATGCCCACAAGGAATGCGCCAGTTGATTGCCGCCATGAATGTCGTTGTCCCAGGGCGAGAGCCACATCTCGATGCGCTCCACGACTGTTGTGGGCTTGCCGAGTTTATATCCGATGGTGACGCCGCCGACCAGGAGCGCGATGCCGAGCAGAGCCAATCCGGCGCGGCCGCGCGCGGCCCAGAACATGGCGAGGAAGAGAAATCCGGTGACTAGCGCAGGGCCGAGATCCTTCAAAAGGAAGAATAATCCAAGAGCGCAGACCACCGCACACATCACGGGCAGCACGTGCGAGAAACGCGGCAGATTGATGAAGCGCAGCGAGCGCGGGACGAGCCTTTTCTCGCGCAGGTCGCGCAGCCGCTCCCAATTTTGCGCAAAGTATCCCGCCAGGAAGAACACGAGCAAGATTTTGATGGCTTCGACCGGCTGGAAGGGTCCGAGATTCACTTTCGCATCATTGCCGCCGGGTCCGGAGCCGAAGCGGAGCAGCCCAAGGAACAAGAGAAAAGCCGCGAATAGAGGCGTGTAGCACCATTTGGAAAAGCGCTGATAGTTGAAGATGCGTAGGGACGGCAGCAGTAGCATGACGCATCCGAGCGCGACTCCCCAGGCGCATTTGCTGAACTCGAGCGTGTCGCGCAATGGATCGCGGAGGCTGACGGCGAGAATTAAGCCAAATCCGGTGAGCAGTTGAATAGCCGGAAGAATTGCGAAATCGCCTCGGAAGGCGCTCCAGCGCCAGATCAGGAACACGATATAGAATCCGGCGAAGTACGTGCCGGTCCAGATCAGGAATTGTGTTTGGTATTCGCGCGGCGTGCGGACAAGCAGAGCGGGCTTCACTTTGGCGAGAGGCAGTAGCGGGATTTGCAGTTCCGTGCGGCGTGGTTTGGTTTGCTGGCGCGCTAGAACAGACCACTCCGGATGCTCTTCGATTTCCGATTTATTGACGCGTAGGCGGGCCAGGGCGCCGACGTTCTTGATGGGCCGGTGAGTAGTGAGGAAATCGAAAATCTTGGTTGCCGCCGCAGTCCGCTCGGATTCGTTCGGGAAGATTTGGAGAAAGGGCAGCAATTGCTCGGGCTTGCTGACGGCGTTCAGGTCCAGCAATTCGCCGCGTGCGATCCGCGAGGAGAGATCGGGAAAACTGTGGGTTTTGGCCATGTAGACGAGCGCGAGGCCAATGGACACGAGCAAAGACGACGCGGCGAGCCAGGCAAATTGGCGCAACCCGATTCGGGCCGCGGCGCCTGGCTCGGTTCCGACAGCGAGAACCT
>Ga0209060_10004117_pt1 | contig 11593 bp, 8 predicted proteins | sample Coa_R1_8_FD_187155 | JGI IMG/M metagenome (GOLD analysis project Ga0209060, IMG submission 187155) | Surface soil microbial communities from Centralia Pennsylvania, which are recovering from an underground coalmine fire - Coalmine... | ecosystem: Environmental > Terrestrial > Soil > Unclassified...
CGGCACGGCGTGACCAAGTTGCTGTATCTGGCGAGTTCGTGCAGCTACCCGCGCGACTGCCCGCAGCCGATGCGCCCGGAGATGCTGATGACCGGCCCGCTGGAACCTACCAACCATGCGTATGCCACGGCAAAGCTGGCGGGGATCGCGCTCTGCCAGGCCTATCGGCAGCAGTATGGCGTGGATTTCATTACGGTCATTCCCGCCAACGACTACGGGCCGGGCGACGACTTCAGCGCCGACAACGCGCATGTCGTGTCCGCCCTGATCCGGAAGATGCACATGGCGAAACAGGAGGGCGCGGCGTACGTGACGGTCTGGGGGAGCGGTCAGGCGCGCCGCGAGTTCGCCTACGCGGACGATCTGGCCGATGCCTGCCTGTTCGCCATGCAAAACTATAGCGACGCCGCGCCGCTGAACCTGGGCAGTGGGGAAGAGGTCTCCATTGCGGAGCTGGCGGAGGCGGTACGCGCGGTCGTCGGCTATACGGGCGAACTTCAGTTCGATACCACCAGGCCCGATGGGATGCCGCTCAAACGCCTGGACACCACGCCGTTACGGGCGATGGGCTGGCAGCCCGCCACCTCCCTGAAAGAGGGGCTGGAAGCGACGTACGCCTGGTTTCTTGACAGTCCATTCTCATTTCGAGGAAACACATGACGCTAATTGCAGAGTTGCCGGCACACCCCGGAACGCCGGGGGTGGCGTGGCTTGAGCGCAAGGCGCGCCAGATGCGCGCCACCTGTATTCAGATGGCCCACGATGGGCATGAGGGTCACCTTAGCTCCGTGCTGAGCTGTATGGACCTCCTCGTGGCGCTCTACAACTACTGGCTGAACGTGGACCCGATCCTTCCGAAAGCCCACGACCGCGACCGCTTCATCCTGAGCAAGGGGCATGCCTGCACGGCGCTCTACAGCGTCCTGGCGGACCGGGGCTTCCTCCCAGCGGAGTGGCTCGCAACCTACGCCCAGGACGACTCGCCGCTGCCGAACCACCCGTGCAAGCACGCGCTGCCTATTCTGGAGTGCTCCTCCGGCAGCCTGGGCCACGGGCTGGGCATCGGCACAGGAATGGCCTACGGGCTGCGGCTGGAGGGCAACCGGGCGCGCGTGGTGGTGCTGATGAGCGACGGGGAGTGCAACGAGGGCAGCGTGTGGGAGGCGGCCATGTTCGCGGCGGCGAACAAACTCGATTCCGTCCTCGCCATCGTGGACAACAACGGCCTGCAGGCCGTTGGGCGCAGCGATGCGCTCATGGGCTACACCTCCCTGGAGGAGAAGTTCCGGGCCTTCGGCTGGGCCGCGTGCACGATCAATGGCAACAACATGGCCGACATTCAGGCGGCGCTGGCCGCCTTTCCCTTCGAGCCGGGCCGCCCCTCCGCCATCATCGCGAAGACGACCGGAGGCGCAGGGGTCTCGTTTATGCAGGATCAGACGGTCTGGCACTACCGCGTCCCGCCCATCGAAGAGGTGGAGCAGGCGCTCCAGGAGCTCGGCGCGAGGCCGATACATAAGGAGTAACCCATGCGCAGAGCCTTTGCAGATACACTCTTTGAAATGGCAGGGCAGGACCCCCGCGTGATCTTTCTGACCGGCGACCTGGGCTTTCAGGTGTTCGACGCCTTCCAGGAGCGTTACGGCGACCGGTATATCAACGTGGGGGTGGCGGAGGCGCAGATGATCTGCGCGGCGGCGGGGCTGGCCTTCGAGGGCTGGCGACCGACCTGCTACTCCATCGCCTCCTTCCTGACCGGGCGGGCGTTCGAGCAGATCCGGGTAAGCGTCGCCTATCCGGGCCTTCCCGTGGTGCTGGTGGGCGCGGGCGGCGGCTACACCTATGCCTCCAGCGGCGTCACGCACCACGCCCCGGACGATGTCGCGCTCCTCTCCTCGCTGCCCGGTATGACGGTCGTGACGCCCGGCGATCCGGATGAGATCCGGCAGTTGCTGCCGCAGATGTACCGGTTGCCCGGTCCCTCTTATATTCGCGTGGGGCGGTTCGGGGAGGCCAGCTATGAGGCGTGTGAGCCGGCGGTGCTGGGGCGGGCGCGCCTGCTGCGGGAGGGCGAGCGTCTGGCGGTGGTGAGTTCAGGAGATATTACGCCCGGCGTGCTGCAGGCCGTGGACCGGCTGCAGGCGGAGGGCCTGTCTCCCCTGGCCTATCACTTCCATACCGTCAAGCCCCTGGATACGGAGGCGCTGGCCCGCATCGCGGAGCGCGCCGATACCCTCCTTATCGTGGAGGAGAGCGTGCCATCCGGCGGGCTGTTCCAGTCCATCGCCGCCTGGCGCGCCGAAGCCGAATGTCCGGTGCGTCTGCGCCGCCTGGGGCCGCCGGATGCCTTTGCGCTGGGCGGGCTCAAGCGGGAGGTGCTGCGCGCCCGCCTGCAGTACGACGCCGACGCGGTCTACGCCGCCTGCAAAGAGCTCTGGACGGCGCAGCGCGCCCTCCAACTCGCCGCATAACGAAAGAGAAGAAAAATTATGATCGAGACACTACCTCCTACCATAGTCACCTTCGGCGATACTGGCGAGAAGACCCGCCGCAACGACTTCGTCAATCTGATCCGCAACTGCCCCATCCCGGACAACGAACTCCTGCTCAATATGGGCCTGTTCCTGACCCCGCAGACGCTCTCGCGCATCCTGTTCATGGACTTTCTCTATCGGCAGGCGCTGGAGGTGCAGGGCGTGGTGATGGAGTTCGGCTGCCGGTGGGGGCAGAACGTGTCGCTGTTTAGCGCCATGCGGGGGATCTATGAGCCATTCAACCGGCTGCGGAAGGTCGTCGCTTTCGATACCTTCGCGGGGCTGACGCCCACCTCCGCCGAGGATGGAGAGGCCATGCGCACCGGCATGTATTCGGTCACCGCCGGGTATGAGAGCTATTTGAAGTCGGTGCTCGAGTTTCAGGAGGCGGAGAGCCCGCTCTCGCACCTCACGAAGCATGAGGTAGTGAAGGGCGATGCCACCGTGCAGATCCAGGCATACCTGGAGCGGAACCCCGAGACCATCGTGGCGCTGGCCTACTTCGATCTCGACATTTATGGGCCGACCGTAGAGTGCCTCAAGGCGATCAAGGATCGCCTGACGCGCGGCAGTGTCATCGGCTTCGACGAACTGAACGACCATGCCTGCCCCGGTGAGACCCTGGCGGTCAAAGAGGTCTTCGGGCTGGACCGCTATCGCATTCGCCGCTTCCCCTACAACGCGCGCACCTCCTACCTCGTTGTGGAGTAGACACGCAGGACAGAGCCGACGGAATAGGGCACATGCCCCTCCGTTAGGGCCGGCATTCAAAGCACCCTGTAAAATGTACGGGCAGGTTCCAACAATACACATAGGGCTTGAACTGCCGGATGGTGAGAGTCTCCGAAAGGAATTGGTATGAAGCTTCAACTGGATGCGGACCTGCAGGCGAACACGATTATTCATATCGGCTTCTCCAAGTGCGCCAGCAAGACATTGCAGAACCTGTTTACTGTCCACGAAGCCCTCACCTGTATCAATTTTCATCACACTCTGGACCTATTGCTCCCCCACCCTGGAACTCCCTGGGAGGGCGAGCGTGCGCACAGAGCCTTTTCGCAACTGCTCTCAGAAGCGCGAGCGGTTGGTACGATCCCGATCGTTTCCCACGAACGTCTGACCGGGATCTACGATACCATCGAGATCGCCAATCGCCTGCACGCCCTACTGCCGCACGCCCGGGTGTTGATCTGCATTCGCGAGCAGATCGCTATGCTTGCATCGCAATACAAGCACGCGGTACGACATGGCAGCACACGCACCGTTCGGGAATATCTGATGACGCCCTGGGTCGCCGATATTCCTGCCTTGCATGAAGTTTTTTTACGCTACCGCCAGGTCATCGCGTATTACCAGGCGCTCTTCGGTAAAGAACGCGTTTGCGTCAAGCTGGTGGAGGAGTTGCGGGATTCGCCGGAGGCCTTCTATGCGGACCTCTACCGGTTTCTGGGGATCGAACCCAGTGCTTCCATCGACGTCCACGAAGTCCATCACCCAGGCATATCGGACCTGGAGACCGCGCGGCGGCGTTTCCTGAATTTCTTCGGCGTGGAGCCGAACGCCTTACGTGACCCGAACCCGTTCCGCGATATGCCGATCAACGAAACGCTCAAGCAGGACATAGAGCGGGTCTGTGCGGAGATGTCGGCCACATCGGTCCCGTCCATCGAGGCGGAGGTGCGCGCCCTCTTTCAGGGGCAGTTTGCCGCAAGCAATCGCGTCATAAGCGAACTCATCGGCGTGGATCTGGCGGCATTCGGTTATGAGGTAGCGTCCGAAACGCCTGCCGAGGAAGATTGCGCGGAAGCGTGCGAAGCGCGCTTTGCGCTCGAGCCGATGAACGTCAACACAAACTGCCCGGACCACAGGATCATCAAATACCGGGGTCTGTTGTACGCCTTGCCCGATACCCTGGACCAACCGGACCTCCGAGCTATGACGCCGGAGGAGCGAGACGCGCTCTTGCAGGACCACGACCTGAATACGCTCAAGCAGAAGATCCTCGCCGACCAGGCCCGCGTCCGGGTAGTAGACGCGGCGTATCGCGGTTACACGGTCGTGCGTCGGCAGGAGCGCTACTATGCCGTTCCGCGAACATCGGCGGTTGTGGATGCGACGTGGCTGCAGGCACTGACAGAGAATAGCAGCGCGGAGGCTTCCCCCTGGTTTGTCGGTACATCGGAGACGGAATGCCGCGCCTTCATAGACGACCTGGCGGCGCTCCATTGGCTGGAACAACACGCCGTCTTTCAGCCCCTGCATGGAGAACTTAGCGATTTTGTCGCAGCGCCCACCGGGGAGGCCGAAGGCCTGTTCGATCTGCCGCCCACGGAGACCTGGGCCGTTTTCCGGCTGCTGTGGCACAGCCTGAACGCCGCACTGCCGCAAGGCAGCATGTCCTCCACTCCGACAGCCCTGCTCTCCATGAACGCAAATAGCATTACAGGCAATATCACGGATTATTCGCTGCTCGATTGCGCGTCTCGGTCGTCGCTTTCACACCCCTGGAGCTTTGCGTCCTATTCCAGTTGGGCGGAGGGAGTGCTGTTGCGCGATACGCCTGCCGACATACAGATCGCACTATCCAGAGTGCAACTGGAGAGCGCGCAGGGCAATTGGGAGGCCGCCAATGAGCTGCTTTGTCGGACGATGGAGCAGGTGAAAACCCTGGCGGGCGGCTTTACCGTGGTACTGTCTCATCTCGTCGCGCTGACCTGGGTGCATCGGCTCTTGCCGGTGGAGGGGCTTGGCACGCGTATCGCACAGCAGGCTTTTACGCTCTTGCGCGATATGGCCCTCAGCTTTCTCCCCTGCCCTCCGATGCAACGGGCGCTCGTCCGTACCTGGCAGGCGGATGCCGCCTCCCAGGCCTTTGCGTACATGCGCCTGGGCGAAGCCCTGTTTGCCATGGATCTCTTGTCGGGAGCCGAAGCGGCGTTCCATGCTGCCGGTGATCTGACCCCTGGAAACGCCGCCGTCCATAATGACCTGGCAGTGCTCTACTGGTATATCGCCCGACAGAAGCAAGAGAGCCCCTTTACGCAGCAGGCGCTCGTCCACCTGGGGCACGCGCTGGCGCTCGACCCGACAAACACCGACGTACTCGTCAATATGCAGGCCATCACCTCCACCCTGGAAGTGAAGGTCGCTTAACCTCATCAAATAGCCAGGTCGGCCTGTGCGGGGGCACACTGCCAAAAACATCCAACGTAGGACCACGCATGTGGCCTGGGGCGCAAAATAGGAGAATGTACGGATGTCAACGACACCTGCGATAGATCTTGTCCTGATAAACCCCGGCGACCGTTTCGGGATCTACCAGTCTCTGGGCGCGGAATTGGCCGCCATCGAGCCGCCGATCTGGACCGGCCTGCTCGCCTCGTATGTGCGCGGTAAAGGGTTCTCGGTGCGCATTATAGACGCCAATGCCGAGAATATGTCGCCTGCGCAGGTCGCCGCGCGCATCGAGGAGTGGAACCCGACCCTGACGGCGGTCGTGGTCTATGGACACAATCCCTCGGCCTCCACGCAGATCATGCCTGCCGCCTCGGCGACTTGCGCGGCCATCAAAGAAGGCCATCCGGACCGACCGATCCTGATGGTGGGCGGCCATGTCTCGGCCCTGCCGGAGCGCACGCTTCAGGAAGAGGCGGTAGATTACGTCTGCATCGGCGAGGGGATGGTCACGCTGACCGCGCTGATCCAGGCGCTGCAGTCCGGCACGCATCCGGATCTCTCCCAGGTTCCCGATCTGCTCTACGGCAGCGGCGAGGACATGCGGCGCAACCCCGCCGCGCCGCTGCTGCAGGATCTGGACCATGAGATGCCGGGAGTGGCCTGGGACCTGTTGCCGATGCCGCTCTACCGCGCCCACAACTGGCACTGTTTCGACGGCCTGAACCGCCAGCCCTACGCCGCGCTCTACACCACGCTGGGCTGCCCCTACAAATGCAACTTCTGCTGCATCCAGTCTCCCTTCAAGAGCGGCGAGGCGGTTCTAGGCCTGAAGCAGAGCACCAACAGCTATCGCTACTGGAGCCCCGAAGCCGTCATCGCGCAGATCGACACGCTCGTGCAGCAGTACGGCGTGCGCAACATCAAGTTCGCGGATGAGATGTTCGTGCTGAACCGTAAGCATGTCGAGGGCATCTGCGACCTGATCATCGCCCGTGGCTACGACCTGAACATCTGGGCCTACGCCCGCGTGGATACCGTGCGGGACGGGATGCTGGACAAGCTGAAGCGCGCCGGGTTCACCTGGCTGGCCTTCGGCGTCGAATCGGCCAGCGAGCAGGTGCGCGACGGAGCCGAGAAGCGGTTTACGCAGGAGGTCATCTTCGACACGATCCGCAAGGTGCGCGAGGCCGGCATCCACGTCGGCGCGAACTTCATCTTCGGGCTGCCGGGCGACGACCTGGCGAGCATGCAGGCCACGCTGGACCTGGCACTGGAGCTGAACCCGGAGATGGCGAACTTCTACTGCGCCATGGCCTATCCCGGCTCCGGCCTGCACGAACTGGCCGTGCGCGAAAAGCTGCCGCTGCCCGCGAAATGGAGCGGCTACTCCCAGCATTCGGTGGACACGCAGCCGCTGCCGACCCGGTATCTCTCCGCCGCCGAGGTGGTCCGCTTCCGGGATCAGGCGTTCCAGACCTTCTACACCAGCCCGAAGTATCTTGAGATGATGGAGCGGACCTTCGGCGCGGAGACCCTCGCCCATGTTCGGGAGATGACCGGGCATCGCCTGGAGCGCAAGTGCGCCTGACGGAGAGGAAATGCGCGTTGGATACTCTGGATAGGGCCTATTATGATTTCTGCCTGGAGACCGGCAGACCCTACTTTGGGCCGGTGCTGCGAGCGAAACAGGGATTGCCCATACGCCATAACTATATGCAGATGCTGGTCGAGGCGGAACATCGTCTCCACCCGGAGAGGGCGCTGCGTATTCTCGAAGTGGGCTCCTGGGCCGGTGGCTCGGCGATCACCTGGGCGGAGGCGCTTCGGCGCTGCTGCGGCGACCGGGGCCGTGTGGTCTGCATGGACCCCTGGAAACCCTATTTCGATCCTGAGATCCTGGGCCGTACGGTCTCGGTGTATCAGGAGATGAAGGCCGCGCTGGAGAGCGGCGAAATCCTCACGCTCTTCCTGCACAATATCGCCGCCTCGGGGCATGCCGATCTCGTCATCCCGATGCGCGGGGCCAGTAAAGAGGTTCTGCCACTGCTTGCGAACCAGGCCTTCGATATTGTCTTCATTGACGGGGATCACACGCATCCGAGCGCCCAGGAGGATCTGGAAGCAGCAGTCCGGCTGATACGGGAGGGCGGCGTCCTCTGCGGCGACGACCTGGAGTTGGCGCTGGAGGAGGTGGATCCGGCCCACCATCAGGACAGCCTCCACCTGGATTATGTGCTCGACCCCCGCGCGGACAAACGTTACCATCCCGGCGTGACCCAGGCGGTCGCGGCGATTTGCGGCGCTGTGTCCGTCTGGGAGGGATTCTGGGCGATGCGATGGCGAGGCGGGCAGTGGGAAAAAGTCACGCTCCCTGCCCCCGAACCGCATCGGCAGGTGACGGTTCCGCATCTGGCCGGGCCGGATAGGGCGACACAGGCGGCATTTGACGCCTGGCTTGAGCGCGCCGCACACGCTGCCGAAGCGCGCTGGACTGGCGAGCGCAACGAGGCAGCCTTCGGAGGTCCCGCCGGGAACGCGGGCGCGTCCGGAGTTCAAGGGCAGGCCGCCTACCCGCGTGTGGGCCTGCGCGACCAGCCTCGACTCTCGGATGAGGAGATTGCGCGTGCACGTGGCCTCTCTTCCCAGATCCAGGCGCTGACGGCGCGGCGCTCCAAGACTATTCAAAAGCGCGGCCTCGATCCGGAGTTCTCCCTGCCTGCGGCCCATGGGAAAGAGGTTCCGGACAACGCGCTCGATGAGGCGTATCGGCACATTCTGGAGGGCAACGCACAGACGCTGAACACGCTGCGCTTCTCTACACAGGCCTTTTCGGGATACCCACTCCGATCTCTGCTCTTGCCGGCAACAGAGCCGGACATCTGGGTCAGCCGCTGGCAAGAGATGACGCGCGCTCTGCCGGATGCCATGATCGTCCGCCCTCCCCGCATGCTGGGCGAGATCGGCTGGGATCTGGACGGAGTGATCGTCAACCACGATACCGTCGTCTACCAGGAGCGCCTCAGCCTCCTCATGGAAGCCGGCATCCTCGACCTGCTGCGATACCGAGAGCGGCAGGGGCGCCCCATACGCATCCTCGAAATCGGAGGTGGCTACGGAGCCCTCGCCTACTGCCTCAAACAACGCCTCCCACAGGCCACCTATACCATCTGTGACCTGCCCGAGGCGCTGCTCTTCTCCGCGCTCTATCTGGGACTGACCTCTCCCCAGACACCGCACCTGATCTATGAGGGAGCGGATGCCTCGGTGCTGCAAACCGACACGCAGGGCTATCGTTTTGTGCCCAACTATCTGTTCGGGGATCTGCTCGCATCGGGTCAGGGTTACGATCTGGTGATCAACACGCTGTCGATGTCGGAGATGTCGGAGCATCAAGTTCGGACCTACGGGGCAGGCATCGGACAGTTGATCGGCTCGGAAGGCGTCTTCTTTGAGCAGAACCAGGACAATCGGCACGCGGGTTTCAACTACTGCAAAGAGTATCTGGCCGGCGGATTTCCCTGTCGTGTCACCTTATCCGGCATGACCCTCCCCGTTATGGTTGGGGGTATCGCCGATGTCTGGAGCCACACGCCGCTGTCGGCCCTGTTGCAGCCGGCGCCGCCATCCGAGGGAGAGTGGAAGAATTTCCGAGAAGAGACGCTCCGGATGTGTCTGCAAACGACAGTGGAGGAGTTGAGCGCCCAACAGATCAGCGCCGATCAGGCGATAGACCGCCTGCTCAGGGCGCTTGCGGTCTCTCCCCAGATCGCGCCTGAGGTCTGCGCGGTAGGAGCGATGCTGTGCGGCAACGGGGCTGCGCTGGCGAGTATCCGGCTGTTCGATGGGTTGATCCAGGCGTTCCCGAACGAGGCGATCTACCATACCCGATATGGTGAAGCGCTGTTTCAATCCGGCTGCGTAGAGAACGCGCGGTCGGAGTTTCTGCGCGCCTCCGCATTGGCTCCGGACCAGGCGGAGATCCAGAACAATCTGGCGGTAGTGTGCTGGCAACTGGGCGAACTGCATCAGGCGCTAAGCTATATCGAGGCGGCCCACCGGTTGGACCCGAACTATGCGGAGGCGACAGCGAACCTGGCTGCCATGCGCGCCGCGCTTGCCGCCGCATAACCTGACATACGTTGAGAGGATCGAGAACATGATTACTGAGATAAGCAAGGCCGATGCTCTGGTGGAGCAGTACGAAGAGCAGGGTTACCTGCATGTGAAGGGGATCCTCTCCGATACCCTCGTTGCCCGGCTCGCGGATGTGATGTACGGCGAGCTCGCGGTGCAGTCGGAAGCGTTCTATCAGGAGACGGGAACGCGCCTGGAGGATGCCGGGGCGGTGCGGCAGTATCTGGAGGCGCATGCGCAGGACACGGCGTGGTTCAGCTCACTGCAGCGCTCCACGCAGCACCTCATCAAGGGCGAGTTTCCGCTGGAGGTGCGCCTGCGCGAGGAGTTTGTGGGCGTCACAGCGGAGCGCGAACTGACCGACCAGCTGCGCGCCCTGTTGGGGGGCGCCGGACTGCGCATGCACTATCCGCCCATGCTGCGCTTCAAAGTGCCCAACATGGACCAGGCGCAGGTACCCCTCCATCAGGACGCGCCCTACTTCGCCCACCTCGCGACGTTTGCCAATGTCTGGATTCCGCTCTGCCCGATCACGCCCGAATGCGGGGGTGTAAACGTCCTGGAGGGCTCCCATAAACTCGGCGCGCTCGAACACAGCCAGTCGGTGATCTGGGGCAGCTATGTATCCCGTGAGAGCGTCGGCGACCGCTTCCCGGATAAGCATATCCTGACGGAGTTGGGGGATGTGCTGATCTTCGGGCCGCACCTGCTCCACTACACCCACTCCAACACCTCCGAGCGGATCCGCTGCAGCATCGACAGCCGCTGGTTCAACGGCGAGACAGATACCACCCGACAGTACTACGATGTGGATGCACGTGAGGTCGTGAAACTGTTTTAGAGATTCCGCGGCGTTAAAACGCCGTAGAGAGGAGAGGTTCGCGGATGAGTGATGTGTTGAAACCCGAAGCGGTGGTAGATCAACGCCAGTACGACGGTCGGGCTAATTTCCGCGCTGACGACGATATCGAGGCGCTGCTGGAAGAGCACTTCGCAGCGCGTGAAGTCACCAAGCGCGAGATCTGCCGTAACTTCCAGATCTACACCCGCCGTGTCTTCCTGAAGCGCTTCCTGGCGCACTATGAGCTGTTCCGCATGACCATTGACCTGCCGGGCGACATCGTGGAACTGGGTGTCTATCGCGGCGCTTCCCTGATGTCCTGGGCCAACTTCCTGGAGGTGCGCAACGTCGGCGACCGGGCGAAGCAGGTGATCGGCTTCGATAACTGGCAGGGCTTCACCTCCTTCGATCCCAAGGATGGTAAGGAGGACCTGCGGGTCAACAAGGTGCTGGGCGGCTACGATGGGGGTGCGTTCAAGGAGATCCTGGAGGAGGCCATCTCCATCTACGACCGCGACCGCTTTATCCCCTACAAGCCACGGATCGTCCTGGTAGATGGCGCCATCGAGGAGAGCCTGCCCCGCTTTGTGGAGGAGAACCCCGGCCTGCGCATCAGCCTGTTGCATGTGGACTGCGACCTCTATCAGCCCACCCGCACGGCGCTGGAGCTGCTCTGGCCGCGCGTGGTGACCGGAGGCGTGGTCGTCTTTGACGATTATGGGGTCCGTCCGTGGGAGGGTGAGAGCATTGCCGCGGACGAGTATTTCATGGAGAAGGGGATCGTATTGCGCCGCTTCGAGTGGGCGCACTGCCCTGGCGCTTATATTGTGAAGGGCGCGAAGTAGCGGGCAAGGAGAACAGCGAAAGGCAGCCCGGCACGGAAGTGCCGGGCTGTTGATTTTGGAAG
>Ga0209060_10004120_pt1 | contig 11590 bp, 11 predicted proteins | sample Coa_R1_8_FD_187155 | JGI IMG/M metagenome (GOLD analysis project Ga0209060, IMG submission 187155) | Surface soil microbial communities from Centralia Pennsylvania, which are recovering from an underground coalmine fire - Coalmine... | ecosystem: Environmental > Terrestrial > Soil >...
TTCAATTGCCAACGCACCGTGCCGTTGGCGATCACCGGGCCTGAATTGTAGGACAGCACCGCGGGCAGGCCGCAGACGTCGACGCTTGCTCCTCCCAAAGACCGCGTATCGCTGCCGGACCATTGCCCTGCACTGCCGAGGTTCTGGCCGAAGATCGAGAACCAGGCGCCCGGAGATAAAGGTTCCGGCTGGAAATTGGCGGCGTTCACCACGCCATTTGCCGACAGGAGTGGAGTATTGCCCAGCACCACGGTGCTCAACGCGGGCCATAACTGGTCCGAACCGGCAAACGCCGCCTGTAACTCAGCCGTGCTGGCTGCATCCGGAAACTCGAATGCGTATGTGCCGTTGCTCGCGGTGGTCGCAGACCCCAGAAGGACACCCGCGGTAAAAGGCAGGGTCTGCCGTGAGACTTCCTGGTCTCTTAGAAAGATCAAGGCAAAGTAGCCGCCATTGAATGAGTCGCCCGAAATCCGCGCCTGAATCGCCAGACTAAAACTGCTTCCCGGAGTCACCGGGAAGGGCGGTGAATTGACGTAACTTTGCTGTGTCTCCGAAGCCTGGATCGCCAACGAGGGGCGGCGCTGGAATTCCAAGGGTTCGTTCTCGCGCGAGGCGATGGTGAAGGTCGTGGCGATGCTGCTTCCCACGATCAAGTGGAGTAACTATGTAAAGGAATCCCTGGCCCTGATAGTCGCTCTGGCCTCAACTTTTGCCATTGTTGGATATCTCTACGGAGTTCCCGCGCTGTATGGCGCTGTCAGTAGCAGCTCTGCCGCCATGGCGTTGCACACAGGTGCGAATTTCCTCCTGCTTTCCCTTGGGTTCCTGTTTGTTGAAAGAGAGACCGGTTTTGTCCGGGTGTTTCATGGCTCCTCCATCGCGTCCATGGTTGCCCGTTACCTGGTGCCGGTAGCATTCCTGGTGCCGGTGGTCCTGGGAGGTATATTCATTCGCACCCGCTGGAGCCTAAGCCACCCCAACATGGTGATGGCTCTGACCGTAGTTTCCAACATAGTCCTGCTGGTGGGATTCATCTGGCTACTGGCCTCGATGATCCAACGTGTCGAAGCGGAAAGAGCGGCGGTCCAGCAACAGGCGGAGACGGACAAGCTTACCGGAATCTATAACCGCCGCCATTTTGAAGCCAGCCTGGAACTTGAGATACAGCGTGCACGGCGTTATGGCGCGCCCCTGGCATTGCTGATGATCGATGTTGACAATTTCAAAATGCTGAACGATCGCCATGGCCACCTGGTGGGAGACCGTATGCTTTGCCGCCTGGCGCGCGAATGCGAGTCTTGTCTTCGTATCTCTGACGTGTTCTGCCGTTATGGGGGCGATGAATTTGTAATCATTGCTCCCGAAACTTCAGCGCAAGCGGCCATGACCATGGCGCGAAGGATGCGCCAGAATATCGAAGCCGTTAGCACAGATCAATCTTTTGGGGCTCTCGGTATCAGCATCGGAATCGCCGTCTGGGAAGATAATTTCAAGACGAATGACGATTTCATTGCCGCCGCTGACAATGCTCTTTATCAGGCCAAGAGCGCTGGTCGTAATCGCGAATGCCTCTATGCGCCCAAGAGCCTGCTAGCTGACATGAATGCTGATCCGTTCGCGTCGTAATAGTTTTGCCGGCAGTAACGATTCAAGAGTCTCGCGCGCTGCTCTTGCAATAACTTGGGTGGCTCATCCGGCCCAGTATTCTCCTTACCTCAAAGAAAGCAGTGGATGTCCCAACGCTGCTTGCACAAACGTTGCTCCCACGGCAATGCTTACGGTCAAAGCCAAAGCACCTGCGGCCACTCTGCGGTGTTTTACCGGCAGAATGGGCGACATCTGCGACAGAATATAAGCGAACAGCGGCACAATCTGAATCGCATGGATAGCAATGAAATGCGCAATGCGCAGATCGCCGCCAATGACGCTCCAGTTCACGAACGGAAGCCCTGGGCCGCCGTCGGCAACGCCAACTGTGTGCGAACCGCGCGCCAGCATGTATCCACCAATAGCGTTGCCGGCCAGAAAAATCACGATACTGTATCGAATCGCCGAAACCATGGGCCGGTCAATCTTGTCCGTGTGCACGCGGTTGACGCAGAACAGCGCCAGCATCCAGCACACGATTCCTGTATTGACCATGACCATGCTGTTGGTCATCTGGGCAAGGGAACTGTCGATTAGCGAGTGTCCTGAAAGGTGATAAGCGCTGCGCCACGCCTGCGACGCCAGACTCAGGATTTCCAGGGCAACGCTTGCGGCAATTGCGCGGCGGACAACCGTGAGTTGCCATTTCGGTATCCGCAACGCCAGCAACAGCACGCTTATGGTGGAGGCGAAGGTCGAAAAGGACATTGAGAACTTGATGGGCTTGATCCAGGGATTCACAGCCGCCGATCCCGCCGGAATAAACATGGCCAGCGCCGCGAAAACCGGTACCACCAGCAGAAGAGCCCAGCCCAGCCGTGAAAGCACGGGATCAGTCGCATCCAGTTCACGGAAGAAGCCACGGACAGACGCTGGAGACAAAGTCTGTACAACTGCGCGCGCAAATCCGGCCAGATAATCCCGTGCGCCAGGAGCCTCAATGCTCAAAGCCGGCGCTTCTGACCATTCGCCGATCCGCCTCGCTATTGTTTGCTGCGAGAATCTGTTTTCCCGGAGATCTTTCATTGCCCTCGTCCTTTCCGTCTGCGTTGCGATCAGGCGGGAATTTGCACAGGCATCTCCCCACGCGTCGCACTCTGATTTGCGGCGCGAAAAGCCGGTCCTGTATCCACTTGCTACATGGCGGCTGCAAATGTTGATGGGGTAGAGAGAGCGAGGCTTATCGATGGCGGCGGCCCAGAGCGTTGGCTCGCTCTTTCCTCGCACACGAATCCCTATACTCTTGAGTGCCCTATACAACCAGCCCGCATAGCCTGATTGCCCGGAACGGGAACTTTGAGTCAAATAGGCGGGCCCTATGGATTAAGACAGGGCGCGCGCGTTACTAAAGTAATCCGCCGAACGTAGCCAGAATGAGGCCGCAGGATTAGAGGAGAGTTGGAAGAAAATTAGAACTTCTCAGAATCAGTGATTTTTTTGATGCAAGCCATAGTTTTGAACTATGAACACCGATTCTGAATTTTAAATGGCAGCCATAGGAAGAATAGATGGTCACTATGCTGTCCTGGCAATGCCACTCATAGCTTTCAAATATGGCAGAATCCAGAATCCGGCTTTCGATTGCACCGCCATGAATGGCTGTTCAGCCTTCAGAATCTGCTGAAGTCCGCTAAATGGAGGTGCAAACATAAAGTTCTTTATTGCAGTTCGATATCGCCCGATCCAGTATGAATGTCCAGCAGGACGCCACCATTTCCCACTTTGCCTTGAATATGGTTTTTGGCCAGCGTGCCTTGGGTTGTTACCTGATGGCTATTGAACCGCAGCGTTCCTGAAGAGGTGCGAGCGTCAAGGTTGAAAGATGCCTGCGTCGGGACTTTCAAGGTAATGTTGCCGGAGCCGGCGCCCAGCCGCCAGTCAGACGTGGGTTCGCCTTCAGCCTGGATATCGCCGCTGCCGGCATCGGCGCGGAGGCCGCCCTTTACGCCGTGTAGTTTGATGTTGCCTGATCCTGTCTGTGCCTTCACGCTGCCGCCTGAGCTTTGCCGCACTTCAACGTTGCCGCTGCCGGTGTTGACGAATACGTCGCCGGCGATATCGTCCGCGTGAATGTTGCCGCTGCCCGTGTCCGCATACAAAACGCCCTTGACTGAGTTGATCTTCAAATCTCCCGACCCTGAACTGACCCGCGTTTCGGCGGAAATGCGATCCACCGTCACGTTGCCGGAGCCGGTTTTCGCTGTCATCGGCAGTTGCATGCCGCTGATTGTCTGATCTCCAGAGCCGGTATGCGAAGTGAGCCGCGTCTGCGCTGGAACTGTAACGTCGTAATCAATGGAAATGTTTCTGGCCAGATCGCGGTCTTCAAACCGGCCAATGTGGATGATATTGCCCGTTTGCACGATTGGCGGATTCTGTTCGATCTTGTGAATTCGCTCCTCAATATTGCCGCTGCCAAACAGCCATGAAGTGCCGTTATTGCCGTGGATTTTGGCCGTGACGGAGACCGTTCCGGCTCCGCCCTGGTGGACGTTGATGTTGCCCGAGCCTGAGAATACTTCCAGTTCCACTGTCCCGTTCACCTGCAGGGTACGTTCAAAATGCCCGGTCGTGGCGGCGTTCAGCGGAAGCGCAGCCATTACGGACGCACAAATTCCCAGCGCCAGAAATTTCACTGATTTCATGTTTGCCTCCAAATTTCAAATCAGAGTTATTGCAGGATGACCTGCTGGCCTTCATTCAGGCCGGATAGCAATTCGGTTTTGGATCCGTTGGAGATGCCCACGGTCACCGGCAGTTTCTTGCGTCCATCCTTTGCGCTGGGTTCGGGGACTTCAACGGAAGCCTTGCGATCTTTGTCGTAGATCAGTGCGCCCTCCGGAACCATAAGAATGCCCTTATGTTCTTCCAGCAGGACCTCGGCATTGGCCGTCATTTGCGACTTCAACTCGCCTTTGGAGTTATCAATGGAAACACGTACTTCAAACGTGGTGACGTTGTCTTTTTCCACGCCCATGGGGGATATCTTGGTCACTTTGCCGTAAAATGTGCGGTCTTTGTAGGACTCAACCTTGATGCGAGCGGCCTGTCCGATATAGACCTTGCCTATATCTGACTCATCCACTTTGCCTTTGACGTAAACTTCGCGGGTGTCACCCAGCGTCATTACCAGCGTGGCGGAAGATCCCAGCACCAGGATGGAGCTTACGGCCGTGCCAACTTCAACGTCACGCGAAAGCACGACGCCATCAATCGGGGAGACGATGGTGGAGTTCTGGTACTCCCTTTCTATCTGGGCAAGCTGGGCCCGTGACTGTGCCACCTGGGCTTCAGCCTGTTTTACCTTCGACGTGGCGGTAACCACGTTCGCCTTGCCCAATTGCTGCTTGTTCGTGGCCAGTTCATAGTTTTTCTGCGCGTCGTCCAGCGCCGACTCAGACACCACGCCATCCTTGGCCATGCGCTGTGCGCGCTCATAAGCGCGCTTCAGCATGGGAATGTCCGGACCTTCCGCATCCACCTTCGCGCGCTCAAGGTCGGCTTCTGCCGCGCGGGCAGCGGCTTCAGACGCCTGCAATGACGCCTTCTGCTGGTTTACCTGCGCCAGGATCTCTTCTTTATCCAGTTCGGCTAATACCTGATCTTTTTTGACCCTTTCTCCGTAATCGACTAGCAGTCTTTGTACGATACCGCTTGCTTTGGACTTTACCTCGACCTTGGTTATGGGCTCAATTTTCCCAGTGGCAACAACACTCTTTGCCAGGTCACCGCGCTCAACCTTGGCCAGTTTGGATGGGTCAATCTTTGTGCTGCCGCGCGTTGCCGCTACCAGTACCACCACAATAACGACGAGAAGCGCGAATGCGCTCAATATATAAATGGCCCGTTTGCTCTTTTTTTTGCCGTTTGCCATAAAAACAGACCCTCTTTAAAATGTGCCAATTCTAAATACGCTGGATGAAGGAAAGAAGTTCCCGGAAAGACACACTTATTCCGTGACAACTAATGACTTTAGACCGGAAATCGGGGTAAAAGATAGCAGTGCTTCTGCCCCTGACCTCTTGCTGCTTAATGTCCGAGGCGTAATTCCCCGAAAAGTGAGTCCTGATGATCGATCACCAAAGGTTCGTCCCCCCTGCCTCGCGCCTGCGGCTTTTTTAGACCACTGCTTTCCCTCCCTCTGCAAGAACGCCAATCCCCCAAATCCTTGCTTACCGATTTTTGGCTTCAATGCGGCCAAATGCGGCTCGCGCCCTGTACTTTTGCTCTTTCTGCCCTAAGGCCTCGGCAGTATATGATTAAAGGCCATGGTCACCCTGGTCCTCCTGAGGATCATCCTGGTGGTTCTTCTTGTGGCAGCGAACGCCTTTTTCGTTGCCGCTGAATTTGCCATGGTCAGCGTGCGCGACACGCGCATCCAGCAACTGATTGAGCAGCGCCGCATCGGCGCGCGCACCGTCCGCAAGATCCAGCAGCACCTTGACGAATTCCTCCCCGCCGTCCAGTTTGGCGTTACTCTCGCCAGCCTCGGCCTGGGCTGGATCGGTGAAGGCACTCTGGCTGCGATCTTCGCTCCATGGCTCGGCAACATTCCTTATGCTCGTGTCTATACCCACGGACTTTCCGCCACGCTGGCGTTTCTAGTCATTACCTATCTGCTCGTCATTCTGGGTGAACTTGTTCCCAAATCGCTGGCTCTGGAGCGCGCGGAGCGCGTCGCTCTCGCTGTCGCCGGCCCCATGGACGCCTTCATGACCATCTCTCATCCTTTCCTGATGCTCATGAACCGCTCTGCCAATCTCGTCTTGCGCGGCTTTGGATCACGCCTTCGTCGCGATGGCGGCGCTCACTCGCCCGACGAACTAAAGCTCATCGTTACCGCCAGCCGCCGCCTCGGCCTGCTGCCCGACGCCGAAGAAGAAATGATCCACAACGCGCTCGAGCTCGGGAACCTTACCGTGCGTGAAATCATGGTGCCTCGGCACAAAATCTTTTCTCTTCCCGCTGACATGCCGCTCGATGAAGCCATGGCCAAAGTCGTCGATGAGCAGCACTCCCGCGTTCCGGTTTACGACTCAGAGAAAGGCCGTGAAAACATCGTCGGCCTGCTCTATTCCAAGGACCTTTCCCGCCTCATGCAGATGCGCCTTTCCGCCGGAGATGTTTTTGCCCAGCGCTCCGGCGATATCAAAGTCCGCCACATCATGCGTGAAGTGCTCTTCGTGCCAGAAAGCAAAACGCTTGACGATCTTCTCGTTGAATTTCAAAAACGCAAGCGCCATCTCGCCGTCGTGGTCGATGAATTCGGCTCCATCAGCGGCCTCGTCACCGTGGAAGACGTGCTGGAGCAAATCGTCGGCGAACTTGAAGACGAATTTGACGTCGCTCAGCGTCCCGCCGTCGCTCTGGCCTCCGGCGCCGTGGTGCTCGATGGAGGCTTCAACCTGCGCGACCTTGAGACCCAATATGACATCGCTCTCCCGCGTGAAGAAGGCTTTGAAACGCTGGCCGGCTTCGTGATGTCGCAACTCGGCAAAATCCCCAAAGGCGGTGAACGTTTCGAATACGATTCCCGCCGCTACACCGTCCTCCAGATGGAAGGCCACCGCATCGCCCGCGTAAAAATTGAAAGCCTGAACCCGCCGACTCCGTTGGAACAGGCTATCTGAAGCTTTTTCCCGAGCGGAGCGAGGGATCCCTATTCCCTTGAATGCAGTGTCCTTGAGCCACCCTTCGCTTGCATTAACTTTTCAATCAAACTCTGATTCGCTTCTCTTCGCGGCCCAATCCTTCTCTCAAAGACGCTTCCGTTTCGGGTGGTGGCCCACCTTTTAACGGTCTTTGTGTGCACCACAATGCATTGCCACCCATCCTTACAAAAAACGGAAGGTGGGCCACCAAACTTGGGCTGTCGAAGACGCGACCACCTCCTACGCATCGAAAAATCCATAAAGTTTTATCTGTGCATTTTTATTAGATGATATATATAATCTAATCATGCGTTACGCCAAAGGACACAAGCTTCAAACCCGCGCCCGCATTGTCCAGGCTGCCGCGCGGGAATTCCGACGCAACGGAACCGATGCCATCTCGGTAGCGGACATCATGGAGGCAGAAGGCCTTACACACGGCGGCTTTTACCGGCATTTCAAGGGCAAAGACGCCCTGCTGGTTGAGTCCGTGGAAGCGGCGCTGGGCGAGATTGGCGACCAGTTGCTGCGGCAGACTGCTGGTTTGCCGCGCCCGGAAGCCCTTGCTCGGGTCATCAATTTCTACTTGAGTGAAGAACACATGCTGCATCTGCAATCCGGTTGTGCATTTGCCGCCCTTGCTACTGATCTGGCGCGCTTCCCGGTGCGGCGCCGCGCTCCTATCGCGCGTGCGCTCGATCACTACAGGCTCAAGTTGAATTCGTTAATGCCGGGCAATTCTCAAGCGGAACGAAATTCCGCGTTCGACGTCCTGTTTTCCTCAATGGCGGGATGCCTGATGACCGCCCGCATCCGCATCGATCCTGAACGGAGAAAAGAAATTTTGCAGAGCGCACGGAAATTCTTCATCGCTGCATTCTGTGCGCCTGAAAGCCATGGCATGAAAGGGGAATTATGCAAGAAGTGAAAAGGCTGCAACTGCGGTATGGACCTTGGGCATTGGTGACTGGCGCTTCTGAAGGAATTGGCAAAGCATTTGCTCTGGAGCTTGCCCGTTGCGGTATCAATGTAGCTCTCGCTGCCAGGCGGCGCACTGAGCTTGAGATGCTGGCTGAAGGACTCAATGCTGCTCATGGAATAGAGACCCTGGTGGTCGCCTGCGATCTTTCCACACAGTCCGGCATCGATGCACTAATGAACGCTGCCAGTGATCTTGATGTTGGCCTGCTGGTGGCTGCTGCCGGCTTCGGCACGTCAGGACCAATCCTGCGTGCGGACCTCGGACAGGAGCGTACCATGCTGGCGGTGAATTGCGGCGCCCTGTTTGAGTTGGCCGTCCATTTTGGCCGCAGGTTCGCCGCGCGAGGCCGCGGCGGCATGGTGCTTATGTCTTCTCTGGTTGGATGGCAGGGCACGCCATATGCTGCCCACTACGCAGCCACCAAAGCCTATGTTCAGTCTCTTGCTGAAGGAATGCATGCCGAACTGAAAGGCAGCGGAGTCGATGTGCTGGCCTCAGCGCCGGGACCGGTTCACAGCGGGTTCGCCGCCCGCGCGGACATGCGTATGAGCGTGGCCGCGTCTCCAGCCGATGTGGCCAGGGCATCGCTTGCAGCTCTGGGTCGTAAGACAACAGTGGTGCCTGGCGCTTTTTCCAAATTGCTGACTTATTCTCTTGCCATGTTGCCCCGCGTGGTGCGGACGTCTGTTATGGGCCGCGTGATGCGCGGAATGACCAGGCACCAGACCGCCAACGGCCAAGCCATCGAGCCGCAATCCCAAACCACACACCAATGACGAAGTCACTCCTCCTGCGCAGCCTCTCAATATTGGAGAGACGAAGGCAGAATCTATTTTGCGAGTTGCAAAGCTGGACTCCGGAACAGCTTGGTTTTCGTCCATCGCCCGGTGGCTGGTCTGCCTTGGACCTCCTCGACCATCTCATTCTTACTGAAAAAGCAGTGCTCGATACGATAACGCGCAATCTGTCTTTGAGTATCAAGTTCACTGACCGCTGCCGCAACGGTTTGCTTCTTGCGTTCATGCCCGTAAGGCTGCGCGTCCCCGAGTCGGTGCAACACATTCTGCCCGGTGATACTCAGTTTGATCTCCTCGCTCTTCATCGTCGCTGGGCCGATGATCGCAAAATTCTCTCTGGTTTTCTGCGTGACCTTAATAGCCATGTGCTGAAGAGCGGAGTGTTCCGGCATCCTGCCGGTGGCTGGGCGACCCCTTTCGGCGCCTTGCTCTTTCTGCATTCTCATTTCTTTCATCACATGTACCAGCTTCGTCGGCTCCGTACAAAAGCTAGAGGCTTTTCCGATCACGCGCGATGATGGCGATCACGGCGATCCAACATGCTCCGCTTATCTCAACCCGCCTGCTTTATATGGTTCCCGTCATCTGGCTCGTCGTGTTCGATGATGGACGGGATCGCTAAGGGACTGCAAGATGTGAAAAAATCAGTTAGGGCCGCAGATGAACTCCCTTGTGGTCGGAATAAAGAACGTGGATAACCTATGGTGTTTTCTATGGCGTTCAGCCGCGTTCACTGGACGCCCACTTGATTCGCCCTGGAAGGACTACGAGATGCGGAAAGGGTTTACCAGAGAACCAAAACGGGACGATCCCGCGACGCCAGTCAAGAACTATATAACGCCGGGCGGGTTGCAGCGCCTCAAAGATGAGCACCGGTTTCTGCTCAGCAGGGAACGCCCCGCCGTGACGGAGGTGGTGGCGTGGGCTGCCGGCAACGGCGATCGCAGTGAAAACGCCGACTATCAGTACGGCAAGCGGCGGCTGCGGCAGATTGATGGGCGGATTCGCTTTCTCACCAAGCGAATCGAAGCTGCGGAAGTCGTGGACCCGGAAGCCCCCAGAGCGGGGCAGGCGGCGACGAGGGCATTCTTCGGAGCGACTGTGCGCTATGCCAATGCCGCGGGAGCGGAACGAGTGGTGAGCATCGTGGGCACCGATGAGGTCGATCTCAACCGCAACCACATCAGTTGGGTGTCACCTCTGGGGCGTGCGTTGATGAAGTCGGCAGCGGGTGACAGCGTAGTCCTTCAACTGCCGGGTGGTACAGAATACCTGACCGTGCTGGAAGTCTGTTACAAGTGCATTTCTGTGGAACCGTTCCGTGAACCAGCTGGATCCGAGGCCTCGGGAAAGGGGCTTCCTCGCCGACGCTAATCCACCTCCGCGCTCGGGGTCCCCAGCAAGCCCGGTCTTGGCTTGCTGGGGTGAGCGTCTCCGTGGTGAGATTTGGTTTTCCAATTCGTGTCTATTCGCGTTAATTCGCGGCCAACCGGTTTTCCGATCACGGCGATTCTGGCAATCTCCGTTTTGCTACCATACTCACGACCCCATGCTCCGCTATATCGCAACCCGCCTGCTTTACATGGTTCCCGTCATCTGGCTTGTTGTGTCCGTGGTTTTCCTGCTGATTCATCTCGTTCCTGGCGATCCTATCCAGCAGATGCTCGGTGAAGGCGCAGCCAGCGCCGACGTGCAGGCCGCCCGCCACGCCTATGGACTTGATGTCCCGCTCCCGCAACAGTATGTCAATTACTGGAAAGGCGTCCTGCGCGGGGACCTTGGCCGCTCTCTCCGTTTCGATCAGCCCGTCACAGGCGTGATTCTCCAGCGCTATCCCAAGACGCTGCTGTTGACCGTCGCGTCCATGATCGTCGCTTTGCTCATTTCCATTCCTGCCGGAGTTCGCTCTGCCCGCCGCCGTAATCGCTGGGACGACCGCCTGCTCAGCGTCGTGAGCCTCTGGGGATTGTCGTTTCCGAACTTCGCGCTCGGGCCCATCCTGATTTTGTTTTTCGCCATTCGCCTGGGATTGCTGCCGGTCTCCGGTTACGGCACCTTCGCTCACTTGGTTTTGCCCGCGATCACCATGGGCGGCGCGCTCGCCGCAATCCTTACCCGCATGGTACGCACAGCGATGCTGGAAGAACTGGGACAAGATTACATACGCACCGCCCGCGCCAAAGGATTGTCAGAAAATGTAGTCGTATACAAACATGCGCTGCGCAACGCTCTGGTGCCCGTGCTGACTGTGGTGGGACTTCAATTCGGCGCGCTGCTGGCCGGGGCCATCGTCACGGAAACGATTTTTTCCTGGCCCGGCATCGGACGCCTGACCATCAGCGCAATCAGCAGCCGCGATTATTACCTCGTCCAAAGCTGTATCCTCATGATCGGCCTTACTTATGTGGCCGTGAATTTCCTCACCGATTTCTTCTACTCACTGGCCAATCCGCGTATTCGCGCTTAAAAACATCCCGACCCTGAGCTTGAGCCCGTTCTGCAGGCGTGAG
>Ga0209060_10004122_pt1 | contig 11588 bp, 7 predicted proteins | sample Coa_R1_8_FD_187155 | JGI IMG/M metagenome (GOLD analysis project Ga0209060, IMG submission 187155) | Surface soil microbial communities from Centralia Pennsylvania, which are recovering from an underground coalmine fire - Coalmine... | ecosystem: Environmental > Terrestrial > Soil > Unclassified...
CGGCGCGTATACAGATCCGGCGTTGCGGCGAGAAAGATAAGAGCCATCTATTCTGCGTTGCTAGAATGGACGGTAGGCATGGATCACCGTTACGATTCCGCATTCGACAAGAGTGTAAACCGTCTCATAAGTAAATGTCAATATGATGAAAATGAGGCATGTGTGGTCGCACTTACGATGTTTCTGACGCGTACACAGGTTTTTGCGTCACTAATAGCGGATGATCCGGAGGCCAACCAGAGCCTGCCTGCGAAACTTGTCACCACAGACATTCGTCTAGGAAATTGTGGCGATTCTCTTGTACAGATCGAACTTTTATCTCCCTAGGGGAAGGAGTCCTGCGCGCCATAAGATAAGAGATGCTCCACGCCAAAGAAAGTGAGGCGGATGTGTTGGAGATAAAACCCTTTTTGAAATGCCTGACATTGATACAGGCTTTCGAAACTCTCTGGGCCTACTATGCACATGGAGACGGGCAGCTCTATCGTGATGAGTGCAACCAAGTCTTAGCACAATTGCTTGAATGTCTGAAAGAGAGACGCATCCGAAAACTGTTTGCCGAAGACGACCGGACGAGTATCTCACTCACGCTGGCACCCTTAAAGAAATGGTTGTCCGGCAAGGTGGATCCGGAATATTCCGATGCTCTATCGCTTGAAATCTTCAGCCTTCTCAACGCGCTCAAACACCCTCTTCTGCATTACCTCCAGATCGATGTAACTCTACCCTCCATTTTGGACACGCGCAGTGTTGCTTATCGGGAACGCTATGTGCGCTGGAAGGCGATTTTGCCGCAAGGTACTACCCTGCGCTTCCTCAAAAGTGCCGAGGCGCTGCTGAAATCTGAGACGCAGGCGCTCTCACAAACCATTGTCGTAATGGGAGATATTCGAAAATCGCAGGATTTGATGACATATGCTGAGGATCCCGATGATTTCGCGAAGAATATTCGGGAGTTTTTGAGCGAAACGCGCCGACTGATCGGGACCCATATGGGTCTCTTCGATAAATTTACCGGAGATGGCTTTCTGGCCTATTTCGATGAGAAATTCTGTGAAGAGCACGGCTATAATTTTGTGGACTGTTTCGTCAATTTTATGCGAGAAGAGCGGGACTTTGCCGCGCGTCTGTTCACAAAGTGGGAGCGTACCGTTCGCAAGCTGCCCGCAGAGCACACCGGTCTGGCAATGGGAGCGGACATTGGGCGAATACGGTTCTATATGGAGCAAAATCATTTTATCTCAGTGGGGGATTCGGTGGTCTGGGCCGCGCGCATGGCCAGCGAAGGCAAAGCAGGTGAAGTTATACTCAACAACCTGCTGTATCAACGTCTACGGTTACAGCCTGATCTAAAGAACATCGAAGAACGCCCGGCAAAAACCAAATCAGGGGAAGAGTTCTGCGCCTATGTCCTGCCTGCCAATGGTATTCCGGAGGCCACCCCAAACGAAGAGATCCATCCTGCTATGAAAGTCAGGAGTACGTCATGAGCAAAACGCGTAAGGGCATCAGTCGACGCCAGTTTATCCAGAGGGCTGCCATGCCTCTGATTGCCGCCCCCATGATAGTTCCCATTTCCGCGCTCGGCAGGGCGGGCCATGCGCCGCCCAGCGAGCGAATCACGGTCGGGTTCATAGGTTGCGGTAAGATGGCCAACGACTTTCACCTGCCCACGCTATTGGGCTTTCGGGATGTGCAGGCGCTGGCGGTCTGCGATGTGGATACCAACCGGCGCAACCATGCCAGGCAGCGGGTGGAGACGGCCTACAGCAACGACGACCGGGGCGCGAAGACGTGCGATGAATATAGCGATTTCCGGGAGGTGCTGGCGCGTAAGGATATAGATGCGGTGGTCATCGTGACGCCGGAGCACTGGCACGCCATCCCCATCATCGAGGCCTGCAAGGCGGGTAAAGACGTCTACTGCGAGAAGCCGCTCACCCTCACTCTGGCGGAATCGAAGCATTGCATGGATGCAGTGCGCAAACATAAGCGGGTGCTGCAGACGGGCAGCCAGCAGCGCTCCAACGTCTTCGGGGATTTCCGGCAAGCCTGCGAATTCATCCGTAGCGGGCGGATCGGGCAGGTGAAGAGCGTGACTGTGGGCGTCGGCAGCCCGAGCCGCCCCTGCGACCTGCCGGAGGAGCCGCTGGAGCCCGGACTGGACTGGGACCTCTGGCTCGGTCCCGCCCCCATGCGCCCCTACAACTCCGCCCTCAGCCCGCGCGGCGTGCATAACCACTTTCCGGCCTGGCGGAGCTATCGCGAGTACTCCGGAGGCGGCCATGCCGACATGGGCGCGCACCACTACGACATCGCGCAATGGGCCCTCGATAAGGACCACTCCGGCCCGGTGGAGATCATCCCTCCCGACGATTCGAAGGCCGAACTGGGTGTGAAGTATATCTATCCCGACGGGGTGGAGATGACGCACGGCGGGCCGAGCGGCTGCGTCTTTACGGGAACGAAGGGGACCCTGCACATAGATCGCGGGGTGCTGGTGAGCGACCCGCCCGAACTGATCAAGGAGCCGTTAGCGGCCAACGAGGTGCATCTCTTCCAGTCTCCGGGGCATCACCGCAACTGGATAGACTGCATCCGCAGCCGCCGGCAGCCCATTTGCGATGTCGAGACCGGCTGCCGCTCGGTCGCCATCGTGCAGTTGGGTAACCTGGCCTACTGGAACCATCGCCGCCTGAAGTGGGACCCGCAGCACTGGCAGTTTGTCGGGGACAAAGAGGCCAACGGTTGGCTCGACCACGACCGCCGCGCTCCCTGGCAACTCCCAAAAGTGTGAACCTCGTCTAACGCCTCATCCGGTTATGAAGCAACCTGCTCGGCGATGACGACGAAGTTCTTCAGGATCGCGTTGCCGAAGGAGGTGGTGAGGGCGACATCCACGGCATCGCGTCCGGTCGCCATGAGGACGCGCCCAATGCGGCGGGTGTTGTTGCGGGCGTCGAAGGTGTACCAGCGGCCGCCGAGATAGACCTCGAACCAGGCGGCATAGTCCATGACTTCGTGGCACTCGATGCCGATATCGGGCAGGTAGCCGGTGGCATAGCGGGCCGGAATGTTGAGAGAGCGGCAGAACGCGATGGCGAGATGCTGGAAGTCGCGGCAGACCCCGGTCGCCTCGTTGTAGACGTCCAGGGCCGTCTTGCCGGGATGTGTAAGCATGTAGTCGAAATGTACGTGGCGGTGGACCCAGTCGCAGATGGCCTGGACGCGCGGCCAGCCGAGTTCGGTGTGGCTGAAGAGGTCCCAGGCGATCTGGGAGAGCTTATCCACTTCACAGTAGCGGCTGCCCAGCAAGAACTGAATCACATCGGCGGGGAGTTCCTCCACAGGGTGCTGGAGGGCGTCGGGCTGATAGGCATCCAGCTCTCCACTGTCCTCCACCAGGGCGTCGCTATGGAGGCGCAGCGCTCCTGCGGGAGCATGGAGGCGACCGCAACGGTTGCCGAACCCATCGGTGTATTCGAAGACGGACAGATCCGGCTCGGTGTACAGGGTGTCCGGGCGACGCAGGTCGGCAGCACGCGAGGGGTGTACCTTCAGCACGGTGAGCATAGGCGTGGGCGCAGGCAGGTCGAATTCGATGTCGTAACCGACGCGGATCAGCATAGGATCTCCTATCCATTTGCAGTAGGGAAAAAGAGGCTTAAACGGGGCCGGAACAGGCTCCCAGCATATCTACGTGGAATGGCAGCACAAAGTGCCGAGTTCTGCGTATAGAACGCAGGCGAACCTCTTCGCCCGATGATCCCCTTCAAGGAGAGAGCATGACGACACCCCCCGCTTCGGACTTTTTGCGCAACCGCGCCCGGCAAGCCATGATCGAGGCCGGATTCGAGCCGGAATTTCCCCGCGAGGCCCAGCAGGAGGCGCAGGAGGCCGCCACGGAGCCATTGCCCCACACGGCGGATATTCAGGACTTGCGCGGGCTGCTCTGGTCCTCTATAGATAACGACGAGTCGCGAGACCTGGATCAGATCGAAGTCGCGGAACAACTACCGGATGGGAGCATTCGGGTGCGGGTGGGCATCGCGGACGTAGATACCTTCGCGCCCAGAGACACGCCGCTGGACAAGCATGCCTTCACCAATGGCATGACGGTCTACACAGGGGTGACCATCTTCCCGATGCTGCCGGAGGCGCTGTGTACGCAGGCGAGTTCGCTGCTGGGCGATGCAGAGCGGCTGGCGGTCGTGATCGAAATGACCGTAGATGCGGAGGGCGAGGTCGTGCACTCCAACGCCTACCGTGCGTATGTCCGCAACTATGCGCAGTTGGCCTACGATGCGGTGGGCGACTGGCTGGAGGGGACAGGTCCGATCCCGGAGCATGTCGCCAGGGTTCCGGGCATGGAGGCGCAACTGCGCCTCCAGCACGAGGCGGCGCAGCGGCTGCTGGCGCAGCGCAAACAGGCCGGGATGCTGGATTTCGAGACGGTGGAAGCGCTGCCCGTGATGCGGGAGGGCCAGGTGGTCGGCCTCACTGTGCCGCGCAAGAACGCGGCCCGCTCGCTGATCGAGAACCTCATGGTGGCGGCGAACATCACGCTGGCGACCTTTCTGGAGGTGACAGGGATGCCCTCGATCCAGCGGGTGGTGCGCGCTCCGGAGCGCTGGGCACGGATCGTGGAGATCGCGCGCCGGTTGGGCGACGACCTGCCCGAGACGCCGAACGCCCGCGCCCTGGCCGATTTCCTGGTGCGTCGGAAAGCTACCGACCCCGTCCATTTCTCCGACCTCTCGCTCTCCGTAGTGAAGCTCCTGGGGCCGGGCGAGTACGCGGTCGTGCCCTCGGTTCGGGGCGATACCGGGCACTTCGGACTGGCGGCCTATCGATATACCCATGCGACCGCGCCGAACCGGCGCTACATCGACCTGGTGCTGCAGCGCCTGCTCAAAGCGGTCTCCGCAAAGCAGGCCCCGCCCTACATCCCGGCGGAGTTGGAGACCATCGCGGCGCACTGCACGCAGCGAGAGACCGCCGCACGGAAGGTGGAGCGCAAGATACGCAAGGTCGCCGCCGCCGTGCTGATGTCGCATCGGATCGGCAACGTATTCGACGCCATTGTCACCGGCACGCCCGCCGGAAAGGGGACCTTCGCGCGCCTCCTCGCGCCGCCGGTGGAGGGGCGCATCCTGCATGGGGAGGAGGGGCTGGACGTCGGCGACCGTGTGCGCCTCCGCCTCATCCACACCGACCCGGAGCGTGGCTTCATCGACTTTGCACGGGCCGACTAATCTGAGCTCCAGACCTTTGCCGTCCTGTCATCGCTTCCTGTGACGATACGTTTGCCATCCGAAGAGATCGCAACGGAAATGACGCCGCGTGAATGCCCCTTGAGCGTCAGGGTCTCGCGGCCTGTCTCGGCGTCCCACACTTTCGCGGTGTTGTCTTCACTTCCTGTGATGATGCGTCTGCCATCGGCAGAGAAGGCGATAGCATAGACAGAAGCGTCATGCCCTTTGAGCGCTCGGGTCTCCTGTCCTGTCTCGGCGTCCCACACATACGCGGTACCGCCCTCGCCCCCGGTAACGATGTATTTCCCATCGGGAGCGAAGGCGACAGCATAGACAGAACCGATATGTCCCTGGAGTGTCAGGATTTCGCGACCTGTCCTGGCATCCCAGACCTTTGCCGTCCTGTCATCACTTCCCGTGACAATGGTTTTGCCATCCGCAGAGATAGCAACGCAAGTGACAGCATCGGCATGTCCCTGGAGTGTCAGGATTTCCTGACCTGTCTCCGAGTCCCACACCTTTGCTGTTTTGTCATAACTTCCCGTGACAATGTAATGGCCATCTGCCGAGAAGGCGACGGAGGAGATACGATTTGTGTGTCTTGCGAGCGTCAGGGTTTCCCGTCCTGTCTCCGCATTCCACACCTTTGCCGTACCGTCCGCGCATCCGGTAACGATGCGTTTGCCATCGGGAGAGAGGGCGACAGCAAAAACAATATTTGTCGATCCTTTGAGCGTAAGGGTCTCTTGCCCTGTCCAGGCATCCCACACCTTTGCCGTGCCGTCCGCGCATCCGGTAACGATGCGTTTGCCATCGGGAGAGACAGCAACGGAAGAGACCCTACCTCTATGCCCTTGGAGCGTCAGGGGTCCCTGCCCTATTTCAGCGGCCCACACCTCTGGCGTAAAATCCCGGCCCCCCGTAGCGATGTATTTGCCATCGGGAGAGAAGGCAACGCATTGGGCACCAAAGGGGTATCTAGCAAGTGTCAGGGTTACCTGCCCAGTCTTGGCATCCCAGATCTTTACCGTACCATCCACACTCGCGGTAACGATGCGTTTGCCATCGGGAGAGAAGGCGACAGAAGTGACATAAAGTGTATATCCTTGGAGGGTCAGGATCTCTCGCCCTTTCTCGACATCCCACACCTTCGCAGTACTGTCATAACTTCCTGTGACAATATATTTGCCATCGGTAGAGAAAGCGACAGAAGTGACAAGCCTTGTATGTCCTTTGAGGGAGAGGGTTTCGTGTCCTGTATCGAGTTCCCACACCTTAACCATGCCGTTCCAAACCGCGGCAGCGATGTATTTGCCATTGGGAGAAAAGACGGCGGAAGAGACATCATTCAATGTATAATCGCTGCCGAAAACCCTCGTGTGGAGCGTCAGGGTCTTCTTTCCTGTCTCGACATCCCATACAGTTGCCGCATCACCCAAGCTCCCAATAAAAATGTGTTTGCCATCGGGAGCGAAAGCGACGGAAGAGACAGGAGCGATTTGTTTCAAAGTCCACGTTTCGCGCCCTGTCTCGGCGTCCCACAACTTTATCGTCTTATCGAAACTCCCGGTAACGATGCGTTTGCCATCGGGAGAGAAGGCAACGGAAGTGACATAGGCTGTATGCCCTTTGAGGGTCATAGTCTCTTGTCCTGTCTCCATGTCCCACACCTTCGCGGTACTGTCATCACTTCCCGTAACGATATATCTGCTGTCCGGAGAGAAAGCAATAGATCTGACGTTGGCTCGATGTCCCTTGAGCGGCCTCACCCCACGGTGAATTAGTCGGTTCCAGTAGCCCCATTCAAAGCCACGGAACTTGCTCGTTCTTGTCTCCTCAAGCAGTTCCTCTACCCGTACAACATGATTCTGCTCATAGCTGAGAGGAACCAGGTTCATATTCGCAATATATAGGAGATGCTGGGCCTCGTCGGCCCGCTTGTCCGCAAGCCTGGCCTTCTCACGGGCAAGAGCGGCCTGTGAGAAGCCATAGACCGCGAAGGCCGCGACGACCGCAAGCACCGCACTGCTCAGAGCAAGGGCGCGAAACAGGCCCCGGAGATAAGCCGCGCGCTGCCTCCGAATCTCCGTGTCCGGCATGTTCGCCTGCACCCACTCCCGGTCGAACACCGCAAAGTAGATGCGGTTCCGAACCCGAAGGCAGCCCGAATTCACCCCCACGATCCCCGCCAGGCGCAGAGAGTCTATCAGCGGATTGGTCTCGTCATCTACGACCCGCTTGTTCGCATGCACCCGGCCATACAGATCCAACAGACCGGCAACCTCGGCCTCGCTCTGCAGAAGGCAGGTGCGCACAAACAACAGGTTGTTATCCTGTTTGCGCGCCCGTGGGGAGAAGAACAGTTCCGCACACAAGCGGTCCACATGGCCGGCAGACACCGCCTCTGCCCGTGCCGCCACCGCCCGGCACAACTGCTGGGTCAGATAAGGATGGCCCCCTGTCCAATACAGCACCCGCTCCAACAGCCCTGAGCCATTCCTGCCTCCCGTGCTCAAGCCCCGGCTCAGGATGGCAGCCTCTTGCGGCGTGAAGTCGTTGAGTTCGATGCGCGTCCCGATGTTGAAGGGGGTCATGCCTGAATCCTGGATCAGGCCCGAGGGTGTGGCGACCCCCAGCAAACAGAACGCCAGCCGCTCCAGATCCGCGTGGGACGCACGCCGGTTGTAACACTCCCGAATGCCCGTGAAGAACTCGTCGGTGTGGAAGGGAAGACTGCGCACGATATCGATCTCATCCACAAAGATCACCACACGCCCTGCGTTGCGAGGCAACAGGACCTCTTCGAGGGCTTTCAGCCAGCGCTGCAGAGGGCCGAACCGCCGATGCGCCTCCCAGAATGCCTCCAATTCCGCTTCCAGGGAAGCTCCCAGGCCCTCCAGCAGGCCGAAGTACCACTGCTCTGCAGACAGATCCAAGCCCAGAGCGGTCAGGTCCAGTTTGATCACAGCGACCCCTGCCGCTTCCAGGCGCGCGGCGGTCTTGATCATCAGGCTGGATTTGCCCATCTGGCGGGCGTCGAGGACATAGCAGAACTCGCCGCGCATCAGGCTGGCGAAGAGGGCCTCATCCGCCTGACGATGCACATAGGAAGCCGCGTCTCCTTGCATGGTCCCGCCGGTCACATAGAAGGGAGGGGAAGCAGGGATCATGTCAGATGGACCTCCAGATAGCTCCTATAGAGGGCGCAACGCCACGTCGCGGTTTCCGGCTCCTCTCCGACCAGAACCCCGGCGCTCTTCAGGCGAAAAAAGCTCTGTGGCGTCGGGCAGGGGCGGCCTTCGAGCAGGCCCCGCACCACCGCGCAGAGCGCGGCGTCCTGGGAGAGCGCGTGGCACATCCGTTGCAGATGGTCCCCAAAACAGCCGGAATCGTGGGCCGCTTGCGCCTCCAGGGCGTGCAGATCCATGGCCTGCGTGACCATTTCGTAGAGGCCACGGTGGATCAGGTAGGGGCTGCCGCCCACCAGGCGAGAGTAGCGATGAAGCTGGTCCGGGCTCTTCAACGGAGAGCCATACCGGGCATTGAGCTCCTCGATCTGCGGGAGGCTGAAGTCCTGGAGCGTCAGTTGCAGGCCGACATTGAAAGGCGACTGGTTCAGATCCTGGATGAACAGGTGGGCTTCCGTGGCGTAGGCCATGGCCAGCGTGAGCCGATCCCAGGGGCGCTGGGGCTCAAGCGCGCGGGCGTTATGCCAGGAGCGAAACAGGGCGAAGAGCGAAGTGCTGAAGGGATACGCAAACAGTGTGTCGACTTCGTCCAATCCCCACACCAGAGGGACAGAAGAGCGCTCCAGGGCCTGGTCGCAGAGATAACGTTGCAGGTTGCGGTTGGGACCGCGCGCGGGATTCCAGACTTCGGCGGGCGGCGTCGGCAGATCGAGTTGATCCGCCAGATCTTGCGCCAGGGCCAGACAAAAGGCTTCCGCCGAGGCCCAGCTCTCCTGGCTGAGGCTCTGTAAATCGGTCTGCACCACGTTGGCGCCCGCCTCACGGACCTGCTGAAGGCCCCGCGCCAGCAGGGAGGTCTTGCCCGTCTGGCGGGGGCCTTTGACGAGGACGATGCTTTCACGCTGGGCCAGGGCTGCCGCGAAGAGCGGATCGGTAGGGCGCAGGATATAGAAAGGCGATTCGAGCAGTACGACGCCTCTTGGCGCTTTCAGCATACTCCGATCTGGAGGCGCTTCCGGAGCCGGGGTGAGCTTCCCCGGCTGGATCTGCTGGTATCGGCGTACCATTTCGGCCGGAGGCGCTATGTGAAACTTGCTTTGAAAAAAGCTGCGGCATTTTTCATAGAGATGGATCGCCGCCACGCGTTCCCCGCTGCGGATCAACGCGTCCATCAGATCGCACCAACCGCGCTCCTCCCCCGGGTTCACGGTCACATAGGCGCGCAGGAACGGCGTCGCGGCGGCAGGATCCTGCTTCCCCATGCAGTCGGCGGCTAATTGCTTGAGAGCCTCCAGATACTTTCGTTTGCGTTTTTCGCGCTCCGGCAAAATCCAGGCGTCTTTGACCTCGTCCCAGCCCTCCAGAAGCGGACCCCGCTGATACAGCGCGACCGCCGTCTTCAAGGAAGGGATGTCGCCCTGATACAGGGCGGCATCGAAAGTGAGCACATCCACCTCCGCGCCCGCCAGATCCAGAAGCAGGGCGCCTTTCAGCGATTGGAGGCGATAGGTGTGCTCTGCGAGCGCCCGCCGCAGATGCGAGACGGCCTGATGCAGGCTGTCCAGGCTTCCGGAGGCGGCCCAGAGGGTCCGGGCGAGCGCCTCACTCTTGATGGGGCGCCCCTGCTGAAGCGCGAGCAGCGCCAGCAGGCGCTCGCCATCGCGCCTTTGCAAGCCGGGAAGCAAGATACCATTGCTGGACGCCTCGAATGCGCCGAACAGGGTGAGAGTGAGCTTTTGATCCGCCGGTTCCATCCGCGCGCTCCCTTCTTTGTAGCCGCTTCCGCCTCTTCTCCACGCATGCTGCATTGTACCTGCGGAAAGGGCTACTTCCATCGTGTCAGGGATCTTTCAGCCCTGGGTCCATCGGCTGCAGTGGCAGCTACTTTTCGGTCAGGGATCGGTCACGCTTTGGTAAGCGACGGCTTGTTATAATGGTGCGCGTAGGACGACCGAACAACACCCGGTCACATTACTGCAACCTCACCCGACCTGCAAATATAAGGAGAACAAACCATGCCGCGTAAGGGCTGTTCCTACGTTCTGCTCCCCTGGCTTCCGATCCTCCTCGTCTGTATGGGCCTCTTTCTGACGCGTCTGTGGACACAACATGTGGACCAGATGGCGAACCTCGGACCTTATGGGCGTTACTCTGCGCAACAGGTCGTGGAACGCAGCAGGACGATGTGCCGTGACCTGGTTCCGGAGACAGCCACATTGCACTTCACCTCCGCCCCCCTGGCGACGCATGACAACGCGGGCAAGGAACTTCGGAAATGGCAGGTAGAGTATCGGGATGCGGCGGGAAGTCTCAGCGGCATCTTGCAGTGGAATGCCGACACGGGGCTGTTGGAGAAGGTAAGCCAGCATCTGCCCGAGGACCCCCGTTTCGCGGGGCGTCTCTCCTCCTCCCAGGCCGCGGATATGTCTCTCTACTGGATGGAAAAGTTGCAGATGGTGCGGGAGAAGAGATGGCGGATGGCGTCAGCGCCCCGTTATGAACAGGGGATATGGAGGTGCCAGCTCCTCTCCGGGAACGCCGGGGCCATCGTGATCGTGAGGGCCAACGACGGACTCCTCACCTATGCTCATATAATCGGCATATAGCCAACCGGGCAGCGGAACAGATCGGTCTCGGCTACTCATTCTTTCATCACTGATTTCGCCCGCGCTGAATAAAGGCCACAGAAGGCAGATTGCTGCCGCCTTGTGGACGTGATTCGGCATCAGAAGATTAGGTGCGCTCGAAGCGAAACAACGGAGACAGGCCCTCGGTCTCGATTAAAGCCCGGATTGGTGATGTACTGGTAGTCCAGGGAGAGGGCGAGCGGCTTGGTGAGTTGATAGGAGTAGTAGGCTTCCAGGACACGTTCCGGGGCATAATCCAGTCTGCCATCGCCGAGTGCGAACCCCAGCCCGCCTGCCGCCAGATAGTCCTTGTGCGCCGCCGAGAGATCGCTCTGCGCCAGAGCCAGTCCCACGAGGTCGTTTTTGCGCCGCCAGTGCGTCCCGGAGAGTTGCCCGCCGAGGGAGAGGAAGCGGTCGGCCTCGGTAAAGGCATAGCTCTCGGTTGTGCCGTCATTCCATCCAAGCCTCCCAAAGACGCCTGTCGCCCCACCATCCGCCAGGGCCTGCTCAAAGTTGAG
>Ga0209060_10004125_pt1 | contig 11585 bp, 11 predicted proteins | sample Coa_R1_8_FD_187155 | JGI IMG/M metagenome (GOLD analysis project Ga0209060, IMG submission 187155) | Surface soil microbial communities from Centralia Pennsylvania, which are recovering from an underground coalmine fire - Coalmine... | ecosystem: Environmental > Terrestrial > Soil >...
AGCCGCGAAATGTTGGGATTTTTCTTGATTCTCCTGAAATCGGTGACCACACTGCCTATTGGTGCTCCGGTTCCACAGGAAGTGTCTGTTGTACCGTGGTGTACAGCAAGTGCTGCCTAAGTCGAGGGGAGTGATAGGTCTATGAAACGATTCCTGGGTAGATTGTGGATTGGAGGTCTCGTTTTTGCAGCATGGGCCTGGTCGGCCCAGAGCGGCTTGGCCGACCTCTTCACGGAAATCGTTGCCTTTGGCGACAGCCTCACGGATACCGGGAACCGCTACGCGAGCACGAACAATACTAATCCCACTTCCCCCCTTACTACCAAGGGCGATGGTCCAACGGTCCGGTGTGGGTGGAGCGGCTGGCTGCCGACCTTGGCGTGCCCACCCCTACTGCCAGCTTACTCGGGGGGACCAATAATGCTTGGGGGGGGTGCGGAAACCAACCTGACTGGGAACTCGACTGCCATACGTCTGGTGGCGACTCAGAATCAAGAGAGCTTGTCTGGCCTGATGAGGTTTTCATCTTACTTTAGAAACCGTTCGGGTGGTAGTCGCTGAATTTGACCCGTAACCCTCCTTGAAAAAGCCGTTTTCTGGCCACCGTCAGCTGTGCTATACTCTGCCTTGGTACACCATCGCCCCGAGAGGAACGCCCATGCAACTAACCCATGCCGACGCCGATGAGGCCGCGATCCTAAGCCGCGTCATTGGACCGGACAAGCCGACGCTATCTCCGGCGGCCGCCCGCTCTCTCCTCGACCTGGAATTCACGGCCGAGGACCAGGAGCGCATGCACCAGCTCCTCGACAAGAATCAGAACGACCGGCTCAGCAAGCACGAGCAGCAGGAGCTTGAGACGTACCGCCGCATCGGCCGGCTGATCGATCTGCTCTGCGCCAAGGCGCGCCTGTCGCTCCACAAGGCCGGCCGTGCTCACTAACCCATGGATGAAGCGCTTGTCCGTCTCGTTTGGCAACGCGCCCACGATACCTGCGAATATTGCCGCCTGGCGCAGGCGTTCAGCAAATTGCCGTTCCACGTCGATCACATCAAGGCCAGGCACCACGGCGGGCAGGACCTGCCAGGCAATCTGGGTTTGGCCTGCTTTTACTGCAACAGCTACAAGGGCTCCAACATCGCCGGCGAGGATCCGCGCTCCCGCGCCATCGTTCGCCTCTTTCACCCGCGACGGCACAAATGGTCGCGGCATTTTCGCTGGGACGGCCCCGTGCTGATCGGCCGCACGCCGATCGGCCGGGCCACCATCGCCGTTCTCAAGATCAACGATCCCAAAGCCGTCGCCACCCGTGCGGCCTTGATCGAGGCCGGCGTTTTCCCGCCGGCGTAGCGGCACTTCCGCCTTCCGCCTTCCGCGCTGAATTTGTTCTCCTGACTTTTTGCTTGACATGCCGGCGCAGGGCGGTTAGACCAGGTGAGTTCAATCGTCCTCACGCCGAAAGGTTTCGGCCGTCGGCGGGCGAACGGCTGATTGATTTCCTACCCGGGAGGGACTTCCATGAGGAAGCAAAGTTGCTTGGCGTTGGCGGTTTTGGGTTTGTTTCTGAGCATGGTACCGGCCAAGGCGGACTATCCGTCTACCGTCCTTGCCGACAGTCCGATTGCTTATTATCGCCTCGGGGAATCGTCGGGTGGGATCGCGGTCGATTCTTCTGGCTCCGGTCTGAACGGCCTGTATTTCGGAGGCTACACGCAAGGCGTATCCGGGGCCATTGCCAATGATTCGGACACCGCCGTTAGCTTCGATGGGGCGAGCAGCCACATTCGGGTGCTCAGTGCGGTCGGCGATGATTTCTCCGTTGAGCTGTGGATGAACACAACCACAGACAGCCTCTTTGGCGCGCAAGGCTATCAAGGCACTGGCCTGGTCTGGAGCGACGTACCGGGTACGGCGAACGACTGGATCGTTGCGTATCTCAACGATGTGGCCTGCTTCTTCACCGGCAACCCGGACGATAGCATCATTGGAATGACGCCCCTCAACGATGGTAACTGGCATCACATCGTAGCCACGCGCGTGAAAGGTGGGGACAAAAACCTCTACGTAGACGGCAACCTGGAAGCCAACGGTACGACGAACGGCAACACTTTGATGGGCAACCCCGTGATCGAAATTGGCGGCAATACGCTGGACCGAAGATATTTCGCCGGCAGCCTCGATGAAGTCGCCTTCTACAGCGCAGCGTTGACACCGAATCAAGTCCTGACTCATTACAAGGCAGGGATTGGTCCGTAAGCATGTTGCCGCCGCGAAGGACTCTCTGCTCCGTGTTCTCGGCGTCTCTGCGCGAAACTCGAGTGAGAACCATTTCGCGCAGAGATGCCGAGCGAAGGAAGAAACCACGGCAGCCGATCAAGGAGAATCGATCCTAGAAATCCGCGCTTCCCGGCGTGCGCGGGAAGGGAATCACGTCGCGGATATTCCCCATGCCAGTGACAAATTGCACGGTGCGCTCCAGGCCGAGGCCGAAACCCGAGTGGGGAACCGTACCATAGCGGCGCAGGTCCAAGTACCACCAATACGCTTCGGGATTGAGATCCATCTCCCGCATCCGCCGTTCGAGCACATCGAGCCGCTCTTCACGCTGGCTGCCGCCGATGATCTCGCCGACCCGCGGCACTAGGACATCCATCGCCCGGACCGTGCGCTCATCCTCGTTGACCCGCATGTAGAACGATTTGATCGCCTTGGGATAATCGTACAGGATGACCGGCCGCCGAAAGGTTTGTTCGGTCAGATAGCGCTCGTGCTCGGCTTGCAGGTCGTTGCCCCAGGCCACCGGATATTCAAAGGATTGGCCGGACTTTTGCAAAACCGAAATCGCCTCGGTGTACGACAGCCGAACGAATTCGCTCTGGACGATGCCCTCGAGCGTGGCAATGGCCGTGGTGTCGATGCGCTCGTTGAAGAACTGCATGTCCTCGGCACAGCGTTCGAGCACATCCCGAACGAGGCGTTTCAGAAAGGCTTCGGCCAGGTCCATGTTGTCATGCAGTTCATAAAAGGCCATCTCCGGCTCGACCATCCAGAATTCTGCAAGGTGCCGGGAGGTATTCGAGTTTTCCGCCCGAAACGTCGGACCAAACGTATAAACTTTTCCCAGCGAACAGGCGAAAATCTCGGCTTCCAGCTGCCCGCTCACGGTTAAATACGTTGGCCGGCCGAAGAAGTCCTGCGTGAAATCGACAGCGGCGTCCCGGCGCGGCGGCTGGGCCAGGTCGAGCGTCGTCACCTTGAACATCTGGCCGGCGCCCTCGCAATCGCTGGCCGTGATGAGCGGCGGGTGGACGTAGAGGAAGCCTTGTTCCTGAAAGAAATCATGAATCGATCGGCATATACAGTTACGGACGCGGGCCACGGCACCGAACGTATTGGTGCGCGGCCGGAGATGGGCGAGCGTGCGCAGGAATTCGAAGGAATGTCGCTTCTTTTGCAGGGGATAGGTCTCGGGATCCGCCCCGCCATAAATGCGGATGCTGCGCGCCACGATCTCGGTTGCTTGACCCGCGGCCGGCGAAGCCCGGACCTCGCCCTGGACCTGAATGCTGGCGCCGGCCCCGAGGTGCTTCACCTCCGACTCGTAGTTGGGCAGATTTCCATCGGCGATGATCTGGACATTGCCAAAGCAGGAGCCGTCGTTCAGCTCGATGAAGCTGAAGCCCCCTTTGGAATCCCGCCGGGTGCGGACCCAGCCATTCAATTCGATCTGCCGACCAATGCTTTCGGACTTGCGCGCTTGGGCGACGCTCAGTTTTTCCATCTCGTAACCTCTTGCAGAAGGGAAAGCGCTGATCGGCCGGCTATTTCACCGTGACGCCGGACACGGTAAATCCGACCTCTTCAATCGCCTTGGTCACTTCCTGCATCGAGCACTCGCTTTTGTCCTTGACGGTAAATCGGGCCTGCTGAATGGAAACATCTGTGGTAATCGAATTCGGCTCTACACACGGCAGAGCGGCCAGTGCCTTTTGCACCTTCACAGCTCAGGAATGCGGTCAGGTCATTCCCTCCACAGTAAGGACGACTTGTGCCGCCGCCGGAAGAGCGGCCACACTCGTCGTCAACGATGCCTTGTGCGCTGGACTGGCGGGCCGGCTACAGCCGACCAGAACCGCCGGCACCGCTACCAGCCAGGGCCCCATTTGCCGTAAGATCCGCATGATCGTGCTCCTCAAAGAGACAATATAGTCGTTCGACTGCCGATCGTACCCGTTCCACGCTCGGCTGTCAGCCTGAGTTCACGGACCGGTTTAACGGCGGTTCGCAGAACCGCGCGGGGCGCGACACCGTGCGGCTCTGCGAACCGCGTCTCAGAACAGGTTGAGCTGCCGATTCGGCTGGAGGAGGAATTGAGCCACCCTCCGTTGCGGGGCACTGACGGGGAATGCCTTCAGCTCGGCCGGTGCGACCCAGCGGGCGCGGCGATAGAAATCGGACCGAAAGCTTCCGCCCTGATAGTGAGCTTGGAAGCAGATCATCGTGATACGATGATGGGTCACGCTATGCCGAAGCGTGAGCAGCTCCGATCTGATCGCGCCATCCATACCGGTCAGTTGCGGAAGGAGCCGGGCCGCCGTTTCTTCAGGCCTCTCACCTTTTTCCAACGGGGCATGCGGAAATTCCCACAACCCGGCCCAACGGCCTTGCTGCGGCCGCTGAACGAATAACACGCGCCGGCCACGGTAGAGGACGACGGCTGCTTCTTGGATCGCGACGGCCGCGGGTGGATCGGAACGCTCGGGAATCTGCTCCTGGATGCCTCGGCGGCGGGCCGTGCAGAGGGCATAAACCGGACAGGCCTCGCAGCGTGGAGCCGTCGGAGTGCACACCAAGGCCCCCAGCTCCATCAGGGCCTGGTTAAAGGCGCCCACCCGGCGAGCCGGCAGCAACGCCTCCGCCATTTCCCAGAGCCAACGGCGAGTCCCGCCGCGGCGTGGATCGCCGCGCTGGCCAAACAACCGGCAGAGGACGCGCTGACTGTTGGTTTCCAGGATCGGTAGCCGTTGATCGAATGCCTGTGAAAGAATCGCGCCCACGGTGTACCGGCCGATGCCCGGCAGGGCGGCCAGGACTGCCGGCTCTTGCGGAATCCGGCCATCATGGTCCGCGATGATTTGTTGAGCCGCCCGATGCAGATCCCGCGCCCGGCGATAATAGCCCAATCCTTCCCAGAGCCGCAGGACCTCGCTTTCCTTGGCCGCGGCCAGGTCCGCCACGGTGGGAAACGCCTCCAGAAATCGTTGGAAGTACGGAATGACCGTCGCCACCTGCGTCTGCTGGAGCATGATTTCGCTGACCCAGATCGCGTACGGATCCCGACTGCGACGCCAAGGAAGGTCTCGGCGGCAACGGTCGAACCAGGCAAGGAGCAAGCGGTGGAATTGCGGATGCGAGATTGGGGATTTTGGGATTTTGATCGCCGAGCCCACAGGTTACCTTTCTTCGATCCCCGATCCAAAATCCGCAATCAGATTGCTGTTCAGGTGCGTGGCCGCCGCATGTATTTTTCGAGGATCGCCTTGGCCGCCGAGGAGGTATTGCCGGAGGCGGTTTTGGCGGCTCGTTCCCGTTCGGCGCCCCCTCCTGCGGCCGACTCGGCCGGCGGTGTTGGGCTCGGAGGCGTGATGATGTCCATCACAGTGCTGCCGGTGGGGACACCCTCGCTGTCGACATTGGTGCTCGTGGCGGTGCCGGCGGGTTCATCCTGCACGGAAAGGAGCATCGCGGCCGCGGCCTCATCATCCGCCGACCCAGCCGAAGCGGTGGGGGGCATCGGGGTCGGTTGGCTAATGGCGGGGCTCGCCTCCAGGACCACACGAAACAGCAACGGACCGACTGACAGCTGGTCCTGGTCAAATAGCTCTTGCTCCCCTTTGACCGGTTGGTCATTGACCCGGGTGCCGTTGGTACTCTCGAAATCACGGACGAAGACGCGGTTGCCCCGCGTGAGCAAGGCACAGTGTCGTTTGCTGATGAGCGCGCTTGCCGGCCGAAGATTGCACTGTGGATCTCGACCAATCAGAAACTGCGCGATCGTAATGGGAATCGACTTCCCCTCCATCTTGCCCGGAGTGAGCACGACGAGACTCAATTTCATAATCCGACCTCGCTCCCGTCAGAAACACTGATTCTCCTTGACGAAAGGAAGATCCAGACTTCCCCCGCACCATCCGATTCCTTGGGACTAAAAAGAAGAATCATGGCCAAGCCCGCGCGGTCGTCGCACTCGCCGGCGCGCTGGTATGATGAAAACGGCGAAGAAGCGGGCGGCGAATGCACTGTAAGTATGGCCTTATTGTGCCACGAGGAAGCACTCGATGCAACCGGAAAGACAAGGTAAATGGGAAAAAGGTAAAAGGAAAAAGGAAAAGGGGACCGCGACCCGGTTATCTGTCCACGCTTGCCTTTTGCCTTTTGCCTTCTGCCTGGCGCCTTTTCTCCTTGTCGGATGCAGCCCCGGCCGAGCACCCACCGTGGCAGTGGTCAAACCGTTCCAGGGTGTCGTCGTGAACGTGGCCTGTCCCGGCGAGCCGGCCAGCAGCATTGTCCAGCGTTACGGACCGATCTGGGCATCGCAAACGGGGGCGCGGATCCACGTCGTCCATTACGATCCAGCCACCGCGCCCGCGGACGAGCTCCCCGGCGACCTTTGGATTCTTTCTCCGGCGTGGATGCCGCACTGGGCGAACGCCGACAAGCTATGGCCCGTACCGCCCGAATTGGTCGAGCCGGACGGTGGGTACGCCTGGCAGAATCTGTTGCCGCTGTATCGCTACAAGCTGTGTATCTGGGATCAGAAAGTGGTTGCCCTGCCGCTTCTGGGGGATGCACGGGTTTGCTTCTACCGGGACGATCTCTTCCAGGATGCCGGCCATCGGGAAGCATTCCACAAGAAATATGGCCGTGAATTGGGCCCACCGGCCACCTGGCAGCAGTTTACCGAGATTGCAGAGTATTTTCACAAGAGGAAGCGGCCTGGAATCGATCATCCTTGTCCTAGTTTGCCGCCCCTGCCGAATAGTTCAGATGAATTCGATTCGATCTACTATTCGGTGGCGGTTCCCTTCGCCCGCCGAGCCGTTCGTGAAGATGATCCCAAGCCCCCGCCCGCGGTGGAGCGCTTTTCGTTTCATTACGATCTCGATAGCGGTGCGGTGCGAATCGACACGCCTGGCTTTGTGCATGCCCTCGAGCTGTTGCAGCGGCAGCAACGATTTCGGCCCGCCGAGGCTGTCCCGGAACCTCCCATTGCCTTTCAGAATGGCGAGGCAGTCCTTTGTGTTGCCAGCCCGGCGTGGATCCGGCGTTTCCAGGAAAGCCCCTTGGTGCGGGACAAATTTGGCCTGTGTCCGGTGCCTGGCAGTAGCCTCATCTTCGACTACCAAAGTGGAAAGGAGCGGCCCGTGGGAGGGATCAATTGGGTTCCCTACCTCGGAGCCGACGGCTGGCTGATCGTGGTGCCGCGCCACAATGCCACACCCGAAGCCGCCTTTGCCTTGGCCGCCTCGCTGAGCGGGCCAAAGACCAGCCAGGATGTGGTCATCGAGCCGACCTGGGGCGGAGGCGTCTACCGGCGGGAACATCTCGAAGGCGGAATTGGCTGGCACCAGCTTGGACTCGATCGCAAACGCACCACGCAGCTGGTGGATATTCTGCGGCAAGAGATGCTCCATCGGGGAATCATGAATCCGGTGCTCCGGCTGCGCACCCCGGATGAGCGCGAGCACCAACGGGCACTGGATGCGGAAGTGCGGGCCGCGCTCCTGGACGGGAAGGATGCCGGTCAGGCATTAAAAGCAGCGGCCGACCGCTGGCGGCAAATGGACGAGCGCAAGGATCTCAAAACTCGCCTGGCCGAGTATCGTTTGAGCCTCAGCCTGAATCGCTAAGCATTTGGCATTTTTGTCCTCGGTCCGAATCCCTGTTTCGCGCGCGGCTTCACACGGGAAACGCAATTTGCAGGTAGTGCGTTCCCGAACGGAGTTTGGGAACGAGAGAAGCAGGGAACGCGGCTACTTTCCTTCCGCCTCGCCTCCCCACACCGGCCGATGACGGGGAATCTCTGCCTGGAAGTCGCCAAGGCTGACCCACTTGGTGCGCCGGTCGAGATCGACCTCGGCAACAGCGACGGTGCCCCACTCCTTCGCCAGGGCAACGGGATTTCCCTCATGATCAAAGACGGCGGAAACCATCCAGTTCCGGCTGATGTCTTCGTAGGTGCTGCTGACCAGGTAGACATGGTTCTCGCAAGCCCGGGCTCGGGCCAACAGCGGGTTGCAACCCCAGACCGGCCAGGCAATCACTTCCGCGCCATGATTGGTAAGCTGCCGGGCCACCTCGGGAAAGAAGCCGTCGTAGCATACCATCATCCCCACCTTACCGAACCGCGTTGCAAAGACCGGATAATCGTTTCCCGGAGCGATACCGGCCTCGATCTCGGAGCGCGGCAGAGCGGCCTTACGGTATTTTCCGACCACGCGGCCATCGGGCCCAATCAGCACGGCCACGTTGTAGATCAGATGGTCCGCGCGCTCCACCAACCCGGCCACGATGTACAGGTTGTACCGCTGAGCCAGCTGGCCGAAGTACGCCGTTGACGGTCCGGGAATCGACTCCGCGACCGCGGCAAAATCCTTGCCGAGTCCGTAATAGGTCAACGTTTCTCCCAGCACCACCAGATCTGCTTTTTGCTGCGCTGCCTCGGCGATCAGTGGTTCGTAGAGCCGGCAATTCTCTTCCGGTGTGTGGCCGCCGCGCGGTCGGAAATGAACCGCGGCCAGTCGAACCGTTCGCTTGGGAGGCGGTGACGTTTCGGCTAGCTCGATGCCGCTCCAGCGAACCTCGCTGTCGGGGGCCCATTGGAGGTGTAATTCCACCACCGCGCGGGCTGCCTGCGCCGGCGCCCGGTACGTGTCGGACACTTCTGTCCAGCCCGCGGCATTCACCGAGCGCGTCGCCGGAAATTCGGTCTCCGCCAGGGCGGTGGCGCCTCGCAAATAGCCGGTGACAGCCGGCTCATCGAGGGGAACAGACTTTCCCCGGGCGTCGCGCCAGTGGAGTTTGGCGACGACACTGCGGCGCGGCACGGCCACATTCTTGGCCTGGTAGAAGGCCTGGAATCGGTAGGTCCGGCCACCGGTCACGGAAAAGGTTCTTTTCCAGCAGCCGTCGAGCCCGGCACGCGGCCCGGCAGTGATGAGGAAGGTGCCCTTGCCATCCGTTCCGCTGGCGGCTTCGTAAGCGAAGGCCGGAGAAATCTCTGCGCGCGGAGCGGCCGTCGTCCAACCGTCCGGCGCAGGAGCATTGGCGTTCCCATTCGCCTGGTCCGCGGCCATTGCCGGCCAGCCCGTGGCAAGCAAAAGGACAAAGCCCATAAGAGGTGTTCGGTTCATTGTCCCCTCCTTCGATTGTCGATCCGGGTGTTCCACGGGGTAAACGAAAATCTCACGCAAAGCTCCAAGCAGACCTTTGCGTGAGATTTTCATGTGAACATGCGAGAGTGTTTTGGGAAGATCGGCAAATGTGAATCGGCCGATTTCTTCTGCGTGGACTACCAGGTCCATTCACCCGGACACTGCCTGCTCGCGGAAGCGATGCCCGAACGGCCCCAAGCAACTCCCGTGTCTGCGCTCCCACCGCCTGGCCTATCCATGGGGAGTAGCCAAACGGAGGGAGCGGACCAGACATTAGTTTTTGCTGAAATCGAACTTTTGCGCCACGTCTTTGCCAAGCGGGTCCCGGAGAAATTTTTTGTGGCACTCCGGGCACAAATCATAGCGAAACTGTTTGTACGTCGGCTCGGCGAGGTCGGTGTCCTCCACGTTGTCTTCCATTTCGCGCAAAAGCTCGCTGACCGCCTCCATGTGGTCTTCATCCAGGTCGGCCTCGGTGATCTTTCCGGGATCGTGGGCTGCGAACACTTCGATCTTCACTACAAAGTGATCGTGTCCGTGGCACATCTCCTTACGGCAAAGATCACACGTAACGTGTAGCATGAACGAGTGACCCTCCAATTACCCGCGCCCGGGGGTTTGCCGGGGGCCGCAACCCCACCAGGCAGACAAACCTTTCCTGAAATCAGCCAGAAGCTGACTTGCGAGCAGGAATTGCCTCCCTATCCATCCGTCGCAGGTTTCGGCCTTCCTGTCAAGCGGAATCTCGCAAAAGTAGCAATTTTCTGGGTCCTAGTCCGTGGTCCATGGTCCGTAGCAGGTTGGCTATGGACCACGGACCACGGACTACGGACTTTAGTGTTGAGTATCCGCTGGTGGTCCCTTACCATGAACTCTTTCCACGGGTACCGTCTGCATGATCGGACCGGTCCTTTCCCAGGAATTGCTACTCGGCAGCCGGCGCGGCCGGCACCTCCTCTTTCGCCGCATTTATGCGGGTTGGCTCCTCGTGCAGCTGGTGTTCTTCTACTGGGTCTACCTCGTGCATTCGAACTGGCTGGGGTCCAAGCTGTTCGGCGGCGATATCGATGCCCAGGCCGCGGGTGAATTCGGCAGCCATTTCACGGCCATGCTGGTCGGTCAGCAGCTTGTGCTGCTGTTATTGGCAACGCCAGCCTATACTGCTGGAGCCATTACGGATGAAAAGACGCGGGGAACGTTGCAGTATCTGCTCACGGCCGATCTCACGCCCTGGGAAATCCTTCTTGGGAAACTTCTCGGCCGGATTGTCCAGGTGGCACTGTTGGCGCTAGCGGCCCTTCCGTTGATCTGTTTTATCGGCGTCTTCGGCGGATTGAATCTCATTGCCCTGCTAGCCCTTTTCGCCGTCACGCTGGCGCCGCTCTTCGCCCTGGGATCACTCAGCTTGCTGGCTTCCGTCTGGAGCAAACAGACGCGCGAGGCGGTCCTGGGCGTTTATGTCTGCCTCCTGGTTGGCTTCCTCTTTTTGCGGGCCACCAATTCCTGGGCTGTGGTTGACCCGCTCCATGTACTGGAACCCGCCTGGGGATCGGATAGCGACGTGGCGGAGGTGATCCGCCGGTTGCTCGTATCGATGCTCGTTTGGGGCGGAATGGGCAGCGCTTGTCTCGGCGGGGCGGTGTGGCGTCTCCGCCCGGCCTACCGGCGTCAGCTCCAAGACGAGGGCCGGCTGCGCCCACGGCGGTGGTGGCGTGCCCGTCGCATGCCGGTCCCCGATGAACCCATCCGCTGGAAGGAGCGCCACGTGGAAGGAATCGCGCCGTGGGCCGCACTGCGGCGCGTTCCGCGCTGGTATGGCTTGGCCGTTGTCTTCTTGGCAACGGTGGTCGCATCCGCGCTCATTGTGTGGTCGTACTCCGGACCTGCGGGGCCCGCTTTTTATATCCAGAGCATGGTCGCGCTGCTGGTGGCGGCCCTGCTCGTTGGTCTGCGTTGCTCGGGAGCCGTGACGGGGGAGCGCGAACGGCAAACGTGGGAAGCGCTGCTCATGACGCCCTTGCCCGTCCCGCATCTGATCCGGGGCAAACTATGGGGCATCATCGGCGCCAGTTATCCATACCTGCTGGCGTACGCAGCACCCGCCTTGGTATTCGCGATCTTGGGAGGCTGGGAAGCGGTCTTCTGGACCG
>Ga0209060_10004126_pt1 | contig 11582 bp, 7 predicted proteins | sample Coa_R1_8_FD_187155 | JGI IMG/M metagenome (GOLD analysis project Ga0209060, IMG submission 187155) | Surface soil microbial communities from Centralia Pennsylvania, which are recovering from an underground coalmine fire - Coalmine... | ecosystem: Environmental > Terrestrial > Soil > Unclassified...
CCCCGCGGCGCCGCCCGCGTCCGCCCCCGCGCCGGCCGGCGCCCGCTCGGCGATCAGCGCCCCGATGCAGACGATGGCGTGCAGCGGCAGCTTCTGGAACCGCTCCCCCATCTCCGCCTCGGCCTCGGCCGGCTCGAGATCCGGCGTCCCCCGCATCCGCCCAAACGCCGCCGCATCCGGCACGGTCTCGAGATCCCAGACGATGACGTAGGAGGGGTCCATGGGGGGAGGGTGATGGCGACTGCGGCGCACTGACGCTTCTGAAGGGCCTACGAAGCTGCGTAGCGCTACCCCGCCGGCGCCGTCTACGACGTAGTGGTGACTAGCGACGGGAAGGACCCAAGCGCCATGGACCCTACGCCGCCGGCTGGCGCGCTAACGTCATGCTCGGGTAGAGAGAGCACGCTGTGCTCGCACGACGCTCACCAGCACAGCGCCTGCCCTCGCGCCCCAAGACCGAAACGCAGGGCGCCAAGTGCGTGGAGCAATGAGGTCATGGCGCACCCGCAAGGCGCGCAGCCCGTCTTAGACCGGCGGTCCTAGGCATTGACCCCTATCGTCGCAACTCGTTGTTTGTGCGTGGTCAACAGGCATAGGTTGCTTCGGGCCGGCACCTCGGGGGACGCATGAGCAACGGCGATCTAGGTTGGATCACCAACTTCATCTGGGGCATCGCCGACGACGTGCTGCGCGACATCTACGTGCGCGGCAAGTACCGGGACGTGATCTTGCCGATGACCGTGGTGCGCCGGCTCGACGCCGTGCTGGAGCCCACCAAAAAGGCCGTGCTCGACATGAAGGCCAACCTCGACAAGGCAGGCATCGCCAACCAGGACGCCGCCCTTAGGCAAGCCGGCGGCCAGGCCTTCTACAACACCTCGCGCTTCACGCTTCGCGACCTGCGCGCCCGCGCCAACCGCCAGCAGCTGGCGTCCGACTTCGAGGCCTACCTCGACGGCTTCTCGGACAACGTCCAGGAGATCCTGGAGAACTTCGAGGTGCGCAACCAGATTCCGCGGCTCTCCAAGGCGGACGCGCTCGGGACCCTGATCGAAAGGTTCCTCGACCCCGCGTTCAACGTCGGCCCGAACCCGGTGCTGAACGCCGACGGCTCGGTGAAGCTGCCCGGTCTCGACAACCACGCCATGGGCACCATCTTCGAGGAGCTGGTTCGCCGCTTCAACGAGGAGAACAACGAGGAAGCCGGGGAGCACTGGACGCCCAGGGACGCCGTGCGGCTGATGGCGCGTCTGATCTTCGAGCCGATCGCGGACGAGATCGAGTCCGGCTCCTACCTGCTCTACGACGGCGCCTGCGGCACGGGCGGCATGCTGACGGTGGCCGAAGAAACGCTGGTCGAGATGGCAAAGGCCCGCGGCAAGCAGGTCTCGCCCCACCTCTTCGGCCAGGAGATCAACCCCGAGACCTACGCCATCGCCAAGGCCGACTTCCTGCTCAAGGGCGAAGGCGAGGCGGCGGACAATCTGGTGGGCGGCTCGGCGTGGTCGACGCTCTCGAACGATGCGTTCCAGTCCCGCGAGTTCGACTTCATGCTCTCGAACCCGCCCTACGGCAAAAGCTGGAAGAGCGACCAGGAGCGCATGGGCGGCAAGGGCGCCATCCGCGATCCGCGCTTCGTGATCGAGCACGCGGGCGATCCGGACTACAGCCTCGTCACCCGCTCCAGCGATGGCCAGATGCTGTTCCTCGCCAACCTCATCTCGAAGATGAAGCATGGAACCAAGCTCGGCAGCCGCATCGCCGAGGTGCACAACGGCTCCTCGCTCTTCACTGGCGACGCGGGCCAGGGCGAGAGCAACATCCGCCGTTGGATCATCGAGAACGACTGGCTGGAGGCGATCGTCGCCCTGCCGCTCAACCTCTTCTACAACACCGGCATCGCCACCTACGTCTGGGTGCTGACCAATCGAAAGCCGGCCCGCCGTAAGGGCAAGGTGCAGCTGATCGACGCCACGGCCTGGTTCAAGCCGTTGCGCAAGAACCTCGGCAAGAAGAACTGCGAGCTCTCGGACGAGAACATCGATTCGATCCTCGCTGCGTTCCAGGACTTCGAGGAGACCGAGCAGTCGAAGATCTTCGACAACGCCGCCTTCGGCTATTGGAAGGTGACGGTCGAGCGGCCCTTGCGGGCGCGGGGGATCGATCCGGGGCGCGCCTACAACCCGAAGGAGATCAAGACGCTGAAGGACGAGGGCCGGATCGCCGAGGACGGCCATCCGGTGATCCGCCGCATTCATCGCCCCGGCAAAATGGCGCCCGATCCGCTGGCCGGTCTCTTCGAGCACGTGGTCGAGGGGCGCCGATGCGTGGTGGAATACGAGCCGGACAGCGAGCTTCGGGATACCGAGCAGGTTCCGCTCACCGAGCCAGGCGGGATCGAGGCCTTCATCCGCCGCGAGGTGCTGCCCTACGCCAAGGACGCCTGGATCGACGAGGACAAGACCGAGATCGGCTACGAGATCAGCTTCACCCGCTACTTCTACAAGCCCCAACCGCTGCGGTCGCTGGAGGCGATCCGCGCCGACATCCTGGCGCTGGAGAGGGAGACGGAGGGGCTGTTGGCCCAGATCGTCGGCGGAGCGGCGGCGTGATCGAGGGGTTGAGGCCGTATTCTGAGATGAAGCCCTCGGGCGTTGCTTGGCTCGGCGACGTGCCGGCGCATTGGGATGTCGTGACGCTTGGCAAATTGGGCCGCGTGTTCAAAGGCAACGGTGGCAGTAAAGCTGATGAGGCCGCAAGCGGGGTCCCGTGCGTGAGATACGGCGATCTCTATACCCGGCATGAGTTCTTCATTCACGCGAGCCGCTCATTCGTCAACGCGGAACGCGCCGCCGCTTACACGCCGATTCACTATGGCGATGTTCTGTTCGCGGCGAGCGGCGAAACCATCGAGGATATCGGGAGGTCAGCTGCGAACCTGATCGAGGGAAGGGCGGTCTGCGGCGGCGACGTTGTCGTTCTCCGGCCGCACGTCGGTATCGAGCCGAAGTTCCTTGGGTATGCGGCCAATTCGTCGCCTGCTTCGTCCCAGAAGTCGCTCGTTGGGAAGGGCTTCACCGTCGTCCACATCTATGCGGGCGACTTGAAGCGGATTTGGCTCACGTTGCCGCCCCCGACAGAGCAAGACTTAATCGTCCGCTTCCTGACCCGCGCTGACCGGCTGATCGGGCGCTACATCCGGACCAAGCAGGCGCTGATCAGGCTGCTGGAGGAGCAGAAGCAGGCGATCATCCATCGCGCTGTCACGCGCGGCCTCGACCCCAGGGTGGGCGTAAAGCCATCAGGAGTTGATTGGATCAGCGAAATTCCCTCACACTGGGCCGTCGAAAAACTATTTCGGGTAACCGATCCCAAGCGTCCGATCCGATACGGCATCGTCCTCCCTGGACCAAATGTCGAAGATGGCGTGCCGATCGTGAAGGGTGGGAATTGCGAACCGGGGAAACTGAGATTGGACCGGCTGTCGCGAACAACCCGCGAGATTGACCTTGCACACCCGAAGTCGCGCTTGCGCCAAAATGACATAGTCTTCGCGATCCGAGGCGGTGTTGGCGCAGCGGAACTGGTTCCAGCCGAGCTGGACGGAGCGAACTTAACGCAAGATGCGGCCCGTATCGCTGCTGGGCGCGGGATCGATGAGAGGTGGTTACTTCACGCCCTTCGATCGCCCTCTTTCCAAGAGCAGATAAACGCCCGTGTTCTCGGCGCGACGATCAGAGGAATCAATATCCGAGATTTGCGGCGCGCTGAACTTTGTGTGCCGCCGGAGCATGAGCAAGAAGCAATCGCTCAATATCTTGCTGCCGCGTTAGCTCGCCCGTCGTCCGCCGTTGCCTCGACAAACAGAGAGATCGCCCTCTTGCGCGAATACCGCACCCGCCTGATCGCCGACGTGGTCACTGGTAAGCTTGACGTCCGGGAGGCCGCGGCGCGTCTTCCGGTTGAAGTCGGCGCCGAGGACGCCGAAATATTCGACGCGGCGGACGATCTCGACGGCGAAGAGGCGGACGACGAAGTGACGGAGGACGAGGCGGCCTGAGCTTGGCGGCGACCGACACCAGCGAGAAGGGCCTGGAGGCGCTGATCGTCGCTCAGATGACGGCCGCTGCGGCGGCGCCGCGCCCTGAAGCCGGTGGCGTGGCCGAGCGGCCGGAGCCGTTCGTCGGCCTCGCCAACTGGATCCTGGGCGATGCGGGCGACTACGACCGCGCCTACGCAGTGGATCTTGTCCAGCTCGCCGCCTTCATCGCCGCGACGCAGGAAGAGTTGGTCGCCGCGCTCGATCTCGCCAGCGACACGCCGACGCGGCAGAAGTTCCTGGCCCGGCTGCAGGGCGAGATCAGCAAGCGCGGCGTCATCGACGTGCTGCGCAATGGCGTGAGGCACGGGCCGCACACGATCGAGCTTTTCTACGTCGCGCCGTCGGCCGGCAACGTGAAGGCGACCGAGCGCTTCGCCCAGAACCGGTTCTCGGTGACGCGCCAGCTTCGCTACAGCCGCGAGGACGCCGCCAACGCGCTCGACCTCGGACTCTTCGTCAACGGGCTGCCGGTCTTCACCTTCGAGCTGAAGAACAGCCTGACCAAGCAAACGGTCGCCGACGCCGAGGAGCAGTACAAACGCGACCGCGATCCGCGCGAGCGCCTTTTCGACCTTGGCCGCTGCATCGCCCACTTCGCCGTGGACGACGCCGAGGTGCGGTTCTGCACCCACCTGCAGGGCAAGGCCTCATGGTTCCTGCCGTTCAACAAGGGCTGGAACGACGGCGCGGGCAACCCGCCCAATCCCGAAGGGCTGAAGACAGACTACCTCTGGAAGAGCGTGCTGACGCCGCTCAGCCTCGCCGACATCATCGAGAACTACGCCCAGATCTTCGAGCGCAAGGACGTCAAGACCGGCAAGGTGAAGCGCGAGCAGATCTTCCCGCGCTTTCACCAGCTCGACGTCGTGCGCCGGCTGCTGGCCGACGCGAAGGCGGAAGGCGCGGGGCGGCGCTACCTGATCCAGCACTCGGCCGGCAGCGGCAAGTCCAACTCCATCGCCTGGCTGGCGCACCAGCTGGTGGGCCTCAGGCGCGACGGCGCCGAGGCGTTCGACTCCGTCATCGTGGTCACCGACCGCCGCATCCTCGACCAGCAGATTCGCGACACCATCAAGGGCTTCGCCCAGGTGGGCTCGATCGTCGGGCACGCGGAGCGCTCGGGCGACCTTCGCCGGTTCATCGAAGCCGGCAAGAAGATCATCATCACCACGGTCCAGAAGTTCCCCTTCATCCTGGACGACATCGGCGGCCAGCACCGCGACCGGCGCTTCGCCATCATCATCGACGAGGCGCACTCCAGCCAGGGCGGCAAGACCTCGGCCGCCGTAAGCCGCGCGCTGGCGGCTGCCGGCGGGGACGATGACGACGACGAGACGGTCGAGGACGAGATCAACAAGCTGATGGAGGCCAAGAAGCTGCTGCCCAACGCCAGCTACTTCGCCTTCACCGCCACGCCCAAGAACAAGACGCTGGAGATCTTCGGCGAACCTCGCCCCGAGGGCGGCAAGGTGCGGCACGTCGCGTTTCACAGCTACACGATGAAGCAGGCGATCCAGGAGGGCTTCATCCTGGACGTGCTCGCCAACTACACGCCGATCGACAGCTACTACCGGCTAGTGAAGACGGTGGAGGCCGACCCGGAGTTCGACACCAAGCGCGCCAAGAAGAAGCTACGGCGCTACGTCGAGAGCCACGACCATGCGATCCGCCTGAAGGCCGAGATCATGGTCGATCACTTCCATGAGCAGGTGATCGCGCTCAACAAGATCGGGGGCGCGGCGCGGGCCATGGTGGTGACTAGCGGCATCGAGCGCGCCATCCAGTATTTCCACGCCTTCAAAGCCTATCTAGCCGAGCGCAAGAGCCCCTATCGCGCCATCGTGGCCTTTTCGGGCGAGCACGAGTTTGGCGGCGAGAAGCTGACCGAGGCGACGCTCAACGGTTTCCCGTCACGCGACATCGCCGACATGATCGAAACCGACCCGTACCGGTTCCTGATCTGCGCCGACAAGTTCCAGACCGGCTACGACCAGCCGCTGCTGCACACGATGTACGTCGACAAGGTGCTCTCGGGCGTGAAGGCGGTGCAGACGCTCTCGCGCCTCAACCGGGCGCACCCGAAGAAGCACGATACCTTCGTGCTCGACTTCATGAACGATGCCGACGCCATCGCCAAAGCGTTCGAGCCCTTCTACCGCACGACCATCCTCAGCGACGAGACCGATCCCAACAAGCTGCACGACCTGAAGGCCGCGCTCGACCGGGCCGGCGTCTACAGCCAAGCGAAGGTGGATTCGCTCGTAGAGTTCTACCTGGCCGGGGCGGATCGCGATCGGCTCGATGCCATCCTCGACGCCTGCGTCGCCGTCTACCTCGAAGACCTCGGCGAAGACGGTCAGGTGGACTTCAAGGGCAAGGCGAAGGCGTTCAACCGCACCTATGGGTTCCTCTCGTCGATCCTGCCCTACACGGATGGGGAATGGGAGAAGCTTTCGATATTCCTCAACTTCCTCGTCCCGAAGCTGCCCGCGCCGAAGGAGGACGACCTGTCGAAGGGCATCCTCGAAACCATCGACATGGACAGCTATCGCGTCGAGAAGCGCGCCGCTCAGTCCATCCAGCTTCCGGATGCCGACGCCGAGATCGAGCCGGTACCGACTTCCGCCGTCGGCCGTAAGCCGGAGCCGGAGCTTGATCGGCTATCGAACATTCTGACGACATTCAACGAACTCTACGGTGACATCGAGTGGGCTGACTCTGACCGTATCCGCGTGCTCATCACTGAAGAGATCCCGAGCAAGGTTTCGGCGGATATCGCCTACCGAAACGCACGCGCTCATTCCGACAGGCAGAACGCGCGGATCGAGCATGACAAAGCGTTAGGTCGAGTGATCGTCGGTTTGATGAAGGACGACACGGAACTGTTCAAACAGTTCAGTGACAACCCAGACTTCAAGCGCTGGCTGGCTGATACGGTTTTCGGACTTACCTACGACTACGATGTCGCCCCCAGGCGGCCAGGCGCGGCGCTCTTTCGAGAGCATCAGCGAGTTCGGACACGCGAGTCACTGCGCAGCGACGGCCATGACATTCCCGCTGGCACCTTAGGTGTCGTGGTTGACGTTTACGGCGACGGGCACGCCTATGAAGTCGAGTTCAGCGTCGAACCCGCTTTTGTGCTGACCTTGGATAGCGCGGACCTGGAAGCGGCTTAATGACGGGAGGTGGGAGGGACCTACCCGGAAGGTGGCTACCGCACCCTCAGCTTCTCCGGATCGATGACACTAAGATCACTGGATACCTCCTTAATCTGGATCATCCGGATGGAGCCGCAAAGGCCAAGTTCTTTCTGAGCAAGGGCTTTTCCCTGGAAAGGCTAGAAGAGTTCAAGATCGCGCTCAGATCTCACGCGGAGGCGAACGAAATCGCCGCGGAAGAGGCGCATGCGTACGGAGTTAAGTCGATCGTCGAGTGCGCTATGGAGATGCCCTCTGGTAGCTCGTGGTGCATCCGTGCAGTTTGGAATGACCACCAGGACGGCCGGCCGCCACGGCTAATCACTGCTCATCCCCTTAGTCCCGTCTGAAGGACCCGCTCAGTCAAATCCTGAGCGCCCACGCACCTCCGCCATACTCGCCTCGTGCATAGCGTACTCACGACAGCGCTCCTGATTTGGCTTGGGGTTTGGGCCGGCTGCGCGGCCAGTGGCCGTTTCCCTGACCGCCGGCCAGGCGGTTGTCATCAACCAGTCCCGTTCGAGGGCGGAGGCTCCGCCATGTTCAACCATCGTTACGGCCGAGACGTCGGCCAATCGATCCGTTCGCACATTGCGGCGCTCGCGCGCGCTCGGGCTGGTGGGGCGGAAGGGGCGCGCCGATGACCTTCCCCAATAGTGTGCCCGACATCCGGCCGCGGGATCGGGTGCGGCTGGTGTCGGGGGGCTCGGTGATGAGCGTCGAGCGGGTGTTCGTGGACGGCGCGGTCCCGTTCGCGCGCTGCATCTGGATCGGCGCGGGCGGGAGCTTTCACCGGGCCTACATCGACATGGAAATGCTGGAGCTCGCGCCGAACGAGGAAGAGCCCGAGTCCTCCGGCGCCGCGGCGAAGGTCGACACGTCCTAGTCGGGCGCGCGCCTTATCCGGGACTGCCCAGAGGCAAGGATGGCTGGCAGCGCAAGCCAGCAGAAAGCAGCAGTTAGCCGAAAAGTCGCCGTCAGCCATCCTTTCCTCTGGGCAGCCGTCCAGCTCGCGAAAGAGGCGTCGAGTAACCCACCCGCTTGCCGTCACGCCGGGGCTCGCCCGCGGCGGGCGGGGGCGCGCACCTGGGGGCGGGGGGCGTCGTTTGCCTGCTTGGCCGGCGGCGCGGCGGGCCGCGGGAAACCGGACCGGGCCAAGTCCTGCAGCGGGGATGGGCGGCCCCGGTCCCCCTCCACCGCCGTTCCGGCGGTCCCCCTCCCCCTCTGGGGGAGGATTTTGAAGAACCAGCTTGGAGACAGAGAAAGATATGAACCAAACGCCAGAGGCCTTTGACGATGATCCGATGGGCAGGGCGCCTGAGTTCGGCGACGACGATTTGGACGCGCCGCCGGCGGCGGAGGCGGCGGACGAGATCCACCGGGCCGCGATCGCGCTGATGGGCGGCCGCTCGGTGCTGGCGCTCGCCGCGCGGGACAACCCGGCGCAGCTGGTCCGGCTCCTCGCCGGCGCCGGCCGGCCCGCCGCCGCGCCCGCGCTGAAGGCGCCGCCGCCTGAGCGGCCGCTGACCTGGTTCGAGGAGGAGGCGCTGAAGCCGCCGCTGACGGTCGAAGAGTGGAAGGAGATGGCGCGGCAGTACCGCATCTCCATCGGCGAGATCGGGCCGGACGATCCGCTGGAGGGGCCCGATCCGGCGCCGGCGCCGGACGTCGAGATCGTGCGTCCCGCGAAGCGGGGGCCGGAGTGGTAGGGGCGGGGGGCTCTGAAGGTTTACCGCAGAGATCGCGGAGGAGAGCAGAGAGCGCGGAGGAGCGCCCCCACCCTCTCCCAAGCGTCATGGCCCGACTTGTTCGGGCCACCCAGAAACGCAAGTGGTCCCGTCTGATGCTCGGAGATTCTGGGTCCCCCGCACTCCGCTTCGCTCCGGCGGGGGATGACGGGAGGGATGGGGGAGGTGTCCGCGCGCCCTCTGCGATCTCTGCGCTTGTCCGCGCCCTCTGCGGTTGAGAGCGGAATCGGAAAGTGACGGGAGCGTCACGGTCTTGTTCTTTTGCCGCTGAACGGCGATCATCTGAGCCGCGGACGCGAACCCTTAGAACACTCGAAGGCCCATCTCCCATGAGCGACGGCGCGGTTGATATCCAGGTCGACAAGGCAGAGGCGCGCGACGATGCGTATTCGACGCCGCTGGACGAGCTGAATCCGGCCAAGCCGGAGCTGTTCCAGGCCGACGCCCACTGGCCGTATTTCGAGCGCCTCAGGGCCGAGGACCCGGTGCACTGGACGCCGGCCGGCAACCTCGAGGCGCACTGGGCGATCACCCGCTTCGACGACATCGTGGCCATCGACACCAACCATCAGGTGTTCTCGTCCGAGGGCGGCATCACGCTGCCGCCGTCCGAAGCGCGGATCGCGCAGGTGGAGGCGCAGGGCGGCGGCGGGGCGATGAGCAGCCTCTTCGTCGACGAGGAGAAACAGCGCGGGCCTTCGATGTTCATCGCCATGGACCCGCCCAAGCACGACGTGCAGCGCAAGACGGTCAGCCCCGCCGTCTCGCCGCACAACCTCATCCGCCTGGAGCCGCTGATCCGCGAAGAGGCCGGCCGCATCCTCGATGCGCTGCCGATCGGCGAGCCGTTCGACTGGGTCGACAAGGTGTCGATGGAGCTGACGGCGATGACGCTGGCCACCCTGTTCGGCGTGGACCAGGCCGACCGGCGCAAGCTGACGCGGTGGAGCGACGTCGTCATGGCCCAGCCCGGGCACGGCGTCGTCGACACCTGGGAGCAGAAGCGCCAGGAGATGACCGAGTACGGGATGTACTTCCTGAAGCTGTGGCACGAGCGGCTGGCCAGCGCGCCGGCCGGCGACCTCATCTCCATGCTGGCGCACGGGGAAGAGACGCGCGGGATGGACCAGTTCGAGTACCTGGGGAACGTGATCCTGCTCACCATCGGCGGGAACGATACGACCCGGAACACCATCTCTGGCTCGGTCTATGCGCTGAACAAGAACCCGGACCAGTACGACAAGCTCAGGAAGGATCCGGAGCTCATCCCCTCGATGGTGTCGGAGACCATCCGCTGGCAGACGCCGCTGGCGCACATGCGGCGGACGGCGCTGAGCGACTTCGAGTTTCAGGGCAAGCAGATGAAGGCCGGCGACCTGGTGGCCATGTGGTACGTCTCGGGCAACCGCGACGAGCGGGCGATCGCGGGCGATCCCAACGCCTACGACATCACCCGCGAGCGCCCGCGCCACCACGTGGCGTTCGGGTTCGGCATCCACCGCTGTGTCGGCAACCGCGTCGCCGAGCTGCAGCTTAGGATCATCTGGGAGGAGATCCTGAAGCGCTTCCCCGACATCCAGCTGATCGAGGAGCCGCGCCGCACCCACAGCGTGTTCGTCAAAGGCTACGAACGCATGCTGGTCCAGATCCCGACGCGGAACTGAGGAAGGGGGGTCCCCGCGATGCGATGCTGGAGCGGGGGGTTTGAGGGGTTGCGAGGCCGCCCCTTTGACCGCCAAGGACGCCAAGCCCGCCAAGAGGCGCTCGTCGCCCAATCTCTCTCTTCGTCATGGCCCGACTTGTTCGGGCCACCCATAGACACCGGTTCCCGCCGGCTTGATCAGGCGTTTATGGGTCCCCCGCACTCCGCTTCGCTCCGGCGGGGGATGACGGGAAGGGGCGGGCGACGGAGCGCCTTGGCGTTCCTTGGCGTCCTTGGCGGTCAAAAGCGCCCCCTCGGCCCTGCCCCGCTCGCCTAAACGCCGGCTGAACGGAAGCTTCAGGGTGGGTTCGCGCCCGGCGCGGCATTCCTTCACCGCGCCGTCGGGCCGCCATTGGGGTTGCCGGGCGTCACATCCTAGGGAAGAGACCCCCATGAAACTGCCCCTCAAGGCCCTGGCCGCCGTCGGCGCCATCGGCCTCTCGGCCACCGCCGGTTTCGCCACCGCGCAGGCCTTCCAGCCGCACATGCAGAACGCGCTCCGCGACCTGCAGGCCGCGCGCTCGGAGCTCAGCATCGCCGTCCCCGACAAGGGCGGCCACCGCGTGGCGGCGCTGAACCTGGTGAACCAGGCGATCTGGCAAACCCGCGCCGGCATGGGCTTCGCCGACACGCACTAGGCCCGCGTCGCTTAAAGGCCCGCTCCCGCCCGCCCTCCCGGCGGGAGCGACGCCTGCGCCGCCGCAAGGCGAAGCGCCGCCTTAAGACCTTCTCCCGAAGGGAGAAGGGGGGTCCCTCAAGCGCAGCGCAGCGGGGAGTTGAGGGGTTATGACGCCGCCGGCAAAGCCGATGAGCCGCAACCGCCTGGCGGCCAA